>Ga0182018_10005213_pt1 | contig 10568 bp, 9 predicted proteins | sample 812P2MmetaG_FD_120490 | JGI IMG/M metagenome (GOLD analysis project Ga0182018, IMG submission 120490) | Permafrost microbial communities from Stordalen Mire, Sweden - 812P2M metaG | ecosystem: Environmental > Terrestrial > Soil > Wetlands > Permafrost | place: Sweden: Stordalen | collected... | reverse complement strand
TCGTGGCCGACCGAGCTGGCGGCGCGGGCGAGCGACACCCACACGCCGCCCGGGAAGCGGAACAGCATCGGGTCGGCCCGGGCGAAGCTCTCGGTCCAGCTGCCGCTGAAACGCCACTGCAAGAAGGCCCATCCGGCCAACGCGGCCGCCGATGGGAACAGGACCACGGTGGCGGCCGCCCGACGGCGCGCGATCTCTCGCACCGCCTTGGCCTGGGGCGCCACGAACAGGGTGGCCAGCGCGCCGGCCACGGCGAACGGCAGCGCCGCCAGGTCGCACATCGTCGCGAGGCCGAACCCGATGCCGGCGATGAAGCCACTCTCGGTCGAGCGGTTGAAGGTGAAGTCGAGCAGCCCGGTCAGGCCGACCGAGAGCAGGCTGAGGGTGAGGAAGGCCGAGAAGTCCTGGCTGGCCACGAACCAGAAGGCCGGCGTGAGCGCGACCCCGGCGGTCAGCACCGCCGCGTTCGCGAACGGGATGGCGCGCAGCAAGAGCCGCTCGATGGTCAGCTGGACGAGGATCCCCGTGCACAGCCCGCCCGCGATCGCGAGGCCCTGGGCCCCTCCCGGGAACAGGCGGGCCGCCGACAGCGTGAGCGGCGGGTAGGCGTGGGCGATCCAGCCGAGCTGGCCGCCCACCCAGTGCAGCGACGTCGCCTGGTGGTGCAGCGCCAGGTTGTCCGGCGACGGTCCGCCGGCCGCGTTGGCCAGGTCGGCGAGCGCGACGAAGGGAATCGCGACGGCCAACCGGACCACCCAACGGGTCCGGCTGGTGCGCGGCCAACGCTCCTGGCGCCACCTAAGGAAGGTCGGGGCGTGCAGCGGTGTCGCTGGTGAGGCCATGCTCCGTTTTCTCCCAGTAGTGAGGCTTGACGATGAGCTGCCACAACGCCTTGTAGGCGGCGATCGAGTGCAACAGCCAGTAGAACGGGTTGGCGAGCGCCCACAGCACCAGCCGGTACCGGCGGCGCTTGAACACGCCCATCATCGAGACGTAGATCATCATGGCGTTGCCGACGATGAGGCAGGCGACGCTCACCCAGAGGACCCATCCGGGGAAGAAACGCGCCACCGACTTGGGTCCGATGATCATCGTGATGGCGAACAGCAGGTAGAGCGGCGGCACGAACAAGAACGAGAGCGGCGTCCCGCCGACCAGAAGCGCGAAGCCGAGGGTCTTGGTCCAGCCGGTCGTGCGGACCAGCTCGACCGGGTGGCGGAGGTGGACGAGGGTCGTCTGCAGGTAGCCCTTGATCCACCGGGACCGCTGGCGGATGAAGTTCCCGTAGGCGCTGTTGGCCTCCTCGAATGTCGTCGACGAGATGACCCCGACGGTCTCGCCGAGCGCGGCCGAGCGGATGCCGAGGTCAGCGTCCTCGGTGACGTTGAACGGGTCCCAGCCACCGAGGCGCCGCAGCGCGTCGGTCCGGAAGTGGTTCGACGTCCCGCCGAGGGGGATCGGGAGCCGCATCGCCTCGAGCCCCGGCAGCATGTAGTCGAACCAGAACGAGTACTCGAGGGTGAACATCCTGGTCAACGCGTTCTCGCCGGCGTTGAAGTAGTTGAGGGCGGCCTGGACGCACACCTGGCGCTCGTCGGCCCGGGCGAACGCCACCAGCGCCGCCTTCAGCTGGTCCGGCTCGGGTCGGTCCTCGGCGTCGTAGATGACGAGGAACTCGCCGCGGGCCAAGAACAGCCCGACGTTGCAGGCCTTGGGCTTGGTCTGGGGCTGGCCCGGCGGGACCGTCACGATGGTCACCGTTTCGGGCGGCTTGGCCGCGATCGCGGCCGCACGCGTCTCGGCGTCGTCGGCCTCGAGGAGGAGCAGGATCTCGAGCTTGTCCGGCGGGTACTCGAGGCGGGACAGGTTCGCCATGAGGGCGCCCACGACGTTGGCCTCCCGGTACGCCGGCACGAGGATCGTGTAGAGCGGTAGCTCGTTGTCGCTCAGCGCCGCGATGTCGTCCTTCGAGACGGACTCTGCGTACTCGTAGCGCGAGCCGACCATGCAGACGATGAACTTGAATAGCACCGAGACCAAGAACCCGACCCCGATCACGGCGGACAGGATCACGGTCGAGCCGATGGGGGCGATCAGGAACGCCTCCGCCGTGACCAGGACCACCGCGATCGCGACCACCGCCTGGACCGAGCTGAGCACCCGCCGGGCCGAGTGGTCCTCGTCCCGGCGCCACAGCCCGAGCGTCGCCTCATCGAGGATCGCGTCGGCGAAGCACTGCCCGATGGCCCGGCGGATGTCCCAGTCGGTCGTCGCGACCAAGCGGACCGGCAGACCGAGGACCGCTGCGATGGCCTGGGCCCGGCCCCGTTCGGGCCGCTCGGCGGTCGCGACGAGCACCGACCCGTCGGAAAGCCGCTGCACCGGTATCCACAGCTCGTCGGCCAGGCGCCGCGCGTCGAGCCGGACGAGGAGCGACCGGTCGATGTCGGTGACCGTCAGGTCGACGAACGGGCAGTTCCAGGACTCCGACAGGACCCTGTACACGTCCAGTCGGCGCACCAGCCCGGCCGAGATGAGGATGCTGCCGAGGCGCGACCCGGTGACGCCCTGGATCCCGAGAGCCCACTCGAGCTCGGCGTGGGTCAAGAGGCCCCGTTCGATCAGCGATGTCCCGAGGGGTTCGGTTCGCCTGGCCTGCGGCGGGGCGGCGACCGTCGTCATCGGGGCCAAGACTAAGTTCCGGCCGTTCGGGGCCTAGGGACCCCTCGGCGCCGAAAGGTTGCTCAGACCAGGAGCGACACCGTGGAGACCGTGACCGCGCGGCCACCGAGGAGGACCCGTTCACCGGCCCGGCGCATGGTGACGATCCCGCCCCGCGGCGACGCCTGCTCGCCGGTCATGGCGTGCAAGCCCAGCCGCCCGCCCCAGTGCTCGGCGAGGGTGCAGTGAGCGGAGCCGGTCACGGGGTCTTCGGGGATGCCGGCGGCGGGCGCGAACACCCGGCTGACGAAGTCGATGCCGGGTCGGTCACCGGTGGCCGTGACGATCAGTGCCCGTCCGCCGAGGGCTTCGATGCCTGCGAGGTCGGGCACCATCGTCCGGACGGTCTCGGCGCTGTCCAGCTCGGCCAGGCCGTCGAACTTGCCGCGACCGAACCACCGCACTCCTCCTAGTCCCGTCCCGTCCGGAAGCTCCGCCTCTGAGGGAGGATCGGCCGGGAAGTCCATTTCGATCAGGCCGTCCGGCGTCACCGAGCAGACGAGCTCCCCGCTGCGGGTCCGGAAGGTGGCCGGACGCCCGAGCACGTGGGTGGTGGCGAGGGTGGCGTGGCCGCACAGGTCCACCTCGACCGTGGGGCTGAACCAGCGCAGGTCGTAGTGGCCCTCGCCCCGTTCGACCACGAACGCGGTCTCGGCCAGGTTCATCTCGGCCGCCACCGTCTGCATCCGCTCGTCGCTCGGAAACTCGTCCACGAAGCAGATCGCAGCGGGGTTCCCGGAGAAGGGCCGGTCGGTGAATGCGTCGACCACCGTCAGTTGGAGCGTCATGGGCAGTGGGTCCTCTTGACTCTACGCAGCGATGAGCAGCCGGGCACTACCGGCCCGAAGGATGTTCTCGGCCGCATTGACATCCGCGTGGGCCTCACGGCCACAGCGCTGACATCGGAAAACGGCCCCGTGCCGTTTCCCGGCCGAGACATGCCCATATCCTGAGCAGGTCCGACTGTGTTGCGGGGGTCCACGGCGATGACCTCCCTACCGGCGCTCTCAGCCTTGTAGTCGATCATGGCCCGGATAGTTCCCCACCCGGCGTCGTTGATGGATCGGTTGAGCCCTGCCTTGGCCCGGGCCCCGTTCGGTTCATAGCCCCCTTGTTGGTCGGGACGGGGCTTGGGTCGCCTCGTCATGTTCTTGATCTTGAGGTTCTCGTAGACAATGAGGTCGTGGTCGTTCACCACCCGCCGCGATACCTGGTGGGCGAAGTCCCGGCGTTGGTTGGCCATCTTGCGATGGTGGGTGGCTACGCGCCGTCGCCCCATTGCACGGAGTCGAACTGCCCCCGGCCCTTGAATCGTGGGAACCCGGGCTTCTCGCCGGCCTTGCACCGGCGGAAGAAACCGTCGAAGGCCTGGTCCAGTCGCGTGAGCGTGCCCCGACAGACTGTCACCCCAAAGCTCAAGATGTCGGGGCGGACCGAGCGAAGTTGGGTGAGCTCCTTGGTCTGATCGAAGTAGGAGACCGAACGCTGGTTCCACTCCCAGGCCCCCCGGCGCTCTTCGAGAGCGGCGTTGTAGAGCTCTCGCTGGAGTTCGCGTAGGCACTCAAACGCGGCCAGTTGCCGGCTCGTCGGCTTAAGCAGGAACCTATAGGTCCGGGACCGGGACACAGGCAGAACGTCAGGGCAGGGTGTAACGCCGAGTGGAATTCAAACTGACTGTGAATCCCACCACCAGGTGCGGATCCCGACGGGGTGAGGAACAATGGTGTGTCCGGGCCGTCGGGCCCGCACCATGGGATCGAGCAGGGAGGCCACCGTGGGGGAGCTGTCGGGGAAAGTCGCCGTTGTCACTGGGGCCAGCCGGGGGATCGGGGCGGCCATCGCCGAGCGGTTCGCAGGGGCCGGGGCCGCCGTCGCGGTGACCGCGCGCACCGCCCAGGAGGGTGATCACCCGTTCGCGGGCAGCCTGGCGACGGTGGTCACCGGCATCACCGAGAACGGCGGAAGGGCCATTCCGATCGTCGCCGACCTGGCCGTTCAGGCCGACCGGAAGCGGATCATCGAGACGGCCACGAAGGAGCTCGGCCCGGTCGACATCCTGGTCAACAACGCCGCCATCACCTACTTCGAACCGGTGATCGATTTCGACGAGAAGCACTTCCGCCTCATGTTCGAGGTCCAGGTTCGGGCGCCGTTCGAGCTGGCCCAGCTGGTGCTCGAGGGCATGCGGGAGCGCAAGAGCGGCTGGATCATCAACATCTCCTCGGGCGCCGGCCGCCACCCCCAGGGCCCGCCGTATCCGGGTCGTGGTCGTGGTGGCGGCACCGTCTACGGCATGTGCAAGGCGGCGCTCGAGCGTTTCACCACCGGGCTGGCCTCGGAGGTCTACGCGGACGGCATCGCGGTGAACGTGGTGTCGCCGTCGGGCCTGGTGCTGACGCCGGGCGTGCTTCACCACCGGCTCGACCAGTTCACGCCGCCCGAGCGCCACGAGCCCGTCGAGGTCATGGCGGAGGCGGCCTACGTGCTTGCGACCGGGGATCCGGCGACGCTGACGGGCAAGGTCACCTACGCGAAGCAGATCCTCGACGAGGTGGGCAAGTCGGCCGACTCGGCCTGACGGCGCGACCCGCCGCGGCGGGATCGGGCGGCCTCAGAACGGCTCGGAGTCCCGGGCCTCCCTGACCAGCTGGTCGGCCTCGCTCGCGCGCAGCACGCCCGCGTTGACCGCTGCGGCTGCGGCGTCGGAGAACCTGGCCACGTAGCCGTCGTGGTCGCCGTACAGGTCCACCAGCTTGTCCTTCTCGAACGGCTCGGAGCCGCCACCGAGCCCGCCCAGTCCCTGGACGGGGCTGACTCCCGTGTTGTGTCCGATCGGCACGTCCACGCCCGGCATCCGGACGCCGCCCAGCGCGTTGTGATGTTCGTCCCGGGAGATGTCGGCCGGGTCGCCCGACATGTCGATCAGCGGTTGGCCGGGCGGCGGTGGGCCGCCGGTCATCCACCTCTGGAGATGGCCGAGAGCGGCGCTCGCCGCCGGCACGTAGGAGATGTTCGACGGCGGGTCCGGGTTGGCCCGCCCGACGAGGCCGTCGCGTTCGGCCTTGGCCGTCCGGCGTCCGAGTTGGGGGGCCGAGACGTGTGACGCGCCCGCGACCTCCCAGAAGCGGAACCGATCGCTGTCCTCTTGGCGCGCCGCGTAGTAGGCGGGGGCCTCGGTCTCCGAGTTGACCAGCATGATCGGCGCATCGAGGTCGTCGCGGAGCCGGGTGCGGGTCCGGAAGATCGGGTTGGGTCGTTCCGAGGTGGCGTCGAAGACCAGGTCGTCATCGATGGCGGCTCCGCTCCCGAAGTGGATCAGCACCAAGAACCCGTCGAACGCTCCCGCGATCGGCTGGACCGCGTTGATGTAGGCGGCCAGCCGGGCCGCCGACTGCGACGCGCCGAGGGCCACGACCCGCTCGACCCGCAAGCCACCGAGCGGGTCGAGCGGGTCGGTCGGCCGGTCCGGCCCGACCGCGAGGGCCGCCTGGGTGAAGATGCCGTACGAGTAGCGGTCGCCGGGGTGCTCGAGGCTCCCGTATCGCTCCGGGTCCCAGGTCTTGAGGCCCTGCGGCAGCGCGGCGATCCCGTTGACGCCGACCTCTTGTGCCGACGCGCACGCGTACGCGAAGCCCTCTTCGAAGATGACCGGCAGCTCGGCCAGGAGCTCGTAGCCGGCCGTGACGTTGTTCCACCCGACGATGACGGTGCCGTTGAACCGGGCCGGATCGGCCGGGCGCTGGACGAGCATCCGGGTCCGGAACGGCGCCGACCCAGCCGGCTCGGCCGACCAGTGACCGTCGGGGCCGAATTCGGCGGTCGGTCGGTAGGCGCTGGCCTCGCCCTCGAGGAAGTACTCCTCCTCGACGTAGCCGAGCTCGGAGAGGTCGTCGATGGAGCACGCGAACGGCCAGCCGCGCCGGCCACCGGTGACCGGCCCGATCACCGTCGGAGCCACCGCCTTTTCCGCGGCGCTCATGTGCCGGTGAAGGTGGGTGGCCGCCGCTCCCGGAAGCTGAGCCCCGCCTCCGCCACGTCGTTGGGGGCCCTCCGGGCGTAGCCGAGCCCGGCCGTCTCGTATCGGAGCGCTTCTTCGAGGCCGGCGTTCATATTGTGCTGGAGCACCCGCTTCCCCGAACGGATCGCGACCGGCGGGAGCCCGGCGACCGTCGCGGCCAGCCGCATCGCCTCGTCGAGCGCCTGCTCGCCCTCGGCGAGGCGGTCGAGCAGCCCGAGCCGGTACGCCTCGTCGGCCCCGACGTCGCGGCTGGTGAAGATGAGATCGGCGGCCCGGGAGTACCCGACGATCCTCGGGAGGAAGTAGCTCATCCCCGAGTCCGGGCTGAGCGAGCGCTCGGCGAAGACGGTGCGGAACCTGGTGCGCGAGTCCCCGGTGCGCATGTCGCACGCGAGGGCGAGGCTCATTCCGGCACCCGCGGCGACGCCGTTCACGGCGGCGATGGTCGGCTTGGCGATGCCCGAGACGCCCATCGCCTGGCGCCCGACCCAGCCGAGCTCGTCGACCCGGACGGAGTGACCGGCCTCGGCCCGCTCGGCCGGCCGCTGGCCGGTCAGGTCGGCGCCCGAGCAGAAGCCCCGCCCGGCCCCCGTGATCACCAGCACCCAGATGTCGTCGTCCTCGTTGACCTGCTCGCACAGGGCGAGCAGCTCCTTGGACAGTTCCATGCTGAGCGCGTTGAGCTTGTCCGGTCGGTCGAGTGTCGCGACGGCCACGTGGCCGTCGCGCTCGAGGCGGAGGTTCGACTCGGTCACGATCGCTCCCCCCGCCGGTTCAGTTCAGGCGCTCGATCACCATGGCCATAGCCATCCCCCCGGCGGCGCACATGGTCTCGACGCCGATCGACTTGTCCAGCGTCTGGAGGTCGTTGATGAGGGTGGTCATGATGCGCGCCCCGGTCATGCCGAACGGGTGCCCGAGCGCGATCGCCCCGCCGTGGGGATTCAACTGGGTCTCGATGTCGATGCCGGTCTCCCGGCAGACAGGCAGGACCTGGGCGGCGAACGCCTCGTTGAGCTCGACCACGTCGACGTCGGTGATCTTCATGTTGGCGACGGCCAGCGCCTTCGGAACGGCGTCGATCGGGGCGACGCCCATGATCTCGGGGTCGTTCCCGCTGAGCGCCGAGGCCACGATCCGGGCGAGGGGCTTCAGGCCCAGCTGATCGGCCCTGGTCCGGCTCATCACGAGGACCGCCGCCGCGCCGTCGTTGAGGGGACACGAGTTCCCGGCGGTGACCGTCCCGCCCTCGGGCTTGAACGCGGTCGGGAGCTCGGCCAGCCGCTCGAGCGTGGTGCCGGCCCGCGGGCAGTCGTCCTTGTCGACGACCGTCCCGTCCTCCTTCGTGACCGGTGTGATCTCACGCTCGAAGAAGCCGGCGGCCTGGGCCGCCACGGCGCGGTCCTGGCTCAGCTTCGCGAACGCGTCCTGGTCCTCCCGGCTCACCTTGAACCTCTCGGCGACGTTCTCGGCGGTCATGCCCATCGGGATGTAGACGAACGGGAACGCCGAGTCGCGCCCGAGCAACTTCGGGTTGAGGCCGCCCGGGCCGATGCCCCGGCCCCGGGGCGCCGGCGGCGGGTCCTCACCCTCGGGGACCGGCGGACGCGAACTCTTCTCGACGCCGGCGGCGATGTACACGTCGCCCTCGCCGGCCCTGATGGCATGGGCAGCCGAGCGGATCGACTGCAGGCTCGACGAGCAGAAGCGATTGAGGGTCAGGCCCGGGACGCTCTGGGGAAAGCCGGCCAGGAGGCCGGCGGTGCGGGCGATGCTGAACCCGGTCTCCCCGCTCTGGGCAACGTTGCCGCAGATGATGTCGAAGATGTCCGCCCGGTCCACCTCGGGCACCTTGTCCATGAGCGCGTTCAGGATCGTGGCCATCAGCTCGTCGGCCCGGTAGTCGACCAGCGAACCCTTGTTGGCCCGCCCGATGGCGCTGCGAGCCGTCGCAACAATTACCGCTTCTTCATCCGGCACCGGGGTGCTCCTCGTCTCTCGTCGTTGCTTGTTTTGCGTCGTTCCCTGGCCGCCAACGGCGGCGAGACTACTGACCGGCCGCGAGCGGCTCCTTCGGGAGCCCGAGCGAACGCTCGGCGATGATGTTGCGCTGGATCTCGCTCGTGCCCGAGAAGATCGTCCCGGCCCGGCTCCCGAGGAAGACCTGCTGCCAGCGATCGGTGCGGTAGCCGTCGCCCGCGGGCCGGATCATGCCCTGCGCACCCACCAGGTTGATGGCGACGTTGCCGAAGCGCTTGTGGTACTCGGACCAGAACAGCTTGTTGACGCTCGCCTCCGGACCCGGTTCGCGCTTCGCGGCCAGCGCCGACAGCAGGCGCAGGCCCGAGTACCGCATGAGCTCGACCTGCGAGTAGGCCCAGGCGAGGTCCTGGCGGACCAACCGGTCGTCGGCGGCCGACTGCTTGCGCGCCGTCTCGACCAGCTCCCAGAACTCCCGCTCGTAGCGGAGGTGCATGGTGGTCGCCCGCCCGCCCCGCTCGTTGCCGAGTGTGGTCATGGCCACCCGCCAGCCGTTGTTCAGGCCGCCGATGACGTTGAAGAGGGGTGCCCGGGCCCCTTCTATGAACTCCTGGCAGAACCCGCTCGCCCCCGACATCTGGCGCAGCGGTTGGAGGTCGATCCCGTTGCTCGACCCGTCCTCGCGCTTCATCGGAACGAGCACATAGGAGAGGCCGCGGTGCTTCGGCGCATCGGGGTCGGTCCGGCACAGGGTGAACATGGTGTTGGCCAGGTGCGCTCCCGAGGTCCACACCTTCTGGCCGGTGACAACGACCTCGTCACCGTCGACGACGGCGCGGGTCTCGACGCCGGCCAGGTCCGAACCGTGGTCGGGTTCCGAGAAACCCTGGCAGTAGCGGTCGGTCCCGTCGATGATGCGGGGCAAGAAGTGCGCCCGCTGCTCGTCGGACCCGTGGACGATGATCGACGGCCCGACCAGGGACTCGCCCATGCCCCGGATCACTCTCGGCATGCCTTCCCGGTCGAACTCCTCGTTGAGGACGGCCATCTCGAGGCCGCCGAGCCCACGCCCACCGACCTCTTCGGGCCACTGCGGGCAGATCAGCCGCTGTTCGGCCAGCGCCGCTTCCCACTGCCGCCACGCCTCGGCGCGGCTCGCTCCGTCGTCTTCGGTCTGCCCGGTGAAGCCGGGCTGCGGGTCGACCCCGGCCAGCTGCTCGACCCGGTTCTCGGCGAGGAAGGTCCTGATCTCATCGCGGAACGAGCGAAGCTCGTCGCCCAGGTCGAGTTCCATGTGCCCCCCTTATCGCGGCCGGTACCCCCGAAGTTACATCGCCGAAGGGTCCGACCACACTTGGACCGGATGCCCTGGTCGCGGGCCATGGAAACGGTTGCGTGCCGTGGTCGACCGACACTCCGTTTACGCCGGCACCGGTCGGGGTATCTCGACATTGGGTTCATCCCCGTCAGTCACAAGCGCAATCGGGCCCCTGGCACACCAACCCCCCTGGGCACCAGGGGCTCGGGCGCGCCTGTGGGGCCGGTCGAGTTGTACCGATGATCGCCGTCGAAGGCGGTGTTCACCTCTTGACCCGGGTATAACCGTCGGCGTGATCAGGACTTCGGACGCCTCCACGGCTGGCCGGTCGGCCGGTCGAGAATGGTGAACGAGTCGGGCGGCGCAGGCGGTGAGATGGCCGGCGCGGTTCCCGGGCTCGAGATGCGCAGAGAGGGCCTTGGGTCTCCCGCCCAGGCGGTGGCCCTCGCGACCCTGTGCGTCGTCCTGTTCCTCACCTTCCTCGACAACACGATCGTCAGCGTCGGGCTCGCCAATGTGCAGAGCGACCTG
>Ga0182018_10005212_pt1 | contig 10568 bp, 11 predicted proteins | sample 812P2MmetaG_FD_120490 | JGI IMG/M metagenome (GOLD analysis project Ga0182018, IMG submission 120490) | Permafrost microbial communities from Stordalen Mire, Sweden - 812P2M metaG | ecosystem: Environmental > Terrestrial > Soil > Wetlands > Permafrost | place: Sweden: Stordalen | collected... | reverse complement strand
CCTTTGGTCTCGCACGCCCCGATGGCCGCTGAAGAAGTCACTGGGCTGTCAAAGCGCCCTCTCGGTCAGATTCCACTGGAACCGGCGGCCCACCAGGTCGTTGGTCGGTGGATCCAGGCTTAGTCGACGTAGACCCATGGCACCGACGGTTCTCGCTCGCCGGGCTAGCTCGCCTCACTCAGCGCTGTGATCAGATGCGGCACAATTGGAACATTGAGTGTCGCTCTAACCCAATAAATGGCTGCGGTTCATGTTGACCCCACGGACCCGTTCAGTTGATCCATCCTGGAATCCCGCGACTTAGTGGCGATCGAACTACCTCCCGCAGTTGCCAGGGCCCACCAACTGGAGCAAGCCCCAAGATCGTCCGACGAGATTGCAATGACCGTGCAGGGATCGGCCCGCGGGACACCCGGCGTCCTTTATGGTCCGGGGTGGGCGCTCAGCGGCGAGCGGTCACCGACTAGCCATAGATGGCCAAATGGATCGATAAACCCACCTTGCCGATGTACTCCCCACGGTACCTCGTGGTCGCGAATCTCGTCGATGGTGCCGTCTGCTCCGGCCGCCACTGCCCGCTCAATGAACCGATCGGGGTCGTGGACGAAGACTTCGACGCGTACCGTTCTGCTGCCGAGCGACGATGGCGTATCCCAGCCGTTGTTTTCAGGCTCACCAAGAAAAAATGCTGCCCCTCCGAGCGACATTCCGACGACGCCGCCAAGGTTCCACAACTCGGTGGCGCCAATGGCCTTGGCGTACCACTGCGCGGCTGCCGATGCATCGGACACGGCGAGCATCACCGAGATGACTGGATCGTGAACGTCGGGTGCCATCGCCAATTGTTTATCAGGGCTCATCGCTCGTCGGAGCAGGGTGTTGTTGGGATGGGCCCACGATCGTTCGGACGGGTGTCTAGCCCAAAATTACTGGTTCCCCAGCAAGCAACGTGTGTGAGCACGGGGCACGTCGCGGCAGCTTTCACCGTCCCATTGATGGATCGCATTGCGACACACTTGGACATCCTCGCGGTCAATAGGCCACTGCCTGCCGTCGGTTTCTGGCGCCCCGTGGTAGGAAGATGGGAGGAGAAGGAGGCAGCTCATGGTGCGCGTCAGGGTCGGCACACTCTCGGAGCTCGCAGACGGACGGCTGCACAGCCTGGATGCGGGCGGCACCACAGTCATTGTCGGCCAGGTGGGCGAAGCGCTGTTTGCCGCGCGTAACCGCTGCCCCCATCTGGGTTTCTCACTGACCACCGGACCGGGCGGCATGCGGTTCTCCGACGGCGAGGTGCAGTGTCCCTGGCACAACTCTCGCTTCGACCTGTGTACCGGTGAGAACCGGGACTGGGCGCCGGGGTTCGCGGGGCGGAACATGCCACGGTGGTCGCACCGGCTCATCGCATTGGGCAGAAAGCCCGCGCCGCTGACGACATATCGCGTCGACGTCGAGGGCGAGGACGTGTTCGTCCACCTGTAATGCCGGCGGTGTGCCACCCTCGCCACAGGCGTCCCAGTTCAGGAACCTTCGCCGGGCGCTGCTTATCCGCCGCGACCACCTCCTATGCTCGTCAGGTTCGCAACTCCGTCTGAAGGAGGTACCTGCCAGTGGGGCCGGCTCGCAATCGTCGCCAGTCTTCGCCGCGGCCCGACGGACAGCTGGTGCTGGCGGACGGTCAGGTGCCGCTGATCGGTCGCATCTTTCCCGCTCCCGTCGCCGCCAAGGTCCCCGAGGTCATCTTCCTGTTCTGGGTGGTGAAGATCCTGACCACCGCTGGCGGGGAGGCCACGTCCGACTACCTGAGGGTCTACGGCAACATCCGGGGCGGCGCCACCGAGGTGGGCCTGTTCGTCGTGGGGCTGGTGCTGCAATTCGGCACCCGCCGGTACCGGGCCTTCGCCTACTGGTTCTTGGCCTTCGCCATCGCCATCTTCGGAACCGGCGTCTCCGATTTCCTGCATCTCGATGTCGGCATCCCGTATGCGGGGACGACCCTGCTGTGGGCGGTCATCCTGGCCGCCATTTTCTGGGTCTGGCAGCGCTGGGAGGGCACGCTGTCCATCCACAGCATTACGACCCAGCGACGGGAAGCCTTCTACTGGGCGACCGTGTTCGCCACCTTCGCTCTCGGCACCGCCCTCGGAGACTTCACCGCCACCTCCCTCCATCTCGGGTACCTGGCCTCGGGCATCCTCTTCAGTGTCATCATCCTGCTTCCAGCCCTGGCGTGGTGGAAGTTCGGCCTGAACAGCATCGCCGCCTTCTGGATGTCCTACGTGGTCACGCGGCCCCTCGGTGCGTCCTTCGCCGACTACATCAGCAAGCCCCACAACATCAGCGGGATCAACTTCGGAGACGGCCCCACCGCGATCGTGTTCGCGGTCGCCGTCTTCCTTATCGTCTCGTACCTCGCCATCGCCCGTCCGGACATACAGGGGGCGCAAGACGTTCCAGTCGCGAGGACGTCGGTCGAAAACTCCGATGCCCCGTCTCCTCCATACAGCCCAGACTGAGTTCGAGTTGGTCAAGGCGGCCAGCCGAAGGATCAACTGATGCTGTTAGTGCACCACCATCAATCGAGCCTCGAGGCCGATTGTGGACCCTCCATGTAGTCAGCGCAACATGAGTTCAGGGTCTGTACGGCGAAACGTCCATCTGGACAATCAGGCCGTCGCTGATCATGTAGACATGGCGGACCATTCGGTCGTCAAGGAGCAAGCCGTCTCTGTCGCGAAGGACCTGATGAACGTCAACGATGATGTGTCCCTCATCGTCCATGTCAAACCGCTTCGGTTCGACGTGGCTGTCAATCTCGTGGAACTGGCGAGACCAGTAGGACCTAACCTCGTCGTGGCCCACCACCCGCGTTCCGTCGATCATGTTTGGCCAGTCGACATCTTCACGAAGAGCAGCCAATGCCGCGTCGATATCCCTGTCGTTGAACGCCGCGTAGGTACCTCGCAACGTTGTTTCGACATCGGGCGGTGCTGACTCGGACATCGATCGCCAGCTTTGTACCTACCCGCTGCTTCCGTATGCCGGATCCCTAGGCGGGGTGACCCTCCAAGGCAGGACGGCAAGGAGCCCAGCACTGGGTCGGCGCATGGAGGCCACCGACGACTAGCCATGGACCAAGTGTTACGACAATTCGCGGCAGTACACCTGGCTGCAGGCCGCTTGCGCAGACTATGTCATTGACGTGGGGTTTCTCGGTGGGCCGTGCGGTCTGAGGTTCCAGATAAGCGCCATGTTGGCCCGTGTTGCCAAATCTCAGATTGTGTTGTCTAGCTGGGCTTTTGTCGGTAGGCCCGTCCATCGGGTGCTGTGGAAAACCGGCAGTTTTGGTCACGTATGTGAGCAAAATGTGACCAAATCCGGCTCTCGGAACGGCCGTCCTACGAAGCCACCAGATCCTCGTGGTAAGTGTGGCCACCAACCTCAATGGTGATGGAGAGATTGCCGCCGAGCGCACGTACGTACCCGGCCAGCGTGGCGATCTCGACGGAGTCCGGGGCTCGCTCGACCTTGCTCACCTGAGACTGGCCTCTCCCCCATCGCTCGGCGATCTCCGACTGGTTGAAGCCGGCCGCCCTCCGAAGCTCTCCTAGCGTCGCCACGACGTCATGTTCGATGCGGAGGCGTTCGCTCGCCCTGTCGCGCAGTGCATCGAACTCCGGATCGGGATGGCTGATCTCCTTGTCGATGACGAACTCCTCGTCAGCGTCCGACAGCCAGTCCTCGGGTGTCGGCTCGATGGTGTCCTTGGCACTCATGATGTTCCTCCTCTGGTGAGATAACGGTCAACGATCTGATCTGCCGCTGGCACGTAGTCGTCGTACCAGTCGTGTCCGGTGCGCTCCTGCCAGCCATCCTTGTTCCTCCTACGCAGACCAGCACCCCTTGATCTCCGTCGATGAAGCAGGTGAGCACCCGCATCACGTAGCGGATGCCCTCGACGGTGTGGTCGGTCCGTAGCTCACTCATGTCCGGGAAGTGCCGGCTGATCTGGATCCGATGGCGCACATACGGAAGGGTCGCTCCCCGACCGTGCTCCGAGAGATAGTCCAGCAGTGCGGCGATCTCAGCGGCCACGACGGCCGGAAGCTGGCTCAGCCAACGGTCGAAGTAGGGACGGCGAACCTGGTTGAGCGCCACACCATGATGATATCACTTCTGATGACTATTTACTAGGATGAATACCCAATCGGGGACCGGGACCCGTTTCCTCCAGCGCGCTGTGCTGGATTTATCCTCGCTGAGTTGCGCTGGATCCACCCACGCTGCGCAAGTTTGTAGGGATTGGGCAGGAACCAAATGCCGCCACCCACTCCGAAGCACAGTGCGATATTTCGCGTCCCCAGGCACATAGGCGACACCCACTACCGGCCGCCTGCTCCTTTTGGCTTACGGCAAGCCATGCACAGCCGCTGCAGTCGACGAATCCGCTGTTCTCCCATGACCCGAGTTGGCCATTGTCGTCAGATGTCGGATCCCCAACAGTCGACGGCTCCACCGGTGAGAATGGCACAGGTGTGTGAGAAGCCTGAGGCAATGGCGGTCACCCCGCTGAGGCCGCTCACAGCCACCGGGGTGGAGGAATCTGTGGTTGTCCCATCACCGAGTTGGCCATTGTCGTTGGAACCCCAGCAGTCGACCGTCCCTCCGGTGAGAAGGGCACAGGTGTAGTTAAAGCCTCCGGTAACAGCGGTCACCCCTGTGAGTCCACTCACGGACACCGGCGTCGAGGAAACCGTGGTTGTCCCGTCGCCGAGTTGGCCGTTGCTGTTGTCCCCCCAGCAGTCGACCGTCCCTCCGGTGAGCACGGCACAGGTGTGTGAATCGCCAGCGCCGATGGCGGTCACCCCGGTGAGGCCACTCACGGCCACCGGGGTCGAGGAATCCGTCGTTGTCCCATTGCCGAGTTCGCCAGTAAAGTTCCACCCCCGGCAGTCGACCGTCCCTCCGGTCAGCAGGGCACAGTTTTGGCCGTTGCCTGACGCAATGGCGGTCACCCCGCTGAGGCCACTCACGGCCACCGGTGTTGAGGAATCCGTGGTTGTCCCATCACCGAGTTGGCCATTGCTGTTGTCCCCCCAGCAGTCGACGGTCCCTCCGATGAGTAGCGCACAGGGACCGCCGGAGACAGCGGTCGCCCCGCTGAGGCCACTCACGGCAACCGGGGTCGTGCTACACGGAATATCTTCTTGGTTTACTGGGCATATTTGAGGTCCCGAAGTCGTCCCGTCGCCGAGTTCGCCATCGAAGTTGTACCCCCAACAGTCGACGGTCCCTCCGGCGAGGACGGCACAGGTGGAGTAGCCGCCCGCGGCAATAGCAGTCGCCCCGCTGAGGCCACTCACTGGCAACGCCGGTGCCGAATATTCGTATGTCCCATTGCCGAGTTCGCCATAGTTGTTGAACCCCCAACAGTCGGCGATTCCTGTGGCGAGCAGATCACAGGTGTCGCCCACGCCTGCGGAAATGGCAATGGGGGTCGGCGCACCACCCACGGCAGCAACAGTGAGCTCGATCGGTCTGGCCTTGACCGTCTTCGCCCCGGTGACCGATAGGTGGAAGCTGTACCTGTCGGCCCTCTTTCTCAAGTTGGCGGGAACAATCACCTCGTCAGTCACGGTGCCATTGGAACAGGGACTGGTGGCTGGTAATCCCGGGACGACCCGATTGGAGGAGAAGACACAGCTCGTGGCGTTGGCCACCTGAGCCGAAAGGGTGATAGGTCCCCCTGGAGCATTGAGCGAAGACGGTGTGACTGTGAACGACGACACGGTGGGATTGACGGGTCTGACTGACGCCTGAGATGCCGAGGTCGACCCGAGCACTGCCAGACCAGTGAGCGTAAGGGTAAGTACTACTCCCACTGAAACCAAACGGAGCAGCTTGTGAACCTTCCCTTTGCCTTGCCTGGCGGGCGTCACCGGGACAAGGGACTTATCTTCAAGACGACGTCTGCGCATCGCCCACCTCTTATCTCAACGCTAAAAAAGCGTCGCTGCGGCACGGTAGCACTTGGACCACCCTATTTGTGCAGTCCCCAGGAAACGCCTTCAATAGCTCCTCCGAGCGTCTCCTATCACCGGGAGCGGGGCGGTGATCGATCGTTGCTAAACGGCACATTCGGGATACCGAGGATGGATCAATAAGTCGGCTCGGTTGGAGACTCCAGTCGCTTCCAGAGGAAGTGGCGGCGACTCCCCGGTGGAAAGTCAGGCAACTCGCCAAACTGCTGGTAGCCGATCGACTGGTAGAACCCAGGGGCCTGAAAGCCAAATGTGTCTAGCCAAGCGCCGTGGCACCCTCGGAGCCGTCCCCTTGCCTCGATTGTGGCCATGAGGTGGCTTCCAACTCCCAGACCTCGCAGGTCATCGGCGACCCAAAGATGACTAACAAAGAGCCATTTCCAGTGGGTATACCCATCAACTCCACCGACTACTTCGTTGTTCCGGTGAACAAATACTCCGAGCGGCTTTCGATTCTCAGCTTCGGCTTGGCCATCGTTGAATGCGACTAAGCCCTCCTCTGGGCCGGGTTCGTCCTCGACCATATAGCCGCTCACCAATTCATTGCCTCCGCTTCAGCAATCTGCAAAAGCGTATCCGCAACCGGCTGGAGGACTGCCACCTATCGCCGGCTGAGCGTCGCAATATCTTGGGCACGGCTCAGAGTCCACGCACTATCGCAAGCGCCCTTTTCGACGGCACCGTACTGGCCAAAAGTCAACCGCACTGGTATCCGCGGAGGGTTCTGGCGGAGAAGAGGATGCCCTGACCTATGGGAAATCAAGCCAGAGCACGATGAGTGGAGCGTTGCCCCCGGATCGTGCCACTGGCTGGCGTTAGCCGCGCCCCGGACGCGGGCGCTACTCTGCCCCTGGGTCCGAGCCACGTCGTGGCGTCAGTTGGTCCCTCGAGGAAGGCTGGGAACGTGCCGTGAATCACTGCACCTCGAGCGACACGGGCAAATGGAGCGCCGTCCTCCTGATCGTCGCCGGTGCCCTGGCCGCATGCGGAAGCGCGGCCACATCCTCCCCAGCGACGACAGTGGCGGAGCCGACCGGTTGGCGGGCACCGGCGATGTTCACCACGCCGCCGGACACCGGACACATCATCGAGCCCGTGTCCGCCAATCCCACTGATCTGGCCGCTCACGGCTACGTGGAGCAGGAGTACTTCGCTTCGGGCACCGCCTACTCCTTCACCAGCCGGTCCGCGCCTTCCGGCGGGAAATGGACCATCGCCGTGGCGGGATCGGCGCCCTACCGAACACGCATCATCGTGCGGCGCCCGAGCGACCCGGCGAAGTTCGACGGGAACGTCGTGGTGGAGTGGATGAACGTGTCGGCCGGTGAGTCCGCCCCCGACTGGGACTATCTCGATCCTGCCCTCATGGACTCAGGTGCCGCTTATGTGGGGGTATCCGCCCAGGCGCTCGCCGTCAACGGGGGGAAGGCGCTCCTCAGTTCGGGGTCGAGCCCGGGGCTTTCACAGGAGGAGCCGGCCCGGTACGGGAGCCTGCACCATCCCGGCGACCAGTACTCCCTCGACATGTTCGCCCAGATCGGTCAGGCGCTGCGGACCTCCGCACCGTCGGTCCTCGGAGGGCTACGACCATCACACGTGCTGGCCATCGGCGAGTCCCAGTCGGCGTTCTACCTAACCACCTACGCCGACGCCATCCAACCCCTGGACCACGCCTACCAGGGCATCTTCATCCACTCCCGCGGAGGTGGGGCCGCTCCCTTCGGCGCCCTGAACGTCTCCTCGGCGACCACAGGCGATGTGCGCATCCGTACCGACCTCGACGTCCCCGTCTTCATGCTCGAGACCCAGACCGACCTGATCCAGCTCGGCTACGCGGCGGCACAGCAGCCGAACACTTCCAGTATCCGGACCTGGGAAGTGGCCGGGACATCCCACGCCGATGCCTACGAAGTGGGGTCGGCCGCTTCCCTCCTCGGCTGCAGCACCGCGGTCAACTCGGGACCTCAGCACGAGGTGGCTCAGGCCGCGTTCGTCGCCTTCCTGCACTGGGTGGACGACGGGACACAACCACCCTCGCCGAAGCCGTTCACTCTTTCCTCCACTGACCCTTCCAAGCTGGCGTTGGACGGCCACGGGAACGTGGTGGGTGGTGTCCGCACCCCCGCGGTAGACGTGCCGGTGTCGACGTTGAGCGGTGCGCCACCGCAAGGCAGCAGCGAGCTCTGCGGCCTGTTCGGGTCCACGGTCCCGTTCAGTCCACAGACGCTGGTGGCGCTCTACGGGACGAAGGCCGGCTACGTCGCCGCCTACTCCACCGACCTCGACCGGGCCATAGCCGCCAGATACATCCTCGCGGCGGATCGAGCTTCGCTGCTGGCGGAAGCGGCGCAAGTGCCGTTCCCCACTTGAGCGGGACCCATCGGCGCCGATTGCCGATTCTGTAAGTGGCGGCTCAGCGGATTCACCTGCTGGGCGATTACGCCGTCCGAGGCTTGCGTGCTTCGGAGAGGATGGCCAACTGGGCACTGTGGCTATGGATCGCAGACGTGACGTTGACGGGCTTACGACCGCGGTCAGATCTGATCCCGGCCAGCAGGGCGCGATCAATCACATGGACATCGCAACCATGACTACATACGCCTCGACCACTCCCTCCTGGCTTCTTCATCTGCGAAAGGTGCAACGAGAACGCGGCCTTATTCCTGGAGATTGTAGGGAGTCTCGGTACCCCACCCGAGGGCTTGGAGGCCGACTGAGGTTGCTGGAGGCTAGCTTCGCGAGGTGGGGATAGCGGCCACAATCCGGTGCTCTGGGGCAGGCTGGCGTCTATGGATGCCAGCGAACGCTACCGTTTGGCAGCGCGCCCTCTGGCCCGGCAGCGTTCGAGGTTGTTCGACCAGCAAGCCGAGGCATACGACCGGTTCCGACCGACCTATCCCGATGCGGTGATCGACGAGCTGCTCGGTCCGGTGCCTGCGGGCCTGGACGTTCTCGACGTGGGTTGTGGCACCGGGATTGCTTCACGGTAGATTGCCCAGCGAGGCGCCAAGGTGCTGGGCGTGGAACTCGCTCCGCGAATGGCGCAGATCGCCCGCGATCATGGGGTCGGGGTGGAGATCTCGGCCTTCGAAGCCTGGGACGCTGCTGGTCGCACTTTCGGCCGGGTGACCTCGGCGCAGGCCTGGCACTGGCTCGATCTCCCTATCGCCACCGCCAAGGCGGCCTCTGTGCTGCGGCCGGGCGGCAAGCTTTGTCTGATCTGGAACGCGGGGTGTCAGCCCGATGATCTCGCCGATGCTCTCGAGGAGGTGTCTGCGAGTGTCGTGCCGCCTGGCGGCCACCGTCTGTTCCGGGGGTACGCGGCCAGCCGGTCATCCGACATGAAGACCGGACTCGGCTCGGAGATCGACGCCATCTCAGCGGTGCCCGAGTTCGGTGCGCCGACAGAGAAGTGGTTCCCCTGGACGCGGGCCTACCAGCGGGATGAGCGGGTGGACCAACTCGTGTCACGGAGCGATGACGCCGCCCTCGAACGAGCAGTCCGAGACCGTCTGTTCGAAGCTATCGGCGCGGCCATCGACGATCACGGCGGCTCGTTCGTCATGAACTTCGAGACTGTCCTGATCACCGCGACTCGGCTTGGGGTAGCCCCGGGCCGGCGATCAGGGGCACTGTGGCCCACCTACTTGGAGGAACTTGTTTGAATCCACCTTGGGAGTCCGAGGGTCTGAGTAGTTGGCTCGCAGGGCGGCCGAAGACTTGTTCCCAGCGCAGTCGCCTTAGGGGCCCGCCGTGATGCTTTCGGGGCTGCTGAGGATGCCGGTGCTGGCGTAGCTGGTGACGGTCCCCGAGGTGGTGATCCGGCCGATGGTGTCGGAGCCGGAGTTGGTGAACCACAGGGCCCCGTCGGGGCCCGCCGTGATGCCTTCGGGCTCGTCGATGCCGGTGCCGGTGTAGTTGGTGACGGTCCCCGAGGTGGTGATCCGGCCGATGGAGCTGCCGCCGAAGTTGGTGAACCACAGGGCCCCGTCGGGACCGGCCGTGATGCCTTCCGGCTCGTCGATGCCGGTGCCGGTGCCGGTGTAGCTGGTGACCACCCCGGCGGTGGTGATCCGGCCGATGGAGTTGCTGGTGACGTTAGTGAACCATAGGGCCCCGTCGGGACCCGTCGTGATGCCTTTGGGCTCGTCGATGCCGGTGCCGGTGTAGCTGGTGACGGTCCCCGAGGCGGTGATCCGGTCGATGGAGTTGGCGTTGGAGTTGGTGAACCACAAGGCCCCGTCGGGGCCCGCCGTGATGCCCCCGGGGCTGGCGATGCCGGTGGCGCTGTAGATAGTGATCACCCCGGCGGTGGTGATCCGGCCGATGGAGTTGTTGCCGAAGTTGGTGAACCACAGGGCCTTATTGACGGCGTTGTTCACGGTGATGCCGACCCCTGGACTGAAGGTACTCCCGCCTGAGTTGAAGGCTTCAGACAACAAATAGTAAGAACCGTTGGGGACGGTCGTGGTGTTCCAGCTGCACAACCATCCGTAGAGGGTCAGCGTGGCGGTGCAGATCACCGGG
>Ga0182018_10005211_pt1 | contig 10569 bp, 13 predicted proteins | sample 812P2MmetaG_FD_120490 | JGI IMG/M metagenome (GOLD analysis project Ga0182018, IMG submission 120490) | Permafrost microbial communities from Stordalen Mire, Sweden - 812P2M metaG | ecosystem: Environmental > Terrestrial > Soil > Wetlands > Permafrost | place: Sweden: Stordalen | collected... | reverse complement strand
TTCCGCCGTCCGTTCCGCCGTCGGTTCCGCCGTCGATTCCGCCGTCGATTCCGCCGTCGATTCCGCCGTCGGTTCCGCCGTCGGTTCCGCCGTCTATTCCGCCGTCTATTCCGCCGTCGATTCCGCCGTCGATTCCGCCGTCCGTTCCGCCGTCCGTTCCGCCGTCGATTCCGCCGTCGATTCCGCCGTCCGTTCCGCCGTCGGTTTCGCCGTCGGTTCCGCCGTCGATCCCGCCGTCCATTCCGCCCCCGGCAGTGTGCTAACGCGCACTGTCGGGGAGGTCATCTCTCGGGCGTGGGCAAGCTGCTTTGTCGGGCAGTTTGGGGTCGGGTGGTGGGGATACTGGGGGTCTCCTGCAATGACCTCCTTTTTCCGTGAGGTCTGCGGGCTGTCTCTCAACGACGACATGGACGCGCGGGCAATCGCGTACGCGAGGACGTGTGAGTCGGCGTGCTGGTGGTGGCCCCACCGGGAGTTCGTGATGGTCTCCGAGAGACCGACGGAGCTTCACCGAGATGAGCGAGGGCGACTCCACAACGAGTCAGGGCCGTCGATTGCGTGGCCGGACGGGTGGGGGTTCCACACGGTCCACGGGGTCCAGGTCCCACACAATATCATCGAGCACCCGGAATCAGTCACGGTCGCCCAGATCGACGCGGAGTCGAACGCTGAGGTGAGGCGCGTCATGGTCGAGCGCTTCGGGCGTGACCGGTACATGCGGGAGAGCGGGGCGAAACTGATTGACGAGGGGGCGGACCAGTTCGGGAAGCCCCAGCGGCTCTGGAGGCGGGAGTGGAAGGATGGTCGAGTCCTCCAGTTGCTCGAGGTCGTGAACTCAAGCCCGGAGCCGGATGGGAGCTACAAGGTGTACTGGCTCGGCGTGCATCCGGAGCTTAGGCCCCTGCTTGGGGACGGACAACTCGGGGAGCCCCAGAAGTTGACGGCGCACAACGCGTGCGCATCCACATTCGGTAAGCGGGGTGAGGAGTATCATCCGGTCCTCGAGTCCTGATGTGATGCCCGCTCCCTGCTACGAGTGTGACCGCGTGATCCTGGGGACCCTGGAGGATAACCTGCATTGCCGGGAGGTCGACGACGGGCCCGTTCAGATCCTCTGTCTGCGGTGCTTTAGGTGGGCGGTCCCGCCAGCTCGCCCCCAGGGGTTCACGCTCCGCAAGTACGGGTACCCGACGAGGGTGTATGAGTGAGAAGATTCATATGGGCAACGCACGAGAGGGAGATCGGGTGCGTATAGTTGACCCGAACGACGAGATGAACGGCAGGTTCGCGACCATCATGTCGATCAGTAGCCGGATCGATCGAGAAGTTACGCTTGCGGTCGACGGTTACGACAACCCTCGCTATTCGTTCCTCTACTTGTTGGAGCCAGAGTGAGTAGGCGCCGCAAAGAGACTCCTTGGATTCTCGGGATCGACCCTTCTCTCACGAGGTCTGCGGCGGTCCTGATCCCCCCCGGGTGGGAGCTTGGGGATTGGCTGACCCTCCGGTGGTGTTCTGTTGAGATCCCGCCGGGTGACGGGACGGAGCGCCAGCGGGTCGAGCGGATGGGGGAGATCGTCGACCGGCTGCTCAATTTCGTCTCGGAGCACTCCGGGTCTGAAGTCCGTGGGTGGGTGGAGCAGTATGCGTTCAACGCTCGGTCTGCGTCTGTCACGAAGCTCGCGGAGCTTGGGGGGATCCTCCGGCACCAGTTCCTGATCGAGTTCGGGGTCCCGCTCGAGCCCGTGACGGCTTCTCAAGCGCGCAAACAGCTGCTCGGGAAGCTACCCCGGAAGGACCAGAAGCTCGCCGTCCAGCTCGCGCTCGGGCGGGCCGGGGCACCGTTCGTGAACGGGGACGAGTGTGACGCGGCGTGCGTGGCTTTCTGGGGGTTGACCGAAATCGGAGCGATGGGGTTCAGCCTCGCGTAGGGTGATGACGATGGCGAGAGCAGCGAAAGCGCACAAGGCCGGGTTTCCCGCGTTCCCGGTTCCTCCGGTGGTTCTGATCCATCCGAGCCGTCTCAACCCCGCGCCCTATAACCCCACCCGCATCACCCCGGAACGTCTGGAGGGCCTCAAGCAGGACATCCGGCTCTTCGGGTTCGTCGACAACCTGGTGATCCAGAAGGTCTCGCCCCGCTACACCACGATGGTGGTGGTGGGGGGCCACCAGCGCCTCAGGGCTGTCAGGGAGATCTGCATCGAGGACAACGTCCCGCAGCCCGAGCTGCCCTGCATCGTGCTGGACCTCACGGACCGGCAGGCCAAGATGCTGAACGCCGCCCTTAACGCCGAGCGGGGGGTACCGGACGCGAAGCTCCTCGGGGAGATGCTGGAGAGCATCCACCACGAGAGCCCCATCATCCTGGAGGAGCGGATGGCGATGGGGTTCGACGACGAGGATGACTTGCGCAAATTCCTGAAGCTCTCCGAGCCCCCGAGGATTGATCCTGAGGACCCGCCGGTGTTCGGGCGTAGCGTGACGCTGAGCCTCGAGTTCAATGGGGTGCGGGAGCGGGACGCCGTGAAGCAAAAGCTCCTGGAGCTTGCTTCGGCGGGTGGGAAGAAGACGGGGGATATCGTGATGGGGCTCCTCAAGACGAAGCCTAGGCGCTGATGGGCAAACCGTGGGAGGTGCTCGTCGGGGACGTGCGGCGAGTGCTCCGGGATCTGGAGCCCGAGAGTTTCGATGCGGTTCTCTCGGATCCTCCCTGCGGCCTGAGTTTCATGGCAGGCGGCCCCACGGGTACGAAGTGGGATTATCACGTGCCGAGCGTAAACGTCTTCACTGAGGTCTTGCGAGTTCTCAAGCCGGGTGCGTTCGCGATGTTCTTCGGGGGTACCCGCACGTTTCACCGGATGGCGGTGAACGTCGAGGACGCTGGGTTTGAGATGTGCGACACTTTAATGTGGTTGCAGGGGCAAGGTTTTCCGAAATCGCACAACATCAGTAAAGAGCTTGATCGTCGGGCGGGTGCGAAGGGGCGAGTGATTGGGACGAAGCGCGGTACCCATAGTGCGGAAGGTAGCGGCCTCGGAGGGACTGCGGTTGGGGTCAAACAGAAGCAGGTCGATGTTCCCATTGTCGCGCCGGTGACTGCTGCTGCTGCTGCTGCTTGGAGTGGATACGGGACTGCGCTCAAGCCGGCGTGGGAACCTGTCATCCTCGCGTGCAAGATGGTCGATGGGACGATCGCCGAGAACGCGCTGAAGCATGGGACGGGCGGGCTCGCGATTGATGCGAGTCGATTGTCGACGAAGGCTGCGTCCTTCGTCGACAATCGACTCGACAAGGTTCAGCAAAATGCGTTCGGGAAGTATGGGACCGCGGACTTCGACGGGTCGAACGGGAGGTGGCCTGCGAATGTCCTGCTCTCACACTCGCCTGGGTGTGTCCAGACTGGGATGCGCGAGACGTCGCGCCCAAAGTTGAAGAAACCACTCGGGGTGAAAGCGAAAAATCCTTCGGAGAACTCCAGGAGTTCTCCGTCTCTGAACGTCGGGCCTGTCAAGGTCGGGGAGATCCGGGAGCAACTTGAGATCTGGCAGTGCGTCGATGACTGCCCGATCTGGATGCTTGATGGGCAGAGTGGAAATCGCCTCGGGATGTCGGGCGGTGGCAAGCATCGTCCCGAGTACTGTGGTGGGATGTTTGGTGGCATCGACAGTCCCAACACCGCGAGAGGTGACAGCGGAGGTGCAAGCCGCTTCTACTATCAGCCGAAGGTCGGGCGAGCCGAGAGGGATCGTGGACTCGATGATCTTGAAGAAATCCCGAAGGGCGCCGACGCCCTTCGGGATTCCGGGCGAGGTGGCAAGGCGAAGAACAATCACCCGACGCTGAAGCCCGTCGATCTCTGTCGCTACTTCGCCCGGATGCTTCTGCCTCCACCGAGAGCCGACGGCAAGCCGCGGAGGATTCTGGTCCCGTATGCCGGTAGCGGGAGCGAGATGTGCGGGTGCCTGATGGCTGGGTGGGATGAGGTGGTGGGGATCGAACTGGACCCAAAACACGCCGAAAAGGCGCGACTTAGGATCTCCAAAGGCCGTATCATCAGCCACGCGAAATAGACTGGACCCTCGGGCCCCGATGGAGGTAGGGTTCTCTTGTCAGGACCGAGCGTCCCGGCGAGGAGGAGTAGAGAGATGGATCGATCAACGTGGCTCGGGCGGGTAACGGTAGGTCAGGTCGAGGATCTGCGCGCAGAGGCGGCGACAGCCGGCGACGAGGCGATGTGCCAGATTTGCGACGATGCGTGCGAGGGTGACGTGAGCGCGCAGGACGAGGTGGCGCGGGTGATCGCGAACGCGGAGGCGCAGTCGTGATCCGGCTTCTTACGCGGGCCGAGTGCGCCAGCATCCGGGCCCGCATCCAGAACATCACGATCATCGACCCGCGGGTGACCGAGCGGGTTGAGGAGCAGTACGACCGCGCGGCCCTGAGGGACGCCATCCTCGGAACCTGGAAGCCCGAAGAGTTTCTCAGGAGCGAGTCGTGAACCCTATGATCCTGGTTGACCGCTACCTGGAGCTCTACGGGCCCGGGGGCGAGGATGGCAAGCGAGCCCGCAAGACACTGCTGGACATTATCGAGCTCGTGCGGATCAAGGCCCAGCGGGAACTCGCCCAGGAACTCATCGACGGCAGGCGGGTATCGTGATGGCGCGAGTTGTGAAACAAGTCGCGGATCTGCCCTCGCTCCCGAAGCACGGGTGGCCGCAGGGTTGGTATCGCAATACTGCGACGTACGGATGCGTCGGGACACCTCGGGGGCATAAGATCTGGTACGACGAGCCTATCTATCTCGACGGTGAGTCGGGCCATATGTACTGCGTGAAGCACGCGCCGGTACCACTCCCGTAGAGACCGGAACCCGGGTTCCGGTCAGGGCGCGGCATCCAGCCCGGGACCCGTGAAGACCCGCAAGGACTACTTCCTCGACTGCCTGAACGTCCTGCTCCTGAAGGAGTTCGCCCCGGGCAGGAACCAGTTTACGTCCCAGGAGCTAGTAGCGATCCAGAACCAGGCGTGGCTCCTCCCCGAGGATGCGATCCCCGTGTATCCCGCGGAGGCTGCCTACGCGTTCTTTCGATACTGGCACGATCACGGGACGGTGCTTGAGCGGTCAATGCCGGAGTGGATGATCATCGCGGAGGAGCTGAGAGGATGAAGCTCGAAGAAATCCCGACTGCCCGGATCGTCGTGAGCGGCGGTCCGCGGTGCGGCAAGACGACGTTCTGCCAGGGGCTCGAGGCGCTCGGGTTCGAGGTCCGTCATACGGACGCCCTCATCGAGCGCTTCGAGTGGAGTCAAGCAAGTCTCTTGGCCTCGACGTGGCTTGAGCATCCCGGGCCCTGGTGCTGTGAAGGAACCACAATGGTCCGAGCAATGCGGAAGTTTTGTGCTCGGCATCCCGGGACCTTGAAGCCGTGCGACGTGCTTTTCTGGTTCGGGCTTCCGCGTCTTGAGTTGAGCGACGGCCAAGCCTCAATGCTGAAGTCAGTGCATACGATCCTGACCGGGATCCTCCCGGAGCTCCAGAGGCGCGGGGTCGAGGTGAAGATGATGTCCGAGCGAGCACCCGAGACGACATGACGAACGCGCTGAGTGCGTGCATCATCACGCTCGGGGAGGAGTCACTCGAGGCGGCGGTCGCGTCGATCCGCCCGTGGGTTTCTGAGGTCTGTATCGTCTACACCGGGGACGATGAGTTGAGGGCCCATCTGGTCTCGCGCCTCGCGGACAAGTTCGAACACTACAGGGGGGCGAACTGGCCGGGCGGTGGGATGCGGGACTTCGCGAAGGCTCGCAACGTGTGCCTCGCGCTCGTGACCCAGCCCGCGATGATCTGGCTCGATAGCGATGACACGATCGAGGGGGGCGAGCATATCGCGGCGATGTTGGCCGCGATGCCGGCCGGGAAGGCGACCTACTTTGCGCTCCCGTACGTGTACTCGAGGGACGCGGGGTCGAGGGAGCAGTGCCTCCAGTGGCGTGAGCGGATCGTCTCGCCCCCGAGGGCATTCGGCTGGCGGTTCGCGGTCCACGAGTGCCTGCTCCCGATCCCGGGTGTCGCGGCCACCAGGGCCGATTATGTCTCGGGCCCGATCCCGAGGATCATCCACCACCGGGACGCCGACTCCCCGACATCGGTCGCGCGCAACATCAGGATCCTCGAAGCTGAAGTAGTCGAGTACCCCGAGGATGCGCGCACAAGTTACAACCTCGGGCTCGCGTACTTCGATGCCCGGCAGTGGAACCTCGCCGAGGTGGAGTTCGCTCGGTATCTCAATATGTCGGACACGCTGGTCGGGCCCGACATGGCGGCGGAGCAGCGGGCAATTGCGCTCATTCGTCTTTCTGCGATCCGGATCATGTCCGGGGACCCGCTGAGCGCAATTGACTGGGCCCATCGGGCAGTGGCGGAGCACGAGTGGTCGGAGTGCTACTTCCAGCTCGCCCGCTCCCACGTAGGGGTCGCGTCCCTGGGGGGCCCGGAGGAGAGAAGACACTGGGAGCGGGCCGCCCACTACGCGAGGGTTGGGCTCTCGCTCCCCTTGACCCAGACCGCGCAGCCCGTGAACCCGATGGAGCGTTCTTTCTATATCCACCAGACGCTCCACGTAGCGCTCCACCACCTGGGGGACATCCGGGGGGCGCACGCGAGCGTCCTCCAGGCCCTCCAGGCGGTCCCGGACGACCGGATGATGCTTGGGAACGCGTTAGCCTACGAGGCCGAGATCGCGCGCCAGAACGCCAGCCAGGCGGCTCAAGAGGCCCAGGCGCTGGTCCAGAAGGCGGAGGAGTACTACGAGGCGGGGGACATCGGGTCGGCGGTCCTGGGGTCGATCCGCCAGATCGTCGGGGCCCCGGTGCGCCCGAAGAAGCCGGGGAAACTCGATATCGTGTTCGTGTGCGGGATGGCCCCGGAGAACTGGGGGCCCCGGATGGCGGCGGACGGTGGGATCGGCGGCAGCGAGACCGCCGTGATCGAGATGGCCCGGCAGCTCTCAGCCCGTGGTCACAAGGTTCGGGTCTACAACAACTGCGGGGCCCCGGAACTCGACGGGGACGTCCAGTACAGGCAGTTCGGGGAGCCAATCGGGGACTGCGATGTCCTGATCGGGTGGCGGCACTCTCAGCTGATCTTCCAGGCGCGCGCGAAGGTCCGGTGGACGTGGTGCCACGACGTGAGCTTCGTCGGGGGTGCTGACCCCTGGACGCTCCACAACACCCAGCGGGTCCTGGGGGTGAGCAGGTGGCACGTCGGGGCCCTGGCGGCCCAGGGGGTGGCGGTCACGAAGCTCCACCAGACCCGTAACGGGATCGACCACTCGAGGTTCAGGTCCACCGGGGCATCGCGGAACCCGAAGCGGGCTATCTACTCGAGCTCCCCAACAAGAGGGCTCGGGGAGCTGCTCCAGATCTGGCCTGCGGTACGGGCATCTGCCGAGGGGGCGGAGCTCGAGGTCTACTACGGGTTCGACTCCTGGGAGGCGAACTGCCGGAGGACCGGCGACCGGGCGGGCCTGAACCGGATCGCGACCCTCAAGACGGCGTGTGCCGCGACCGAGGGGGTGACGCTCCGGGGCAGGGTGAATGGCCAAGAGCTCGCGAACGCGATGATGAGGTCCGGGGTCTGGGTCCACCCGAGCTACGACAACGGGGCAGGCGGGCGGTTCTACGAGACCAACTGTCTAGGGGCCCAGGAGGCGCAAGCGGCCGGCCTGAGGGTCGTGGCGGCGTCCCACGGGGCGGTCCCGGAGGTGGTGCGGCACGGGGCCATCATCGAGTACGGGGACGATTGGCTGAAGCAATTCGCGCTCGCGACCATCACGGCGCTGGTCTCGCCCGAGATGCCGGGGGAGCGGGAGACGATCGCCGAGAGCGTCAGGGATCTTTCGTGGGATGGGGTTGCGGACCAGTGGGAGGAGTGGATGGTGGAAGATATCGTGGCCCGGAAGGTCGAGGACCAGGCGCTGGTGGTGGAGAGCAAGCCCGAGAAGCTAAAGGTCCACGTCATCCTGAGCCCGGATGGGACGGGGCGTCAGATCCTGGACCCCCGGGACCCGTCGGGCGGGACGATGGGGGGCGGGGGGAAGGCAGGCTTCCTCGGGCTCGTCAGGGGGCTAGCCCGGATGATGCTCGGGTACGAGGTGACGGCCATCAGTACTTTTCGGGAGCGCCGCCAGGAAATCGACGGGGTCCATTACCTGTCTCTCGAGGAACCGGTCGAGCGGATGGACGCCGTGATCGCCTACTACGACGTCAGGGTCCTTCAGGGGATCGTGGGACCTTTGAGGATCGGGATGCACCACACCCTGAAACCATACGGGGACGGGACCGCGTGGCCCTTTACGGACGTCAACACGGCCCCGAGCGAGTGGGCAGTAGAGTACCTGAAGAGGATGCGGCCCCGGTCGCCCTGGCGGGTCGTCCCGAACGCGGTCGAGGGTCTGGAGAACGTCGTGTGGAAGCCGATCCCAGGGCGGGTCATCCACCACACGTCACCCGACCGGGGGCTCTACAATCTTCTCGAGCGCTGGGGGGAGATTCGATCAAGGGTCCCGCACGCCACGCTCCACGTGATCGGGAAGCCTCAGGACATCATCGGGGCGTACCTCCACGAGGTCCTCCAGGGGTCACTCGAGTACGACCAGGCGTCGAGGCTCGAGGCGGGGATCAAGACCGCGCGGGAGATCGGCGGGGTCCAGTTCATCGGGTCTCTCCCGAGGGCTGCGCTCCTTGAGGAGATCTCGGAGGCTGCTGTCTTTGCGTCCGCGTTCGAGATGATGATCCCGAGTGAGACCTGGAGCATCACGATCCACGAGTGTTGTGAGATCGGGGTCCCGTGCGTCATCGCCCCGGCGGACGCGCTCGCGTCTCTCTGGGGTGAAGTGGTGAAGATGACTCCGACGATTGAGAATGACCAGGGTCAGTTCGTCGATGCCGTTGTTCAGATCCTGACGGACCCGGATGAGAGTAAGAGGATCTCCAAGCGTCAGAAGCAGCACGTCCAGCAGTACAGCTTTGACCGGACCGCGAAAGCGATGTCGGATGTTATCGAGGAAGCCATGAAGACGAGGCGTAAGGTATGACGAGGTGCGGTGGATTTGGGAGCGTTCGTGAGTGAGACGGAAGTCTTCACATGTTCGACCGAGTGTGAAAGTAGGATACGCGCAATGTTTGCCGAGCGTCAGTGCGGTGATTGTCGAATAAAGGAAAGCTTGTCATGACGACCATCACGGCGTGTATCATCACGAAGGGGGAGGAGACGCTCAAGGCAGCGCTCCAGAGCGTAAGGGATCACGTCGATGAGATCTGCGTAGTCTTCACGGGCCCGGATGAGGAGTGGAGTGCGTTCTTCGCTCAGCACGCCCGCCTCTTTGATCGTGCCGTTGTGGGGAAGTGGGAAGACGACTTCTCCAAGACGCGCGCGGTCTCGTTCTTGATGGCGCGCTCGGAGTACATTGTGTGGCTGGATTCGGACGATATCGTGGAAGGCGCCGAGCACCTGAGGGCCGCGTGTCGGCCGGGTTCGCGGATCATCTGCCCGTACCACTACGCGCTCGACCCGCAGGGCAACGTCCTGCTCCTCCAGGCCCGGGAGAGGATCGTCCCGAACGACGGGAAGTTCGTATGGCGACGCCCGGTCCACGAGCATTTGATCCGAGTCGATGGGGAGCGGCCGGTTGACGTCCGGGATGACCGGATCGTCTGGAAGCACCAGCGGAAGCATGATGCCCCCTACAGCGATCGGAACCTGAAGATCCTGGAGCAGTACGCCAAGGGGGACACGACCCCGGATGCGTGGCTCCACATGAACCTCGGGTTCGAGCTCCAGAACGCCCACCGGTTCACCGAGGCGCTCGAGCACTTCCGATCCTACCTGGCCCTCAGTGACGCCCAGGACGAGAAGGCGCTCGTGTGCATCCGGGCCGCGGACTGCGAGCTTGGGGCCCAGGACATGTTCGACCCCGAGACCCAGATGCGGGCCATCGACTGGTGCAAGCGCGCCCAGGCGCTCCGGCCTGACTGGTTCGAGCCCTACTACGCGGAGGCGAAGGTCCACGCGATCCCGGCCATGACCCACGGGGACAAGGGGGCGTGCGAGCTGACCCTCCACTGGGGCCGCAAAGCCCTGGCTACGCCCCTGACAGATACTCCGCACGCGACCCGCCCGCAGGATAGGACGCTCCATATCCACGAGCTCTTGAGGGTTGTGGCCGAGCAGATGTGTGACTGGCGGGGTGCGCTCGACGCGACCGAGGCGGCGGCTCTCGTGAAGCCGAAGGACGCGGGCCTGACGCTCGCCCGGAAGCGCTACAAGGCGCTCCTGAGTCTCGCGTCCCTGGAGGAGCCCAAGACGGATAAGCTCGACATCGTGTTTGCGTGCGGGCCTGCCGCGGAACCGTTCGACCCTGAGATCTACGAGACCCGCGGGGTGGGGGGCAGCGAGACGGCCGTGATCGAGATGGCTCGAAGGCTAGCCGCCAAGGGTCACAAGGTCCGGGTCTACTGCCTGTGCGGGCGCGAGGGGACGTGGGACGGGGTCGACTACTACGAC
>Ga0182018_10005210_pt1 | contig 10569 bp, 18 predicted proteins | sample 812P2MmetaG_FD_120490 | JGI IMG/M metagenome (GOLD analysis project Ga0182018, IMG submission 120490) | Permafrost microbial communities from Stordalen Mire, Sweden - 812P2M metaG | ecosystem: Environmental > Terrestrial > Soil > Wetlands > Permafrost | place: Sweden: Stordalen | collected... | reverse complement strand
GCCGATGTGCCGGAGGCTGCGGAACACCGCGAGCCGTGGACGCGCGGCCGTTCCGTTCACGTGCTTGCGCACGCGGCGGTGGCGTCGAGCGCGGGCGGCGCGTCGATCGTGCTTGGTGAACATGCTGATCAGCCTTCTACTTTCTAACTTCGTTCTGGTTACTTGATCCGGCTACTTGGTCTTCCCCGCCTTGCCGGACTTGCCGGCCTTGCGGCGGAGCTTCTCGCCCCGATACAGGATTCCCTTGCCCTTGTACGGTTCGGGCTTCCGGAAGGATCGAATCTTGGCAGCAACCTGCCCGACCACCTCTTTGTCCGATCCGCTGACCGAGATCTGCGTGGGCGCGGGAACCGCGATGTCGATCCCCTCCGGCGGCGTGTACCGGATGGGATGCGAGTAGCCCAGGGTCAGGATCAGGTCCCCGCCTTGCCGGGCTGCGCGGAAGCCGACGCCGACCAGGTCGAGATCTCGGGTGAAGCCACCGCTGACCCCTTGCACCATGTTGGCAACCAGCGTCCGGGTCAAGCCGTGCAGCGACCGATGGATGCGAGCATCCGACGGCCGGTTGACGGTGATGACCCCGGTCTCGACGTTGATGAGCATCGAGGGCGCGAAGGTCCGCTGCAGCGTTCCGCGCGATCCGGTGACGCTGAGGCGGTTGCCTTTCTCGAGGGCGACCTCAACCCCATCGGGGACGGGGATCGGAAGCTTGCCAATGCGCGACATCAGACAGGGCCTACCACACGAACGCGACGACTTCGCCGCCCAATCCGGCGCGCTGCGCCGCGCGTCCGGTCATCAATCCGCGAGACGTCGAGATGATCGCGACACCGAGGCCGCCGAGAACCCGAGGGATCTCCGACTTGCGCGCATATACGCGCAACCCGGGGCGGCTGATCCGGCGCAAACCGGAGAGCGCGCGTCCGCGCGGGCTCCCTGGCTTGAGCGTGACCGTGAGCACCTGCATCGGCGCCTCACCGGAAACCTCGTATCCGTCGACGAAGCCTTCCTCGGTGAGCACGCGCGCGATCTCGACCTTCATCTTCGACACCGGGATCTCCACGGTGCGGTGATGGGCCTGGTTGGCGTTGCGGATGCGGGTCAGCATGTCCGCGATGCTGTCACTGGTCATGGATCACCACGAGCTCTTCTGGACGCCAGGTATCTGTCCGATGCTGGCGAGTTGGCGGAAACAGATCCGGCACATGCCGAACTTGCGCATGTAGGCACGCGGGCGACCGCACACACCGCAGCGATGGTGCGCTTGCGTGGAGTACCGGGCGGGCCGGTTCGCCTTGGCGATCAGGGACTTCTTTGCCATCGGTCAGTTCTTCCTGAAGGGCATGCCGAGCCCGGTGAGAAGTGAGCGGCCTTCCGCGTCGGTACGGGCTGTGGTCACGATGCAGACCTCGAGCCCGCGAAGCTTGTCGATCTTGTCGTAGTCGATCTCCGGAAAGACGAGTTGCTCGCGCAACCCGAGGGTGTAGTTGCCATGACCGTCGAACGCCTTGGGGTCGACGCCGCGGAAGTCTCGAATGCGCGGGAGCGCGACGTTCAGCAACTTGTCGAGAAAGTCGAACATCCGCCGCCCTCGCAGCGTCACTTTGACACCGATGGGCATTCCTTCGCGCAGCTTGAACGCCGCCACCGACTTCTTCGCCCGGATGACAATCGGCGCCTGCCCTGTGATCAATTTGAGGTCGGCGATGGCCGCGTCAATGGCGCGCGCATTGGCGATCGCCTCACCGAGACCGATGTTGATGACCACCTTCTCGATGGAAGGCACCTGCATGGCGTTGAGGTAGCGGAATTCGGCAACCAGCGACGGGACGATCTCGTCGATGTAGCGGCGGTGCATGCGGGGCAGCTCGGCGACGGTCTGAACGGCCATCACACCTGGGCCCTGTCGTACGTCTCGCCGCACTTCTTGCACACGATCACGCGGCGGCCGAGCTCGTTGAGGCCATGCGCGATCCGCGTGGGCTTGTCACAGCGGTTGCAGACGAGCATCACGTTGCTGTACGCGACCGGTCCGTCGAAATCGACGATGCCGCCCTGGATGTTGCCTTGCACGCCCGACTTGGTGTGTCGCTTGAGCAGGTTCACACCCTGCACGGCAACGCGCTGCTGTTCTGGGAGCACACGCTCCACCACGCCGCGCTTGCCTTTGTCCTTGCCGCTCAGGACCACGACGTTGTCGCCCTTGCGGATGTCGAGTGGACGCAGGTGGCCGCGGGCCCAGCCCTCGTGGACGAGGGTGGCGTGACGCCGGCGCTCGACTCTCGTGGCCATCTCAGATCACCTCCGGAGCGAGGCTGACGATCTTCATGAAGTTGCGCTCGCGCAGCTCGCGAGCCACCGGGCCGAAGATGCGCGATCCGCGCGGGTTGTTCTGCGGCGTGATCAGCACGGCGGCGTTCTCGTCGAAGCGGATGTTGCTCCCGTCGGGTCGCTTGTATTCCTTGGTGGTGCGCACCACGACGGCGCGAACGACGTCGCCCTTCTTCACCTGGGCGTTCGGCTGCGCCACCTTCACGGTGCCGATGATCACATCGCCGACCGAGGCGTACTTGCGATAGCTGCCGCCCAGCACGCGGATGCAGAGCAGCTCGCGCGCGCCGCTGTTGTCCGCCACCTTGAGCACCGATTCCTGCTGGATCATCTCAGCGAGCCTTCTCCAGAACTTCGGCAACCCGCCAGCGGATCTCCTTGGAGATCGGGCGTGTCTCGATGATCCGCACGCGGTCGCCGATGCCGCAGCTCTCGTCGTCGTGCACCTTGAAGCGCGTGCTGTGACGCACGACCTTCTTGTACAGCGGATGCGGCTTGCTGATCTGCACCAGCACGATCACGGTCTTCTCCATCTTGTCGCTCACGACAACGCCGTCGCGCACCTTGCGGCGCGAGCGCGTCACCGGGGTCGCATCACTCATCGACATCCTCCTGGGCGTCGACGGTTTCCGCGAGAGCCTCCTCGGGTTCCGGGGTTTCGGCGACGGGAACTGCTGCGGGAACGACGGCCGGAACCTCGAGGCGCGCCGGCTTGGCTCGGGGCGCGCGGACCGCCTTCGGCTTGGGCGCGACGGCGCGAGGTGCGGGCGTCTCGAGCAGTGCCGGACGCAGGCCCCGCTCGATCTCGATCTTCACGGTCATTGCACGGGCGATCTCGTGACGGATCTCGCGGACCTGGCGGTGGTTCTCCACCTGGCCGGTTGCCTGCTGGAAGCGGACCTCGAAGAGGCGCCTGCGCTGCTTGCTCAGGTAATCGTCGAGCTCGGCCACGGTCATCCTGCGCAGATCGTGGAGCGCATCAGTCTGCTTGGTCATAGCGTCGCCGCCTCGAGGTCCGAACCGGTCTCCTCGCGAATGAGAAACCGCGTCTTGATGGGCAGCTTGAAGGCGGCGAGGCGCATCGCCTCCTGTGCCGTCTCGCGAGTCACCCCGGCCATCTCGAAGAGCACGCGCCCGGGGAGCACCACGGCGACCCAGCCCTCGGGCTGGCCCTTGCCGCTTCCCATGCGGGTCTCCGCCGGCTTCTTGGTGAACGGGTGATCGGGAAACACGCGGATCCAAATCTTGCCGCCGCGCTTGACGTGACGGGTCATGGCGCGCCGTGCTGCCTCGATCTGCCGGTTGGTCATCCAGCACTGCTCGGTTGCCTGGAGCCCGTAGGTCCCGAAATCGAGCTTGTTGCCGCGCTGGGCGGCGCCGGTCCTGCGCCCGCGGTGGAGCTTGCGATGCTTGGTTCGCTTCGGCATCAACATCGCTACTCCTCCTCTTCTTCGGCGGCTTCGGCCGGCGCGTCGGCTTTCTTGATGACCTTCTTGGGCACGCGTGCGACCGAGGCCGGCTTCTTGGCCGCGACCGGCTTGCGACGCGTCGCGGCTCGTTTGGGAGTGAGCTTCTCGACCTTCTCGCCGGTCGCCGCGGGATCCACGCCGGCTGCCGCGATGACCTCCTCGTCCTCGTCGATCTCGGGCACGTCCTCAGTGGCGATCTCCTCCACGTCGACGTCAGGTACCTCGATCGCCTCGGTGACCGTGGTCACCTCCTCGACGGGGGCCTCGGCGACACGGGCGGCCGGCACCGGGACGCGATCCTCGAGGCCGCGATCCTCGGCACGGTCCTTGCCGGGGGCGATCGGCTCGCCGGTGGCGGTCACGTAGTCGCCGAGATAGAGCCAGCACTGCACGCCGATGCGTCCGAACGTGGTGCGGGCCTCGGCCTTGCCGTAATCGATGTTTGCGCGAAGGGTGTGCAACGGCACCCGGCCGTCGCGATCCCACTCGCGGCGCGACATCTCGGAGCCACCGAGCCGGCCGCTCACCTGGATCTTCACGCCCTTGGCGCCAGCTCGCATGCTGCGCATGAGCGTCTGCTTGAGCGCGCGGCGGAAGGCGATGCGCTTCTCGAGCTGCGAGGCGACATTCTCGGCGACCAGGGTCGCGTCGAGCTCGGGGGTCTTGATCTCGTGGATGGTGACCCGCACCTTCTTGCCGGAGATCCGTTCGAGCTCGTCGCGGAGCGCATCGACGGACGCGCCCTGCTTGCCGATCACGATGCCCGGCTTCGCGGTCTGGATGATCACGGTGAGCTGGTTGGCGCTGCGTTCGGTCTCGATGCGCGCCAGTCCGGCGTTGCGCAGGCGGCTGCCGATGAGGCGTCGCATCGCGATGTCCTCATGCAGGAGCTTCGTGTACTCCTTGTCGGCATACCAGCGCGCGTCCCAGTTGCGATAGACGCCGAGCCGGAAACCGATCGGGTTGACTTTCTGACCCATCTACTCAGCCTCTTCCGTGGTGGTGGGCTTGGGTGCGCGGCGGCGTGGCGCACGTGGCTTTGCAGCAGGCGTTTCCGTGCTCGCTGCCGGTGTTGCGGCTGCCGCGGGCGTGACGACGGGCGTCGGCACCACAGTGCGCGGCATCTTCACGGCCGTGCGCTTGCGCACGTTGGCGGGTGCCTCGTCATCGGTGACGAACGCTCGCAGATGACTCGTCCGCTTGAAGATGCTGCCAGCCATGCCGCGCGGCTTGGCGCGCCACCGCTTGATGATCATGGCGCCGTCAACCTCCACACGCGCGACCCGCAGGGACGACGCATCGAGGTTGTAGTTGTGCTCGGCGTTGGCGGCTGCCGACTTGATCACCTTGGCGATGTCCGAGGCGGCCGAGCGCGGCGAGTAGTTGAGCACGACCAGTGCTTCTGCGACGGGCAAACCGGTGACCATCGCCGAGACGAGGCGTGCCTTGCGAGCGGTGGTGCGAACCCATTTCGCGGTTGCGACGACTTCCATCTCGTCCTACTTCAGCGCCGTGCTGCGTTCAGTGTGGTGCCCGTGCCCGCGATAGCGGCGGGTGTGAGCGAACTCACCGAGCTTGTGGCCGACCATCGTCTCGGTGATGAGTACTGGAACGTGCTTGCGTCCGTCGTGCACCGCAATGGTGTGACCGACCATCTCCGGGAAGATGTCGCTGCGGCGCGACCAGGTCTTGATGATCCGCTTCTCGCGCGACATGTTGAGCTGCTGCACCTTCTTGAGAAGGTGGTCATCGCAGAACGGTCCTTTCTTGAGCGAGCGACCCATGGTTACTTGTCCCGCCGGCGCACGATCATCCGATCAGTGCTCTTGTTGTGACGGGTGCGATAACCGAGCGCGGGCTTGCCCCATGGGGTCTGCGGGTTGCCACCCGCACCGCTTCGTCCTTCGCCGCCGCCGTGAGGATGATCGAAGGGGTTCATGGTCATGCCACGAACCGACGGGCGAATGCCCCGCCATCTCGACTTCCCGGCCTTGCCGACCACCTCGTTCTCGTGGTCGACATTGCCGACCTGGCCGATGGTGGCCCGGCAGCGCACGTCGATGAGGCGGACCTCGCCGCTCGGCATGCGGACCTGCGCGTACGACCCTTCTTTCGCGAGCAATTGCGCTGCCGTCCCGGCGCTGCGCACCAACTGCCCTCCGCGACCAAGCTTGACCTCGAGGTTGTGAATCGTCGTACCGAGGGGAATGTTCGTGATGGGGAGCGCGCAGCCCGGACGGATCTCGGCGGCGCCACCGGAGCTGACCACGTCGCCAACGGAAAGGCCGTGCGGCGAGAGGATGTAGCGCTTGTCGCCGTCCGCGTAGAAGATCAGCGCGATGCGTGCACTGCGATTCGGGTCGTACTCGATCGTCTTCACGGTGCCGGGGACGCCGTCCTTCTGGCGCTTGAAGTCGATGAGCCGGTACGTCTTCTTGTGACCACCACCCTGGTGACGCACGGTGATGCGTCCCGACGCGTTGCGCCCGCTGTGCTTCTTGAGGTGCTCGACCAGCTGGCGCTGCGGCGCACTCTTGGTCACGCCCTCGAAGCTGCTCACCGACATGAATCGGCGGCCGGGGCTCGTTGGCTTGTACTTCTTCGTTGGCACTTACACGCCCTCGAAGAGGCCTTCGATCTTCTGGCCTGCGCCGAGAGTCACGATTGCCTTCTTCCAGTCGGGGCTCTGTCCGAGCACCCGCGTCTGCCCGCGCGAGCGACGACGCTTCTTGCCGCTCACGTTGATCGTGTTCACGTCGATGACGGTGATCTTCTGGTCGGCGAACGCCTCTTCGAGCGCGCGCCGGATCTGGATCTTCGTCGCCGACGGATGGCAGCGGAACACGTAGCGACCCGCGGCCATCGATGCATACGACTTCTCGCTGACCACCGGGAGCACGAGGATCTGCTCGAAGCTGCGCCCGGCGGTCACGAGAACGCCTCCTCGATGTGCTCGATGGCGTCGCGCGTGACGATCACGGTATCCGCGCCGATGATGTCACGGACCGAGAGATTGCCGGCGAGCGTGAGGCGCACCTCGGGGATGTTGCGCGCGCTCTTCTCGAGCATCTCGTTGTGCGAGCCGAGCACGACGAGCACGCGGCGCGGGGAGTCGACGCCGCGAATGAGGTCGGCGACCGCACGCGTGCGCGGTGCCTCGAGCTCGAAACCCTCGAGCACGAGCAGGCCGCCTTCCTGCGCTTTGGCCGAGAGTGCGCTGCGCAGCGCGAGGCGGCGCTGCTTGCGCGGCATGTCGATTCGGTAGGAGCGTGGATGCGGGCCGAATACGATGCCGCCACCCTCCCACTGCGGCGACCGCGTCGAGCCTTGGCGTGCGCGCCCGGTTCCCTTCTGACGGTACGGCTTGCGCCCACCGCCGCGGACATCGCTGCGCGTCTTGGTCGATGCTGTGCCCTGACGGCCGTTGGCGAGTTGACGGATCAACGCCTGGTGCATCACCGGCTCGTTGGGCTCGATGCCGAAGATCGCCTCGGGGAGCTCGACGCTGCCGGTCTCGACGCCTGCCTGGTCGACGACGCGCGCCGTGCTCATGCCTGCTCTCCGATCGTCGCCGAGCGGTCGCTGTCGCGAACCATGACGACCTGGTTCTTGTGCCCGGGTACCGACCCGTGCACGAGCAGCAGGTTGCGCTCCGTGTCGACGCGCACGACCTCGAGGTTGCGCACCGTGATCTGCGTCGCGCCGTGCTGCCCGGCCATCTTCAGGCCTTTGAACACGCGCGCCGCATCGGTGGAACCGATCGATCCCGCCTGCTTGATGTTGTGCGATCCATGCGACACCGGGCCGCGGTGGAAGTTGTGCCGCTTGTGCTGCCCCGAAAATCCCTTGCCCTGGCTCACACCGGTGACGTCGATGCGCTGTCCCTCGGTGAACATGTCGACCGTGAGCCGTGCGCCCACGGTGACTTCACCAGGATCGCGCAGCTCCTTGAGCCGGTACTGCGGCTGGAGTCCGGCACGCTTGAAGTGGCCGCGCATCGGCTTGGGGGTGCGCTTCACCGCCTTGTCGCCGAAGCCGAGTTGCACCGCCTCGTAGCCATCCGAGCCCACCGTCTTGCGCTGCACGACGCGACACGAGTCCGCCTCGAGCACCGTGACAGGGACCGACGTGCCCTGCGGTGTGAAGATCTGGGTCATGCCCACCTTGCGCGCGAGAATGCCTTTGCTCACAGCTTGATCTCGATGTTGACGCCGCTCGGAAGGTTGAGGCGCATGAGCGCATCGACCACCTTGGGGTTGGCGTCGAGGATGTCGAGGATCCGCTTGTGGGTGCGCATCTCGAACTGCTCGCGCGAGTCCTTGTCGATGAACGGCGAGCGCACCACGGTGTATTTGTTGATCGTGGTCGGCAGCGGCACCGGTCCAGCAACACGTGTGCCCGTGCGCGTGGCCGTCTCAACGATCTTGGACGCGGCCTGGTCGAGGACGCGGTGATCGTATGCCTTGAGGCGGATGCGAATTTTCTGGGGCACGGTGTTGGTGTGGTTCCTCTGGTCTGTCTATCGAGTGGTTATTTGTCGATCGATGTGACGGCGCCGGCACCCACGGTCCGGCCACCCTCGCGAATCGCGAAACGCATGCCGTCCTCGACCGCGATCGGGGTGATCAGCTCGATGCCCATCTCGACGTTGTCCCCGGGCATGCACATCTCCTGGCCGTCCGGGAGCGCGATGGTACCTGTCACGTCGGTGGTCCTGATGTAGAACTGCGGACGATAGCCGGTGAAGAACGGCGTGTGACGTCCACCTTCGTCCTTGCTCAGGACGTAGACCTGGGCCTTGAACTTGGTATGCGGCGTGATGGTTCCGGGCTTGGCGAGCACCTGGCCGCGCTCGACGTCCTCGCGCTTGATGCCGCGGAGCAGGCAGCCGACGTTCATGCCGGCCTCCCCCGCGTCGAGCAGCTTGTGGAACATCTCGACACCGGTCACCGTCGACTTGACGGTGTCCTTGATGCCGACGATCTCCACCGGCTCGTTGACCTTGACGATGCCGCGCTCGATGCGGCCCGTGACGACGGTCCCGCGACCTTCGATCGAGAACACGTCTTCGATCGGCATCATGAACGGCCGGTCCACCGGACGGGTGGGCACCGGGATGTAGGTGTCGACCGCATCCATGAGCTTGAGCACGCCGTCGACGGCATCCTTGTCGCCTTCGAGCGCCTTGAGCGCGGAAACCCGAACCACGGGGAGGTCGTCGCCAGGGAAGTCGTAGCGGCTGAGCAGCTCACGAACCTCGAGCTCGACGAGCTCGAGCAGCTCCTCGTCGTCCACCGCGTCGCACTTGTTGAGCGCGACGACAATGTACGGAACACCAACCTGCCGCGCGAGCACGATGTGCTCCCGGGTCTGCGGCATCGGTCCGTCGGTCGCCGCCACCACCAGGATCGCGCCGTCCATCTGGGCGGCGCCGGTGATCATGTTCTTGATGTAGTCCGCGTGTCCGGGGCAGTCGACGTGCGCGTAGTGACGCGTCGCGGTCTCGTACTCGACATGCGCGGTCGCGATCGTGATACCGCGCGCCTTCTCTTCAGGGGCGTTGTCAATCTTGTCGAACGCGACAAAAGCGTTGTCGCCACCGACGTTCTCGGAGAGGACCTTGGTGATCGCGGCAGTCAACGTCGTTTTCCCATGGTCGATGTGACCGATGGTTCCGACATTCACGTGCGGCTTGGTGCTCTGGTATTTCTTCTTGCCCATTTCGTGCCTCTACTTAACTCCTGCTCTCTCCGACGATCTCAATTACACCCTGGCTTTGGCGACGAGCTCTTCGGCGAGGCTCGCTGGAAGCTGCTGATAATGATGGAATTCCATGCTGTAGTTGGCCCTGCCCTGGGTCATGCTGCGGAGGTCCGTCGAGTAGCCGAACATCGCCGACAGCGGAACCTCGGCGTGAACGATATGCGATGTCGCCCGGCCTTCCATGCCGAGGATTTGGCCGCGACGCCCGGAGAGATCTCCCATGACGTCGCCCATGAACTCCTCGGGCATGAAGACATCGACGCGCATGATCGGTTCGAGCAGCACCGGCTTCGCCTTGCGGACGCCGTCCTTGAATCCCATCGACCCGGCGATGGAGAACGCCTGCTCGGACGAGTCGACGTCGTGGTACGAGCCGTCGACAAGGGTCACCTTGATGTCGACGACCGGATAGCCGGCGAGCACGCCGTTGGAGAGCGAGTCGGCGATGCCGCGACCGGTCGGCGCGATGTACTCCCGCGGAATGGATCCGCCGGTGATCTTGCTGACGAACTCGAATCCCTTGCCGGGATTGGGTTCGATCTCGAGCTCGACGTGGCCGTACTGGCCGTGGCCGCCGGACTGGCGCACGAAGCGTCCCGTGCCGTGTGCCTTCTGGGTGACCGTCTCGCGGTACGACACCTGGGGCTTGCCGACGGTTGCGTCGACCTTGAACTCGCGAAGCATGCGGTCGACGATGATCTCGAGGTGGAGCTCGCCCATCCCTGAGATGACCGTCTGCCCGGTCTCCTCGTCGGTGCGAACACGGAAGGTCGGATCTTCCTCGGCGAGCTTCTGGAGCGCGATGCCCATCTTGTCCTGCTCGGCCTTCGTCTTGGGTTCGACGGCCACTGAGATGACCGGCTCCGGGAAGGTGATCTGTTCGAGCACGATCGGGTACTTCTCGTCGCAGAGGGTGTCGCCCGTGGTGGTCTTGCGCAGGCCGATGGCGGCGGCGATGTCGCCGGCGCGAACCTCCTCGATTTCCTCGCGGTGGTTCGCGTGCATC
>Ga0182018_10005209_pt1 | contig 10572 bp, 9 predicted proteins | sample 812P2MmetaG_FD_120490 | JGI IMG/M metagenome (GOLD analysis project Ga0182018, IMG submission 120490) | Permafrost microbial communities from Stordalen Mire, Sweden - 812P2M metaG | ecosystem: Environmental > Terrestrial > Soil > Wetlands > Permafrost | place: Sweden: Stordalen | collected... | reverse complement strand
TGATTTCGCGACGGCATAGACATCAGCCAAGGTTTTCTGAGTATATCATTTGCCGCGGGCAAGACGGGAACCGCTCTGGGTGTCATAACCTAAGGGGCAGCGGATAAACAAGCTGGACATTTGACGCGGGCCCGGATACCGTAGAGTGGATAAACACGCGCGTTTCGAGCACCCGTACCGCGATCCGTGTCCAGAGTATTGTTCCGGCTCCCCTAAGGCCGCTAAGGCTCCTAAGCCCCTAAGGCCCCTAAGCGACTGCTTGACATGATAGTTTACGTTTTGTAAACTGAAGTGTGAGAATCATCGGCAAACCAGCGATTCTCAGGTTTGCTGCAAGACACCACGACGCACTGGTGCCGCTGATGAACTGGTACCGCATTACCAGGCGGGCGGACTGGGGCTCGTTAGCCGATGTGAGGAGTGATTTCGCTCACGCCGATATTGTTGGTAGAAGGACCGTCTTCAATATTCACGGGAATAACTACAGGTTGATCGCGCGTATCAACTATAGGACCAAGCGCGTCTTCATTCTCTACATCCTCACCCATGTCGAATACAGCCAGGGAGACTGGAAGCAATGAGCACGACGACTGAGATTAGGGACTCGGTGTACGCCGAATTGTTAGCGAAATCTCTCCCTCGGCCGATTCGAACGGAGACCGAGCGTACGCGGTTTGCAGAAACGCTGCTGGCGCTCGACGATCGCGATGACCTGTCACCTGAGGAGGAAGCACTCGCCGAAGTGCTGACGCTCCTCATCGAAGACTACGAAGAGAAGAAATACCCTCTGCCCCAAGTGTCGCCGAACGATTCCCTAAACGCACTGATGGAAGAACGTGGACTGAAGCACAAGGACATTTGGCCTGTTTTGGGCAACAAGGGCGCCGCCACTGAAGTGCTGAGCGGTCGACGGTCCATCAGCAAGGCCCAGGCAAGAAGGCTGGCTGAATTCTTTCATGTGCCGATCGATTTCTTCGTGTAAAATCGCCGATGCAGGTCCAGCTTCCGGTCACTGCGGCGATAACCTGTAAGCGGCTGGCGCTGCCCGTTTCACCCAACAACTCGCATTGCATCGACTGGCGTCATTCAGCCGGGGTGCGCTTTTGATGCCTGGCATAGGGACAACCGGTTCAACTCGCCTCCGTCAGTTTGGTTCCGTGCCCTTCGAAGTGCGGATACCGCGCTCCAGCTTCTTCGCAAGAAACAGGCTCGCCATACAGAAGCCGATGAACAGGTAATAGCCGGGCAGTATTTTGGAACTGTCGGTCGGTATCGCCAGATCCGCGCCGGTTTCCTTCAACCCGCCCATGGTGTTCGCGATCAGCCCGTTAAAAGCGACAAACGCCATGAATATGGCAAGCGCCATCACATCGGCCATCGACCATTTCGAAGACTCCAGAACAAGAAATCTCGCGACTCGATTTTCCCGCAGCAAGGCCGGCCTATACAAATAGAAGGCTGAGGCGATGATCTTCAAGATTGGGAAAACCATGCTGAACATCAGCACCAGTACCCCTACGATCCACATATCCGGTCTGCCTTGCGTAATCAGTACCTGGAACACTTCGAGCACACTCTTGCTCTGAAAGTAGAGCACCTGGTCCCGAAACGCGATCGGCTCCCCCAGGAAAGTCATTCTCAGTTGCGAGATCTTGGCCTCCACTTCGATCATCGGGGTGAGCACGCCGCCCACCAACAGAACCACGCAAAACAGCAGCAGCACCACAGTGGCGGACCGCCGAAGAACCGGCGTCCTGGTCAATAACAGTACGAACGCCACCGCGCTCGACACGAGCACCGCCAGGTAGTAGCTTTCAATCTTCGCATCCACTTCACGAATCCGGTTGCCGAGTTCCTGTTGACACAGACTCGCATCCGCACATCCGTGCTCCTTCAAAATGGACGAAAACCATTTCAGGTCCACGTTCCCGAACGTGTTCTTTGCGCCCTCGGCAAGCGCACTTTTGATGTATTGCTTGAAAGCCTGCTTGGTCTCGGGCTTCCCCAATTCCGCCAGGAACTGGTCCGCGTATTCCGGGACGTGCGGCCGAAGCGCCCCCATCATGAGGTTCGCCATCAGCGCATTTCCCTGGGCCAGGAACCCGCCGGCTCCAGCACTCTGGGAATTCTTGGCGCTCATTTTCTCCTTCACGTCGTCCAGCAGCCGGTACAGGGCGTTCTCGACGGCCAGCCGGAGGCCCGCCTGATTCGCCGGTTTCAAATCCAGCGTGTCGATCTTCGCGTCGAGAATGGGCACCATTTTTTCCACCCAGCGGTCGGCATTCAGCAGCCCATAACGCACGTGGCTGATCTCAGCCAGCTCCGTCCGGAGCCTACGCCGCGAGGAGAGCCCATCGATCGTCAGCCACGTGAACACCATCGCGGCGGCGAGCAGGAGCACGCCGGCGGCGAGCCGGAAACCGATCTTCGATTGTGAATCCGTGCCGGATTGGGAGGGCGCAACGTGTTCCGAATTGGGGAGCATAAAAGTCCTGTAAAGCTGACGTCGTGGGACGGAACTGATTATAAGCCCTCCCGCCCGGGCGCGGCTTCAGCCCCGGCGCCGAGCGAGAATAGCCGCGCAATTGCCGTTAGCGGACGCAGTCCGGGCGGTGCGCGGTCTCCACTCGACACTTCCGTGCGCTGGGACAGCGAGAGCCGGCAAGAAGTATCGCGAGATCAGGTCCGCCGGGAGGACACCGGTGAAGTCATACAGTGTGGAGCCATTCTTGCCTCGGTACCGGTAGAGCCGGCACGGCTCAGGGCGGACTTCGACGAGTCCTCGGGGAAGGGGTGAGACTATGCCAGGACCATCCGGAACCCGGTCTATCCCCCGGATGCCGCCGCACTGGCCGCACTGGCCGCACTGGATTGGGCCGGGACGCTCGGATGCCTCGGCTCATGAGCGCCGTAGGCTTTCCCGGTCGCAAAACCAGTGCGCAGGCCCAGGCCCAGGGCGCCCTTCGATGCGATCCGGAACTCGTGCTTCAGAATGACGAACTCCCCCAGGACCAAGTCATCCCCACACGGCGTCGCCTGAACGACTAATTGCAGGCTCGCGCCATCCTCGAACTTGGCCGGCCATGCGATTGACATGACGATGCCGGTAGTTGCCGGGCTGAGGGCTTCGATGGGCGCTACTCTGACGCGGGTACTGCCGATCTCGATGGTCTCGCCCCATCCGCGCTGGATCACCTGACCGTCCTGGAGGGCCAGGTACGAGAAGACTAGTTGGAGTGGATAAGATCTGCCGTGCAAGCGCTTTCGACTCGCCCCGGCTCTTGGAATCAGTTGGGTTCTCATACGTGAAGGTAGTGATCCAAACAACCGTAGCGTTGCACCCGTGCCCCAAGGTGGGGCGCCAAACCGAACAGCCACTGACGGGAATGAAACGGATCGCGCGAAAGTCCCACTATCTATATGCGTGATGACCACACGTGGCGCGATCAATTCGGAAAAACAGCCGGACCGGCTGCGGCTCCATCTATATAATGGATGGGACAAAGGCGGCCAAAGGTTGGAATTCTACATATTTGACGCTGCGTACGTGAAACGCCTGGCGGAGGGAGATCCGGCCACCGAGTCCCATTTCAGTGTGTACTTTGGAAAATTCATCGTCCTGAAACTTCGCGCACGAAGACTTTCGCCGTCCCTGGCCGAGGACGTGCAGCAGGAGACCATGTTTCGGGTTCTGAAGGCCCTGCGGCAGGGTTCGGGCGTTACCCAACCGGAACGCTTCGGAGCGTTTGTCAATTCCGTCTGCAACAACGTTGTGTTGGAGTTCCTCCACAAGGAGAGCCGGCATCCCTCGGCGCCGGAGAATTCTCCGGAGCCGGCCGACGACCGGGTAGATATGGACGCGTCCCTAATCACCCGGGAGCGCAAACAGATCGTCGCCGAGGTTCTGGACGGCCTGGGTTCGAAAGATAAAGAAATCCTGCGGCTCGTTTTCTTGGAAGAAACCGGGCGAGACGAGGTCTGCCGGAAACTAGGGGTCCGGTCCGAGTACCTTCGGGTGTTGCTGCATCGCGCCAAAGAAAGGTTTGAGCAGGCCTATTTGCGAAAGCGAGGCGCCACCGCACAGCAGGCGCGTACGCTGTTTTGTTGGTAACGAAATGGTGGGTTACATCACTATTTAGCGGGGGATTCGCCGTAATGGATCATGAGCAAGCAATCCAAACGCAAGCCTCGATGCGGTACGCTCTGGGCGAGCTGACGCCGGCCGAACGCGATTCGTTCGAGGAGCACTTCGCGGATTGTTCCCACTGCATGAGCGACGTCGAACTGGCGAGCGCACTTGCCGCCAACGCCAAGGAGGTCTTCCGCGAGAGAGCCTTATGGGGAGACCGTCCGAAGGGAAATGCATGGCTGCGGTGGCGCCCGTTCCCCGCGCTGGCCCTGTCGGCTGCGCTCAACTTGGTGCTGGTAGCGGGTCTTGGTTATGGACTCCTACGCTTCCATCGGGCCGCTCCGGGCGACGTTGCGCAGTCGGCCGAACTTGAGAGCGTCGAGATCGTACCCGTTCACGGAACGACGCGCGGAAGCGAGGGGCCGGCCCAGGTGGTGCGCGTGTCACGCCGGCCGATGATTCTTACGTTCGATCTTCCGCAGCCTTACGAGCACTACTTCTACTCCATCGACCGGGACGGGTCCGCGGTTCTGTCGGACAAGGTGAGTGTACCGGACGGGCAGGATTCCCTGAATCTTCCGATTCAGGGCGCCCGTCTATCCCCCGGCGAATATCGGGTTACGGTAACAGGCACGACTGGTGCGATGCGAGAGAGCATCGGTACCTGCCTGTTACAAGTGCAAACGCGTTGAGCATTGCCTGAGAGCATAGGGAGCGAGCCCGAACGATCGATTTTCTGGTAAGGCTTGTAAAACCCGCAGTCGCTACCGATAATGAGAGGAACGCCCATGTCCCCACAGACGAAAATGCTGAAGTACCTGTACAAGGCGCACGCCGTCGCGCTCCAGGGCACGATCCAGAAGCCTTACTTTCAGGAGCTCGGCGATCACTTGGCCATCGCCACCTACGCCGGCTCCGGCGGCCGGACGGAGTGTAGCAACCGCGATTTTGCCGTCGGCGAAGACATCAGCTACAAGTTCGCGCGCACCAGTATTGAGGCCGGTGAGAAGGACGGCATCTACCAGACCACTCTAATAGCCCAAGTCGAAGGGCTGCAAGTGGGAAAGCGGCTTACCGTCGATGAGGTCACGTGCCGTCTGCAATCCGTCTACGACAGCAGCACCTACCCGGGAAGTTGTCTGCCGCGCATCCTTCCGGCCGGCAGCACCATCCGTGACCTTCGCATCGACGGTGAAATTCAGCAACTCCACCTGCCTCCGGCTTTCGATGCGGACCAGAAAACATGCGGCGCGTTCTTCCTGGGCGAACGCGACGAAGACACAACTCTCCAACCCGGCCCGATCCCCGAACCGATCTACCGCAAAGGCTTCGGGACGATTTTTTATGCCGAGTGGACATGGGTGCATCCGCAAGAGCACCACCAGCAGCGCCTCACCATGCTGCGGCTCGCCCTGGGAAGCCAGTTCGGAGGCTCTCTCGAGGTGGGCATCGGCGGCAGCGACGGGATGGGATACCCGCCCACCGCATCTTAAGCGGCGACCCGGTCCCGCCGTCCGGTTTTTCAAGGCGAGATTGCCGTGATACAAATCTGGAACTTCAGTCTGGCGATCATCCTCGCGGCCTCTCTGCTCAACGTAGGCGACCGAGCGGTCGAGTCCTGGGAGACTGCCTACGATCATGCCGACTTCGAAAATGCCCGCGCCGTGGCCGAGTCCGGCTATCGCCTCTGGCGCGGCCGGCCTCAGTCCCGCGCCTATTGGCGCTTTCGCCTGGCGTTGGCCGAATCGCTCTTCGAGCTCGATCGGCTCAATGAAGAGATCCCCCTGCTCGAAACCTCCGCGCCGTCTTCCGAGGACGAGGCCCGCCGCTGGTCGGACCTGGCCATGCTGCACCTCCGCAAACAGGAGAACTCTCTCGCCTCGGAATGCCTTGTAAAAGCCCGCGCCGCCGTTCCTCCCACGGCGCGCGGCCTCCTCGGCAAGATCTATATGATCGGTGGCATGCTGCAGTCACGGAGGGACCAGATGCCGGATGCGGAGGACAGCTTCCGGCGCGCGCTCCTAGCCGTCGAAGGCTCCCGTTCTCTGACCGAATGTTATACGCTCAACGATTTGGGATTTCTGAATCTGGGCCGTTTCCGATACGACGAAGCGCTCTACTGGTTTGGACGCGCGGGTGAACTGGCTCGAAAAAACGGCATGCGGCGCCCGCTGGAACTGGCGCTCGCGAACCTTGGCGCAGCGGCCCTCAACCTGGGCGATCTCCACCTCGCCATCAAGAACCTCGACGATGCTATGGCATTAGCGGAAAAGTTAGATGATCGCGTCTACCAGACGCCTTCGCTTGTTCTCCTTGGTGAGACTTGGTATCAGTTGGGCGATCTTACCAAGGCGGACGAGTGCTATCGGAAGGCCCTGCTCCTCGGGAATCCGGAACGCGACGGGCAGTGGTTGGCCAATGCTCTCGACGACCTCTCGCAAATCGCGCTCAAGAAGGGCGACCCGGCTTCGGCCGAAGATCTGAACCTGCAAGGCATCGCATTGGCCCAACAGTTGGAAAGTCCACAATCACTTCTAACCCACAAGATCCAATCCGCCGCGATCGCGGCAGGGCGCCATGAGTATTCGAAGGCCGAGGATGCCTACGCCCGCGCGCTGAAGGCCAGCCGGAGCGCCGGCGATCCGGTCGCTACGTTCCGCTGCCACGCCGGCTTGGCCTCGTTATATCGGGAGACCGGAAAAGCTTCCAAAGCCGAACGCGAGTATCGGGCCGGGACGGCCGTCACCGACGAGGAACGCGCCAAACTCCGCCAGGACGAATCCAAGTTTTCCTTCCTTTCCAGCCTCATCGAGTTCTACCGCAACTACGTCGACTTCCTGTTCGATCGCGGCGATGCCGCCGGCGCGTTCCGGGTGGCGGAGTCCTGCCGCGCGCGGGTGCTCGAGGAGAAGCTGCACCGGGACGGCAAGAACGACCCAGCCGCGGACTTGGAATCTCTCAAACGGGAAGCCCGCGCTTCGGGAGCGATCCTTCTGTCCTATTGGCTCGCGCCGCGGCGGTCCCTGTTGTGGGTCATCGACTCCGCCGGCCTGCATAGCTTCGCGCTCCCGAAGGAAGAAGAGATCGCGTCTCAAGTGGGCCGCTATAACGACGCGATCCAGGGCCGAGAAAACCCCATTGAGACCGGTAATGAGGCCGGCCGCTGGCTTTTCGCAAATCTGCTGGGGGAGCACTATCGCGTACCGAAGGACAGCCATGTGGTGATTGAACCGGACGGCGACCTGCATCAGCTCAACTTCGAGTCCTTGCCGGCGGCGGACGGCCGCCACTATTGGATCGAGGACGCGACCGTTTCGATTGCCCCTGCAATGGGCCTTTTGCGCAGATCCGAGTACCTTCCGGCGCGCCGTTTGCTGGTATTCGGAGATCCCGGGTTTGACGGTACGGAGTTCCAGCGTCTGTCCAACGTGAAAGCCGAGCTGGAAGCCGTCGAGAATCATTTTTCGAAGTCGGAGAGAGATGTCTATGTTTCGTCCAGGGCCACGCCAGCGGCCTACCGGGCGTCCCACCCGGAAAACTATTCGACTTTGCATTTCGCGACGCATGCGGTGCCGAATGGGGAGTCGCCGCTCGATTCGGCGATTGTGCTGGCCGGAAAGCCGGATAGCCGGAAGTTGTACGCCCGAGAGATTCTGCAGTACCCTCTCACGGCGGACCTGGTCACCCTTTCGGCCTGTCAGACGGCCGGCAGCCGGACCTACCATGGCGAAGGGTTGACGGGATTCTCCTGGGCATTCCTCAGCGCCGGCGCGCGCAACGTGGTTGCGGGACTGTGGGACGTGAATGATCGCGCCACCGCCATCCTCATGAAGAATTTCTACCATGAACTCTCATCCGGTTTGTCGCCCGCCAGCGCCCTTCGGCAAGCGAAACTGGATCTGATGGCTCCCGAAGGCGCGTACCGGAAGCCGAAGTACTGGGCCGCATTCGAAACCTTCACCAGCGCGCTATACCGCTGACCTGCCTGGCCGATACGTGGCTCCTCCGATGCCACATCCCCCAGGGCGGCAGGTTCTCCTCGAGGCAAAATCGCTCGGGTGGGTCGATCTGCAACGAAGCGTCGTACTCCAGCGGTTTGGGTCCGGGCACGTCGTAGACAGTGAAGCTGGTAAGTCCCGGTCCAGCCAGGGGGCGCCTCCGTCATAAGAAGATAGAACCGGACGAATTCCTGCGACCCGCCGGAACAGACGTCGCCGTTGCCTCACGAGCCGGCCAGTCCAAGCCGGAGGAACGCAGCGCCGGGCTCCCGGTCACGGTCGATGTCGAATTCCGTCGCCCCATGCCCGGCAGCCGGACGGTGGGTGCAGTATCATACTTTAAGCGAGATCTCAAATGCAGCGCCATCACAACACCAGTCTTTTCGCGGCGATACTGTCGGCCATGTCCGTGTTCGCCCAGGCTCAAGACCTGACCCCCGCCGCTCTCGCCTCGCGGGCCAAAGCGCAGAACGTGCCCGAGATTCCCTACGACTCGGTCCCGAACCTGCTGAAGTTTCCCACCAACCTGTACCTCGGCGAGGGCATCGGCGTCGCGACGAACTCCAAAGGACACATCTTCGTCTACACGCGAAGCCAGCGGACGCGGCTGTTCGAATTCGATCGGATGGGAAACTACGTCCGCGAGATCGGCGAGGGCCTGTACGGCTTCGTGTTTGCTCACGCCGTGAGGGTCGACCCGCAAGATAACATATGGGCCGTCGACGAAGGCTCCAATATGCTCATCAAGTTCAACCCGGAAGGCCGGGTGGTGATGACGCTCGGCAGAAGGCCGGAGCCCGCTGATGCGCCGGCTGCGCCTCCCGCGCCGGGACCCGCGGCCAATCCAGGGAAGTACGTCTTCGATCGCCCGACCGATGTGGGCTGGGACCCGGCCGGCAACATATTCGTGTCGGACGGCTACGGCAACTCCCGCGTCGTGAAGTACGACAAGAACGGCAGATTTATCGCCTCCGTGGGTTCGAAGGGCTCCGAGCCAGGGCAGTTCAACCTTCCGCACTCGCTCGCGGTGGATAGCCAGGGCAACGTCTATGTGGGAGACCGGAGCAATCGCCGCATCCAGGTCTTTGACGACGACCTGAAATTCAAAGCCATCTACGACAACGTCGGCGCGCCCTGGGAGGTGTGCGTTTCTCCCGGGCCGCACCAGTATCTCTTTTCGTCAAACTCATTCCCGGACGGGAACGATTCCACTCTGTCCACAGTCACGGGCGAGGTTTACAAGATGGAGCTCGATGGCACCATCGTGGGAAAGTTCGGGAAGGCAGGCAAGCAGTTAGGTGAGTTCAGCGGATTGCACGAGATCGACTGCCGCAATCCCAACGAGCTGTACATCTCGGAAATCCAATTGTGGCGGGTGCAGAAAATCGTTCTGCACCCGAACGGGAGATAGGCCATCCATGCGGAAATCTTTGTACGTTTCGTTCGCGCTACTGTCTGGCGCTTTGCTCTCCGCTCAAGTTCCGGAGATATCCTTCGACTCGGCTGCCACTCCGCTGAAGCTGCCGGCCAACCTTCACCTTGGCGAAGCTGCGGGCGTGGCGACGGATTCCAAGGGAAACATTCTTGTTTACACGCGCACCGGAGAAGATGCGACGATGGGCGGATCGCGGTTCTTTACGCACGGTGGCTCGCGTCTTTTCGAGTTCGATGCCACCGGAAAGTACCTGCGCGAGGTCGGCAGCGGGATCTATGGATTCCTATTCGCGCAGGCAGTTCGAGTGGATTCGCAAGACAACATCTGGACCGTGGATCGCGGGGCCGACGTAATCGTAAAGTTCGACCCTGCCGGCCGTTTCCTGATGGCGCTGGGCCGCAAGCCGGAGTCGGTCAATCCCGCCGGCAGCGGCGGTGGGCGCGGTGGGCGCGGGGTACCCGGCCAGGGCGTTGCCGGTGATAATTTCAATCGTCCGACCGACATCGCCTGGGATGCCGCGGGGAACATTTTCGTCTCCGATGCCTACACCAACGCGCGAATCGTGAAGCTGGACAAGTCCGGCAAGTTCATCAAGACCTGGGGATCGAAGGGCTCCGGACAGGGCCAATTCGACATGCCCAATTCGATTGCCGTGGACGCTTCGGGCAACGTTTACGTGGCGGATCTCGGCAACAAGCGGATCCAGGTCTTCGACAACGACGGGAACTTCAAGACCCAAATCGGCGATGTGGGCGCGCCATGGACGATCTGTATTTCGCCCGGAGATAGACCGTACCTGTACAGCTCGAACTCCAATCCGCCCGACACCATGGACAACGGCGAGATCTACAAGATGCAACTGGACGGGAAAATCCTGGGCAAGTTCGGCACGGCGGGCAAGCTGGCGAAGGAGTTCGGCACGGTCAACGAAATCGATTGCCGCAATCCGAACGTGCTCTACGCCGGTGAACTCACCAATTGGAGGGTGCAAAAGCTCACGCTGCACCCTT
>Ga0182018_10005208_pt1 | contig 10572 bp, 10 predicted proteins | sample 812P2MmetaG_FD_120490 | JGI IMG/M metagenome (GOLD analysis project Ga0182018, IMG submission 120490) | Permafrost microbial communities from Stordalen Mire, Sweden - 812P2M metaG | ecosystem: Environmental > Terrestrial > Soil > Wetlands > Permafrost | place: Sweden: Stordalen | collected... | reverse complement strand
TTCCACTTCAAAGCCGAGCCGCTGGAGATATTTCTCGATGAGCTGCAGCAGCGGCGGCTCATCCTCCACCAGCAGTATCCTGGTTGTCACGACCCAAGTCTGACGCCCGGCTTCGGGGAGTGTCAAGCTCGCGACCGAAGGTCGCTATCATCTACAGGTATGCGATTTCACACGGAATATCTGAAGTTTCAAACCAAGCAACACCGCGAGTACATCAATATTACTGCCGAGGTGAACACCGCGCTGAAGAAAAGCGGCATTCGTGAAGGAATGATTCTGGTATCGGCAATGCATATCACAGCGGGTGTGTGGGTGAACGACGCCGAGGACGGTCTCGTGGCCGACATCGACGAGTGGCTGGAGAGGCTGGCGCCTTACCGCGACAATTATCGCCATCATCGCACGGGCGAAACCAACGGCGATTCGCACCTGAAGAGCCTGCTGGTTCATCATCAGGTGATCGTGCCGGTGACGGACGGGAGGCTCGACTTCGGGCCTTGGCAACAGGTGTATTATGCCGAGTTCGACGGACAGCGCTCCAAACGCGTCATCATTAAGGTAATGGGCGAATGAACCCTATTGAAAGGATCGCCGCCCTTCGGGCATTAGTGCCATAGGAGCTTTATGCGACGATTTCCGTTTCTGATGGCCGCCTTCGTGGCGACAGCCTTAGCGGCCGACATTCCCATCCACGAAGTGGTTCTTTACAAGAGCGGCGTGGGCTATTTCGAGCGTGGCGGCTTGCTGCGCGCGGGCGAATCCGCCCGGCTAGATTTCAAGGCCTCCGACATGAACGATGTCTTGAAGTCGCTCACCATTTCCGAACAGAACGGCAGCAAAGTCACCGGCCTGCGCTACGATTCGAGCGAGCCGTTGGACAAAAAGCTCGCCGAGTTTCCGTTCAAGATTGATGGTCAGGCGTCGGTGGCGCTATTCCTGGATCAAATGAGGGGCGCCAAAGTGGAGCTGAAATACGGCGCCGAAACCATCAGCGGCACGGTGGTCAGCGGGCGCATCGTGAAGTCCGACGATAAGCAGCCGGAGCGCGAGCAGCTGGTGGCGTTGCTCGATTCCGGCGAACTGCGGATGTTGGACTTGGCGGCAGCCAGCTCTATTCGCTTCGCCGATCCGAAACTGCAAGTTCAGCTGCGCGACTATCTCACTGTTGTAAACCAGTCGCGGTCCACGGATAAGCGCAGCATCTACATCGATTCCTCCGACGCCAAGGAGCGCCAGATCGCCGCCGGCTATATGATTCCCACGCCGGTCTGGAAATCGAGTTACCGGTTGATCTTCAACGAGAAGGCCGAGCCTACGCTCGAGGGCTGGGCCATTGTCGATAATACGACCGGCGAGGATTGGACCAACGTGCGTCTGGCCGTGGTCTCGGGACGGCCGGTGTCGTTCATCAGCAATTTATACGAGCCGAAGTACGTGGCCCGGCGGACCGTGGAATTGCCGGAGGATCGCGCGGCCGCGCCGGTGGTGTACGGAGGAGCCGTCGACGAGAAACAGGGCGCGATCGCGGGATTCGTGCCTGCGCCTCCGCCGAGGGCGATGGCCAGGTTGGGAACGGGCTCCGCTGGCGGGGTTGTCGGCGGCGCCATCAACGGTCGGATAGGTGGCGAGAGCTTGATCGCCGTGAATGTCGCCGCAGAGGACCTGGGCGATCTCTTCGAGTATCGCTTTGCCGCGCCCGTCACGGTAAAGAAAGACGAATCCGCCATGTTTCCTTTCTTGCAACAACAGATCGGCGCGCGCAGGCTGCTGATCTATTCGGAAAATTACGGCGAACATCCGATGAACGCGGCCGAGCTCACCAATTCCACAGGAAAAACGCTGGATGGCGGCCCCATCACCGTCTTCGACGCCGCCAGCTATGCTGGTGAGGCGCTGGTCAGCACCTTGAAGGCTGGCGACAAACGATTGATCAGCTACGCCGTGGACCTGGGCACCCGCGTGACAACGCAATTCGATTCCAGCCGCGAGATGGTGCGCGAGATCCACCTGAATCGGGGTGTGCTGACTACGCGCGCGGCGATCGACGAAACCAAGACCTACACCATCCGCAACGTGGATCAGAAGCCCAAAACCTTGATCATCGAACAGGCGCAGCGGCCCGATTATAAGCTGCTCGGTCAAAAACCTTCCGAGACCACCACCAACGCGTACCGCTTTGAAGTGAAGCTCAGCGCGGACGGCACCGAAAAATTTCCGGTGGCTGAGGAGCGCGTGTACGTGACCACGACGGCCGTCTCCAGTCTCACGCCGGACGACCTGCTCGCCTACGTGCAGAATAAGGCGCTGTCGGAAGCGGTACGCCGCCAGTTGCAGCAGATCGCGAGCGCGAAGCGGCAGATCGCCGACTTCGACAACCAGATCCGCCAGCTCGACGGCAATGCAAATACGATTGTGAGCGATCAGAACCGCGTCCGGCAAAACATCGAAAGCCTAAACCGGGTGAGCGGCCAGCAGGATCAAGTGCAAAAATACGCGCGCCAGTTGGCCACCCAGGAAAGCGAGCTGGCCGGGCTGCGCGACCAATTGAGCGATCTCAAGAAGCAGAAAGCCACGCAGGAGTCCAGTCTGAAGGCTTTGATCGAGACCTTGGATTTCTAGTGCCCGGCGATTACGAGAGGTGATAATAGCCGTCGCGGAGGGTCAGTTCCACGGCCAGGCCAAATAGTTCAGAGAGGCGCCCGGTGGTGAGAAGCTCACTCTTGCAGCCGTCCGCGAACACGCGGCCATCGCGCAACAAGATCACTCGCTCAATCTCTGGAATGATGTCCGGAAGGTGATGCGTCACCATCAGGATGCCGGTGCCCGCCAGCGCGAGCTTGCGCAGCATATCGCGCAGCTCAATGGCCGCTCGAAAGTCCAGGCTGTTGCTCGGTTCATCGAGCAGGAGCGCCAGCGGATCGTGCACCAGGGCGCGGCCGATGAGTAAGCGATGCGCCTCACCGGAGGATAACTCGGTGATTTCGCGTTGCGCCAAATGCGGGATTTCCAGGAGCTGCAGGACTTGCTCCGTCTTTTCGAGCATGGCCTGAGTGACGTGATGATACGGCTGCACGCCGATGCTGCTGAAGAAACCGGAGAGCACCAGTTCCTGGCCCGTAATGTCCCTGGTGCAGCGGCGCATGAGATCATTCGACACGATGCCCAACAGCGGACGGAGCTCGAAGACGTTCCAGGTATCGCGCCCCAGGATGGTGAGAGAAGAGCCGGGAAGCGCCAGCGGATAGCATTCGCGCGTGATGGTTCTGATCAGCGTGGACTTACCGCAACCGTTCGGCCCCAGGATGGCTACGTGCTCGCCGGCTCCGATGCTGAGCGTGATGTCCTGGAGGACGGTCTTTTCGCCGAGCATGACTGAAACGTGGTTGAAGGCCAGCAAGGCAGGAACATTGGCCGCGCTCGTTAATTCGCTACTCATCGCTAATTCGCTACTCATCGATGGAGAGTATACTGCATAGATGCGACAAAGTGTTTTGATTTTGCTGTTCGCATCGTGTTGTTCGCTCGCATTCGGGCAAACCGAGCAGAATTCGATTACGGTGAGCGCTTCACAGAATGTGAGTTTGCAACCGGATCAGGCGGTTTTTGGCGTAACGGTTCAATCCGGAATCAACACAGGTCTGGATGATGTGCTTGCGGCGTTGCAGGGATCGGGAATCACGGCCGCGGATCTCACTGGCGTCAGCACTCAAGGTCAGTTCATCTCTACACTTGGCTCGACGCCGCCGAACTCCGCCCCTACTCTGTATTGGGCCTTCAGCCTGCCCGTGCCTCTGACGAATACGAAGGGCACGGTTGCCAGCTTGACCACTTTGCAGCAAAATCTTGCCCAGCAGAATAACGGACTGACGCTATCGTTCAGCATCGTTGGAACGCAGGTCTCGCAGCAATTGGCGCAATCGCAGACGTGTTCGCTCGCGGGGCTGATCGCGAGCGCCACCGCGCAGGCACAGAGCCTGGCGTCGGCGGCCAATCTTTCCGTGGGGCGCATCTTGGCGCTTTCCAGCTCCACTTCGAATGCAGTTTCCAGCTCAGCGGGGTTGTTTGCGATAGGCGCGGTTTCTTTCTCGACATTCTCGGCAAGCCCACCGCCTTGTGCCATCACCGTGACGTTTGCGCTCGCGGGGTACTAGGCGCGTGGGGAAAATCTGGTTGTTCATATTGCTGTTCGGGGTTGTACCGGTATTTGGGCAGCTTGAACCCAATACTGTGACCATTGCGGCGACTCGCTCGATCAGTCTTCAGCCCGATCAAGTGGTCTACAGCCTCTCCGTCAATTCCGCTCTGAATGCTACTTTGGATCAGATTGTCGCTGCGCTGTCGGGGTTGGGCATCACCTCCGCGAACCTCACCGGCGTCAACAACAACTCTGCCCCCCAAACCCTGCAATGGAGTTTTACGCTGGCGGCGCCTTTCTCCAACTTGGCCGCTACCATCGGCTCACTCATCAAACTCCAGCAGACCATTACTCAAAACAACAGCGGCCTCGCATTGACCTTCAGCATTGCTGGAACGCAAGTATCGGCGCAACTTCAGCAATCGCAATCGTGCTCAAATTCCGGCCTAATTGCCGATGCGACGGCTCAGGCGCAGAAGCTGGCAGCCGCTGCCGGATTGACGCTCGGGCCGATACTCAAGTTGTCGAATACACCCCTGGCTGGCGGCCTCGCCGGGTACGTCGTTCCGGCAGCCGTTCGTCTGGGCGAGGTCTCGGACTTCTTGCTGGGCGCAGCACAGCCAACGACGTGCTCGCTGGTGGTCCAGTTTCAATTGCAACTTTGACCCTCTACGCTTCCGGGAGCGGGCAAAAGATACAATGTCAGGGCATGGCGGACGAAAAATTCATGGAAGCGTTGGCGATTCGGACTGTGGTCGAAAACTGGGTGCTGTGGCGCGACGCGGGCGATTGGGAACGGTTTCGCACGGTGTGGCATGACGACGGATATATGATGGCCACCTGGTTCCAGGGCACGGCCGACGAATTCATACGCGTGAGCAAGGAGGGCTTCAATCGCGGCGTCAATATCCTGCATTTTCAGGGCGCGTTCACAGCTGATATCGAAGGCCCGCGGGCCATTTCGCAGACCAAGATGAGCATCAATCAGCGCGCTCTGGTGCACGATGTGTTGTGCGACGTGGTGTGCACCGGGCGCTTTTACGATTTCCTCGAGAAGCGCAACAATCGCTGGGGCATCGTGCTGAGGCAACCGATTTACGAGAAGGATCGCATGGACCCGGTGGATCCGGGAAAGCTGTTACCTCTCGATCAGGAGTTGTTGAAGCGGTTCCCGGAAGGTTATCGCCACTTGGCTTACTTGCAGAGCAGCATCGGCTACAAGGTGAAGACCGACATGCCGGGCCTGAAGGGCCCTGAAGTAGAAGCTCTGTACGCGCGCGGGAAACGATGGCTCGCGGGCGGCGCGATCGAACGCTAATCGGTGCGATTTTAGGGAAGCGCGAAAACGACCAGCGCCTGATTGTTGCCTTTGCCCGGTCCCGACGCCACGATCGCGACATACTGCTTGCCGCTCTTGCCTTGGTACGTGATGGGGTTGGCCGTGGCGGCGTACTCGAGCTGGGTGGTCCAAAGCTCTTTGCCGGTCTTCGAATCGAAGGCGCGAAAACGGGCGTCGCTGGTTGCGCCAATGAAGACCAGGCCCCCAGCGGTTGCGATGGGACCCGCGAATGCTCCGGCGCGTCCCGTGTTGCGCTTCTCGGGCGGCAGAAAATCGGTGACGCCGAGTGGAACTTGCCACGCGATATCACCGGTGTTCGCATTCACCGCAAACAATCGCTCCCAGGGTGGTTTGATACAGGGCAGGTTCCCAATGGTTTTGCCTTCCGCATCCTTGTACGGCGCGCTGAAGCTGAAGAAGCCCGGGCGCATGACATAGGGAAGCATGCCTTGCTCTTTCGCCTTGGGATTGTTCCTAAGCCAGCCGGTGCCGGGACTGTCTTGCGAATTCACGAAGACATAGCCGGACTCGGGATCCGCCGTGGCGCCGCCCCAATTGGTCCCGCCCGTCGGCCCCGGTAAACTGATGGTCTCGTGCTGCGGCGTGCCTTCGCCCTGATAAGTCCACGGCGTAAACGGGCCCGAATCCTGAAAGCCGTGTTTGTCCCAAACCTCCTGGCAAGCTTTGGCGTGCTCCGCGGAGGTGTCATCCGCTGTCACGATGTCGTCACGCTGGATGCTGACGCGCGCGAGCGGAGGCGGCTTCAGCGGAAACGGCTGCGTGGGCGAGTACCATTCGCCGGGCGCGCTGCCTTGTGCCACGGGCCGTTCTTCCACGCCAAACACCGGCTTGCCGGTCACGCGATCGAGGATGAACATGTAGCCGGACTTGCCGGTCTGCACCAACGCGGGAATCTTTTTGCCATCCTTGACGATGTCGACCAGCACTGGATCGGGCGGAAGATCATAATCCCAAAGCTCGTGATGAACGGTTTGGAAATACCATTTGAGCTTGCCGGTCGCGGAGTCCACCGCAACCACGGAATTGGCGAAGAGGTTGTTGCCTTTGCGATCGCCGCCCCAGTAGTTGGCCGCCGGACCGCCCATGGGCATGTAAGCGATGCCGCGCTTCTCGTCCACGGTGATCGCGTAGGACCACATATTGTTTCCGGAGCGCGCCTTCCAATTGCCTTCCTTCCAATCGTCGTGGCCCACTTCGCCCGGCTGTGGGATGGCGTGAAAATCCCAAAGCTTCTTTCCAGTGCGAGCGTCGTAGGCGCGCGAGTCGCCCGGCATGCCGCCCGGCTCTTCATCCTGCTGATGAAGGTGCTCTTCGCCAGGACCGAACATGTTCATGCCGACCAGAATTACGTTTTTGTAAATCGTAGGGACGCCCGCGAAGGGAACGTCCATGGTCATTTCGCCTTCATTGCCGAAGCCGGGATCGAGCTTGCCCGTCTTCGCGTTCAGCGCCACCATCTTGTGCCCGGCGGTGAAGAGAATGCGCGCGGGATTGTCCTGGTAGCCTGGCCAATAAGCGACCCCGCGCTGGGACGCCGCGCCGGTCTTCAACTCGTAACGCCAGACTTCGGCGCCGGTCTCCGGATCGAGAGCCAGCACACGATTGCCGGCAGGCAAATACATCACGCCATTCACAACGATGGGCGTGACTTCGCTCATCGTGCCGGCAGGTGGGCTGGCGGCGTCGGGGCGCAGCCGGTAGGTCCAGGCTTGCGCGAGTCTGGCGACGTTGGCGGCATTGATTTGCTTCAACGCCGAATAGCGCGTGGCGGCGAGGTCGCGATTATACGTTGGCCAATCCGCCGCGGTTTGTGCGCCGGCGGTCGGAATAAGAAGAGCCGCGATGTAAATCCACCGAGGTTTCATGCCGTTCGCTGAGTATATCAACGTTTCTGGCAAACTGAAGGTGAGATGACGGGCCAGCGCATCGGGATCTTGCATCCAGGACAAATGGGAATCGTGGTGGCCGTTTCCGCTCAGAACAGCGGCAACGAAGTGCTCTGGGCCTCGGAGGCTCGGAGTTCGGCCACTCGAGAACGCGCCTTGCAATCCTGTTTGCGCGATGCGGGCACGCTCACGAAGCTGTGCGAGCTATGCCCGGTGATTGTGAGCGTATGTCCTCCGGAGTTTGCCGAAGAGATCGCCGAACAAGTCGCGCAGCGTTCTTATCAAGGCACCTACGTTGAAGCGAATGCCATCGCTCCCGAGCGCACCCAGCGCATTGCGCGCCGGTTGGAAGAGCATGGCGCGCGGCTTGTGGACGGCGGCATCATTGGCCCGCCCACCACAACTCGCAATCGTACCTGGTTGTATCTCGCGGGAGAACGTGCTGCCAGCGTCGCGCCGTATTTTTCCTCCGGGCCGATCGAAGTCGAGGTGCTCGCGGGAGGCATCGGACGCGCATCCGCATTGAAGATGTGCTTTGCGGCCTATTCGAAGGGTTCCATCGCTCTGGCGTATGCGGTATTGGCGGCGGCGGAGCGTTTAGATGTGCTTGACGATCTGAAACGGCAGTGGGGGAGAAGCGGCCCCTCGCTTCCGGAGTTGGAGCGCGAGATTTCGCGGGCTGTGCCGAAGGCCTGGCGATTCGTCGCCGAAATGCGCGAGATCGCAGCCACATTCGAAAGCGCCGGACTGCCACCGGAGTTCCACCAAGCCGCCGCTGAAATCTTTCGCCGATTTCCGCGCGACACACGGTAGACTACCAGCATGAGCAATCGAAAGAGCATTGAAGTGCCGGGCTTGGAGCACGTGAATCCGATCCCAAACGCAAGCCGGGTCGGCCCTTTCCTGATGAGCGGAGGTATCTTCGGAAAGGATCCAAGCACGGGCAAGGTCCCGGAAGGAGTGGAGGCGCAATGCGACCAAATGTTCGCCAACGTGCGAAGAGTTCTGGAGGCAGGCGGCGCGGCGCCGGAGGACGTCATCAAATTGAGTGTGTGGCTGAAAGACATGGCGAACCGGCCGGTGGTGAATAAATACTGGGTGCAAATGTTCCCCGACCCGCATTCGCGGCCTGCGCGGCACACTTTTTCGACTCCGGATCTGCGGGCTCCTTTGCTGGTGGAGTGTGAGATCATGGCCGTCATTTCGGACACGAAGTGAAGTTCGCCAGGTTTTGACACCGGGATCACGGGTGACCGACGGCGGAAGACCGACTCCCTCACGGTCGCGGCTCGGTTACGGTCGCGGCTCGGTTCCGGTCGCGGTTCGGTTACTTGTTGGCGCCGCCTTCGCTTTCGGTATAGTGCTTCAAATCGCGCTCGCCTTCGACGCACGCGAGTTCCATCATTTCGTAGCCGGGACGCGTGATGCGAGTGATGGGGAAAGCGATCGTCCAGGGCCGCGAGAAGGTCTTCGGATCCTCGATGGTGGCTTCGTAACTGATCGTGTTCGCGTCGGCGGGCGTGAAGCGCTCCACCACATGAATGGCGTCGCTGTGGAAATTACCTGCCATGTCGAACCACGTCTTGTCGTTTTGATTGGTAACGTCCACCACCAGCGTGTCGCCCTCCCAGCGGCCACGAGAGTCGCCCTCATACAGCTTGATGTCGGACGGCAGGTGCGGACGACCGTCCATCGGAATCACCCGATACGCATGGAAGTTCTCGAACAGCATCAAAGTGTATCCGGCGGGCTGCAGAATCGTGAACCCGAACGGCGCATAAACCTGGCGCGGAACGCCGGAAAGGAAGCAGTGCGCTTCGGGATCTTCGTACATGTGATGCTCCACGAGATCCTGCTTGCGCTGCTCGGCTGCCGGCAGGTACGGAATCTTGCCGTCCTTGGGATTGACGATCACACCTTTTCCCGGCGGGATTCCGTAGACCTGCTTGAGGTGATCCTCGACGTCGAAAGCGGCGGCTCCTCCCGGATTGCGAACCTCCCAGAGGCCCTGAAAATCGGGCTTCCCGTCGCGAGCGCGTGGCATCGGCCCGGTCGTTGCCGCAGGCTTCTTGCTTCCGCCGTCGGTGAGTCCTTGGGCGGTTACGCTCACAACCATGAAGGCAAGCAGTATGGATCCAAGGGAAATCGTTTTCATTTGCCGGGCTCGTCGTATGCGTAACAATCGTACTCTAGGAGCTGGAAGTTTTTCTCCGGCCGGCGATAGAACGCCAGCCTGATTTTCCAGGCTCGGGTGAAGACTTTGGGATCTTCGATGGTAGCCTCGTAACTGATTGTGTCCGGACCGGTGCGCGTGTAGCGCTCCACGATATGCAGCGCGTCACTGTGGAAATCACCGGACGCGTCAAACCAAGTCTGATCGTTGTTGTTGCCGACGTCCACCACCAGTGTCTCGCCTTCCCAGTGGCCGCGCGAATCGCCCATCCAGAAATCCACGTCATCGGGATGCTTGCTTCCGTCCAGCGGGATCAGGCGATAGGCATGCACGTATTCATAGAGAATCGCGACATCCTTCGACGTCTGGAAGATCTGAAAGGGAAACGGCATATAGTTGGCGCGCGGGACACCGGGTAAAAAGCATTTGTTGTTTGGATCCGCGGTAGCGCGATTTTGAAAGTTCCGCTGTTTCTTGGCCGCTGCTTCCGGCGTGTATGGAATCTCGCCGCCAACGACAATCCCCATTCCGGCTGGGATTCCGAGACTTCCGGCGTGATCTTGAAGGTCATAGGACGCCGTCGTTTGGGCCTGCCAGGCGCCCTGCAAATCAGGCTGGTTGTTCGCGTTCCGCGGCGCGTGATACGTTTGCGCCAGCGCGGGAACGGAAACTATGAGGAAAATCAGAGGACGAACTCTCAATGCGGGGCATCGTATCACTTTCCATTTGAAGATCGCAAGCGATCCACATTGAAGATCGCAGGCGATCCGTGTTCTCCTAGAAGAGGAGTCACCCACGCAATGACACGGTCACTTTTGCTTGTCGCCTTGTTGGCGCTGCCGGCTTTCAGCCAAACATTCTCCGCCACTCCGCTGGCGAATCCATCCGGGCCGGGAAGCCTGCAACCCAATTGGTCAGTCATGCCTGACGGATCGCCGGTCTTCAGTTGGATTGAGCCTGCGCAAGGCGGCTCCTTCGCGCTGCGATACGCGGTTCGACACGCCGGCGCCTGGTCGCC
>Ga0182018_10005207_pt1 | contig 10573 bp, 7 predicted proteins | sample 812P2MmetaG_FD_120490 | JGI IMG/M metagenome (GOLD analysis project Ga0182018, IMG submission 120490) | Permafrost microbial communities from Stordalen Mire, Sweden - 812P2M metaG | ecosystem: Environmental > Terrestrial > Soil > Wetlands > Permafrost | place: Sweden: Stordalen | collected... | reverse complement strand
CCCCTCGGCCACCACTTCGCCGTCGACCAGGAGCCGGGCCGGCCCACCCAGGCCGTCGTCCTTCGTGAACTCGAACGCCACCAAGTGGCGCCCGGGGCCGAGCGGCGACGGGCTCACCAGCTCGTGGCGATGCTTGCCGTAGAGGTTGTGCACGTACCGGAGGCGCCCCTCGAGGCAATGCAACGAGAAGCCGCCGAGGGCCGATCCCAGCGCGAGCACCACGCCGTGGGGGACGACGCCCTCGTCGACCACCACCTCGGCCCGCAGCGCGTGGGAGCGGTTCTGCACCTGTACGGCGACGGACTCGGGCACCGGGGCTCCCCCCGGGAAGTAGCGGAACTCGGCGCGGTCGCGGCGTGCATCGGGCTTCTTGTGGATCAGCGCCCACAGCGGCCGATTGTCCAGAGGGAGGACGTCGTTGCGCTCGGCCTCCTCCCACCACAGCGCGATCAGCGCCGCCAGGCGCTCGGGTTCCTCGGCCGCCAGGTCGTTGGTCTCCGAGAGGTCCGCCGCGACGTGGTACAGCTCCCATACGTCGTCGTCGAAAGGTGCGTTGGGATTGAGGCCGTCGTCGTAGACGGGGCCCACCGGGTGGAAGGTCACCGCCTTCCAGCCATCGTGATAGATGGCCCGGGACCCGAACATCTCGAAGTACTGGGTCGTGTGGGCCGCGGGGAGGTCGACACCGTCGGCACCGAGCAGGGCGGCGAAACTGACCCCGTCGATGAGGGACTGGGGCACCTGCTCGATGTGGGAGGGTGCCGACGCGCCCACCAGCTCGAGCACGCTGGGCAGCACGTCGATGGCGTGCGCGAACTGATGGCGGATCCCGCCCGCCGCCGCGCCCAGGCGCGCCGGCCAACTGACGATGCACGGATCGGCCACTCCACCCTCGTGCACCTCGCGCTTCCAGCGCTTGAACGGCGTGTTGCCCGCCATGGTCCATCCCCACGGATAATTGTTGTGCCCGAGAGGTCCGCCGATCTCGTCGATGCGCGCGTGCATCTCGTTCACCGAGGCCGGGTCGAGGTTCTCGAGCCGGATGTCGTTGATCGAACCTTGCGACCCGCCTTCGGAGCTGGCGCCGTTGTCCGAGACCAAAATGACCAAGGTGTCCTCGAGATCGCCGACGTCCTCGAGGAACGAGATAAACCGGCCGAGCTGGTGGTCGGTGTAGGAGAGGAAGGCGGCGAAGCACTCCATGAAACGGGCGGCCAGGGTCCGCCCCACCTCATCGAGGTCGGCCCAGGCCGGCACCCAGGGAGGGCGCGGGGAGAGCGCCGTGCCCGCCGGGAGCAGCCCCAGCTCGAGTTGGCGGGCATAGGCGCGGGCGCGCCACTCGTCCCACCCACCGTCGAAGGCCCCCCGGTACCGTTCTATCCACTCGCGAGGGGCATGGTGGGGGGAGTGGCAGGCCCCGGTGCACAGGTAGAGGAAGAACGGCTGCTCGGTGTCGACGGCCCGGAGGTCACCCACGAATTCGATGGCCCGGTCGGCCAGGTCGGCGCTCAGGTGATAGCCCTCGTCGATGCGCCGCGGCGGCCGGACCGCGTGGTTGTCGTGGAAGAGGGCGGGCACGAACTGGTGGGTCTCCCCACCGTGGAAGCCGTACCAGCGGTCGAAGCCACGCGCCAGCGGCCACGTGGCGCGCGACGAGGCCATATCCGTTTCGTTCTCCGGGCTCAGGTGCCATTTGCCGACGGCATAAGTGGCGTAGCCCCGCTGGCGCAGGATCTCGGAGAGGTAGCCGTTCTCCCGCGGCGGCTTGCCCCAGTAGCCGGGGTAGCCGACGGCCAGGTCGGCCACCCGCCCCATACCGCTGCGGTGATGGTTGCGCCCGGTCAGTAGGCAGGCCCGTGAAGGAGAGCACAGGGCTGTGGTGTGGAAGTTCGCCAAGCGCAGCCCCGTGGCGGCGAGTCCGTCGATGACCGGGGTGGCGATGTCGGAGCCATAGCAGCCCAGCTGGGCGAAGCCGACGTCGTCGAGCACGAGGAGCACCACGTTGGGTGCCCCCTGCGGTGCCACGGTCTCGGGGGGCCACCAGGGCTCCGAGTCGCGCCAGTCGCGGCCGATGCGGCCGTGGAATTCCCTCTTCGTGGTCATGCCTGCTCCTTGGGTCGGCGTGCAGCTTGCCACCCCGCCGGGGAGAGGGTCGGGACCCGGGCCGGTCGCTACGTTGTCCTGTAGTGGTGGGCGAAGCGCACCGCCGCGGGCGGGGGCGCGCCCAGCTGCACGATGATCCGGCATCCGGGATCGCCGACCGCGATGGGCTCTTCGAGGATCACAGCGGTTGGCGCGGCAACAACCGGCCAGAGGGAATCTACCCAGCAACCCTGCCGTGTAAGCGTGGTTATCCGGTGCAACCGGCCTCCGGACTAGCCGATGATCTCGAAGACACCCGTGATGCCGGTCAGCTCGAAGATCCGGCGGACCGTCGGCGGGGGATGGCGCAATTCGACCACCGCGATCCGCTCGGCCGTGGCCAGGAACAGCGAGATACCCGAGCTGTCCATGAACCGGAGCTCGCTGAGATCGAACGCGATCTTTGGTGGGCGTCGCTCCATCACGGGATCGATCGCTGCCTGGAGCGTCGGTGCGCTCGCCACATCCAGCTCGCCGGTGAGCTTGAGGGCCGGGAGGCCCGAGGGATCCGCTATGACCTCCACCTTGAGCGCGGCCGCTCTGTTACTGGCCGTCGCCGCGGGATGGTGGCCGGCCCGTCCGGCCACTAACTAATTGGCCCGAGTGAGGTCGAATACAGCCGTTCCGTTGTTCGAATTACTTGCAATAGCATGCACGGACCAGGAGCCGAACTTTTTTGTTGCATCAACCGGAGGGTTGCCGAGTCCGTTCAGCCAGTGGCCAACCTTGCCCCCGACATAGTGAAGGATGATCTTCGCCGCCGCCGAGTCCATGCTGGCAACGATATTGTTGTCAGCCTTCGCACCCGTCAATTCCAAGGACACCCCGTTGGGGTATGCCCCCAGGGTCAGTATGCCGGTCTCTACACGAGTGCTGACGCCGCCATTTGTAGAAGCGCACAGACCGCCGGAGGAGCAAGACTTCCATTTTAGTGGCCCGACAAGGACTTGGTTTTCTACTTGCTTGTTCATGAATTGCTTTTCGCTGTTGACGACAGATGAACCAGCAGATGCAATTCCAGCGCCAATGAAGAGGCTGCTTACTACCAATAGACCGGCTATGAGCTTTTTCACTGTCTTCCCTCTCTTAGATTTACGATGGCTTTAGATTTACGATGGCTTTAGATTTACAATGGGCAGCTGGCATTTGTTGGTCGACGCGTGGGCCCAGGTCCGTCAATCCGCCAACAACACCGTCAAGGGTTGGAGGGGTGGGTGCCGTTTGCTCATTCCCCATCCGCCACTCCCCCCCGCCAGGCGCCGTTGTGAGCCTCGGTCGGGATCAGCAGCTTACGGAGTGGCAAGCTGCTGATCCGCGAAGGTAGCTCTCAGTTCGGTTGACAACCACTCGTAGCATACCTGTCAAGAGTGCGAGAGTGCTTCTGCGAGATTGCTTCATCGGGCACAGGCGCAGCCCAGGTTCGTGAGAGGTGTCGACACGCTCCCGCCCGGCTTCTCCGTTACCGTGATCTGATCGGGCGTCACGGTGATCACTACAGGCTCCGCCTTTTGCCTTCTCTGGGCCGGGTCACCGACCGTGCCGCTGAGACAGTCAGCCGGGGGAGGTCACTGAGCCCGGGCACCCTCTCGTGGCCGAAGCGGAAGACTCCGGCGCGGTTGGGCGCCAGGCGCAGCGACTGCACCATCTCGGCACCCGGATCTCACTAGCTCAACCACCGCATGCCCAAGATGGCAATGTCGTCCTCGGATGCGTCATCGCCGACCAGTGTGATGACCTTCGTCAACAAGTCTTCCAGCGAGGAATGGTCGCCGCGCGTTGCGTCCTGGAGCCGCTGCAGGCCGACGTCGATGCTCTCGCCGCGGCGCTCGATGAGCCCGTCGGTGAACGCGATCATGGTTGACCGCGACGGCACCGTGGCGGTGGTGGCGTCGTAGGTCCCGCCGGAGAGTCCGATCGGCAAGCCGACCGAAGTCGCAACGAAGTCCGTGTGCTGGCCGTCGATGACCAGCGGGTTGAAGTGCCCGGCGTTCGCCAGGGTTATCTCGCGACTCGTGACGTCGGCCACCCCGACGAGAATGGTGGCGAAGTGTCCATCGGCCAGGACGCTCAACTGGCTGGAGCATTTCTCGAGGATCTCGCTGGGCGAGTACCCCTCCAGTGCGTAGGCACGGATGGTGAAGCGAAGGCGAGCCATGACCGATGCCGCGCTGATCCCCCGACCCGATACGTCCCCCACGACGAAGACGAAATGCTCGTCGTCGACGGCGATGACGCTGTACCAGTCTCCCCCGATGTCGACCCCGCCGACGCCCGGCACGTAGCGCACGGCTAACTCGAGGCCGGGGATATCCGGCGTCTCGCGGGGAAGGAGGGCGTGCTGGAGGGTCTCGGCGATACTGCGCTGTTGCCCGTAGAGCTGCAGGATCTCGGCCGTGTCCCGCTCCGCCCGGCGCCGGCGGTAGACGAGGCGCCCGGCCGTCCATGCGGCAGCGACCGTGATCACGACGCCGAGCACCCCGAAGATCCAGGGAAGCTCTTGGGGCAACGTCCCACCGAGCGGCCCGGCCGCCGCCGTCACCACCGTGAGCGCCGAACTGCCGAACGGCACGACGACCTTGTCGCTGTTCCCGGTCACGGGCAGGCGGGGGAAGTCCGTCGTCAGCAGGTTGGCCGCACGCTCGGACCGCCCGAGGTAGAAGGCGTAGTGCAAGTCCGAGAAGGCCGAGTTCTTCGCCACGGCCGACTGGCGGTCGGCCGGGATGGCGCGCTCGGCATACACGGCATAGCCGCCGGTGCCGCCGGGCACGGCGTAGGCGAACCCGATGTGCGGGGGGTTGGCACCGAGGATCGGGGAGACGACGAAGGTCGCGCTCTTGTATGCCTGCATGACGAAGGAGCTCGTGGACGTCGAAGCCGGGCCGAGTTCCGGCGGCGGGCCCACCGCGGCCAGCTGGCGCACGCCGGCGCCGCTGCGCTGCCACAGCGAGGCGGCGACGAACTGTCCCTTGGCTTCGACGTAGGGGGACATGTACTGCTCGAACTTGCTGACGTTCCCGCTCGTCGCCTGCGCGATCTGTGCCGCGGTCACCAACGGAATCTGCGTGCTCGGGATGGCCGCCGTCAGGACAGTGCCGACCTGCTGAGTCTGACGATCGAGTAACCGGGACTCGTTGCGATCGTTGAGCGTCGACGCCGTCCACGCCACAGCTGCCGTCACGGCCAACCCGATCAGGAGCACGACGACGACCGCGCCACCGGCGCGGGAAGCCGGAGCGGGGGTGTCGGGCGGGGCGGGGGAGACCTTCGGAGGACGGGCGGCGCCCATCTCGAGGCCTGGCGCCTGCGTGTCAACGACCACCATGCCTCCTCTCGGCGACGCCGACACGCCATGCAATAGAGGCGGAGCTGGCCCCCGCCTAGGTCCGATCCAATTTAGGAGGCTGCGTACGATACCGTACAAAGGGCAATGGGGGGTTGCACTTTGAGAAGTGCTGCGGGGACGCGCAAGGCCGCCGATCGGAAACGAGCGTGCGCCCTACGCTGACGAGATGGCCACCACGCAGCTGGGCGACATTGCCGTGTACTACGAGCAGGCCGGGGCCGGGGAGCGGCTCTTGTGCATCTCGGGGACCGGCGGTGACTTGAGGAACCGGCCTTCGGTCTTCGAGGGGCCGCTGGGTCGCCACTTCGAGATCCTGGCCTATGACCAGCGGGGGCTGGGGCAGACCAGCGTTCCCGACGGTCCTTACACCATGGCTCACTACGCCGACGATGCGGCGGCGCTGCTCGCGGACCGGGGGTGGGACTCCTGCCTCGTCATGGGCGTGTCCTTCGGCGGCATGGTCGCGCAGGAATTGGCGATCCGCCATCCCGCCCGGGTGCGGCGGCTGGTCCTGGCCTGCACGTCATCGGGCGGGGCCGGCGGCGCGTCGGCGCCCTTCGATGAACTCGCCGCCCTGCGTGGTGCGGCCCGCGCCACGCGCCAGATCGAGATGATGGACACCCGTTGGGATGACGCCCGGCGCCGGTCCCATGCCACCGAGTGGAAGACGATGGTCGACGCCATGTCGGGATATCTCCGGAGCGGCGAGCCCACACCGGAGGCCACCCGGGGAGCGGCCCTTCAGCTCGAGGCTCGCCGGCACCACGACACGTGGGAGCGCCTGGCCACCATCGGTTGCCCGACCCTGGTCTGCGGCGGCAACTTCGACGGCATCGCCCCATCACAGAACGCCAGGTTCCTGGCGGCGCAGATCGCGGGCGCCGAGTTGGCGCTGTTCGACGGGGGTCATCAGTTCCTCTGGCAGGACCGCGCCGCCTATCAGCGCATCCTCGAATTCCTCAGTGGCGCGCCCCGCAGGGACGGCCCGCCGGGGGACCAGGCAACGCAAGGCACAACCATGAGTGAGGTACGACCGTGATGATGGACCCCACCAGCCTTCCCGAGTGGCAGGCGCTCGGCGCCCACTTCGACGACGTGGGCGACCTCCACCTGCGCCAGCTCTTCTCCGCTGACAGCGATCGGGCGACGCGGCACACGGTGGCCGCCGCCGAACTGGTGCTGGACTACTCCAAGCACCGGTTCACCGACGAGACCCTGTCCTTGCTGTTCGATCTCGCCCGTGCCGCCGGCGTCGAGGCCCGGCGTGACGCCATGTTCTCGGGAGAGCACATCAACACCACCGAGGACAGGGCCGTGCTGCACGTGGCGCTGCGCATGCCCGAGAGCGAGGCGCTCACGGTCGACGGGCAGAACGTCGGGCGCGACGTGCACGCGGTGCTGCGGCGCATGGGCGACCTGTCGGACCGCATCCGCACCGGCTCCTGGGTTGGCTCGACCGGGCAGCGGATCCGGACCGTCGTCAACATCGGTATCGGTGGATCGGACCTGGGACCGGCCATGGCCTACGACGCCCTCGTCGACTATGCATCCCCGGGCCTGGAGTGCCGTTTCGTCTCCAACGTCGATCCGGTCGACCTGTATGCGGCCACGCACGACCTTGACCCGGCCACCACCCTGTTCGTCGTCAGCTCGAAGACCTTCACGACGCTCGAGACCCTGACCAACGCCGCGGCGGCCCGCAAGTGGCTCCTCGATGGGCTGGACACCGCGGCCGGCGGCGGCGCGGTCGACTCCGGTGCCGTGGCCAAGCACTTCATCGCAGTGTCGACCAACACAGCGGCCGTCAAGGAGTTCGGCATCGACACGGCCAACATGCTCGAGTTCTGGGACTGGGTAGGCGGCCGCTACTCCTACGACTCGGCAATCGGCTTCTCGCTCATGGTGGCCATCGGTCGCCACGCGTTCGCCGACATGCTGGCCGGCTTCCATGCCATCGACGAGCACTTCCGCACTGCGCCGCTCCCGCGGAACCTCCCGGTGATCATGGGTCTCCTCAACGTCTGGTACAACAACTTCTTCGGCGCCCAGACCCATGCTGTGCTGCCCTACAGCCATCGCCTGGCCCGTTTTCCGGCGTATCTCCAGCAGTTGACAATGGAGTCCAACGGCAAGTCGGTGCACCTCGACGGGACCGCGGTCGGCGGCCAGACCGGCGAGATCTTCTGGGGCGCACCGGGCACCAACGGCCAGCACGCCTTCTACCAGCTCATCCACCAGGGCACGAAACTGATCCCGGCCGACTTCATCGCCTTTGCCGAGGCCACGCACGACAACGGCACCCAGCAGGACCTCCTCATGGCCAATTGCCTGGCCCAGACCAAGGCCCTGGCGTTCGGCAAGACCGCCGAGGAGATCGCCGCCGAGGGCACCCCGGCCGACCTCGTCCCGCACAAGGTGATGCCCGGCAACCGTCCCAGCTCGACCATCGTCGCCCCTAAGCTCACCCCCTCGGTGCTGGGTCAACTGGTCGCCCTCTACGAGCACACGGTGTTCGTCGAAGGCGCCGTCTGGGGCATCGACTCCTTCGACCAATGGGGGGTCGAGCTGGGCAAGGTCATGGCCAAGGAACTCGCCCCCGTCCTCAGCGACGAAGAAGCCCCCGATCTATCGGGCCAGGATGCCTCCACCGCCGGCCTCGTGCGCCTCTACCGCTCGCTGCGCGGACGCTCCACCTGACGGCCTAGCGCACAGCTTCCCAGGTGGCCCCGCCGGCCAGGGCCACCAGCACGACGGCGGTGACCATACGCACCGTCCTGATGTTGACCACGCGCAACAGGCTCTGCCCACCGAGCACGGCCAGCGCGGCCACCGCCCACAGCGCCAGCACTGCGCCGAGGCCGACCGAGAACGGCGCGTGATAGTGGGCGGCCAGGTTGGCCGTGAGGATCTGGGTCAGATCCCCCCACTCGGCCAAGAAGATGACAAGGAACGCCGTGGTGACGACCCGCCGGCCCGAGGCCACCTCCTTGTCGATCAGCTTCTCCTCCTGTTGCGCCTTCCGGGCCTCCCGGATGGCCAACACAGCCCCGATGAGGAACATGGCCGCCACTATCCCGTCGAGCGCCCGGTGCGGCAGCAGGTGGAAGAGCGCCACCCCGATGGTGGTGGCGATCACAACGTGGACCACGAAGGCGGCGGCCGCACCCACCCACACGGCGAACGGCTTGCCCCGGGTGGACAGAACGAGGGAGGCAAACATCGTCTTGTCGGGCAATTCCCCGATGAAGATGATGGGGAAGACGGCGGCGATGATGGCGATGTGCACTACGACCTTTCTCGCCGGAACGAAGGGTCCTCCTCCGCCCCGGCCACGACGACATGGCTGGAACGAAGGTCTCGCCCACCTGCACGCAGGTCCGGTGACCGGGCGCCCGAGCGCCGGTATGTCGATCACCGATTGAGGACTACTCCCCTTCGCCCCATACTGTAGACGGGAGCCCGGTCAGGGCGCGGGCGGCGCCGCTCCCACTTTTCCCGGTCTGGTCACGCCGACGAACTTCTCGGCGCCGCTGTGCGGGGCGTCGACCGCGGGGCACGGTGACGCCGGCCACCGCGTAGGCCGCCTGGGTGAGGCCTGAGCAGTCGAAGCCGACGCCGGGCGTCTCGCCACCCCAGACGTAGGGAGTGCCGACCTGGCCCAGCGCCCAGGTCACGGCGATGCCTCCGGCGGTGACGCCGGGGGTGAGTGGGGCGGTGCCGGGCGCGGCTGCGGCCGGCGCGGCGCTCTGGTCGCCGTTCTGTGCGTAGCTCTGGGCCAGCGAGAGGACCTGGGCCACATGACTTACTACACCTTTGGCCAATCGTGACAGTTGACTGCGACTAACTACGCCTTCTGCGAATGACGGAGGCGTTCTTTATCTTGGAAGGACGAGTAGCAGTCGTTCTCATCACCCGTTGCAGGGTCGATCAGGTTCAGGTCACCCAATGTTCCTTGGGTGGCATTACCGCCGGACAGGGCGAACTGCACCGACCCCCACAGATTGTCGTCGTTTAACATATTGAACATCTGGGTGTAGTACCAGTCGCACCAGTCCTGGCTGTACGCCTGAGTAGTGTTAACTGTGTCACTCGCGTTCGGCGTATCGTCGTACTCGCTGTCGACGATCTTGATGTAGTCATTAAGCTTTTCGCCACCGATGGAGTAATCCGACACGTTCTCGTCCATCCACGTTTGGAGATCGTTGAAACCGTCGCTCCAAGTAGCTATTTGGGTGCTGGCTTTGCTTTCGGCATTGCTCAAATCCTCAGAGGTTGCCATTTCATTTACCAACTGATCACCGATGGTTTCTGTGTCATACGTATCATTTCCCCCCGGCGTAGCAGGGAGGTACGTGTGGACGCTCACGAAATCGGGGATGTAATCGCTGTCGCCTGTGAGGTTGTATTCGGCGACCTCGTGCCTGACGAATTCCTCAATGTCCCAAAGATTCGAGGCGGTGTAGTTGTGGTCGGCAATGTCTGCAGTGTCATCGTCCCAGGTCGACCATGCGGGACCACCGATGTAGATCTCACCGAGGCCGTTAGCCCTAGCGAACGCACGCAGAGCTGGCACCACACAGTCCCAAAGGTTCTCGTAGGAGTAAGAGGTCACGTGATCGCTCTGCTCATCGCCGGTAGTAGTGCAGGCCCATGAGGGATCCCCATCATCGCGGTAACTCGATTGCATGCCCGTGTCGCAGTAGTTGTCGGGTTCGTTGCCAAGTTCGAACAAGAACACGCCGTCATTTGTTGCCTCAGTGATGAGCCATTCGTCCCATGCCAACATGGTGAAGCCCGATCCTTCACTCGAACCGTCTCCGTCCCAAGCCCAATCGCCAGTGTCGCATTGATCGGTATAAGCCGATGTGCACTCTTTGTCTTCCGGACACGTATTGACCACGGGCGGCAACACAACGAGCGGAGTGGCACTCAGGTCGCGTTCTTGAATGCCATCGAGAGCGGCGTCGACCTCTTCTGGCGTGGTGCAGCCCGTTGCGTTGTCAGTAAGGCCACACGGAGCGGTCAACATCTCGTACTTAACGACGTTGAGCCCGAGATCGCCCGCCTCCTCGTTGATCGTAGAGTTGG
>Ga0182018_10005206_pt1 | contig 10573 bp, 8 predicted proteins | sample 812P2MmetaG_FD_120490 | JGI IMG/M metagenome (GOLD analysis project Ga0182018, IMG submission 120490) | Permafrost microbial communities from Stordalen Mire, Sweden - 812P2M metaG | ecosystem: Environmental > Terrestrial > Soil > Wetlands > Permafrost | place: Sweden: Stordalen | collected... | reverse complement strand
GAAAGACGGCATGGACTCCTTGCTCCTAAAAGTGCTGATCGGCTTCGTCGTGGGCACGCTGATTGGGTTGACGGGTCTGGGCGGCGGCGTGTTGCTGCTGCCCATGCTCATCTTCGGTCTGCACGTCCCCCCCATTATTGCCGTCGGCAGCGACGCGCTCTTCAACTTCTTCACCAAGATTCCGGCCAGCATCATGCATTTCGTCAAGGGCACGGTGCGTAGAAAAGTCGTAATGGCGATGGCAGTTGGCAGTATTCCCGGCTCTTACCTCGGAGTAACATTTCTGGTGCATCTTCGCCACGTCTATGGCAACGGCGTCAACGATTTCATCAAGTCCGCCGTGGGACTGCTGCTGGTATTGATCCCCACACTGCTTCTTTTTCAGGGACGGATTGAAGAACATCTCGCCAACCGCGAGCCCACCATGAAATCGTTTGCCGGCATGAGTGTCATCGGATTAGTCGGCGGATTTCTGGTCGGCATCACTTCGGTCGGGTCGGGCAGCATCATCATGATGATGCTTCTTTTGTTTTACTCATTCGCGCCCAAAATCATGGTCGGCACCGATATTGCCCATGCCGTGATTCTGACCGGCGTCACCAGCCTGCTGCACTGGCGGGCGGGCAACGTCGACGGGCATCTGGTTGGGGCCCTGCTGATCGGCTCGATCCCCGGCGGCATGATCGGCTCGCATTTGAGCACGCGCGTTCCTGTGCTCTGGCTGCGCCGAATCCTGTGCACGATTTTGCTGATGACGGGAGCAAGAATGCTGTGGGCGTAAGGTTCGTATCAGGGCGTCGCTTTAGCGATGCCGCAAATTCTTCGAAATCGTTTGCCCCTTTAGCGGCCGGGCAACTACTAAACGGAGCTTAATGTCTTTTTCTTCCAATTCGCAAGAACTGCTGGAACGCATTCACGCCGCCCTGGAAGCGGCGCGGGCCGTGCTCAACCGCTTCACTCCTGGCGCTATTGAAGCTGAATACAAGGTCGGACACGATCCCGTCACTGAGGCCGACCGCGCCGTCGACGAAATTCTGCGCAAGACACTGCTCCGCGCGGGTGAAGGTTGGCTCTCGGAAGAGACCGTGGACGACTTCACTCGCCTGGACAAAACGCGCGTCTGGGTTGTCGATCCACTCGATGGCACGCGCGAGTTCGTGCAAGGTATCCCCGAGTTCTGCGTTTCGATTGCCATGGTTGAGAATGGAGTTCCCATCGCTGGCGGAATCTGCAATCCGGCCACCGATGAACTCATCCTCGGATCCCGCGACGCCGGCGTGACCTACAACGGCAAGCCCGCGCAACCGAGCCAGCGCCAGGATCTGCATGGCGCGCTCGTGCTCGCCAGCCGCAGCGAGGTGAAGCGCGGCGAGTGGAAGCAGTTCGAGTCCGCGGAGTTCAATATTCGTCCGATGGGATCGGTCGCTTACAAACTTGGACTGGTTGCCGCCGGTCGCGCCGATCTGACCTTCACGCTGGTTCCGAAAAATGAGTGGGACGTTGCCGCCGGGGCCGCGCTGGTCGAGAGCGCCGGAGGCTGGACTTTGAAACTCGACAATTCTCCGCTGCGCTGCAATCAGAAAAATCCACTGATCTCCGGCCTGCTGGCGGGCGGGCCTTTTCTGCGGGTTCCGCTGCTCGCGATGCTCGATCGCCACTCGCAGACGGTGGGCAGCGACAAGCAATCCTAGCTGCCAGTAGCGCAAGTGCGATTCGTATCAGGGCACGCCTTCAGGCGTGCCGCAAGTGCTGAATTAAGAAAGCGCCTTTAGGCGCCGGAGCGGGAGATTGGAGTTTCCCCAGGGGCTGCTAGCCTCGTAAACATCATGGCTGCGTCGCGCATTGTGTTCGTGATGTACCACGAACTGGAACTCGCTGGCCGTAAGCTCTGCCAGTCCGAGCCGGGCTACGTGCGCTACATTCTGCCGATCGAGACTTTCCGCAGCCAGATGGCGTGGATGAAGAAATCCGGGTGGCGCGGCCTGAACGTCGGCGAAGCGCTTCGCTATCCTGCCGAGGCGAGCGTTTGTATCACCTTTGACGATGGCTGCGAGACCGACCTGGTCGCCGCCGCGCCCGTGCTTGGCGAGTTCGGTTTCAACGCGACCTTTTACCTCACCGCTGGATTCCTGGGCACGCCCGGTTATCTCCATGCCAGCCAGGTGCGCGATCTGGACGCACAGGGTTTCCAGATCGGCTGCCATTCGATGACGCATCCTTATCTCCCCGATCTTACGGATCCGGAACTGAAGCACGAAATCGTGGATGCGAAGCTGCAGATCGAACAAATCGTCGGACATGCGATCGAGCACTTCTCCTGTCCCGGAGGACGCTACGACCAGCGCACGCTCCGAATGGCGCGCCACGCGGGGTTCGCAACCGTTGCCAACAGCGAGTTTTATGCGAACTCCTCCAGCACCAGCCCCTACGAACTCGGGCGCGTAGCCATTCTGCGCGCCCTCACTCTCGAGCAGTTCGGTGACGCCTGCCGGGGCCGCGGGTTGTGGAAGAAACGCCTTCAGCATCAGGCCCGCCGCGGCGCGCAGCGCGTGCTCGGAAACCGCGCCTACGATAACCTGCGCGCAGTTTTGATGCGGAAATCCCGCCCGTAACCACCGCGCTGGTTATTTTGGTTTTCCCCGCTCTCAGCCTCATTTTGCCGCGAATCGCTTGGATCGCTTCCTCGCTTTCGCAGCCCAAACCGCCCGCCCCGCGCCTGTTTTCATTCACTTCCCGCCATGAAAACTGATGGACAGTGGCCGAATACGAATCCGTACATGCCGCGCGCTCATGTACTAACGCGTCTCCGATGAACTTCTGGCATCTGGGCACCCTTACCCCATGCCGATAAATTCAGCGTGAGGACAATCGACTAGTCCCCCAATTCAGTAGGTCGAGGGCTCGCAATGTTTGAAGTACAAGATGGCATCCTCAACAGTCATTCCAGATTTTCCGCTGCGCTCGCACAGCGCCTGAGTTTTTTGATGGTCCTGCTGGTGGTTGCGCTGATGACCATCTCGTGTGGTACACCGGCACAAGCGGCCGGCACGCAGAGCAAACCCGACAGCCTGGACGTGTTCGGAGTTATTCCGTCAGGTACGGTCAATAAGCCTTACAACGCGGTGCTGGTAGCCAGTGGCGGAAGTTCTCCCTATTATTTCTCGGTGAAAACCGGCGCACTGCCACCGGGTGTCAGCTTAAACCCAGGGACGGGGGCGATCTCCGGGAAGCCCACATCGGCGGGCAATTTCAAGTTCGAGGTGATCGTGACCGACTCCCCGCTGCTCGCTCAGGGGAGCCAGTCCTTCGCCGTCGACGTCACTAGCGGAAGCGACAGCGGGAATATCCAGGTCAGCATATCTCCAACGAGCGCAACTTTGTTCTCCAAGGGAAAACAGCAGTTCACAGCCACGGTCAGCGGGACTGCCAACACCGCGGTGACTTGGTCGGCAACGGCGGGCTCGGTCAATGCCAAAGGTCTTTACACTGCTCCGACAGTAAGCTCGCAAACCAACGCGACCGTCACCGCCACCAGCGCTGCGGACACGTCGAAATCGGCCAGCGCCGCCGTCACCGTTAACCCGGTGGGCCAGACACTGCAAATCACGACCGGTGATCTCCCCCAGGGCCAGCAGGGGAGCGTTTACAGCGAAGCCTTTACCGCTACCGGAGGAACCTCGCCTTACAGTTGGAGCATTTCCGCAGGCACGCCTCCTCCCGGAACCTCGATGAATGCGAACGGGGACTTTGGGGGAACGCCCACCGCAACCGGTACTTTCAACTTCACGGTCACGGCCACGGATGCCACCGACAACACTGCGACCGGCAATTTCAGCGTGGCCGTGGTTAGCAGCAGCGGTTACGACGGTCCGGCGGAACTGCCGAAAGTGACCGTTCCCAGTGCGATGGCCGACACGCCCGCGCCGGGATCCGTCATCAGCGTCAATGCTGGCGGCAATCTGCAGACTGCCTTGAACAACGCTCAGTGCGGCGACATCATCCAGCTGCAAGCGGGCGCAACTTTTACCGGCAAGTTCACCGTACCGGCCAAGAATTGCGACATCAACCATTGGATCTGGATCCGCACCAGCTCGCCGGATAGCGATCTGCCGGCCGAAGGGCAGCGCGCCACGCCTTGTTATGCCGGGGTCGCTTCTCTGGTGGGGCGCCCGCAGTATAACTGTCCCAACCCGCAGAACGTGATGGCGAAAGTACAGAATCAAAGCCTGGGCTCTGGTCCGTTCCAACTCGCTGCCGGCGCCAACTTTTACCGCTTCATTGGTTTGGAAGTCACTCGCGTCAACGGAACCAAAGGGGACGGGCGGTTGATTTCGGGCCAAGCAACCTACGATCATGTGGTGGTGGATCGTTCCTGGCTGCATGGAAACCTGCAGGATGAGACCAACGACGGCGTGAACCTGGATGGCGCAACCAACGCAGCGGTCGTCGATTCCTATTTCAGCGATTTCCATTGCATCGCTGTGACTGGGCAGTGTACCGACGCTCATGCGGTCGCGGGAGGCGTCAGCAACACCCAGGATGGCCCCTTCTTGATTCAGAACAACTTCCTGGAAGCCTCCGGTGAGGCGATCCTGTTCGGTGGCGGAGCGGCTAATTTGACGCCGGCCGACATTCAAATCATCGGCAATCACTTCTGGAAGCCCTGGCAGTGGATGCCGGGCAACCCGGGTTTCGTCGGCGGAGCGGACGGCCATCCCTTCATCGTTAAGAATCACCTGGAGCTTAAGAATGCGGTTCGCGTGCTGGTCGATTCGAATCTCATGGAAAACAACTGGGGAGGCTTCAGCCAGGACGGCTCCGCCATTCTGCTCACTCCCAAGAACCAGCACATGCCGAACGGTTCTGACATCTGTCCGCTGTGTCAGGTGACCGACGTCACGATCCGCTATGTACACATCTCACATGCCGGGGACGGAATGCAGATGGCAACCGCCCTCTCCGGAAACGGCAAAGATGGAGCCCCGGCGCTGGCAGGCACTCGCTGGAGCATTCATGACGTGGTCCTCGACGACCTCAGCAAAAAATACGTGGGCGGCGGCAACGTGTTCATGATCATGAACACCTGGCACCAGAACGCGCTCAACACCATCACCATCAATCACGTTACAGGTTTCCCCGATCCCGCCAGCCACCTGATGGAACTGGGGGACCTCTACGCATCCGCTCCCATGTATGGATTCGTCTTCACCAACAACCTGGTGCTCACCGGCCAATACCCGGTGTGGAACACGGGAGGTGCCAGCAACTGCGCCTTCAAAGACGTGCCGATTACCAGCATCAACAACTGCTTCACGACGTACACATTCTCCAATAACGGGCTGATCACGACACCACCGGCTTTTCCTCCGTCCACTTGGCCGGCGAACAACATGTTCCCGCAAACGGTCGATGACGTCGCGTTCACCAACTACAACAATGGCAATGGCGGAAACTACGAGCTACTGTCGAGCAGTCCTTACAAGAACATGGGGACGGACGGTAAGGATCTCGGGGCCGACATCGTTGGCCTCAACCAGGCATTAGCCAACGTCGAATAAATCTGACCTTCTACGGAATTTCAGCGTTTCTGATTCGGGGTCCGCGGCTCGCCGCGGACCTTCTTCTTTCTCCATGACCGCCGGAAATTCGACCGATCGGCCCCATGCTATCATCCACTTATCCCAGTGCACTGTGGACTGAAAGGCCTCTCCGCGGTGACCAGGTATATGCGCGGGGCGTGCGATAAAAGGAGATACTGAAACATGCCTCCGCTTCTTTTGCGATCCTCTCGCTCTGTTCTCACAGTTAAACGCTTGTTGCCGGGCGTTCACTATTTCTATCTGCTCTCCGCATTTGTGGTGGGATCGACGCTTTCCGCATGGGCGGCTGCGCCTCCCACCGGCGAGAATGCGTATTGCGGTAAGGGCAACGTCGCGCAGTTCGGCGCCAAAGACGGCGTCGCCGAACTTCCCAAGGCCTGCTACTACACTGCACTCGACGGAACGCCGTCGCCGGGAAAACAGATTCGCGTCGGGGCAAAATCCGATCTGACCGCCGCCGTTGCAGACGCCAAGTGCGGAGACACGTTGCTTCTCGCCGCGGGAGCTTCTTTCGAGGTGCACGAACTGCCGTCGAAAAAATGCGACGACCAGCACTACATCACAGTGCGAACCGACACGCCCGACTCCCAGCTTCCCCCTGAAGGCACCCGCATCTCTCCCGCATGGGCAGGAGTCGCCAGCCTTCCCGGCCGTCCACCCTTCGCGCAACCCTCCGGCGGCCCGGCCAAATTACTCGCGACCATAGTTGTGCGCCGTCCTGCGGGGACGCCCGTCGGAGATCACATCCGCTTCATTGGCATTGAGTGGACCACTGCTCCCGACTCCGACATCGGCCGCATGGTGACCGCCGAACACGGAGATCATGTCATCTTCGATCGCAACTGGTTCCATCCCGCCGAAGGCAAAGAAGTAGGCCACGCCGTTGGACTTTTCGACGGCGCCCACGTGATCGCCATCATCAATTCCTACATCAGCGGCCTGAATTGCATAGCGCGCGTCGGAAAATGCACCGATGCGACTGGCATCGGTGGCGGCAAGGGCGACGAACCAATCTCCACGCTCAAGATTTACAACAACTTCATCGAGTCCGCCGGAGAGAACATTCTGTTCGGCGGCAGCGCCGCCACCCAGGTTCCAACCGACATCGAGATCCGCCGCAATCATCTGTTCCGCCCCATGCTCTGGAAAGAAGGCCAACCCGGCTACGTCGCGCCTGCTCCGGGAGAATCCTACGTGGTGAAAAACAACCTGGAGCTCAAGAGCGCGATCCGTGTGCTGGTCGAAGCCAATCTGCTCGAGAACACCTGGGGCGGTTTCAGCCAGACCGGATATTCCATTCTGCTCACCCCCAAGAGCCAGGGTGGCCAGTGCCCAATCTGCCGCGTCAACGATGTCACCATCCGCTTCAACCGTATTCGAAATGTAGCCGGAGTCTTGCAGATAGCCAACGCTCCCGCGTCCCATACCGGTGGATTTCCTGCCGACGGCGGACGCTACAGCATTCACGATCTCTTCGCCGACGATCTGCACGATCAGGACTACAAGGGCGGTGGCACTTTCCTGATTCTCGTCTCCTGGCAACCCCCGGTGCATGACGTCGAGATTAATCACGTAACCGCGTTCGTCACCGGCAGGCTGCTCTCGGTCCAGAATGCAGGAGCGAAACTGGCGAACTTCACGCTGACCAACAGCGTGTTTTCCGTAGGAGATCGGCGGCCGATAGGATCCGCTGGCGGAGGTCCTGAGAGTTGCGCGGGCAAGAATCAGGGGCTGGGCGGTGAAGCCGTTGTGGAAGCGTGCTTTGATCCTTATAAGTTCGATAAAAACTTAATCGTCAGCGGGATCGGATCCTTTCCCAAAGGAAACATCATCGTCGGATCCCCAGAAGCGGCCGGCATCCGCGACCTCAAAGGCACTATCAGTAAAGATCCAAGGCTCTGCCACGCCAAAGGCCCCGGCTGTTCGAAGGTTTCTCCCGGAGCGGACGCTGCTTCCGACGGCCGCGACCTGGGCGCCGACATCGACGCCATCGAAGCGGCGATCGCTGGCGTGGAATAAGGTCAGGTGGCAGGTGGCAGGTTTTAGGTGACAGGGACCAGACTTCGAAAAGAACCCTAAGATCTCAAGACCTGTCATCTGCCCCCCGTCACCTGTCACCAGCCCCCTGTCACCTGCCCCCCTGCTCTTTCACGCTCCAAACTGTCGCAGATGATGGTCGAGGTGTTTATACATTCCCGTGCCCCACTCGTGCGGCGTGAGCGGGCCAAAGAAAGGGTGTGGATGTTTTGTGCATTGCGCTTCCCCGCCCTGATGAAATTCCCGTACGCGAGTTTTGAGCTGCTCCTGCTCCCGGCTGAAATCTCGCTGATCGGAGATCACCAGCTTCTTGTCGGTGGGGCTGTTTTTAGAGAATGGCTTCTCATTACTCAAGATGGGACGGGCGAATGGTCCGAACAGCCGGCCCACCAAGGCGCGCGGCCGCACCAGCCGTCCGGAAGCCATATCGAGTCCGGCGGAGCAATGCGCCATCATCTGAGCGACGTCCATTTTGCCCCACTGCCGCTGGGTGGCCGGCTGAAGCTTGTCGATACGCGAGATCACCTCGTCAACCGCATCTGCTTGGAATAGATTTTTCATACGGATCGATCACCCCCGACCTGCGTCCAATCGCCGAGACCCAATCGCGGAGAATCATAGCATCCAAGCTCGCCTGCGGCATGAGCCAATTCGGTTTCACAACGTCGCGAGCAGGCGAAAATGGGGGTACAATAAAAAAACATGTTCCGGCGGCTAAGCATCGCGTTGCTCGTGGTGACAGCATCAGTACAGCTCGCAACCGCACAGAGGCATGGCGGCTTTGCGCGTGGCGACATGCGCAGCATCGGTCTGCATCATGGAACGCGCAGGTTCAACCAAGGAATTTTCCCAGGCTCGCCTTATTTCTATTCGGACTACGATCTCACTGAGCCGTACGGATTCGATAACTCTGTTCAGAACGACGTTCAAAACGATGTTGAGAGCGCTCCGGTCCATTTCATGGTCGGCCGGCCGACGTCGGCTGACGATTCTCCGCGAGGCCCCAGGCCGCGCCCCTTGTTGATCGAGCTGCAAGGCGATCGGTATGTGCGATTCGGAGGCGCTCAAGAAACGGAGGACGGTGGAACCTCCTCGCATCCCGCTTATGCGCCGTCAGCAACCACGAAACCGCCGCTGTCGGCCACCCAGAAGGAACGCACGGAAGTGGCCGCGGAACTTCCGCCCGCAGTGCTGGTCTATCGCGACGGCCATCGTGAGGAAGTCGCCGACTACGCCATCGCGAACGGTGTGATCTACGTCCGCGCCAACTACTGGCAAAACGGTTATTGGACCAAGCACATTCCGCTCGCCGCGCTCGATCCGGCTGCGACCATGCAAGCCAATCAGCAGCGTGGCGTAAAATTCATGCTACCCTCCGCGCCTAATGTGGTGATCGCCAGTTTCTAGTGTGGCGTCCGGTAAATCGCGGCTTAAATGGAAACGCTTTGAAGGGGCTCTGCTTGACAGTTTGCTGAGAACTCGATTGTTGACTTTGTTTTGAAGGGGCGCGGCTTCAGCCGCGCCATAAGCATCGCGAAATCAATAGGGGCTTTAGCCCCGGGGGAATGCCTTCAGCTCCTCCAAAAGCCACAGACTTATGCTGACATTGACCATTGCTCCGCCGGATATTTCATCAAGGCCGTTTCGGCTGACCGCTCAGCGCGCGATGATGGCGTCGCCGAGCGCCCTCTATCGGGCATGGACAGAGCAGTTCGATATCTGGTTCGCTATACCAGGATCGGTCTTGATGAAAGGCGATGTTAACTCGGTCTTCTATTTCGAAACGAGTTTCGAAGGAGATCGACATCCGCATTACGGGCGGTTCCTCAGGCTCGAACGCGATCGGCTTGTGGAACTGACGTGGCTCACCGCCGCCACTAAAGGAGCCGAGACGGTTGTCACGGCTGAATTCATCGCTAATGGCGGAGGGACACAACTCCGGCTTGCGCATGCAGGCTTTCCAGACGAGGCATCAAGAGACCGCCACGAGGATGCATGGCCGAAGGTACTCGCCCACCTCGATCAGCAAATAGCCGCACGCTGATCAATGCGGTCCTAAACAAGCGGCCTACAAGCTGCGCGCCTAAGCCCGCACCAGGTTCTTCAATGCCGGATGGTTATGGATGATCAACGTCGAGCCCTTCAGTTCCGCCAGATCGTTTCTCCTGAACTCTGACAGCAGGCGAGTGATGGTTTCGCGGCTGGTTCCGATCAGTTGCGACATTTCTTCATGAGTCATCGCCAACCGGACGCGCACCGATCCGTTGCAGACCTTTCCATCGGAAGCGGTTTCCAGCAGAAATCGAGCGAACCTTTCCGAAACCGAATGTGACAACCCGATGGTGCGCACCACGCCGTAGGAATCGGAACAGTCCCGGGCCAGGTGCTGGGTGGCCTGAAGAGACGCGTCAGCGTGCTCTTTGAGAAAGAGAAGCATGTCATCGCGCCCCACAAAATTCAGTTGGCAGGGCTGCATAGTCTCAACCGTCAGCTCATACGGTCCGCCGGTAATCACTGCGTGCAAGCCGAGAACTTCCCCGGCCTCCGCGATTCGAATAATTAAGGTCTTGCCATCGCGCGAGGTAGTAGAAAGCTTGGCGCGCCCCTGGCAGAGGATGAAAATTCCCCAGGCGCTCTGTCCTTCGACCAGAACCACTGCGTGTTCGGGAAAAACAGCGGCGTGTTTTATTCTATTGAAAGCCTCGATCGATTCTCCGGAGAGATCGCAGAAAAAACTGCGCGAACGCAAATGACAACTAAGACAGCTTTCAACGCAGTTCAAGCCGGACATCATGACGCTCCTCCATCGCCTCTCAGAAAGACGTGCGCGTCGGTTGGTTAGCAACGATTGACGAGCGTCCATATTTGAAACTCGTGGCTGGCCCGACCGCCCTTGCGGAAGGTGATGACGGAGTGAATGCACGTCGGCTGCCGTT
>Ga0182018_10005205_pt1 | contig 10575 bp, 5 predicted proteins | sample 812P2MmetaG_FD_120490 | JGI IMG/M metagenome (GOLD analysis project Ga0182018, IMG submission 120490) | Permafrost microbial communities from Stordalen Mire, Sweden - 812P2M metaG | ecosystem: Environmental > Terrestrial > Soil > Wetlands > Permafrost | place: Sweden: Stordalen | collected... | reverse complement strand
GATTTCGGCCTGATCGTCGACTATAACGGAATGCTGAAGAGTCTCCGGGAGGCACTGGCGCAGTATGCCCTCGGAGAAGAGGGTGGCGGCGGGGAAGAGATCGTGGCACCGATCGAGGAAAGGGTAAGAGCCCTCCTCGAGGCGATTGAGGAGACGGAAAAGCACCTGCGTGGGCTGGGCTTCGATGTGTCTCGATTGAAGGGCGCGAAGGGGTTCGCGCGGATTCAGGCGTTGGCCGACGCTGTGGACGCGGTCTACACGTCGGATGAATCGAAGCGCCGGTTTGAGATTCTGGCGCGCCAGGTGTTCATCCGGTTCAAGGCACTGATCATGGAGCCGTCGGCGTTCACGTATGCGGAGCGCCACGACAACATCGAGGCGATCTACAAGAAACTCGAAGAACGCCGCGACACATCCGACGTCACCGACTTGCTGAAGGAACTTCACCGCATCGTAAATGAGGCAATCCGCGCAGCGGAACCGGGCGGCGTTCAGGCAGAGGCGAGATTCTACGACCTGAGCCAGATCGATCTGGAGAGGCTCCGCGACGAGTTCGCGAAGAAGGTGCGGCGCAAGGCATCAGCGTTGCAGGACATCCGGCAAGTGGTCGAAGACAAACTCGCCCAGATGGTGGCCCAGAACCCTCTTCGCATGGATTACTACAGGAAGTACGCGGAGATCGTCGCCGACTACAATCGCGAGAAAGACCGGGTCACCATCGAGGAGACGTTCGCGAAGCTGGTCGACTTGGCCAATAGCCTGAGCGCCGAGCAGCGCCGTGCTGCCGAGGAAGGTCTAACCGAAGATGAACTCGCGCTTTTCGACCTCCTGAAGAAGGACAACCTCAGCAAGGCCGACCGCGAGAGAGTGAAGCTGGCGAGCCAAAGCCTGCTCGACTCGGTACGCAGGCTCATCGCCCCGTTGGAACGCTGGACGGAGAAAGAGCAAACCCAGGCGGAAGTGGAGACTTTCATCCTCGATTACGTCTACCAGGAGTTGCCGACGCCTCCTTTCAGCGAGGACGAAAAACAGACGATCGCAAAGCTGGCCTATCAGCACGTCTGGCAGCAGAGCGTGGGCGGCAGCAGCTTTTCGGCGTCCGCCGGATGAAACGCCATGTAGCGCGTCCTTACGTTGTCCTCCATGCCTGCCTCTGGCGCTCCCAGAGGGGGAACTTGACGACTGACCTGACATGCCTTTCAGCAACGATCTTCTGATCGGTCGCCACGCCCCACCCCAGAATCTCGGCCTGAATGTCGGGCGCCAGGAGTAGCAGGTTCATGATCTGTGTCAGACGGGCCCGCGTCACGTAGCCCAACCGCGCAAGATCAGCGTAGTCACGGACCTCGCTGCGGTCGACCATGTCCTGGAACTTGATGGCCAGCGCCACCAGCCGCGTGATTCGAGGTATGCGTAGCGGGCTGCCTGTCTTCGATGCTGGGCAAGACCGGCCGCCCGTCTCCCCGCGACGTTGGCGTACGGTCAACGTGACCTCCACCTGAATGGCCCCATCCTGGTGAGGTTCCGACGCGACTGCGGTCAGCACTTTCCTTGGCATAATTCCTTTGCTCCCTTGTTGCTGAAATTGACGGTGACCTTGCCGGTGCGGCCATCGTAGCCAACCTTGGCAACCAGCATATGGATCATCTGCTCCTGCTCCTTGGTGGCCATAGTTGTCCAGATGGCATCGAACTCGGCCAGCGTGCGGCGGAGGTCGTCGGCGTTTAGGTGGTCCCGGTCGAGGTCGCTACGTTCGGCGGTGAGTTCCACCAACCGGCGCTCCGCGGTTTCGATCTCACGCTGCAGAGTAGCCATTCGCTCGAACCGCGCGCCGGAGTCCACGCTGGTATCTGCGGCCTCCTTCGCAAGGTCCTGATTGAGTTGCCGTAGGCGCTTCCGCTGGATCTCTGACTTCTGATCGATCGCTCGCCGATGTTGCGCCATCTGTTCCAGCGCTTCGGCTGCCACCGCTTCCGCCAATTTCGGATCGGTGCCGAGGCGGCGAATGCTATCGAGGACCGCAGTTTCGATTGCCTGGGCCGGAACGGACTTCGTCTCGCAGTTCTTCCAGCCCTGCTGCTGTGCGTGGTAGCAGACATAGTAGCGGTAGCGTTTCGACTTTCGCGTCGTGTAGGTATGCACCATCGGAGTCCCGCACGGCACGCAGAAGAGCAGGCCACGCAGCAGCGCGCCGTACTTGTTTTTGAGGCTGGCACCGTTGTCGGCGTTGTTCCGCCGCAGAGTTTCATGGACTCGATCCCACGTGTTCTGCTCGATGATGCGCTCGTGCTCGCCCGGATACAGGGTGCCCTTGTGGTCGACCATGCCGGTGTAGATGGCGTTGGTGAGGAGGCCATGGAGCGTACCCTTGGAGATTCGCTGGCCTCCCCGGACTTTGCCGTCCTCCGTGGTCCACTGCTTTGTCAGCAGGCCGCGCCGCTCTGCCTCCTGCAACACCGGGAGCAAGGAGCCAAGTTCCAGGTAAAGACCAAATAGGGTCCGGACTTGCTCGGCCTCCTGCGGATTAACCAGGATCCGACCGCCTTTCGGATCGATGTCGTATCCCAGGACCGGATGGCCACCGATCCACTTGCCTTTCCGCCGCGCGGCCGACATCTTGTCGCGGGTGCGCTCTGAGATGATCTCGCGCTCGAACTGGGCGAAGGACAAAAGGATGTTCAGCGTCAGGCGGCCGATGGACGTCGTTGTGTTGAACTGCTGCGTGACCGAGACGAAGCTGACAGAATGCTGGTCGAACACTTCGATAATCCGCGCGAAGTCCATCAGGGATCGGCTGAGCCGGTCGACCTTGTAGACCACCACGCAGTCCACCGACCGGGATTCGACTGCGGCCAGAAGTCGTTGGAGTGCTGGCCGGTCCATGTTGCCGCCGGTGTAGCCGCCGTCATCGAAGTGATCGGTGCCCACCTGCCAGCCTTCACCCCTCTGGCTGGCGATGTACGCTTCGGCGGCTTCGCGTTGCGCATCTAGCGAGTTGAATTCCTGCTGGAGGCCCTCCTCCGTCGATTTCCGCGTGTAGATGGCGCACCTGACTAAACGGTTCTCAGCAGGCACAATCGACGCGTTGGCGGCTGACCGTGAGGCGCTATTTCTTGCCATGGGAAGCCTCCGCAACCAAATTGAAGAAGACGAAGCCGTTCCATTTGGTGCCCGTGACCTCGCGAGCGATGGCGCTCAGGGACCGATAGTTCTGGCCGTTGAACTCGAACCCATCGACGAGGATCTTCACGATGACCCGCCGACCCTTGTACTCGCGCTCAAGGTAGGACCCGGGCGGCGGCAGTCTCGAATCGAGATCACCCGCCACCTTTCGGGTGACGCTCAGTTTGGGATCAAGCGTGGCGTCCTGCCCAAATCTGGTCCTGGGTGCCCGTATGCGTAGGTCGGCATCGTTAGCGATCTCCAACGCGCGGCGGCGGGCGCGCTCGGAGAGGCCGCCTTCGGCCAGCGCCTGAATTCGCCAGGCGATCCTGCGAAACAGGAACTGCTTGTGGTTCGAGCGGGACTCCTCGCCGAACACCTCCAGGTACTTCTGGCGGAGCTGGCCGACAGTCATCCGGCTCAGCGCCTCAATCTCTTTCTGCATCTGCATCGTGGTCTCCACGCGTTTCTCCTTTCTCAAGGCCGTTAACCTCGTGTCCATGAGGGCTCGATGTCGGCGGACTAGCAAGTGGAGATTCCCGCCTGCGCCGGTCGCGAAGCCGGAGGTAGCCGGCGGCGAGGATGCGGGCGATGGATCGGAAATCCTCGGTTGGAATGTTCAAGACGGTTCACCTCGCTGTGGATTGGCACCACAGCGAAAGTCCGCCTTGCGGTCGTTCCGCTGTCGAGTGGAGCGTGCGAGTGGCACGCTGCTGTAAACATACGCAGGGAATTCGAAAAACGTAAACCGATTACAGTGAGTTTTAGTGCGTGTGATTCTCGCTGCATCCACGGGCTGGTAATATCGGGCGACCGAGCAACTTGATAGGATGGGCCGGTAAATGAATTTCGCGTCGCTCTATCACGCTGCTCACGGCTTTTTGCGCCGCCATGCCGGACAAGAGGTTCTTGTGGTCGCGATGGAGCGCAGCGCAGCAGACCATCTCGTCCGTACGTTTGGTGGGGCTCAACTGGGAATCCACCGATGCTCACTGCGGCAACTCACCGCCGCCATCGCTGGCGAAGTCCTGATGCGCGACGGGAAACGCCCGCTCACACTCCTGACCTCGGAAGCGCTGGCGGCGCAAGTGGTAGATTCAACGTCCCTCACCTATTTCTCGCCTGTCGCACGCACACCGGGTTTTCCAACGGCACTTGTCGAGACTCTTACCCGACTTCGTCTCAAACAGCAACAGCCACCGGATGGCGACCTCCGGCTGCTTGCTACTGCTTATCAGGGTGTTCTCACCGAGAACTCTTTGGTCGATGCTGCCTCACAGCTCGAGGCCGCCATTAGTGTTGTTAGGTCCGGAAGCCACCGGCTACTCGGCCTTTGCACTCTGCTCGTTGACCTCAGGCCTGCAAACTCACTTGAGCGGGAGTTCATTAATGAATTCTCGTCTCGTACTGCCGCGGTCGAATCGCTAGATTCGGAGGGTGAGTCCGAAAGTGCCAGTGGTACTTCCCTTCAAGCTCTTCAGCAGCAGCTGTTTAAAGAACAAGTCGTTCCCCCTAGTGCGCGCGAGGGCGTGGAGTTCTTTTCCGCCTCTGGTGAAGCACTGGAGTGCGTCGAGATCACCCGGCGCATCTTACAATCCGGATATCCATTCGACAGATGCGCCGTGCTCCTGCGCCACCCAGCTCGCTACCAGCCGCTGATGGAAGACGCACTTCGGCGTGCAACGATTCCCGCCTGGTTCACGCGCGGAGTAACGCGTCCGGACTCAGCCGGCCGCTCCTTCCTGGCCCTCCTTCACTGTGCGGACGAAGGGCTTAGCGCTTCACGTTTCGGCGAATACTTGTCTCAGGAGCAGAAAGAACAGCCATATGGCTGGGAGCGGCTGCTAGTGGACGCCGCTGTAATCGGCGGAAAGGAGCGATGGGAACGTCGCCTCGCGGGATTGGACGAAGAACTTCGCGAGCGGCTCATCCAATCCGAAGATGAAAATGGCCGCGCGCGAGTTGAGCGCCGGATAGACCGCCTTGCCAAACTCCGCTCCTTCGCTCTTCCGCTCGTGGATCAACTCGACTCACTTCGTGCTCCGCGCCGCTGGGGGGAGTGGCTCGACGCGCTCCGACTTCTCGCGGAGACGGCAGTGGGTCAACCTGAGGGAGTCCTCGAACTTCTGGAAGAACTCGACCCGATGCGGCAAATCGGTCCTGTTGGATTGCCTGCTGTCCTACGCACTCTTAGCAAGCATCTTGGGTCGCTGCGGCGGGAGCCGAAAGGGCACCGTTACGGTCGTGTTTTTATTGGTTCGATTGAGGAGGCGCGGGGCCTCATTTTTGAACTGGTCTGCGTTCCCGGGCTATGCGAGGGCGGTTTCCCGAAGCTGTCGTTCGACGATCCGCTCCTGCCGGGAAACCTAGCGGAACTGGAGACCGAAGAACGGCTGCTTCTGAGGCAGGCCATTGCACCAGCGACGTCTCGTGTCATTCTCTCGTGGCCGCGTATCGAATTGTCCACCGGACGGCTCCGCGTACCATCGTTCTATGTTCTTGAAGCGGCCCGCGCGGCATGTGGCGAGGCCATCGACCGCCACGTGATCGAGCGTGCTGCCGAAAAAGGAGTGGAAACGCGAATCGGCTGGCCGGCGCCAGACGATACGGCGCGTGCTATAGACGAAACCGAATACGACCTCGCTCGGCTCCGGCCAGCAATGGTCGGGCTTGGCCAACCGGGGCTTGCGGCATACCTCAAAGACACGAGCCCGACATTGTACCGATCGCTTCGCACGCGATGGAACCGCTGGAATCGAAAGTGGTCAACGGCCGACGGGCTCATCCTATCCCAAGGTTCAGCGCCCGGCCCGCTTGCAACGTTCAGCCTCGTCACGCGGCCCTACTCCGCATCTAGCCTTCAATACTTCGCCTCGTGTCCGTATCGCTTCGCGCTCCGGACCTTGGTTGGACTGGAGCCGATGGAAGAGGCATGTGCACTGGAACGTCTCAACCCGCTGACCCGCGGCATCTTGTTTCACGAAATCCAGAAGCGTCTGTTTCTGGCGCTCGGAGGATATCCGGCGGATGCTTTTTTTCTGGACGCGGCGCTTGCGGTGCTTGATCGAATCCTGCGGGAAACTGCTGCCGAGTATGCCGAACGCCTTGCTCCGGCGATTCCGCAAATCTGGGACAGCGAAGTGGAGCGACTGCGCGCGGATCTTCGTGGGTGGTTGGCGGCCGTGGTGGGTGATCGGTCCTCGTGGGTCCCATCGGAGGTGGAGCGCGGCTTCGAATCTGCGATCATCGTAAACCAGTGGATGCTCCGAGGGCGCATTGATCTCATTGAACAGTCGGCCTCTGGGGCTATCCGCGTAACGGATTACAAAACGGGAAAGATTCCCGATCCCGCACCGCAATTCACTGGCGGAGGCGAAGTTTTGCAGCCCTCCCTCTACGCGCTCGCGGCCGAACAGCTCTTTCCGGGCCGGTCCGTCGTTGGCGGACGACTATTCTACGCCACTCTGCGCGGTGGTTACTGTTCCATCGATGTGCCGTTGAACGATCAAACCCGGGCCGAGGCCGACCGAGTGCTCTCTACCATCGAGAACGCCGTCCAAGCCGGCCGCTTTCCTGCGGCTCCTCGCGAGGACGTGTGCGAATACTGCGATTATCTCGTTGTGTGTGGGCCTTATGAAGTGGAACGCGTCCGGCGTAAGCCGCAAACTGATTTGGAGCCCCTAATCCAATTGCGGAGGGTGAAATGATTCCGCCGCGCGACGTCGATGAAAGTTACTTCCTCGAAGCCTCGGCTGGCACGGGCAAGACGACTCAGTTGATTGGTCACATCGTGCGCTGCGTCGCCGCTGGAACAAAGCTAGAGCGGATCGTGGCGGTGACCTTCACGCATGCGGCGGCGGGCGAAATGAAACTCCGCCTGCGTGAGGAGTTGGGTAAAGCGGGACAATCCGCTGCAGACCTTGAACTTGCGTTTGTTGGCACAATTCACTCCTTTTGCGCGCGGCTTCTTCGCGAGCGTCCCGTAGAAGCGGGTCTAGATCCCCGCTTCGTCGAACTGGACGAACAGCAAGCGGCTGCCCTGTTCGCAGTAGTGTTTCGCCGATGGGTGGAGCGCCGCCTCTCCCAGCCGAGCCCTACCCTCAGGCGTGCCATAACGCGGCTAACTTGGCGTGACGATGGCGAAGGCCGCGATCCCCTTGCCTCTCTTCGGACAGCTGCTTGGTCGTTGGTCCAGTGGCGCGATCATGCCGCGCCGTGGAAGCGACATGCCGTCGAACGTGTTGCGGCTCTTGATTCCATCGTCGCCGGAGCGGGTGAGATAGCAACAATGCGCCGTGAGTGCCGTTCGGGAGATAGCCTCGTCTGGGGCCTGAATCCTGTCGCGGAGTTCGCGGCCCGCGCCGGCCGTCGCGAGGCGATCAACGCACGTGACGACGACGTTCTGGAAAGTGATGCGATCGGACTCCTCCGGGACACGCGACTGCGCTATTTGAAAAAGGGCAGTGGGTTCCTGAGCAAAACCATTAAACGGGATGAACTGTATGACCGCTGGGGCCGTTTGGCTTTGGAGATCGGGCGTTTCCGTGATGCTGCAGATGCCGATTTAGCTGCTCAACTGCGTGATGATCTCTGGGAGCTAGTCGAACTCTACCAGGAAGCGAAGCATCGGGTTGGACAGGTTGACTTCAACGATCTCCTGTTTCGCGCGCGTGATCTGCTGCAAAATGACAACGCTCGAGCCTATTTCCAGTCGCGATTTGATCGTATTTTCGTCGACGAGTTCCAAGACACCGACCCTGTACAAGCCGAGGTTCTCCTTTTGCTCGCCGCAAATGATGTGACTTTTCGCAATTGGCAGCAGGTGAATCCGCGCCCGGGCAAACTTTTCTTGGTGGGTGACCCTAAACAGTCTATTTACCGTTTTCGTCGTGCGGACGTCGCTCGCTACCAGACCGTTAAGTCCCTTCTCACCCGAACTGGTGTTCGGCAGGAGGCTTTGCAGGTCTGTCGGCGCGCCGTGCAGCCCATCTTGGACTTTGTGAACGCCGCCTTCGAGCCACTGATGGGCGACAGTTATTTGCCGCTGGTTGGTGGCCGCCCTGCCACTCAACAGCAACCGGCGATCGTCGCGCTTCCCATGCCCACACCCTATGGCAAGCGAAACGTCAGCGCAGAAGCCATTGAGAAGTGTGCGCCCGACGCGGTGGCTGGATTTGTGGAGTGGTTAATCGGGAAGAGTGGTTGGCGCATCCTCGATCCGGACACACAGCAAGTAGAGCGCGTTCGGCCGGACCATATTTGTATACTCTTCCGGAATTTCTTCAGCAATTTTGTCGGAGATGTGACCCGAGAATATGTTCGGGCACTGGAGGCCCGTAACATATCCCACGTCCTCGTTGGCTCAAAATCGTTCCATGGGCGGGAAGAAATCTTGGTGCTGCGCGCGGCGTTGCGTGCCATCGAATGGCCTGACGATTCGCTGAGTGTCTATGCAACCCTACGCGGCCCACTCTTCGCAATTTCTGACGAGAGTCTACTTCTCTTCCGCAGCGCCACCGGATCTCTTCCGCACCCACTCCGTAGGTCCCCCGACGACCTCGACAACGCCTTCGCACCGATCCGCGATGCGCTCCAATACCTTGAGGACTTGCACCGAGCCCGTAACCGCCGTCCCGTTGCGACCACTCTCAATCTCTTAATCGAGCACGTGCGAGCACATGCCGGATTCGCACTTCGAAAGGGCGGCGAGCGAGTCCTTGCGAATGTCTATCGGGTGATCGACCTCGCTCGCCGCTTCGAGGCCAACGACGCAACATCCTTTCGCGCCTTTGTTGAATACCTGGAAGACGAAGCCGCTGGGGGCGAAACCACTGAAACGCCCTTGCTGGAACGTAAGACCGGTGGAGTGACTCTGATGACGGCCCATAAATCGAAAGGCCTGGAATTCCCGGTGGTGATTCTCGCCGATATGAATTCGGGTTTGGTCCGTTGGGAGGGCCCTACGCGCCATATAGACTCTGCCCGTGGACTGGCGGCGCAGCGGCTTCTGGGATGGGCGCCATACGATCTGACTGAGAACGCGGACCTCGAGTTACAGCGCGACAGAGAGGAAGGCTGGCGGCTAGCTTACGTAGCCGCCACGCGCGCCCGAGACCTACTGGTGGTGGCCGCGACTGGCGACGAAATTCGCGAGGAAAGCTGGCTCAGCCCGTTGTATCCAGCACTATACCCGCGTAAGGGCCGGTGGAACCAACCAGATCCTCCGCCTGGCTGCGAGTTCCGTGGCCGCGACACGGTCCTGCGCAGACCGGTGGAGATTGAGCCTGAAGAAACCCTGCGGCCGGGTCAGCACCGTGCCGGGGTCGGCGGTCATCCTGTCGTATGGTTCGACCCGAGCATTCTCACGGGTCGACCGGAAACCGATGCTGGCCTCGACGATGCATCCCTGTTGGGCCCTTCTCCGACCGAGCCCGCTGAAGGGCTGGAGGAGTATGAGCGTTGGCGTGAGGGGAGAGGCCGCAGGCTCTCTGAGGGGGCGACGCCGACGCTCCGTCTCCGTAGCATAACGGCGGTGGATGTGCTGCCGGACGGCGTGGAGGCGGAGGTCGAGATCAGGTCAGTCGCTGCGCCGGACGCAGCGCGGACGAAGCGGGGCCGAAAGTATGGGGATCTCGTTCACGCGCTATTAGCGCAGGCCGAGTACCCGGCGAACCAAGCTCGCCTGGCGGCTCGGGCAAGGGCGTGTGAGATTGATGGAGGCCTCTCGGAACCGGAACGGTCCGCCGCCGTTGAAGCAGTGCTCCGCTGCCTCGAACATCCTCTGTTGGTGGAGGCGCGCCGTGCAGTCCGTGTCCACCGCGAGTACCCGGTTTCATGTGAGATCGGCGGCGAGCTATACGAAGGAATAGTCGATCTAACCTGGTTCGACGGCACCCGATGGACCGTTGTGGACTACAAGACAGGACCGGCGGATGAGCCGAGGCACCGGCGGCAAGTGGCGATTTACGGCGAGGCGCTCCGAAGGGCCACTGGTGCTCCGGTGCGGCTGATTGTGTTAGAAGTATGAGGGGGCGTCCGAGCTAGTAGTCGTAACGTGATGTTCGCGCTATGCTGCTTGTGCCGTACTGCGTCGCTGCTTGTCGAATAACGGACGCAATCCTTCGAAAACTCGGTATTCTCAGATCGAGGACGCCTCCAGTTGTTCGACTCTTGCGAACGTAGTTCACGAGCGAGCGGCAGTCTTGACCGTGTGGGTCAGGGAGATTGGTGTGCCCAGAAGCCCCGAGAAGCCGTGCTCGTTTTCGGAGCGCCATGCAGGTTGAACACACTACCCAGGCGTCTAATTCCTCGGGGGTCACCCAAAACCGGCCATAGAGGGTCACTTCAAAACCGGCCAACGATAAACCGCTAAACCAGGACGTTAACTCAGCCGTGAGGGCGACTACCCTCCGT
>Ga0182018_10005203_pt1 | contig 10578 bp, 6 predicted proteins | sample 812P2MmetaG_FD_120490 | JGI IMG/M metagenome (GOLD analysis project Ga0182018, IMG submission 120490) | Permafrost microbial communities from Stordalen Mire, Sweden - 812P2M metaG | ecosystem: Environmental > Terrestrial > Soil > Wetlands > Permafrost | place: Sweden: Stordalen | collected... | reverse complement strand
GGGGTCAACGTTCTCACGCGCGCCTTCCTCCGCCCGGTTGCAACCGGGCGGAGGACTCCAGCTTGGCGGTCTCTTTCAATTGTGCCAAGCAGGACAATTAGGAAGATACAAGGGGTCAGTCCCGGTATTGACACGCACCGGGCAGGGGGTTAAACCAGAAACCGGCCCTGGCGGTTGCGCCCCGAATCTCCCGGCGCGATTGATCCCGTGATGAAGCGTGGCGCTGGCGCGACGATCGTGACGTGGAACTGGCTCCGCGCACCGTTGCCGAGGGGCGTCTGGCCGCCGGCGTCCAGCCTGAAAATGAAAATTGAACCGGACGAACAAAATGAATTCAAGCTGGAATAAAAGACTTGGGACTGATCCCTTTTTGCTCAAGCCCTTGGGGAAATTCGCGAAGAATGTGAATTCGTCAAGGGGGTGGCGGTTTTTCCCCTGTCTGCGCGGTGGGGACGCGAAGCGCCGCGCAGCAAACTGAATATGCGTGGCCCAATTGCGCTCTTGATGTCTACTTTGGCTTGGCTTTGTTCTGGTTTTTGTTGCCTGTGTCCAGACCAAATACTTCCCGCCCAATACTCGCCAGGAGCCGCAGGAGCCGTTCGGAGAAACCTTTGCCCTCATCCAGACCAGATACTTTGCTCGGTTCGGTGGCCGCCTTCAGTTCGTCCGCTGTCTTTGGAGCATTGGATAACGAAGGCGAGTAGCGTTGTTGAATGGAAATTAATGTTGCTCTCACGCTATCGAGAAATTCTTGCATCTCAATTTTTTGTTCATCTTTCTGAACGGCATCGCAGTCGCGTCCTATCTCGGACATGAAGTTGTCCATCTTTTCATCGGGGTCTTCCACATGACCGATCTTGGGATAGGTCAAATCAAGATTTATCAAAATAATGAGCTTTGTGGTTTCCTTAATAATGCCGTGATTTTCCAACTCCGTTTTGTATTTGATAAGTGTAGGATCGTCCATGTCGCCGAATGAACGATCTTGTAGCCACTCCACGCTTCCTTTTATGTGCCTCAATCGCTCACTACGCAGCCGCTCAATGGACCATTCATCTTTGTTGTTTTTGATGCTTCTCAAAATGTAATCATCGTATAATTTGATGAGTGGTTCCTTATCATCTTCTCCTGCAAGAAGAAGCGCGATAAAGTGCTCAATGATATTCTTATCTTCATAGGGGATGAATCGTCCATTTGCAGTTGCCAACAATACTTGCTCGATGAATGTCGGGTTTTCCTTTACTGATATTTTCTGCAATTTTGAAAACAGGCAAAATCCCTTAAATATTTTCTCGGCCCAAACTTTCTCGGCATTTGCAGGACTGTTCTGGCGAAGCAGTTGCACAGCCTCGGCAGCGTTGAAGCTGATTTCGAAAGCTGCAATTTCTGTCAACTGGTCAATAAATGGCAGACGCAGTTCCCATTTTTTAAGTTTTGCCAACAGTGAAATTTTTTCGGCATAGTTAATTTTCTCCAATGAATTCTGTGAGTCAGTTGCCAACTGCTGCACTTTATCAAAGCGATAGCCGTTCTGTGGCCAGCCCCTTAAGACTTTAATGCTACTTTGCAATTGTCCGCTCACTTCCGCATCTAGGTGATTGAGCAAATCCAGAATAGGCTGTGCTTTGTTCAAATCAAAGTCTCTCACCGCCGCCAACGCCATCTCTGGAACCAATTCGACCGCTTTTTGCAAATTTGGAACTGCCGCGTCAGGTCTGCCCGCCCGCGTCAGGTATTTGGCCGAAAAGAAATGATACTTGGCTTCACCAGGATGATATTTGACAGCTTTTTCAGCCATCTTGGGTGCGTCCTCAAATCGTCCCAAGGCATAGAGAGATGTTCCGGCCTGTAAATATGATTCCGCTGCGAGGGCACTAATATCTTCAGCGGGAGTTTCTGCTTGCTCATTAAAGCGTTTGTTCACCTGCTTGTTTAGCATGTTGCCAAGACGGGCGGCTTTCGGGTCGCTCTCAACCGCAGCATATTTTCCGGCTTTGGTAAAATACTCCGCTGCTTTTTCCAGATTGCCCAGCGCCGGAACTAGAAGATAAATCATGCCGATACGATGCAGCACAAAATAATCATACGGCATCAATTTTTCTGCGCCGAGCAGTTCTGTCAGGGCATCCTGATATAAATCTTCGTCTTTGAGCGCGTTCTTCAAAAACTTCAGTCCCATTTCAATGTGGTGCTGGCGTTGCTTCTGGCTGTCAGGAATGCGCAGCAACTCGGCGACATTTTCAAGCAACAGGTTGCTGGTCTTGGCTTCGTCCACCAGCAGACCAAGGCGGCTGTCAATTCCTTGAAGGGTGTTGGAAATTTCACCCAATCGGTCTGATACAAGACCAAGTTCCTTTTCCAGCGCAAAGAATCCGGTGTAAAGCTCGCCGCAGATTCTTCTACCAGTAGCATCAATCGTTTTGATTTGATCAGCGGATGTCTGCTGAATATATCTGCCTACGGAATCCGCAGTGTATTTGGCGAGTGAGACGTTCTTGACGTAATCAAACCAATTTTCAATGAGGTTCGCGTTTTCACTAAATGGATTCCAGTAGGTGAAAACGAACGGCGGCCGCTCTGATTGCATGAGATTTGACATAATTAAAGGATTTCACTTTTTACCAGCACCCCAGCATTCATTAAGAAAACAAAAGAGATTTCTTAAATGCTCTTTTCCAATTTGATATTTACCATAGCCACGCGGCAGATTGGGACACCCGATGACGGTTACTGAATTGATCATGCCATCAATCTTAACTTCCGCATATTTCAAGACAGCGTTACCCTTTTCCCCTTGTAACGTGTGTTCCATCATTTCGCCGGGGCAAATTGAATATAATTTACGGAAATGCTCCCAAGCATTCTTGTAGACGCACACAATCATTTTTGGCTGGCAGATTTTCAATAGTTGTTTCGCAAGGCATTTTTGTGCATTAACGATTTTATGCCCGGCGAGAATTGCCACACGTGTTTCAATGGATTCGCTGCTCGCATCAGCCCAAAGAAATAAATCTACATGGTCATACTTTTCTCGCTCAACTCCAAGTTTCTTGGCTAAACAATTGAGTCGCTTAAACCATTTTGGATAATACGAACGTGCATCATGGTGAATAAAGGCAAAAAGTTCTATGGCCGTCTTTCGGTTTTCCTCAAAGATTTTTTCACTGCGTTCCCATAGGAAGGCTTGGCGATAATCTGTATCATTTTCGTCATCAAATAATCCAAGTTTTTTGATAGTTTGCCAATGGTTTTGCCACTTACAATTATTTTGCCAATTTCCCGCCTTTGGAAATGAAGGGTTCAACCCAAGAAAAAGTAAAGTGTTTCTGGTCGGCTCTTTGACGAATTTCGGAGTAATAAAACCAGCTTCGCGGGGGTATTTTTGCCATAAATTCCAAATCGCGTTGTTGATTTTTTCGATTTCATTCATTTGCTGGCCTCGGTTCGTAAATGTTTATTTTTCTGCGAATTTTGTTCGGTTTGCCGTTTATAGCAATGTCAAAAAAAGTCGCCATCGGATGTGCTGGCCAGAATCGCGGCCAGGATAAACGCCAACCAATGCCGCCCGTTCGCGCGAGATTTGTCCCGGTGGTGTCGGATTTGAAACCAGATCCGTGAGCGGGGGATGGGGCGCGGTGCTGGTTGCATAAAGCAACGGTCAGTCCCGGTATTGACACGCACCGGGCAAGGGGTTAAACTAGAAACCGGCCCCGGCGGTTGCGCCCCGAATCTCCCGGCGCGATTGATCCTGTGATGCAGCGCGGCGATGGCGCGATGACCGTGACGTGGAAGTGGCTCCGCGCACCGCTCCCAAACTTCCCGCCAAACCGTCTGAACCTAAATTTGCGTTAAATACATGCTCCCGTCATCAATCATGGAACCGCCGGCAAAGTGGTCAGCCGCAAATGTGTGGCGCCATAGGGAACAAAGATGCCGGTTGCCGGCGAATTTTCGGACATCAGTTGATCGGTCGTTGGCAGGCCTGACGGTTCAACCGGCACATGTGCAGCTTTGTTTTCCGGTTCCGGCGCCCAACCGGGCAGGTGACAGAGCGGAACTTCAAGTTGAACCGGTGTCTGGCCGGCGATAAACGGATTGTCCGTCATGTCCGACTCGACGACCTTGATTTTCGACAAGTCGTTTTTCAGCGCCACGTTGAAACCGTAGCGCCAGTCGCTTTCGGGCAGGAATTCAACCTCGGGAAAGCCCCGGATTTCGTGACCCAATAAAAACGGCCTGATTTCCGCCGGATCGTTGGTGTGTTCCACGCGCTGCTCGGCAATCTTCAAAGCATAGACCAGCGGCCCGCGCGTGAGGCTGACGCCCTGGTTGTGAAACCAGGTTTCGACGCGCACCGGCATCGGCAGTTTCAAATCCACCGTGTCGCCGTCGCGAAATTCCCTTTTCAAAACAGCGAATGTTCCGGCGGGCGGCTTTTCGCGCAACATTTCCCCGTTCACCCGGATCGTCGCGGTGCTGCACCATCCGGGAATGCGGAATTGGAAATTGAATTCCACCGGTCCGGTTGTTTTTATGCGGAACGAAATGCGGTCGCGGAAAGGATAGTCGGTTTCCTCGGTGACAGTCAGGTTTTGTCCGCCGGCCGTGGTGGTGACTTCGCTTGGCCCGTAATAAACGGCGGCGAGGCCGTTGTCCCGCGAGCGCATCCACATGCGGATGACGTAATCCGGCATGGCGCGGTTGATGTTGCCGGGACAACATTCCACATCGTGTGCCGCGCGGTAAGTCATGCGCGTGGGCCAGCGCGGCGTGTGGCTGTTCGTGGCGGCAATCACCATCTGGTTCACAGCGGAAAAATACTGGAGCTGCTTGAAGTCTTTCGTCACCGCGCCGGGCAGCGCGTTGAACGTGGCGCGCTCGACCAGATCGGCGAAGCGCGCCTCGCCCGTGGCCATGAACAGGTAGCCCAGACTCCAGGACCAGTCGGTGATGTCGCAACTTTCGTGGACGGAATAAAACGCGGCGGGTTCCAGATGTTCCGAGCTGACAATGCCGCCGTCGGCCATGAGATTGTTGTCCAAAACTTTTTGATAGGCCCGGCGCGCCAGCCGCAGGGCTTCCGCATCGCCGGTGTAGGCATACATCAGCGGCAGGCATTTCAACTCTTCGGCCGCCGTCACCCCGTGTTCGTGAAATGGCGCCTGGCCTTGAATTTTTGCAACCGTGCAAAATGAATTGGTGTCGCTCAAATAGCCGTCATACACCTTCCGGCATAGATCGAGCAGCCGGTCGTCTCCGGTCAGGCCGTAAAGATAAAACGCCTCTTCAAAATTCACGCCGCTGCGGCCGCCTTCCTCGATCTCGCCGGCACTCGTCAGCAGCCAGTTTTCCATCGTTGCGGCCACGCGCGGATCCCTGGTCGCCGAAAATTGCGCCATCAACGCGCGCCCCACCACGGCATTGGGCCAGCAGGCGGTCGAGCCTCCGTAGTTGGTGCCGCTCGAATGGTCCAGAATGTAGTCGAGATTCGCGTCACGCCTTTTATTGATGGCATCATCATGGATGAGCCAGCTCAGGCGCGTGGTGGCGTCCACGAAATAAGCCGACTGTTCATAAGGCCACCAATCTTTCCACCATTTGTCCTTGAGCGGCGGCGGCGGAATGATGCCGGCATACATGCAAGTGTCATACGGATAGGACATGTTTTCAGGATGCCCGGTCAAACCTTGTGCCTGCCGCTCAAGCCATTTTTGCAGCCAGCCGCGCGGCTGGACGGAACCGACCGGCAGCTCCGAAAATTGTCCGTAATACTTTGCCTTAAACTGGCCCGGCTGCGGCGCGGCGGGCGCCGGTTGAATCTGCGCCAGGCCGGCGTCAATCAACCCAAACACCAGAACGCCGGCGATCAGCCATCGTCTATATTTCATTTTCATAATTGGAATCTGGCCATCATTGCCGGTCAGTCGGCAACGCGCTCGAATTCAATCGAGGCGATGTTGACAAAATTGTAATCATCACCACCGCCGCCCGGCCACGCGGTGTAACGCGCGTTGGCCGCAAGATAGCTCATGTTGCGGGAATATTCGTCCTCAAAAATCCGAACTGAATATTTTTCCCCGGCTTTCAAATCCGCGCGCACAACGGACGACAAATCAAACCGCCGCCAGTCGCCCGATTGAGGCATGACCAGATAGCCCGTGGCGGCCAGTTCGCCTGAATCCGTCCGGCGGATTTCCAGTTTCTTCACCGCGCAGGTGATCCCGGTGTTGACGGGGCCGGCGCCGTTTGAAAATTCCACACGCACGGCGTAATGACCGCCCTCTTTGGCGGTAAAATGTTTTACGCGAAGTTCGTCGCCAGTTTTTCCCCAATCCATGAAATAACGGCCGTCGGCCAGTTTTCCGCCGTGATGTTCCATGGCGGTTGCCGGGATTGACCACCGGTTGTCTGCGGTCGAATAAAAATGCGATGGCGTCAAATGTGATGCATTGCCGGTTTTCGCATCCACGGCTTCGACCGCGTAGAGATGAATCAAGTCGGCGTAGTCGGCGGAATGTGGATCAATCCACTGCGTTTGCTTGATTTCTTCCGCGCATAGCCGGCCGTCGCGGTAAATGTTGAAAACAACATTCGAAGCGTCCGCCTGCTCGTAATGCAATGCCAGCAAACCATTTTCAACGGAGATTCCGCCCTGTCCGATGCCTTCCCATTGTGGCTGCAAAGGCCCGAACAAAGCCCGTTCATCCGAACAATCTGCAATCAGATCCAGACCATCATTGCCCGCAACATCTGCGGGAGGTTTCAGATAAACATCCCACTGGTTTTCGTTTTGCAACGGGGCGTCGTCAACAAATCCATCGCTGATTGATTTTCCGTTCAATTCAATCTTGTCAATGGCACAAGCGCCGTGGTTTTTATTTCCCACCGGCGGCAAGTGGACACGCACCTGGATCGTCTTGCCGCGATAACTGAAATTTTGGAGTTCGAGAACATCAGTCGTGCCGAAGGTTCCGTTGCGAAGCTGGCCGGTCACAAGTGGTCGAAAGCGGATGCCGTCGTGGGAAATTTCGAGACCAAAAACAACATTCTGCACCATTGCCAGGTAACCGGCCACCGACCAAAGCTGCCGGCGCGAGTTGATGACAGGGCCGCTGAGAGTAGCGCCCTTTACTTGCGCCTTGCCGGTGGCAAAGTCAAAATTTTCCATGTTCGACAGGTTGAACGCCGCACCGCGCATCAGCGAGTGAATGCCTTCGTCAACCGCGGCGGCGTTGCCGGCTTTGCGGGCGGCTTCAATCCAGAAAGCGGTGACGAACGGCCAGATGGCCTGGTTGTGATAAATCGGGACGGTGCGTTCCTGCGGCCAGACGACCGGGGGGCCGAATGGTCCGATTGGGTAATGCCGGATGATGGATCTGGCCTTCATGTCGTCGGCAACCCCGGACAAAATTGCCAGCGACTCGCCGAGCAGATCGTAGCGATGCACGCGAACACCTTGCGCGGAATCAGCCAGAAGACAAGTGGCGTAAAGCCCGGCCTGCGGGTCATAGAATTTGCGGTTGATGGCGGCTTTCAATTCCTTCGCCCAAATCGCGTAACGATTTTGCCCGTCGCGCGAACCGAGCCATTCCGCATATTCGGAAGCCGTGCGCAGCGCGAAATAGTCCGCCGCGTTCACGGAGAGCGATTTTGACATCGCAATCGCGATGGCGTTGTCCTTCGTCCAGCCGGGATAAGTCTGCTCGCGCCAGTCGAGAAACGATTGTTCGCCGCGATACAGCCCGTCCTGTGGGTCAAAAATCAGTTTGCGGTCCTGTTCGAGCGTGTCGCGGAGAATCGGGTAAATGTTTGAAAGGAAATTTTTCCGTTCCGGTTCCGGCAGGAATTTCAACGTCGCATCGGCGCCCAAAATCCACACGATGCGGTCGCTCGAAACCGGATAGCTGCCGCCCGAACCGGTGTCCTGCACGATTTGATTCGTGAAGCCACCGTTTGCGGAAGATTTGAGGGTCGAAGTTTTGAAGAGCAGCGAACTCGCGGCGCGGTCGGGATCGAACCCGGCCAGCGCGAGATAGACGGAATAGGACAAATCACGCGTCCAGACGTAAGTCCAAAACTCGCCGGTCTGAAACGCGTTGAGCTGGATTGGTTCGCCGTTGCCGTAGGCATGATCCTTGATTTGCGAGACAGAATTTTGCCGCGCCTCTGAAACGGCCAGTGCGTAAAGGCCGTCGAATAGAACATTCCCGGTGCGAGCCCTGGTCTGATTCGTTGTTTCGGCAAACGTGATGCGTTTGTCAGGCGGATGGTTGTCGCGCAGTTCGGCGTTGCTGGTTAATTCATAAGTTCGGAGATTGGCTTGTTCGCTGGCAGTGATCGTGGCGCGCAGCGCACCTTCAACAAAGGCGCCATCCATCGTCTGGCTTTGAATTTGAGCCAGACCGAAATGAAGAAAGAACATGGCTATAAACCCGGATTCCAAATCTCGAAGGCGAAGGGAAGAACGGGCTTTCATTTTAATGCATGCAAAGAATCCACGACGGATCCGTCAGTGCAGGATTGAATTCCTCAAATCCACGCGTTTTCCCGTGCGGGCCGATTCGCGGGCCGCATCGAGAATTTCCATCGCGACCATGTTCACTTTGAGCGAAGAAAGTCCGGATGGCTTGATGTCTCCCCGCGCCACCGCCGCCAAGTAAGAGACCGGATCCGCTGACGCGCCGGTCAATGCCGGCGGCGTAATCGCGGTTTCGTTTTCCAGAGCCGTTCCTTTGAGCACCCGCAACAAGTCGCTGCGCGGCACCAGCACATAGCCGCTTTGGCCATAAATTTCCATGTCCTTCCGGTTGTAGGGCCAGTTCCAGGAGGCTTGGATGATTCCCTGCGCCTTGGGATAAGTCACCACAATCGTCGCTTCATCATCCACCTTGGGATAAATCTCCGGTTTAATTTGCTGGGTCACGGCAAAAACCGACGTTGGCCTTTGTCCTTGCATGAGCCAGGTGATCAAATCCGCGCCGTAACAGCCAAAATCCATCAGCGCCCCGCCACCATCAAGTTTTGGATCGGTCAGCCATTCCAGAAATTCAGGCGCGCACCCAATTTCCTTCGGGCCGGGATGTCCGTCATGCACCACGATTTTTCGGATCCCGCCGATCGCGTTCTGACCGCAGACCATTGCGTAAGCGGCTTGATTGCCGGGATACCATGTGGTTTCGTAGTTCACGATGACTTGAATGCCGCCCTTTTGGGCGGCGGCTTCGATGGCGCGGGCGTCAGCCATGTTCACCGCCAGCGGTTTCTCCATCATCACCTGAATGCCGTGCGCCGCGCACGCCTCCACCACGCGCCGATGATCGTAGGTGCTGGTGAACGTCGCCATCGCCTGCACATTCGTTCTGGCCAGCAATTCCTCCAGGCTGCCATAGAATAAATTGGTGTTGAGCTTGTAGGTCGCGGCACAGCGCGCGGCCAATTCACGATTCGGTTCAATAATGCCGGCCAGTTGGACATCCGGACGCGCGAGCACTTTGGGAATGAACCCGCGAACATGGCCGTGAACCAATCCCCAAATGGCGATCCGAATCGGCGGCGGGTTGGTCGCTTCCGCGCTGGTGCGGACAACCGCCAGCCCAAGGAGGCCGCAAATCACTAAAAAGATTTTTTTCATGAACAAACAATATTTGGCAGATGACCTTGCCATCCATGTTGTGACCCGAACGAATCTGAAGCAACCTGCATAAACATGTGGTTTTCGGAAACAGGTCACCAGCGCGAAAACCGGACGAAGAAAAACACCGCGCCGATTTTGCAACCCGCAGAGGTGCGCACGCCGGTTTCCTGCAGCCGGGCTTCCCACAGTCCGCCGGCATTTTTTCATCTACCCCAAGAGCGGCGATTCGAGCAGCTCAAGGCACGCGAAGGATGTAAAACTGCTGGTCATTCGTTCCCGTCGTGTTGGTGGACGAGAAATTGCCGCTAGCATCAAAGCTTCCGTTGGTCGGCACCGTCCAGTTCGTCAGCGACAGGGCCAGATTTGTCGAAGCCAGCATGTGACAAGTGTAAGTGCCACCGGTCCCGTTGTTATTGGTGCCGCCGAAGATCACCTGTCCACTATTATTGACTATGACGTTGCGAATGGTCGGTAAAGGCGGAGCCAACACGCTCAAATCAATGCTGCTGTTGCCGGTATTGTCCACAAGATAGCCAACAATAACCAGCCGGCGGAGGTGCCAGAGACAGACCGGCATAAGGGTCAGATCCGCTGTAGCTGATCAGATGGATATTGATAAAGGTGGCACCCACGTTGGCAACCGAGTCAATCGTGATTGTTGAGGTGCTGGCAGATACGTTAGTGGCATTGACGGTGGCTGCCGGTGAACTGCCATTCACTTTCACATACAACGATGCTTGTTGGAAGCGACAAGCCGTCTTCCTTTCCTCGTCGCAAAAAGAGCCGGGCCGAAGCCCGGCTCTCCATGTCATTCATGATTTATATAGCAATTAACAATAACATTGGGACATATTGGCGATAAAAAGGAAGGGGTTGGTGGTGGTGGCGAGGTCTTTGCGCAGGCGGGTCTTGAAGGCCGCCCAGAGATGTTCGATGGGGTTGAG
>Ga0182018_10005202_pt1 | contig 10578 bp, 8 predicted proteins | sample 812P2MmetaG_FD_120490 | JGI IMG/M metagenome (GOLD analysis project Ga0182018, IMG submission 120490) | Permafrost microbial communities from Stordalen Mire, Sweden - 812P2M metaG | ecosystem: Environmental > Terrestrial > Soil > Wetlands > Permafrost | place: Sweden: Stordalen | collected... | reverse complement strand
GTGCCGAGCGAAACTTGCCACTGTTTGTGCAGGCGATGGACGTTGCCGACGGTCAACGTGCGCTCGTCCGAGTTGAACCCGCTGCGCGCCGTATCGAACCCGAAGAGCGGCCAATTCGTCGCGAAGGCGGGATGAAGTGCCGCAGCGAGCAGCCCGGTCAAGAGGGCCGCCGTCGAAAATGCTCTGCTCGTGGGCGGATAACCTGAGTGTCGCATCGCCGTTACCTCAGAGAATATGCTGTGAGATTACCGCTCTCGTCGGAGCAGTAGACGGAGCCGTTGACCACGATCGGGCTTTGCCAGTGAATCGAACCGATGTTGCCGTGGGCACTCGATAGGGCGCTGCTCCACAGTTCTTTTCCAGTGACCGCGTCGAGCGCGACGAGCGCTTCGTCGAAGGCGACGAACACAATGCCGTTGGCGACGACCGGCGAGGAGCCCTCACCCGAGCTGCTGCCGGGACTCGCCTGCCAGACACTTGCGAGCTGACTGACACCCGACGAGTTCGTCTGCACTTGGTACGACACGACCTCGTTGCTGAAGCCCAAGAATATGAAGGTGTTGTTCGAGCCGTTGGTCCAGATGGCCGGAGCGGAGAAGAGGCCGCCGGGCAGGTCGACCTCTTGCAACTCGCCCCCGAGGCCGGGCAGCGCGGCGCGGTTGAGCAGCCGCAGGATCGCGTCCTTGCCCCCCTGCACGATCATGTAGGGAGTCTGGCTCGATGCTTGGTCGGGCAGAACTCCCGGGGACGAGCTTCCGAGATCGGTGTCACCGTTTTCGAGCTGCTGATAATCCGTCGGCGTGTAACTGCCGAGCAGGCTAGAGAGATCTTCGCCGAGCGACAAAAGCGAGTCGCCGTAGTTATCGCCCCCCGAGCCGGCGTCGAACTGGCCGTTTCCGGTAGAGGCGTAGATTCGGCCGTTCATCGACGAATCCGGATCCACGACGGCGCCCCCGCGCCCCCAAATTCCCGAGCGCTGCTGCGAGCACGTGTTGGCTTTGACGAGTTTCCGATAGGTGCTGCAAAGCGAGTTGAAAACGGTCGTCTTACCGGTGCTCAATTCGACGGCGACGACGTGGCCGTCGTAGGGCGGCGCGTCGCCATAATAACCCGACGTGACCGCATAGAGATAGCCGTTGGCAACGTTGAGCGGGGATGCGTCCTTCTCGGATAAGGGCAGGCGCGTGATCCGCGCCGGAAATCCAGGCGCGCGCTCCTCGCGGCCCTTTGCCGCGGAAACCTTGTGCACCTTACCGTCGATGCCGGGGACGTAGATGCTTTTGCCCGACGGATCCGCAGCCGGCGTCGAATTGGTAACCGTGGACCCGTGCGTTATAAACTGCCAAACGATCTTACCGTTTCTCGCGTCGATGCCGAGCGTTACGCCGCTCTTCGTGGTTTGAAAGAGCATCGGCATCTCTACGCGGCCGACCCGGATGTGATCGAGCAGAATCGGTGTCGAATCCGCGTCGGCGCCGAGCGAGACTTGCCACCGCTCGTGCAAGCGGTGGACGTTTCCGACGGTCAACCTGTGTTCGGCGGTGTTGAATCCGCTGCGGGCCGGGTCGAACCCGAAGACCGGCCAACTCGTCGCACCGGCGGGCAGAAACGTCGCGGGAAGGAGGCCGGCGACGGCGGCCAACGTCAAGAGTGATCTGGCCATGGCGAGGACTTCGGCGAGCAGGCCGTCAAGGTCTGCTCATGACCGAGTCGAGCAACGCATCGGATTTGACGCCGCCCGTCCAGAGCGTCGTCGAGGACGTGCCGGGCTGGCAGCAAGTCCAACCGCGTATTCCCGACACGTTGCAGCGGCGAACCCTCGAGAAGCGCCGCAGCATTCGCGAAATCGTTTTCGGAGTGCAGGACGGCATCCTCACAACGCTCGGGATCATTACCGGCGTCGGAGTCGCCGAGGGCGATCGCGGGGCCGTTTTTATCAGCGGCTTTCTCGCGCTACTGGCGGGCGCGCTTTCGATGGGCGTCGGGGAGTATCTCGGGCGCAAGTCCGAGCGCGAGGTCGTACAAGCCACGATCGACATGGAAAAGCGCGAGATGGAGAGCGATCCGCAAGGCGAGTTCACGGAGCAGGTGGCGTACTATAAACTCAAGGGCTTCAGCGCGGAGGAAGCGGAGATGATCGTCAGGCGCTTGACCCAACACCCGGAGATCTATCTGTACGAGATGGTGCGCGACGAGTTCGGCATCGATCCGCGTGAAGCCGAGGATTCGGATCTGCTGCGGGCGCCGCTCGCGATGAGCGGCTCCTACGCCATCGGATCGCTCGTTCCGATCCTCGCGTTCATGCTGCCCTTGCCGGTTCTTGGATCGACGCTCGTCTCGCTGATCTTTGCACTCGGCGCGCTCTTTGGCGTCGGATACTTTGCCGCAACGCTCAGCGAACGCAATCCGCTGGGCAAAGGCGCCGAAGTCGCGCTCTATGGCTGCGCCGTCTTCGCGCTCTCGTATCTCGTCGGCCATTTTATTCCACCGCTCTTCGGCCACGCACCGGTTCCCATTGGCGGCTAGTCTGGCCCAGGCGTTCGCAGCGGGCATCCTGCAAGCAGCGACCTTTTTTTGGGATAGCCTATTCGGCTTGATCTTCGGATTTCTCGTCTCCGCGATCGTCCAAGTGATGCTAACGCCGGCTACGCTGGAGCGCTATCTGGGCCCGGGCCTGCGAGGGTTGCTTTACGGCGCGGGCTTCGGCGTGATTTCGTCATCCTGTTCGTATGGGGCGGCGGCCGCGGCGCGCGGATTCTATCGCAGCGGGGCCGACATCCGATCCGTCTTTGCGTTCCTCATCTCGTCGACAAATATGAACCTTGCAATTCTGATTCTCTTCTGGTCGCTGCTGGGGTGGCGATTCGCCTTTGCGGAGTTCTTCGGCGGCGTCATCATCATCGCCGTGGTGACGCTGGGCCTTTCGCTGCTCTTCGGCAACGCGAAACTCGCGCGGCTCCAGCGGGAGTATCTGGCAGCCGTCACCGACGAGCACGAAGGCTGCGAGCATCACCAGAGCGGGGCGCCATCGGACCGTAGCTGGAGCGCGGTCGCAAAAACCGCGATCGCCGACGTGCGAATGCTGCGCTCGGAACTGATCGTCGGTTATTTGATCGCGGGCTTTGCCGCGGCGCTCGTTCCGGCCGGCGCGCTCGCCGCCGCGCTGCGCGCGGTCGGCTCCGTGCCCTTTATCGGCTACGTGCTGCTGCTGATCGTCGGCCTGTTGATCGCGGTCGCGACGTTCGTCTGTTCGATGGGCAACGTCCCGGTTGCGCGATACCTCGCCAATGCCGGCATCCCCTTGGGTGCCAACACCACCTTTATCTACGGCGACCTGCTGATTCTGCCGCTGATCGCAATTTACCGCAAATCATTTCCCGAGCGAATCACGTGGGCGTTCGTGGCACTTTTCGCCCTCGGCGCGATGTTCGCGGGCGCGATCATGGAGCGGATCATCGGCGGTGGAACCGCCGCCATGACAGCTGCTTCGATGACGCTCAACGACCGCTTCACGCTCATTTCAAACATCGTGGCGCTGGCGGCGGTCGCCGCGCTGACACTTGTAACGCTTGGGAGCAAGGCGCGAGGAGCGGTCTCGTGAATCGAGTTTGGCGTTTTGCGATGTTGACGCTGCTTGCCGTCGCAACGGGCTGCGGCGGGCAAATGAGAACCGTGCCGGCCATCTCGACGCCAACGGTGAGCGACGCGACGCGCCCGTTGCACCGATGGCGCAACGACATCGGCCCCCGGTATCAATGGAACCACAACTACGGCTATTGCGGTGAGGTGTCGGAAATCAGCGCCGGCCTCTATTACGGTCAATATCTCTCGCAGTACGATGCGCGCGCCGCGGCCGACGACGCGCCCCAGAACCGTTATCGGAGTCAGCTGCTCCTTGGAGTCAACGCGTTGCGGGCCGCCGCGAATATGCACCTCCGCGCGATTGGGCGAACGGGAGAGTCCGGTCGCACCGATGACTTTCTCGAGTGGGTCAAGGAGAACGTCCTACTCGGGCGCCCGGTCGCCATCGGCATCTACATGAACCAGTTTCGATTCTACGGCAATCGCAATCCGCATGCAGGCTCGCCGCAATACGACCATATCGTGCCGGTCACCGGCGTCGGGTCCAATCACCCACGCGACGAGCGCGGCTATTTCTCTGACGATGTGATCACGTTCAGCGACAACGGGGAGTGGAGCTCGAGCCGGCGCGACGCGCAATATTATTTCAGCTATGCCTTCGGGGCATTCCAAAAAACACGGCGACAAGCCAACACTCACGACGGCCCGATCTATTCGCTTACCGACGACCACCGGGACTTCGGCATCGCCATTCTCGGCGTGCAAGACGAGGACAACGAGACGCTCCCGGTACGCGTGACCACGAATATCAACTACGAGCATCCGCAGATCGTTCAGGGATCCGCCAGACGCCCTCCGCCGGAGCCTCTGGGGCTAACGATTACGATTTCGGGACTGACGGAGGGAGCGAAATACGACCTCTATCGTTACCGCACGCTCGAGTCGATTCCGAACGGCGCCTTCAACAAGAACGCGTCGAAGGCATACGAAAAGTGGGTCATCACCGGGCGCCCCGACGGCCAGTTCGTCATGACGGAAAAGATCATGTCCGACGACGTGGCAGCCTATCGAGCAGTCCCCACCGGCGCGCCGTAACCGTTACTCGGGGTCGCCGTGCGAGACCGGCTCGCGATGCGTGATAAAGTAGTGCGCGTCGTGCTCCGATGGAATTGCGGTAAAGGAGCGAGGCTTTTGACTATAGTTGAAGCAGTCGAGAATGCTGGTCGCCCGCTTGTCGGTCGTTCCCAGCGACCCCAGACCGAAGTTGTTCTCGACGTACTTTAGTATGCTGGCGAACTCGTACTGAGTAGCCGAAACATAACCACCCTGGCTCGATTGACCCAACTTTGCGTACGGCGAGACGACGATCATCGGCACGCGGAATCCGAGACCGCCCTGGTCGTCGCGGCATTGCGATTTGGATAAGCAAGGGGGCGCAGCGTTATCATAGAGGCCGCCCCAGTCGTCCCATACGATGACGATTGCGGTCGAGTTCCAGTACGAGCTCTGTCCGACGGCGTTGACGAGCGAGGCGACCCACGCGGGACCGTCGTCGACGGGTCCGTCGCCCGGATGATCCGAGTTCTTATCCTCGGGGATCACCCACGAAACGGCGGGCAGCGAACCGTCGGAGATGTCGCCGAAGATGTTGGTCTCCGGCATGGAGACGTTCGTGCCCCACTCCGGACCATTGCGCACCGCCCAGATCACATCGAACGCGTTGAGAAGGTCGCCCGCGCAGCTAGGACACTTCGGGTCCGGCGTGCAGCCATCCGACTTGTTGAAGCACGGCGTGTAGTATTTCCACGAAACTTTTGCCGCGTCGAGCAGGTCGCGGAGCGTCTGATAACTGGAGCTTCCATCCGGAAAGTCTTTCGTACAGGGGGCCGGACCGGCGTCTACCTGCCACTTGAGCGAGGTCGTGATGAGATCCGTCTTGCTATTAGCGTTTCCGTCGCAGCCCCAAGGCTCTTGAGTGGGCGTATCGACCATGCTCGCGCTGCTGCCGTAAGGGCCGTCGAGCGCCGAACCGCCGCGAATCAAATCTTGATGCGCCGTGAAGCTGCCGCTGCCTTGGGTCTGGAACATCGCGTCGGCGAGCACGTACTGCTCTGCCATATCCCAATACGGCGCAATGTCGGCTGGGTTGACGTATTGGTATGGATACGTGCTCGGTAAACCGTCGCCCCCGCTCCAGCTACGCGGGCAATAGTTTCTGGGTTCGTAGTTGAACCCGTCCATCTTTCCGCCGTCATAGGCTTTGAAGAACGAGTAGTAGCAGTGGCCGATGTCGGCGTTTGGCGATGGTACTAAGGACTGTTCTTTGAGTTGAATCCACTTGTCGACCCATTTGCCGCCCTTTTTTATCTTCTCTCTGCCGCGCATGCTGCTGTTGGTGCCCGGAAAACCCGCGAAGAGATTGTTGAAGCTGCGGTTCTCCTGAACGATCATGACGACGTGCTTGATCGGCGAGCTTCCCGAGTGCTGCTGAAGGTATAGGCTATTCGGAAGCCCCGGCGGACTGCCGGTGCCGCCGCATGCAGCCAGAACCGTCGTCGCCACGACGGCAAGGAATGAAAATCGACCAAAGTCAACGACTCTCATAAGGCTCCTTCCTGAACCACGAAAGACGTTGCTTTCGACGCCGGGGCGCTTTGGACTTGTTATCCTAGGGAGGCCCAAGCGGGCCACCGGTTGCGGATTTCATTTTTTGGGTATTCTGAAGCATGCCTTTGATTGAGATCGTCGTCGTGCTGATCGTCGTAGGGGTTCTCCTGTGGCTGATCAACACGTACATTCCGATGGCCGCTCCGATAAAGTCGCTCCTAAACGCCGTCGTCGTTATCGTTATGGTCGTGTGGATCCTCAAGGTTTTCGGCCTCTGGCACTACATCGCGCACATTCGCGCCGGGTAAGGTTGCTCGGCGCCCTTCTCGCGACGTTCCTGACCGGCGCGACGGCGCGTCACGCGATGGTCGCTACGGCGCACCACGATGCTACTCAGGCCGGCATAAGCATCTTGCGGGCCGGCGGTAATGCCGTAGACGCCGCGATTGCCGTCGCGTACGCGCTGGCCGTGGTCGACCCGTGCTGCGGGAACATCGGCGGCGGCGGTTTCATGTTGATTCGTCTGCACGACGGCCGCGAGCGCTTTCTCGACTTTCGCGAGACGGCGCCGCTTCGTGCTACGCCCACAATGTTTCTCGACCGCTACGGCGACGTTCGTGCGCAAGCGTCCCGGAAGGGCTGGCTGGCGGTCGGCGTGCCGGGAACGGTGGCCGGAATGGAGATAGCGCGACGCGAGTTCGCAACGATGTCGAGAGCGCGTTTGATGGCGCCGGCGATCGCGCTCGCCGGCGAGTTTAATCCGCAGCTGGCTCACACGCTCGCGCTCGTCGCAAAAGGCGGCTCCGATGCGTTTTACCGCGGACCGATTGCGCGCGCGATCGTACGGGCTAGCGACGCGAATGGCGGCATCCTTACGCTGCGCGATTTTTCGGAGTATCGCGTCGAAGAGCCGCAGCCGATTCACTGTACGTTCGGCGGTTCCGACCTGATCTCGGCCCCGCCGCCCAGCTCCGGCGGCGTGACGTTGTGTGAGATCCTCAATATTCTCGCGCCGTATCCGCTGCAAGCCTGGGGCTGGCACGACCTGCGCTTCCTTCACTATGCGACCGAGGCCGAACGGCGCGCTTTTGCGGATCGCAATGCCTATCTCGGCGATCCCGATTTCGTTCCGAATCCGTTGGCGCAACTGCTCGCCCCGTCGTATGCCGCCAAACTGCGCTCGGAGATTCTACCGGGTCGCGCGACGCCTTCGAGTGAGGTGCGGCCCGGGCTCGGCACGGTGGCGAAGGAAGGAGAAGACACGACGCATTACTCGATCGTCGATCGGTGGGGAAACGCGGTCGCCGTCACCTACACGCTCAACGACTCGTTCGGTGCCGGCGTCGTCGCGGGCGACACCGGGTTTCTCTTGAACGACGAGATGGACGACTTTACGTCCAAGCCGGGTGCTGCGAATATGTACGGGCTGGTGCAGGGCGAACGCAATGCGATCGCGCCAGGCAAACGGCCGCTCTCGTCGATGACGCCGACGATCGTAACGCAGCGCGGCATGTTGAGGATGGTTACCGGCAGCCCAGGCGGCCCTCGGATCGTTACGACGACGCTCGAGACGCTGCTCGACGTTCTCGTATATGGCATGAGCGCGCAGGCTGCGGTCGACGCGCCGCGCACGCACATGCGGTGGCTGCCCGACGAGCTGGAGTACGAGCCTGGCGCTTTCAATACCGAGACGGCGCGCGCGTTGCAGCAAATGGGGTACACGCTCAACGAAGTCCCGAAATGGGGCTCCGCGCAGGCAATTGTCGTAAATCCCCAGACCGGCTTGCTCGAGGGCGGCAGCGACCGGCGCACTCCGGCGGGGTCCGCCGCCGGGTATTGAGCCCGGGCATTGAGAAGGACGGGTGAGAACCTTTTTCGCCGGATAGGAGAAATTGATGAAACGCGGTCTCGTTCTTACAAGCGCGCTCGTTGCGGCCGCGCTCTTTTTAGGCTCCTCGCCCTTCGCGGCGGCGGCGCCGAGCGGCTTAGCTTGGGATTCGGTTTCGAAGCTGGCGATGACCACCGACCCGTCCTCGCTGCAGCCGGGCTCGTTCGACGACGACTATTCCGCGGCGGCGTCGGCACAGCCGCCGGCTCCGGGAGGAGGCGGACTCTTCGGCCAGTTCAAGCAGAGCATAGCGAATGCTCAGAGTGCTGCGCAGATGATGCAGACCGGGATGGCCCAGAAGCACTACGTGGCCGGCTCGAAAGAACGCACCGACTTGGTCGCGATGCAAACCGCAACCATTACCGATTGCGTCGCGCGCACGATCACGACGCTTAACCTGCGAAACAAGACCTATCGCGTCGTCTCGATGGATCAGCCGACGGCCGCGTCCTCAGGAGGAAGCAGCAGCGGCGGGTCGGCGCCGAAAGACGACGGCACGAAGGTTGCAATCACCGTTGCGAATACCGCGCTGGGCGCGCGAGCGGTCGGAGGCGAGCAGACCAACGGTTACCGGTCCGACACGACCATCACCGAGACGAAGCCGACCGGCGAGTCACATACGCAAAATCTGAATGTGGTCGGCTATTACACGGCTTTTACGCAGCCGTTTCCGCACTGCTCGGGCTCCAGCCCGTGGTCGGGCGACTCGATGTCGCCCGCACAAGGCATGGCGATGATGGCTGCCGCCTCAAGGGTGATGCGCGAGTTGGCCACCGCCGGCGTCGACAAACGGTTCAGCCTCACGCAAAGCGGGCCGATGCTGCCGTTCGGGAACTTCTCGATGTACCAAGCCGTCACGTTCTCCGCGAAGAACGGTCAAGGCGCGGCCTTGGTCACCGAGCGCGGGCACGTTCACCCGGTCGACGCAAACGATCCGGTCTTCAGTATTCCCAGCGACTTCACGAGGGAACAGTAGCGATTAGACTTTCGCTCGCAGCATGACGCGCGCGGCATTCCAGCCGGCGGCGCCCATCACGCCGCCGCCGGGATGCGCGGCGGCGCCGCAGAGATAGAGCCCGCGAATCGGCGTCGTGTAATCGGCAAAGCCGGGAACGGGACGAAACGCGAAGAGCTGATGCAGCGGCATCGCGCCTTGAAAGATGCTGCCCCCGGTGAGGCCGAACGTCGTTTCGAGATCGACGGGCGTGAGGATCTGACGGTCGATTACGGAGTCCTTGAACCCCGGCGCGTAGCGTTCGACGACGTCAAAACAGCGATCGGCATACTCGTTGCGCAGCGCGTCGGTCCACGGACCTTGCGCGAGACGATACGGCGCGTACTGTGTAAACATCGACATTAGGTGCTTGCCCGGCGGCGCGACGGTCGAGTCCAGCGAGGACGGCATCGTGCACTCAACGACCGGCTCGCGCGAAAATCCGCCGTACTTCGCGTCGTCGTAGGCGCGCTCGATGAAATCCTGGTCCGGGCAAAGATGCACGGTGCCGACGTGTTGGGGGCCAGGCTCGTGGCCGGGCAACGCGGTAAAGCTCGGCAGCCGCTCGAGCGCGACGTTGATTTTGCACGAGGCGCTGCTGTACGAAATGCGCGCGACGGCATCGCGAAAGTCGTGCGGCAGCTCGGCCGGCTCGAGCAGCTGCTCGAAGGTTAGGTGGCAATCCACGCCGCTTGCGACGCGCTTGGCGCGAAACTCGTCACCGTTCGTGAGTGCGACTCCGGTGACGCGTCCGTCCCGGGTAAGAATACGCGCGACTTCGGCCTCGGTCTTGATCTCCACGCCGAGCTCTCGCGCGGCGCTTGCGAGCGCCTGCGTCAGGCCGCCCATGCCGCCGCGTACATAACTCCAGACTCCGCGCTTGCCGTTCGTCTCCCCCATGACGTGATGAAAGAGGACGTAGGCGGTGCCAGGCATCGAGGGCGCCATGAACGCGCCGATGATCGCGTCGGTTGCGATCGTTCCTTTGAGCTCCTCCGATTCGAACCAGCGGTCGAGTATCGGACGTGCCGCTCCGGTGAGAACTTCGATCGCTTCGCTCATTCCGGGCCCAAGCCGCTGCAGCGCGCGGCCCATCTTGCCGGCTTCGAGCAGCTGGCCGATATTCGGGCGAAGGACGTTGGGCGGAATCTGCGTGAGCGTCGGTTCGACGACCGACGCGACGCGTTCGAGCATCGCCTCGTAGCGCGGATAGCTTTGAGCGTCGCGGTGGCTGAACTTCGCGATCTCCTCGACGTCGCGGGCGGTGCCGGTTCCCAACATCAGATAGCGTCCGTCTAAGAAAGGCGAAAACGACGCCGGATTGCGCTCGATCGCTTCGAAGCCGTGCTCCTTGAGCTGCAGATCCGCAATGATTTCGGGACGGAAGAGGCTGTTTACATAGGCTGCCGTCGAGACTTTGAAGCCGGGAAAGGTCTCTTCGGTCACGCAGGCTCCGCCGACGACGTAGCGCCGCTCGAGCACGAGAACGCGCCACTTCGCCCGAGCG
>Ga0182018_10005200_pt1 | contig 10579 bp, 14 predicted proteins | sample 812P2MmetaG_FD_120490 | JGI IMG/M metagenome (GOLD analysis project Ga0182018, IMG submission 120490) | Permafrost microbial communities from Stordalen Mire, Sweden - 812P2M metaG | ecosystem: Environmental > Terrestrial > Soil > Wetlands > Permafrost | place: Sweden: Stordalen | collected... | reverse complement strand
TCAGTGTCATTCATCGTACAAACTAGCAGTGGGATCGGGGCCGACTTCTCGGTTGGCCTGTTTCCCCGTAAGCTGCTCTGATTCAATACGCATCCTCTGAAGGACGTTCTCGTAAAACACCGAGGCGGCTTGTGCCCGTAAGTGCCGGGTCAGGACTTCTTCCCGGTTCACGGGGTCCGCCTCCATCATGTGTCGTTGGAGACTAAAAATTTCGGCTTCGCAAAGTACTTTAAAGATCCCGAATCCCGGAATCTGCGTAAGCGCGGCTAATTGCGCCCGGTCTTGGTCGTTCAGTTGGTTATTCATAGAGTCTTAATTCTTATGATTCGCTTACATCACCGAAGCCTCGCGCTCCGCCCTGGCCTTCTGTTTCCAAGGGCTCGGCTACGGTTTTGACGGCATAACGGGTCAGCTCGCCTTGCAGACGATCTTCTGATTGTTGCTGGGCTTGTTGAGCTTTCTGGTCAGCTTTCTGACTTTGCAGCGCCATTTGATTTTGCAACGGACCTTGCTGCTGTTGCTGCATCTTGGCCGCTCGCCTCTGTTCCATCTCTGGCGTCATCTTTTTGATGATATCTTGACGGTCTTTCCACTCGCTGGCCATCAACCACATATCGAATATCTGTTCCCAGTCAATGAACAACCCTATGTCGGCCAAATACTCGTTGAACTGAGGATTGGTCATGAACTGGGTAATCAGCGTCAAGCTCTGCTGCATCGTGCGCTTGGCTGCGAGGCTCGCGCCCGCTAGGACTTCAAACTCAATCTTGCTGAACGAATCGTGGTACTTCTGAAGATCGGCTTTGTAATCTTCGCCCATCTTTTCGCCCAAGATGTCATGAAGTTCTGCGTCGGAGACGTAGCGTAGTACTAACTCGTCTAAGATGTAGAGGAAAGGCGTGAATACTTGATCGAGGAAATTGTCTAGCGGGCCATCCATACGGGATGCCGATGCTGCGGCCAAGCTGTTAGCGCCTGTGGCCGAACGGCCAATACCGGACGTGGGGCCTCTAGACGATCCTTGAACTAACGCGGCGTCCGCGCCCGTAGTAGATTCTGTAGTAGCTTCGGAGTTCTGGAGGGCTGCCCAGGTGTCGGCGGGGACTTTGGGGTTGTCGAGTAAGCTATACGCCTTCTCGGCTTCTCCGTCAACTGTGAGGATTCGACCAATACCGGTGCGAATCATCTGGGTTGGGGAGTTTGAATCTCGTGCCCGCAGGTATACGGGGTTTACGGCGAAGCTGAGAATCTTCAGAATCGAGTTGATCGTACCCTGATCTACCTTCTGGTTCTGGCCGACCGTCAGGCCGACGCCCATTCCGTAGAAGGCTTTACTGCGGTTCCACCAATTGCTGGAAAGGAAAGGAATCTTCTTGTACTTATTGTCGCCAACGAAGATGTCTCGTTTGCGGTTGACTACGAGAATTCGGCGTTTACGGTCCCAGTACTCCAGGATTTCGAGGTTCTTTGCCAGAGGATCGGCGCTGGTAACCGCCGTTTTCTCCTCTGAGTGATGGGTCACGCCAACTGTCTGGACCTGGACATCGGTGCGAAGCGGCCCTTGGGTTTCAAACGCCTCAACCGGCGGAACCCACAATTCTTTAAGTTTCTCGTCGCTGTAGTACTCGCCCCACGTCCAGCCCTCGTCCGCTTTGCCGTCCGTAGAGTTGGCATCCTTCATGTCCTTGAGCTGATAGAAGTTCATGTACTGAACGTCTATTACCCAGCCAGCTTCGCTGATGTCACTGAATTCCAGCGAGGGATCAATGAGAACTTTTGCCAGCGGGCGGAACTCGAAGAACGGAAGATTGACAACCTTTTTGGTGATTACAATCTTCGGGGGATCGCTGGCACTGATGCTTTCCGGGGGACCAACACCTGCTTGGACCTGTACGGCTGTGCTGTTTCTTTTGATGACTTCTATTTCTTTCTTCTCAACGCCCCACTTCCAGATGCCGGTGCCAAGATGCACCATGCACTCCAGCCCCCATTTGACGTTGCGCTTGAACTGGCAAGCGTCAAGGAAGTAAGACATAATCGCTGTTTTTTCATCTGTGGTCTGTTGCGAGGTCCCCGGACGAGGCCGCAACACCATCGGCGGGTCTTCAAAGAAAAGGCCCTTATAAAGGGCCGGGACCAATGCGTTAACTACTTTAGCAACTGTGAAGCGCCGAACGTTCGGGGCAAGGACATAGCTGTTCTCGTAGACCTCGAACGGCTGCGGAGCTTCAAACAGAATGTCTGACTCGCGCCATCTGAGGTTGTACTGCTTATTCTGGACGAAAGCCTCGGCCATCGTCGCGCAGCCGACTACTAAGGCCAGATTGTCCTCTAGGGTTTTTACTTCTCCCTGTGAGGTGAAATCTGTCCCTTCGAGGACCTTATTCGGATTGCCGTTTTTAACAAGTAATGCCATTATCCAAACAATCCTGCCGCAGTTAGCGGGTCATGGTCCGTGGGCTGCTCACCTTGTTGGTAAGCTATCATGGTCTGATCAAAGGTCTGCGGGGCGAAACGCCCTAGTCCGTATATCCGGTCCCGGTGTAATCGTTCCATTTGTTCTGAAAGATCGGGAGGAGCCATTGCTCGGGTGTCCGCGTAGTTCGCGAAGTGATTAACTAGCAGCGACAGGGAACAGGCAATGTCTGTAAACGTGCCCTTGGGGAAGGCTTCAAGTTCGTTGTAGATGTCTGGCAGCCCATCAATTTGCTTCGTGAAATACAGTCGGCCATCGCCCAACAACCTAGCTGCAAGTTTTGCTTTGTGTTCCTTATTCTTGGTTTTGCTGCCTCGGCCAAGACTGATAAAGTCGAAGTAAACGTTGCTCCGTAGCTTCTCTTGCTCCCGGCGAAGTTCCGGGACCAGCCAGCGGGCTCCCATTGAATCTTCAACTGCGACTCTGCGGGGTTTCCACTTAAAAGCGAATGCCGCCATAACTGCGGGGAGTTCGTACTCTCCGAATCGCCCCCGCACCATATCGATGATATGAATGCCTTGCGGGCTAAACAGCCCCGCCAATCCTACGGTGTACTTGGCTGAACCTTTTTCTGAGTATGCGAGGTCCCATGCTTGGAACACCATGCCAACTTCAGGCGGACGATCAACCGTCCGGGCAATCATTAGTTCGCGGGGGAACTTAGCGAGTGTCGCGGCTAATGGGTTGTTGAGGTAAGAGATCGCATACGACGCCTGATCTCTGCGCTTGAACTTCATCAGTTCAGGAAAGGTCAAGCGTTCAGGGAACCAAAGGATCAGATCAGTTTCTTTGGCCGTATCTTCTGTCACACCGTTGGCAGCCGCTTCTGGTGTTGGCCAAAGTGCGGCTCGCAATAGAACTTTAATGGAAGGATCAAGACCGTCGCTTTTGAGCTGGTCTTCGGCCTTCATGTCCGTGCCGTAGGTATCGGCTACGTCGTACCAGGTACCGATCTTGTCGAAATACCCGTAAGGGTTTAACATCGCCCGGTTGACGTTGATCTGTCGATTGACGGCCTGCATCCGGGTCTGGGTCAGGGAGTTTTCGTTGGTTACAACGTCATCCAGTTTCATGACATCATAGTGCCAGCCCGACAAGTTCTGTTCAATACCTGCGGCGCTTACCGTACACTCTTTAATCGTGCCGTCTCTGCGGGCGGGGGTGGTGAACTCGTTCTGCTTGACTTGGGTGGGCAGGCAACAGTGTTCAGGGAACAAGATCTGGAACAGGCTGATCTTGCCGTCTTTCATTTCTTTTGGACCTTCTGTTTTCTCGTCCAAAATGAAATGTTTGGAATACTCTCCTACGAAGTCGCAGCCCAGAGAGTACACTCCGGTCAAGATCAAAATCGTGATATCCGGCCAGCAGATCGTGTACTGGACACAATCGCAGCCATCAATCGAGGACTTGAACCCGCCACGAGGCACCAGCAAGAGCCGGTCGTGCAGGCCCTTATCGGACAGTGCAAAGTCTTTGAAAACTCGATAGGAAGGGTCTTTGGCAGCAAAGAAATCACACATTTCCTGATGTGTGTCTATCTGGAAGCCTTTCCATTCTCTGCGGCCCTGTAGATCCCGGTATCCTAGGATGTTGCAAAGCCAGAACAGGTCTGTCTGGGCCTTATTTCGAAGCGTTAGCCCCTCGGTCGCAAGATCGTATCCGTATTCTTCTTTAACCCGATGGGCATACTTGGCCCAAACGGGTTTCAGGATTTCGTCTTTGAACTTCTGGGAGAGCTTCTCAAACCCCATTAGAATTTCTTAGAGGGGTACTTGGAAACGCTCTTGGAAAGGTCTTTCTTAGCTGCGATTTCCGCCGCCGTAGCTTCTTTCGTAAACCAGGTCTTGATGGTTCTTCCAATCGATGGCGTGAACGCTCCTGCCACGAAACCAACGCCCGCGCCAATTAGCAAATTAATCCAGTCCATTATTGCTCCTTATTTAGACCCTATTGCTGATTCCATTGCTTGAACTCCGGGGCTTTCCGCGCCCTCGGCGGCTTCGGCGTCCGGCGGCTGGCCCATGTGCTGGTCCATATGATCGTGCAAAGCATCCATATCTGGAGCGGTATGTTCCTCCATCGGATGCACGGCAGGGGCGGCGTGGTGGTGTTCCATAATAAAGCCCCCGCTCTTGCCTTTACGGATGTGCATTTCCTTGACTGATTTCTTAGGCATCGGAGGCTCTTTCTCTTCCATATCGGGATGAGACAAAGCCGTTGACGCCAAACTCATTGCATGGTGCATCATATTTTTCTTTTCCGGGGTAAGTACGTGTTCGCCCTTCTTCATAAGATACGCTCCGGTCTTGGGAACTACTCCACCTTCGTGCATTACTCCGCTAAGCGGCGGTCTCATAGCAGTAGAAGCGGGATGGTAACTGCCCGGAGTCGATCCAGCAGGCAGTTTGCCGCCAGGCGGTAAGTCTTTCTCCCGCTGCGGGTCCATCTTCTTAAAACTGTCATACCCTCCACCGGGCGCGTTCCAGGCTGCCGCAGTCTTGCGAGCCGTTTGGTTAGTATCAGGTTTCGGGGGTTGCGGAAGCATGGGACGACTGGCCATTTATTTTGCCCTAAGTTGAGAGATTTTGCGCCGAGTAAAGATATGCAACCCGGCTGAAGGATCGTATTTCGGGTATAGTTTCCTGAACATGCGAATCGCTTGATTGTATGGCTTAGGAAGTTTGCCTTCCTCGTAAAGATAAAGCAGGGCGATACTGGGAGATCGACTCACGCCAGCGTTGCAGGCAATCAAGACTTTCTTGTCTTTTGCCCGCTCGTCCTTGATGAACTTCAAGGCTTCTTCAATAAGCTCTGTCGGTACGAAGTCAGGATCGTGAGTATCGATTAGATTAAGAGAAAGAATATCTTTTTTCTTAACGAAGAGATAATCTGAGTTCTTTGGGGCACCTTGGCTCGTGTAGCCGAGAACAGAGCGATGTCCGCCGTCGCCCTCCTTGCACGCCCTCAGTATAGACCAGCCTTCTTTATCCTTAACCTTGGCGAAGTCCGAATCATCCCCTACGAAAACGTCCTTGTAAACCTGGTTCATTTTTCCGCGTCTTTCACCTGTTTGGACGTAAAAGCCAGGGAGTACCCGCCGCCAAAACCCCCGTCAAGTAATCCACCATACGTGACAAGTGTTACTATGCGACCGGTGGTTTTATCAAAAATCGCCGCCCCGCTGTCACCTTTAACAATCGCACTGACCAACAAATATACCGGAGCCGCGATGTTGAGGGCTCCATCTTCCGTGATGGCATCCGTCTGGCCAGACACATACCCTTCTCTGTACTGGTCTCTGGTGCCGTGCGGACTTCCCCAGAAGTAGAATTCCTCACCTTGGAACGGGGTAGAAGGGTCGTAGGGAATTGTATCTACAAAATTGCTTTTGGGGAGTACTAAAAGAACATGATCATGGTGATCGAAAAACGCCTCAGTTACCTCTGATGGTACCTTCAGATGATGCCGGTCCTGGTCGATGTAAAGATCGCTATCCGGCATAGTACAATGATCGGCGGTCAACAACACATGCCGAGAGATAGCGTAGGCTGTGCAGCCTCCTTCGTCATCCCCATCTGTAACAACGATCCAATGTGTTGCTCGCGGGGCCTTGGCTTTGATCTGGGCGGGCGAGTCTTTTCTGCGGTGTAAACCGAGGAGAAGCAACAACCCCAGGCAGACAACAATTAAGAATCTTTTCAATGTAGAAAACCGTGGGCGGCAAAATAGAATGCTAAAGCCAGTAAGCTAACAGCAACTAAAACCTGTACAACCGATAAAACTAAGTTAGTAACTGCCACCCGGACGGTGTTTCTCCCGTCGCTCCGTTGCTTGCTCGCGTTGTTCGGAATCAAGTTTGATCCAGTAATTGGAGACCGCTAGAACCAAATGCGCTTCCCAGCAAACGTTACAGACTTTTGAATAAACCGTGGACAAGAATCGCGAGGCCGGGGCTCCTGGGGACGGGTACCACTCGCCATCCTCATATTTGAGGTTGTATACGTAGACCCCACATGCTGAACAATGCCAAGGCTCGGAGTACCCAATTAGCTTCGTCACGGATCACCAGATAAAACGAAAGGCTCCGAGCTTGGCCAATCGAAGCATACCCGCTTGGAACTCTTTTCCATGGTCCGAGCGGGTAACGAAGTCGTCAAGGGCGAGGTGCTGCATTTCGTGAATTAGGGTGCCTCTCCAAAGGGATGAGGTATCCCGGTATTTGCGACTGATGGTGATCTCATCCCCATGCTGAAGTCCCATATACGAGGCAGGCAGGTCGCCCCACTTTACCTTTACAACGGGGGGATTCGGAAGCGAGTTACCGAAGTACCTGCGGTTGTAGTACCGATAGGTCTTCTGGAGCCTGGTTTCCATCTACCCGTTCTCGTGGCCGTGCTTCAGAAGGAAATCTTCAACTTGGAGATCGTGGGCTCGATGCAGGGAAATTGTCTCTACTTCCTCGCACTTGCTGCAATAAATCCTGTCCAGATCTGGACAAGTCACAAAGATATGGTTAAGCCGGTACGCTTTCCACCGAGTTTTGGACTGAGGGTTCTTGGATGTGGAAGTCACGTATGAATGGGTTGTCACTAGGACCCTCGCCATCTTTATACTTGTAGAACTCTTGGAAGGTAACGACGGGCTCGTTGCGTTTTATACGTTCTCGGGCGTAGGCGAGATAACAGAACTCTCGTGGCCCCGCTTGTAGCATCTTTTCTTTCCAGATAGAGTCATCAGACCGTCTAGGGGGCCGCGTTTTTGCTCGGTGCTTGCGCGGCCCTCTAGCGTTCAGGCTATTCTGCTTCCGACGTTTCTTCTGGCTGCGGGCAAACATGTCGGTTTGCTTATCGGCCAGATTCACTACTAGAGTCATCACACACCTTTGACCTTTAGATTAGGTTAAGCTTACGCTGAAGGTGGTCAACTGCGCGGTTTCCGTGGTGTCGCTGACGCTGTTGGCGAACGACACACCGAAGTACCCCAGAGGATAATCCGTGGTGTTGTTGATGCCGGTGATCGGTTCAGTCTGAATAGCCAACTGATACGACACAGTGATGGCCGCGGGCACGGTTACAATGGTAACCTGCGTGCCCGCAACGTACACGGCGGGGGCAGCGCAAGTCAGAGTATTCGCGTTCGCGTCACCGAAGAAATCCTGGGTGATAACGAAGTCGTAGAACGTGCCAGCAACCAAGGTTCCAGAAGCTACGGGCGTGAACGTCGCCGTACCCGTAACTGCGGGGCCACCAGCGACTGAAGTATTCCACGGGAAAATCTGCAACCCAGGAGCAATTGTCTGAGTCGCGCCATGAGCCTTGACCCACCCAGCCGCCGTAACGGTAAACTTGCGACCGTTCAGGATGTTGGAAGGACCGGCGGTCATATAGAAGTTACCAGCCGCTGTGCCCGCGCTAACGCCTGCAGCGTTGACCTGGAAAAGCTGCGCGGATGTGCCGGATACGGCGGTAGTCGAACTATAAGCTACAGCCGCTTGGTTTATTACGTATGCCATTTTGTTTCCTTTTTATAGGACAGGGAAAGGGATGAGCTATCCTGACCTGGATGCAACCCTCAGCTTTTTGGCCAAGGAGTTTGCTTTTACATTCTCGGTCCTGGGTATCCAAAGTAGATTTACTTTGATTCTCCAGCCGCGAATCTGGTCTAACTTAAACTTTGTCAGGGGACTCTTTTCGGCATCTCTCAATGCTGATCTCGAATCCCCATAGATATTCAGTACGGAATTCGGTTGGTTCCACTTTCGGACAAAGGCGTCTAACCCGTAGGACAGACCCTGCAATTCGGCGGACTCGGAGTCCCCCAGACCCACGACACCGTAGCCTAGATCGATTGGTTTTCTATCCAACCGCAGCCAGAACCCAAACGACAGAGTTCTGTTTTTCTTGTCCGCTGCTCCGTCGAAAAACAACGAATAAACCGGCATTAGCCATCGATGCCGGGTGTTCCCGCTGGGAGACTGTAGGTCTGCTGCCCCGAAGTCGTTCCGGGAGGAGAGGTAACTTGCCCCGATGCGAAGTCCGTAAAAGTCTGGCCGGGCAGAGTTGAAAAGGACTGCGTAGACTGAACTTGGGGCTGAGACGGATATCCGGGCAGCGTCCAGGTGGTAATAGTCGCTGAGAAGTTCGGGTTAGCCGTGCTAGAAGCCGCTTTCGTATTCGCGGTGCGGGCGGTGTTAATAAGATTTGCCGGGGTTACTGTGCTGGTCTGAGCCATTTATGTTTTCTCCATTAACTCGTACATCTCGGTGGGATCAACGAGGTGACTACTGATTCTAGAGTCTGTGGGGAATTTCTTTTTGCAGTCGGCACAATGACAGCATTGGAACCGTTCGTCATGAACGGGATAAATACCTTTTTCAGCCAGCCATTTTCCTATGCTGCGGTCTTCGGCCCAGTCTGCGGGGTCCCATTTCGTATCTACAACCATGTGCATCGCTCTGCGGTTCAGCCAATACGCGGTGCCGCTGGTGTACTTGCCGTGGGCCGACTGAAGAACAAAGCCTTTATATTCCGTGCTCTGGAAATTTCTTAGTAGGCGATCTATCCAGACAAAGACATCATCGTCTACTTTGAGCACGTCGGTATACCCGTGATCCAAAGCCCAGATAAACATCTTCTGAACCTTGTCGGGGAACCCGTAGTAATCGTCCCTCGCCGACAAGAAAACTTCGTCAGATTGCGGGGTGCGGTCGCTAGGGCCTAAGAAGAACTTGAAATCGATTTGATCTTGGTACTTCTGCCGCCAAGTTTCGTACCAGGTATTGCGAACGGCCTGTGCTCGGGTCGGGCTGCCGCCGTTCTTATGCGCGGCTCCTACGTCGTGCTGTGGGTATTTGTATACGTGGCAGGAACAAACAGCAATCAGGCGTTTCATCCCAAGCCCAGCGGGTAGTAGTCCACATCCGGACAGTCCGCCAAATACCCAAAAGCTCGCCAGCAGTCGATAACAAGCTTGCCGGAATAATCTAGATCAGCGAACTTAGGGTCCGGCTGCATTATCACAACCGTATTCCCCAAGTAAGTATTGGCTACCGGAACAGCTCTGGATTCCAGTTCCTGTTGCAGCAACAACCCGGCCGACTCTTCAGTAACATCTGTTCCGGGCTTGTAGGTTTTGCCGAGGATCGTGATCCCTCCTTGCCCCGCAATCGATAGAACGAAGTCGGCTAGCCACTTAATCTGCTTACGATTGAAACTATCAACTGTCTTAGGGATGTCCGCAAATTCAGGAGCCAAGGTCGCCAGTGCGCGATTATCCCGAGGAAAACAAGGACCTCCATAACTGATCGCGCCTTTGAGGTACTTCTTACCGATCCGGCTGTCGGTGCCAATGGCATCCGTCACGACATCAATGTCACAGCCAGGAATCGTTTCGCAGATCCGGCAAAGAGTATTAGCAAAACTAATCTTGGTGGTGATGTAAGAATTCAGGGCTAGTTTGGTAAGCTCTGCGTTGACCCGAGTCATACTCTTAATGACCGGCGAGTCAACACAAGACTCATAAATCTGGGCAATACGGGCGTAAGACAAAGGATCGTTCGCGCCCAGCAGAACAAAATCAGGCTTAAGGAAGTCTTTGATTACACTGCCGAGAGCGATAAACTCCGGGTTATAAACCAACCCAAACTGCTCTCCACAGATCCCGCCACTGGCTTCTTCGAGAGCGGCCTTGATGGGTCCATCACAGTCGCCGGGCATAACGGTGCTCGTTATGGCTACAACGTGGAACTTGTCTTTGCAGGCCAGTGCCGCGCCGATCTTTTCACAAACGGGCAAGATGTGCTTTAGAGAGAACCGCCCGTCGGGTTCGCTGGGTGTCGCCGTTACGACAAACGTAACATCGGTTTGTGAAACGGCCAACTCCAGGTCCGTCGTAGCCGTTAAACATAAACCTGGTTCTCTGAGTAGCTCGTGTAATCCTGTTTCCGAGACTGGGGCAAATCCGCCGTTGAGATCATCTACTTTCTTCTGATCTACATCAACGCCGATAACGCGGAATCCTTTGGAAGCAAAACACGCGGCCATCGGACTTCCTAAACGTCCCAATCCTACGACGGATATCGTCACCCAAGTTTCTCCTTGAGTG
>Ga0182018_10005199_pt1 | contig 10582 bp, 5 predicted proteins | sample 812P2MmetaG_FD_120490 | JGI IMG/M metagenome (GOLD analysis project Ga0182018, IMG submission 120490) | Permafrost microbial communities from Stordalen Mire, Sweden - 812P2M metaG | ecosystem: Environmental > Terrestrial > Soil > Wetlands > Permafrost | place: Sweden: Stordalen | collected... | reverse complement strand
GAGTGAACCCGCCGAGTGGAAAGAATGGCACGTAGGCGATGCCGTCATGAGCAAGGTCGGCAATAAGTGCATCATCGGTTCGATGCGCGAGGTTGTAGTGGTTCTGTACGCAGACGATCGGAGCAATCCCTCGGGCTTCCGCGATCTGCGCGGGCGTGACGTTGCTAAGACCGATATGACGCACCAAACCCTCTTGCTGGAGTTCTGCTAGAACTGTGAGCGGTGCCTCGATCGACCCCTCGGCGGGTCCATGGATGCTAAACATGCTGCGCAGGTTGACCACATCGAGCACATCCAGTCCCAGATTGCGGAGGTTGTCGTGAATCGCTGCAGTCAGCTCTTCGCGTGAGAAAGCCGGAATCCATGACCCATCCTCACCGCGCCGGACGCTGACTTTGGTGACGATCACGAGATCGTCGGGATACGGGGACAGCGCCTTTCGTATGATCTGGTTCGTGACATGGGGACCATAAAAATCGGCTGTATCGATATGGTTCACGCCGCTTCGGACGGCCTCTCGGAGAAGAGCGATCGCTGCATCGATATCGCCGGGAGGCCCCCATACCAACTTGTTGCCATCTCGGCCGGCGAGTTGCATCGCGCCGTAACCCATGCGGTTCAACGTCATCGACGTGCCAGACAGAGTGAAGCTGCCGGCCCGATCAGTCTGTTTAATCATTCCGTTCCTCCTGGAACTGTTCATTATTTGTATTTGTAACGAGGAAATTCAAAAAGACTCTCCAACCAGTTCTTCGCTTTTCTTCCAGAGCGCGTCAGCAGTTCTTGCATCCACCGCATACCCGCGCACTCCTTGGCTCCCTGCCAAACCAGACTTTACTACTCATTCGATCCTGCTTCGAACTTCCATAATTGATGGGTCCACTCTTGCAAGCTTGATCGCCACGATGAGGCGCAGCTTCTGTACCGGCGTGAACCAAGCCTCGATTGCCGCTCCTGATTTGTACATGATCACCAGGGGAGGGGCCCGTCCTTCAAAAACACGCCATATTCTTGTTCTCCTAGGCAATTTGTGGTTCAGTCGATAGGGACGAAGCCTTCACTCGACTTGCGAGCCGAGTCGAAACCTTCGCAGTGATCAATCTCCATCCGCGTGCTGAAGTGGGCAGACCATCGATCTCGATCAACTCGTGCAACCAGTCTTCTGCTGAGAGCTCCGCCTGTGCTGACCCGAACAACTGGGTGACGGCGTTGAAGAATGCTGACAACTCTCGCTCCGCCATCGTCGTGAGGACGGGGCAAGGATGATTGGAATTCTTCGATGGTTTATAACGAGCAAGTGGATTCATATTCCTCACCTCTCGAAGCCGGAACAGCGGGAACCGCTATTGACAGACCGCCGGGTTCCGACTAAAACGGAGAGTGTCTCCGAATCTGTAGATAAGATAACCGGAGACAGTCTCCGGGTGCAACTTTTTTTGGTATGCCGACCAAGAATCAGAAAATCGCCCCGAGAAAACCGCGCACCGACGCGCAGCGGAACCGCGAGCGCATTCTGGAGGTGGCGAAGGAGGCGTTTACTCGGTCCGGCGCGAACGCCAGTCTCGACGACATCGCTAAAGGGGCAGGGGTTGGAGCGGGAACTCTGTATCGCCACTTTCCTACGCGCGACGCACTGATCGAAGCGGTCTACCGGACAGAGGTGGAAAAACTGGCCGCAGCCGAGAAGAAGTTTTCCGAAAGCCTTCCTCCCATCCAGGCCTTGCGAGCATGGATGTTGCTATTCGTCGACTACATCGCGACCAAGCAGATCATCGGCCCCGCTCTAAATTCGCTCGTCGGAGGGCCTTCGAAGCTGTATGAAGGTTCACGCAGTCAGATCCAGCGAGCGATTGATTCGTTGGTGAAGCGCGCAATCAAGAGCCGCGACATTCGTAGAGATCTGGAGCCCTTCGATCTGCTCCGCGCACTGATCGGCGTCTCCCATGTGGCGTCCGGTCCTGACTGGCAGCAAAGCGCCAGGAGACTCGTGGACATCCTCATCACGGGTTCGCGGCCAATCAAGTAGACGCGCCAGGGTACGGAATACACCAGGCTAGCGCCTGATGTATCGCAAAAGCCCATCCAGCCAGCGACCTATGCGGTGTCGGTTTCCCTAGTACACGCCAATCCTCCTCCTGATACTGCTGCGCTCCCCATGCTCGACCCAGAGGCCGTGAGCCGAGAACAATTCGACGGGCAGTCCTTTGCGCCAATTTCATTCCTCCAGCAGTGGAGATCAGCGAAGTGATCTGCCGAGCCTCTCTCAATGCTAAATCTCCACAGTTTCGCACCCCGTCGTTCAAAAGATCGCGCTACAAGGACGGTACAAAGTCAGGCTGTTCCTTCGCATCCTCAATGGTCCTTACGTTGCAGAGCGACCGCTGCCTTATAGTTACAAGGGGATACAGCCCATCAGCGCCCTTTCACGGCGCAAACGCGGGTTCAAACCCCGCGCCAAGTGAAGACCTTACAGGAGAACTATCTACTCTCTGTTTAACAAGAGTGGTCACTTGTGAAGATAAACGAGAAAAGCTGCGGTCTACCAACCGTCTCACGTCCCGTTCGCGATCGCGGCCAACCCGGCAATTAGGATCGAAAAGCCCTCTTACGGTATTGATTCTCAGCGTCAGGGAGCGGAGCTACCCCTGTGCAGTGGGGCGAATAATTATCTCGTTCACATCAATGTCGGCGGGCTGCTCGATGGCGAACGCGATAGCGCGGGCGATCGCATCGGGTGGCATGGCGAACTTGTCTCGGGACTCGGCGAGTTGGGCCTTCACCTCCGGATTTGTCACACCGTCCGCGAAGTTCGTCCGGACGAAGCCTGGCGAAATGATCGTCACTCGCAGCTTATCGCCGGCCTCCTGGCGCAGCCCCTCGGAGATGGCGCGCACTGCGAACTTCGTGCCGGAATAGACCGACTGATTCGGCACCGTCTTATGTCCCGCTGTAGAAGCGGTGTTGACGAAATGCCCGAAACCTTGCTGACGGAAGACAGGCAGCGCTGCGGCAATGCCGTACAGAACGCCTTTAATATTGATGTCGATCATCTCGTCCCAATCTTCGACGCGAAGATCGTCGAGCGGGGAAACTGGCATAACGCCGGCATTGTTGACGAGAACGTCGAGTTTGCCGTAGCGCTCACATGCCAACTTGACAAGGTTGGATAGGTCGTCGCGCCGCTTTACGTCAGTGAGGGCATAGGCGGCTTCACCACCCGCATCTGCAATACGAGATGCGAGAGCCTTGAGGCGATCCGCTCCGCGGGCCCCGAGTACGACCTTCGCACCGCGCTCAGCGAGCAGGAGCGCAGTCGCCTCGCCAATTCCGCTGCTTGCGCCCGTGATGACCACGACCTTGTCTTCGATTCCTGATGAATTCTGCATATCCGTTTCTCTCCTGGCTTGTTCTTACGATGATTTGATGAATAATCCTTCAGGTTTGGACTTCGCATTGTGAAGACAGTTCGCCTACATACGTTTGAGCCAAGAAAGACGACCGTTCACAAGCGGTCGACCGTGACTGTCGAGGCAATTTCGGAAGCCACTATTCAGGTTTTACTGGCGGTGGCAGCCTTCCTTCCATTTCCCCGTTGGTTTCGTCCCGATAATGAGCGAGAGCCTTCAAGTACAAAGGCTTGTTTATCGCCGAATGTGTCGTAGAGGCTTGTCTGGCGAGCCCCATCTCACGCATCAACCGCAGAAAAAATGATCGATTCGTAACCAAGATGGACGGCACGGTCGTGAAGGCTCCAACCTTCCTCCAACTTGGCCCCCCGAGTACCGGTAGATGGTCGGCCTCGTCGGAGATTAGGCGCGACGGTCGGCCATATGGCCACTGATAAGTCGGTGTAGCGCCACAATTCCAGGATCAGAGGGGTGGGAGAATGCCTGGCTCCATGGGCGTTTATCGGGACTAATCCGGAGGCGCGTCTGCACGAAAGGTTGATTCGGCGGGACCGAGCCGAGCTACCTGAGATAGGTCTTCACCATGTCGATAACTTCGTCGGCTGCGTTGGTCTGCTCCGAATTCGGTTTTCGCTTTGGGTCAAGCACGTGATGTCGGATGTGGCCTTCCAGGAGCTCAGTCATTAGGCTGTTGACTGCACCTCTTGCTGCACTGATGATCTGCAACACCTCAGAGCAATCGCGTCCCTCATCGAGAATCCGCTCAAGGGCCTCAAACTGCCCCCGGATGCGTTTGCTCCGCAAAATCAGCTTCTGTTTGTTCTTGATTGTATGACTCATTCGCAAACGAATAATATCATGTCCCAAGCTTGCACTATACCTATGGGGGTATGTATCATGAACGATACTTTTGTGCGAGTTCATCATGTGGCAGCGCATGGCCTTCGCCCTATCTGTTGTGCTTCTGGGATTTGGTGGAGGCGTGCTCGCCCTTTCGTTCGTGGCATGCACGCTGAACGGGGCGCGGTAGCAGGGTTCTGTTTTGTTTCTGCGCTGGCAACTTGAGGGCACAGTTTGTGCGAAACGGCCATGAAGTGATCGAGATCGCCGAGTCTTACCTGGAATATCGCTTTTGTACCACGGAGGGAAAGCCGCTATGAGTTCTTCGCCCATCATCGAAAAGTCCCAAGCCAACCCCCCGCGTCTCGGCGAGACTCGGAAGTCCCCAGAACCGAAGGAGGCTGACCATGGCCTTGAACACGAACAACACGGGCAAGGCGTGGACTGGGCTGAGCTCGTTCGCATTGCTTTTGTGGCGTTGGCTGCGGCGGCGGTCTGGTTTCGGCTTTGGGAGCCGTTTCCACAAATCAGCGTAATCGGCAGCGTGGCTACCCTCATAGGCGGGTATCCCATTTTCAAGGAAGCCTTCGAGAATATCGTCGAACGAAAGATGACGATGGAACTCTCGATGACCATTGCTCTTCTCTCGGCTTTGGCGATTGGAGAGTTCTTCACCGCTCTCGTCATCACTGGCTTCGTCCTTGCCGCCGAGGTTCTGGAGGGTCTCACAGTTGGACGAGGCCGGCGGGCCATCCGGAGTCTTCTCGATTTTCTCCCCAGGACCGTCTTCGTCCGCCGCAACGACCAGGTGTTGGAAGTAGCGTCTGACCAGGTTCAGGTTGGTGACACCGTCATCGTGAAACCAGGTGGGCACATCCCGGTGGACGGCGTTGTGTTGGGTGGCCGCTCGTTTGTGGAACAAGCGGCAATCACCGGCGAAGCCATGCCAGTTGAGAAAACACCGGGAGATGCAGTCTATGCCGGAACGATCAATCAGTCAGGCGCGCTGGAAATCGGCGCCCAGAAACTCGGTCGCGACACGACGTTCGGCAGGATTATTGAAGCTGTCGAACGAGCCGAGAAATCGCGGGCTCCCATTCAGAAAACTGCGGATCGCCTGGCGGGTTACTTGGTCTATTTTGCCCTGGGGGCAGCCGTTCTGACTTTCGTCATTACTCACAACGTCAGGTCAACCATTTCGGTCGTAATCGTTGCCGGAGCGTGCGGCATTGCGGCTGGGACTCCTCTTGCAATCCTCGGAGCAATCGGCCGAGCGGCGCATCAGGGAGCCATCATTAAAGGGGGTCTCTACCTGGAGGCGCTGTCTGCCGTCGACACGGTGCTTTTGGACAAGACCGGCACGCTAACTTTTGGGACTCCGCAGATTCGGGAAGTCGTTTCCGCCAATGGCTTCGGAGAGCAACAGATCATAGCCGCTGCCAGTATTGCGGAACGCAGATCCGAACATCCTCTCGCCAAGGCAGTTGTGGCACGGGCAACGGAACTCGCCATTCCACTCGTCGAGCCCGATCAATTCTCGTATAAGCCCGGAAGGGGAGTCAGAGTGAGTTATGAAGGCGAGGAGATTCTTGTGGGTAGTCTGGCGCTCCTCGTGGACCATGGCATGACGAGGGGTTTGCCCGTCAGTAGGGATAGTGCGGGCGGGGCATCGGAAGTCTACGTCGCTCGCGCAGGGCAAGTTCTGGGGAGCATCCGAATTGCCGATGTTTTGCGTCCGGAAGCCAAGAATGCGGTAGCGGCCATGCGACAGATGGGTTTGAGAACGGTCCTGTTGAGCGGAGATACGCAGGCTGCGACCTCATCGGTTGGCCGCGATCTCGGCGTCGATGAAGCGGTGGGAGGACTGCTGCCGGAGCAGAAAGCAAAGTGGGTGACTGAGCTCCGTAGCAAAGGGCGGAATGTCGCGATGGTAGGCGACGGAATCAATGATGCTCCTGCCCTGGCAGAGGCCAACGTCGGCATCGCCATGGGATCGGGAACTGATGTTGCTCGGGAGAGCGCAGATGTGATCTTGATCGGAAGTGATCTCTCGAAATTAGTCGAAACTTTGCGGCTTGCTCGACGCTGTCGCGGGATCATCATGCAGAATTTTGTAGGCACGCTGGTTGTGGACAGCATAGGAGTCGGAATGGCAACTCTTGGTTTCCTAAATCCACTCTTGGCGGCCTTTATTCACGTAACTTCGGAGTTGGCATTCATCCTCAATTCCACGAGGTTGTTGCCCCGTGGTGCTGAATCCGGGCGATGATCCGGGGAGTTGGGCCGAAGTCTGAGTTGTGGGCATGCGCTTTGCTCATGTGATCCAGAGTCGGAAAGTCTGAGCTTGGGAAGTCGTAATCGCCCTCGCGACCTTGGTGATTTTGATGTCGCAGATCACCAAAACCATTTGAAATGGACGAGCGGTATGGCGTGTTGGACTAAGTGGCTGCCAGAAGTGAGGACGGATCACAGGCTGTGAACGAGGATCGAGATTGCCCATTGAAAACGAAGCGCCTCGTAGTCGGACAGATCACCATCTGTCGAGGCTGCTGTTGCGGCAATGTGGAGCGTGGTTTGCCCGAAGTTCCGGTAGAATGGCTGAAGAGCGAATGGCGGAAACGGGGACTGCTTAAGCGAGTTCAGCTGACTATCAGCGGCTGTGTTGGACCATGCGATGTGCCGAACGTGGTCGTGATTACAGGCTCATCGGGCACGGAATGGTTGGGGAATATCGTTAAGTTCGACCAGTACCGAAGCCTGGTTGAGTGGGCAGTCCGGTGCCGGGATGCGGGCGAGATGTTAGCCCTGCCGCGCGAATTTCAAGAATGCAGGATCAGTCCATTTCGCTCATAGAGATTTGGGAAAGGGGTGAGGGACTGGCGAACAGCCTTCCGTACAAGGGAGTTTCCTGAATGTGCAGAGAGCACCGCAACCCAACGCTGCGGCATCCACACCGATCAAGGCTTCCGTGGATTCGAGCGTTCCTGTTGGAGGCGAGACGCAGTGACCTCATGGTATCAGCCTTCAGGAAGAGTCAGAACCGGAATAAAAGAGCGGGCGATAGGAAGGGGATAATTGAGCTGCTATTGATCATTTTGGGAGCAATCGTCGTCGTCACGCTGGGCCTTTACGGGGGTCTCGCCTCGTCACACCACCACATAGCACTGCCGGCTCGGAAACACAAAACACAATTAGGTTGTGCAGAAGAAAGAGTGACTTGGCACCGCCCAACAGAATCAGGTAGGTGCTTGCGGCATCATGTGGCTCAAACTCTGGTTGGGGTTGCAGGCAGACCAATACATACCCGGCTAGGTACTATGTCGTTGCATTCGTTTCGCTTTTTGGTATAGATTCAAAGGAAGCTCTCGTGGGGAAGCTTTCATGCGGTCGATATCGAAGCGGATAGCGTGTCTATGCGTGTTGCTGACCTTCTGGTCGGCAATGGCATTCGCTGCGCATCAACATTCGAGCGCTACCGAGTCGGCGACATGCACAGTCTGCATCGCGGCCCATTCAGCTTCCCCCAAAACCACGACAACCTTGCCACGGGTGATGTTCGTCTCTGTCTCCACTTTTCTGCCGGAGCCAGTTTCTGCCAAGCCACGCCTGACAGTCTTTGTTCTGTGCGTCCGCCCACCTCCTAGCCTCTAAAGATCATCCTTTTGCTGTTTACAGGCCCGGATTGTTTTCCGTGAGCCTTTCTCTTGATCTTTTCGACGATTCTCAGGAGGAATCATGCAGGCTTCTTACAGGAAGTCGCTTCCCGCGACTTTTGTTGTGGTTTTCCTTTTGGCCCTCGGCCTTCAGGCTCACGCGCAGTCGGGCGGCAGTTCCGGATCCGTCAGCGGGGCCGTGCTGGACCCTACCGGTGCAGTTGTGGCCGGTGCAACCGTTGAAATTCACAACCCAGTTAGCCACTTCGACCAGTCAACCACCACGGATAAATCTGGAAATTTCAGCATCCCGAACGTGCCCTTCAATCCGTATCACATGACGGTCATCGCGGCCGGATTCACCCAAAACACGCGGGACGTGGAAGTCCGCTCTGTGGTACCTGTCAGCCTCAAAGTCAGCCTCCAAGTATCGGGATCCACGACATCGGTGACGGTCGAGGCTCAGGCAGCCGATTTGCTCGAGAACGATCCGACCTTCCACTCCGACATCGACAAGGCCCTGTTCGACAAGATTCCTTTGGAGAGCGCGTCATCGTCTCTGAGCTCGCTGGTTACGCTCTCAACACCGGGAATCGCTGCCGATTCCAATGGCCTCTTCCACGGGCTGGGCGACCATGCGGAGAATTCGTTCTCCATCGACGGACAGCCCATTACCGACCAGCAGAGCAAGGTCTTCTCCAACCAGCTTCCGGTCGATTCGATCGAATCCATGGAAGTGATCTCAGGTGCCCCGCCCGCGGAATACGGCGGTAAGACGAGCGTTGTGATTGTAGCGACCACACGCTCGGGTCAGGGTGTGACAACGCCTCATGGCAGTGTGACTACTTCCTACGGGACCTTTGGATCATCCAATGTGGCAGCCGAGCTAGCTTACGGAGGCAAGAACTGGGGGAACTTCATCTCCGTAGGCGGCTTGAATACTGGCCGGTTCCTGGATCCTCCGGAGTTCGCCGTGTTCCACGACAAAGGCAACGAAGAAAACCTGTTCGACCGCGTAGACTATCAACTCTCAACCGCCGATTCGATTCACCTGAACTTCGGCTACAGCCGAAGCTGGTTCCAAACGCCGAATAACCTCGATGCCGAAAACGCGACTCCTTGGAGTGGGCTGTATGGGATTGAACCGCAAATGGCAGCCTTTGCCGGCAGAGACCCGAACGGAAATATCGTCGGACCGACGGATCAGCGCTCCAAGATCGGGTCCTTCAACATTGCCCCTTCCTGGACCCATGTGCTGAATACGAACGCCGTATTTACTTTGGGCGCGTTCGTACGCCGCGACGACTACAACTACTACCCCAGCGGCGACGCGTTCGCGGACCTCGGGCCACCCAGCCTGCAGAGACAGTCGGTAGGTCAGAACCGCTCGCTCACCAATGCTGGGCTTCGATCCGATCTTTCCTACGTCCAGGGGATCAACCAAATCAAGGCAGGAGTCGTCTACCAACAAACGTTCCTCAATGAAAACGACACCGTCGGGATCGTCGATCCGACCTACAACGCACCCTGCATCACTGCCGCGGCCCTGACCTCGGTGAACCCATTTCCATATGTTGCGGCGCCCGCGCCGGGGATCACTGATCCCTCGCTGTGCACTGGTGCGTACCAGCCAAATATTGCGTCCAACCTGAATGCGCCTAACATCCCTCTTTACCCTAATTACAATCCGATCCTGGCTCCATACGACCTGACCCGCGGTGGAACGCCGTACGACTTCAATGGCCACACCGACGTGAAAGAACTTGCTTTGTACGTGCGCGACAACATCACAAAAGGAAACTGGTCTCTGAACCTGGGCTTGCGCGGCGATTTCTACAATGGTCTCTCCACTGCAAGGCAGGCTGAGCCTCGGCTTGGGGTCGCGTACAGCATCAAGCAAACCAACACGATTCTTCGTGTTTCGTACGCGCGCACGCTGGAATCTCCTTTCAACGAAAATCTGATTCTTTCCAGCATCGGATGCTTAAATGCCGTCTTAAACCCGCTTCTTCTATGCGGCTCATCGAGCGGTTCGCTGAGTCCCGGTTTTCGCAATGAATTCCATGCCGGGATTGAGCAAGCGTTCGGGAAGTACTTGGTCTTTTCTGGCGAGTGGATTTCGAAGTACACGCACAATGGTTATGACTTCAGTGTGCTCGGCAACACTCCGATCACGTTCCCCATTGAATGGCACAACTCCAAGATTCCCGGATATGCTGGGCGTGTGAGCGTGCCCGATGTCCATGGCTTCTCCGCGCTCGTGGTCTTCTCCAGCGTGGCGGCGCGCTTTTTCCAGCCGCAGGTCGGTGGAGCAGGTGCGACAGTGGCGACCGCTGCCGGACTTCCGTTCCGCATCGACCACGACGAGAAGTTCAACCAGACCACTCACTTCCAATATCAGCCGTGGAAGCGTGGCCCCTGGGTCGGCTTCAACTGGCGGTATGACAGTGGACTGGTCGCAGGGGCAACACCGTGCTTCGGGCAGCTCGCGTCGAACGATTGCCCGGGATCACTGGTCCTCGGTGGTGTGAATAACATCAGCATGGGCGCTGCCAACGTGGGCGAGATTCCGCTTTCTGCCGACCAGGAGTCTGAGGCCGGGTTCACTTGCAACGGCGTCCGCGCAACCCCGACGGCGCCTCTGCCTTTCAATTGCCCCGCATCGGCGTTTGGCTCCGCGTT
>Ga0182018_10005195_pt1 | contig 10587 bp, 12 predicted proteins | sample 812P2MmetaG_FD_120490 | JGI IMG/M metagenome (GOLD analysis project Ga0182018, IMG submission 120490) | Permafrost microbial communities from Stordalen Mire, Sweden - 812P2M metaG | ecosystem: Environmental > Terrestrial > Soil > Wetlands > Permafrost | place: Sweden: Stordalen | collected... | reverse complement strand
GACCGCTGCCTTACGTTCAAAACGTCCGTCGCTGCGACGGGCCAGCCAGACGCTGCCCATCCCACCGTGGCCGATGGCGGAGACCAGCGTGTAAGTGCCGATGCTTTGGCCTGCCAGTGCCGGCTCTGGAAGTTGAGCCGGGGAATGTTCGAGAAAATGCTCCTGCCCCAGGAGGCGGTGCTCATCCAGCAAGGTTGCTACCAGGCTCGCCAACCCTGGGTCGCTCTCGCGCAGCGAGGCCAGCCAGCCAGCCCGTTCCTCTCCCGGCATGGCCAGAACCTTATCTAGGTAAGGGCTTACTTCCTGCCAGCGGTCGGGGTTAAGCGTGGGCATCGGTTCCTCACAGCGACGTAGTCCCGCGAAGGTTGCGGTGCAGATAAATCCGTGCCTTCTCCCAGTTGCGCTGCACCGTACGCTCCGACACGGCGCGCATAGCAGCGATTTCTGCAAAGGAGAAGCCGCAGAAAAACTTCAAGTCCACGATCTCGGCAAGAGAAGTTTCCGTCTTGCCGAGTTCGTCAAGCGCATCACTGATGCGCTCCAGGTCGAGATAGTCAACCGAGTTCTGCGGCAGGTCAGTGCTCAACGAGGTAATCTCGAATTGGCCACCGCGCTTCTGCGCCTGCCGGTTCCGCGCGTGGTCAATAATCAGACCCCGCATCACCCGGGCCGCATAACCCATGAAGCGGGCACGGTCCGGGAACGAAGGGCCCTCCCGCCCCGCCATATCAAGATAAGCCTGGTGCAGGAGCGTAGTGGCGCTCAAACCCAAGGGAACACCCTGCCTTGCCAGTTCGCGCCGGGCTAGTCGTCGCAACTCCGAATAGAGCGCTGCAAAAAGCTCATCTGCAGCAGAACGGTCACCCCGCTCGGTCGCCTCAGCCAGCGATGCGATAGTCGAATCATTGGTCCCCGTCATGCTCTGGACCCCCGTGGTTACGCCTGCCACATTGCGCCACAGCGTCTCGCATTTCCGCTGAATAGTCAAGCGAGTAAGGCTTCGATTAGGCCGCCCAGCTTGGGTTTCCGTCATTACGAAGCCCATTGTCCTCACATGGTCAAACTCAGGGTGGGCTTCCCTTCTGGGGACAAATGGCACAATTCCAGAGACTGCTATGCGTTCCCGGGTGCAATGCGGTCATAAACGATGTCATGGCGATGCCCATCTTCGAGTTGGGTGATGCGTCCGCACTCCAGCCTGTTGGGGAAGACAGCACCGTGGCGGGTAGTGGGTCAGTGTGAAAAGACTATCAAGGCGGGTACACTCGAAGGGCGAGTGAGCGAGGCGATGTCAAGAATGGGTGACCGCCGAAAAGCTGGCAGGCAAGGAGTTCGCCGATGTGTGAGGAGTCTGTCATACGCCACCTTTTCGACAGATGAGAAAGGGTGTGGCACGAGGGCCAATACGATTTGGTCGCCGGATGCCTAGCGCAGGTCTACATCCGGCACGACGAATCGGGCACTCGGCGGGTGACGGCCGAGCAATACGCGGCGGAGATCGCCGCCGGGCGGCGGGAGCGGCCAAACACCCGCTTTATCGTGTACGACCATGAAATCGCCGGAGACCGCGCGTGGTTCCGCTTTACGCTGATGTGGACTGACGCGAGCAACGCCGAGGCTCGCACTCGGGCGGGCTTGCAACTCTACCGTTAGACTAGTCCAATGGGAATGCTAAGGAATGGGTGCGAAGTTTCTTGGGCTGTGGCCAGGGCGTGTCTTGCCGTTCTTCTTGTGTCCGTACTTTTTGGATGCAGCGGCTCTTCAAGTCTTCAAGCAACAATCCCACAACACAGCCGCAATCAAGATTTCTGTACGCCGGAACCCAGAATGGGATAACCGGGTTCCCGGTCAATGTTTCGACCGGTGCATTAGGCACGGGCTCACAAGCCACTTCTGTGACCACCGCTAGTGATCCCTTTTGAACAGACGCGCCGCCGCCGAGAATGCCTTAATGTTTAGTGGTGATTCCAAAATAGAAACCATTTTGGGTGTACCATCGGGCGCGTGGGCGCCCAAAATGGAAATCTCGATCCAATCGAGAATGGCGGGCCCCGGGTGACGATCCGGTCGGCCGGCTGAGTCCACAGTATCGAGGCGTTTCATGTCCGATGACAAACGTGACGTTTTGGAAGTTCTGAAGTTTGAACTGAATTTTCTGGAACAGGGCGGTTACGGTCGTTCCGTGCACACACCCTGGAAAGCGACCTCGACCTTTCTGGATTCGCCTTCCTGCATCAACTTCAACAGCTCGGAAGAGAGACACCCGTGCAACGAATGCCTGCTGAGCGATCTGGTGCCCGCGGATGCTCAGACGGAAAACCTTCCTTGTCACCATATTCCGCTGAATCAGGTCGGGCAAACCGTGCACAGCATGGAGCGGCAAAATACCCAGGCAGAGCTGGAGAACTCGCTCAAACTATGGCTGCGCGCCTCCATTGTGCGTATTGAGCAGGAACGCTCCAAGCGAACGGCGGGCGTATTGGACGGCGGGCCCCTGCCATCGGAAACTCCGGAGAAACACTGAGTCTGGGGTGAAGTATGGATCTCTCCTGCCTGTACAGTTCGTTAACCGGCGGCCCGCGCCTTGGGGAGCGCCAAGACACCGAACTGCTGGAACAGCGCGGCAGTATCTGTCGTACCCTGCGTGTCCGCGTATTGGACCCGGTGCAGTTTCTGAATATCCCACCTAAGAATCGTCGATTCAACTCAGGTATCCGTTAAGATCGCGCGGGTTCGAAGCGGCGATCTGAGCACATAGTAGCCAAGCCAAAGAAGAGTTCCCGCGTGTTAATTTTCCGTTAAATTCGCTCCATCCGATTGACCAAGCTGCTGGGTGGCATTAATCTGCTGTCGTTATGAGCACGGATCTTGATCAATTGCGCATTGCCTACAAACGGGCGGTCAATGAATGGGTTGACACCATTCGCGCTGAAGAAGCGTTGGCCACTCTCGACCATTCGATGATCGCCATGGAGCAGTGGGATGCCGCTCACTTCGAGGAGCGCGACGCAAACGCGAAAGCCACCGAAGCGCGCGAATCCTACAAAGACGCGCTTCGTGGCGTGAACTATGGCATCTAGCAGTCACTACATCGCGCTTAGAATTATGGCAGAGTGGAACTCCGCCCTCTTACGCTCTTCAGCACTGTGACGGGAATCTGCAGTACGCGAATGGTCGAGTCTTTTTTTGTTGTGACGCGAACTGCAATCCCATCGGCTTCAGGAAACGGGTCCGACACCACTTCAAACTCCTCGCCATAGAGCCGGATGCGCTTAGAAGTCGCATAGCCAAGATGTTTAACGTGTGCACAGATTTCCGAAACTGAGGGAAGGTCACCACTATGGCTGGTCATGACAGATCCTGGGTGCTCGCTCTACGGTACTCGGTTGGGAGTTCAGGGTCTGAGCCATAAAGCTCACACCAGTTAGCCACGTTCCGAAGCAAGTCGGTCGGGATTGCTGATGTAATTAGCAATTACGCTCCCGATCAAAAGAACCGTGCACTTTCTGGGCCCCTTCTCGCGTCTCTCCCGCGCCCGCGCCCGCCCCTCCCAGGGGGTATATCTGCGAACTATTCCCTTATCTGTTAGAGCCCTTGCCAAACCCAGGTCCTGGTCTGGCAGTCGCTGCCTCCGTGACTCCCATAGTCAACTCTTTGATGACATTTGAAAGCAACTCCGACATCGGACTCACGTGCTCGGAAACACAGATAGCATCGGCACAGGCGAAGTTGGAGTCCCGGAAGGCGCCGACACCGTGTGCGTGGACTCATCTGGCTATCAGCAATTCACAGAGCCCGGGCTTCATCGTTTCCGCCCCCGGGACGCCTCTTGATGTGACCTTGACCCCGCAAACGCAGGCACAGACCTACTCCGGAAGCTATAGCGCGGGCGACCCTCCGACGGACACGATTCGACCCTAAAAGCTCCCGGACATACAAGGTAGGGCAACACATCCAGGGCGGACGGGAGGAGTTAGCCCGCGAAACAAGAAAAGTCAAAGGCCATGCCTTTAATTAAACTCCTGGAAATACTCATTGTGGTGGGTGTTCTTCTGTGGCTGGTGAATCGCTACATCCCCATGCAGGCATCCATTAAGTCAATCTTGAGCGGCGTCGTGGTCATTGGCATGGTTCTGTGCCTGCTGAGTGTTTTTGGATCGTTTAATTCCATTTCCAGGATCCACGTTGGAACGTAAAGGATGAGTGCCGCAAGGCCATTTGGCGGATGGGATAAGTTTCGAGTCGCGACTGCTCGTTCAAGTAGTTTTTCGGACGAAGCAATGCAATGAGACGTTATGTTAAGAGTCAGCGTCCCGTACCGAAAATACTAGGCACTAACCTACAGGCACCAATTCCGGGCTGCGCCGGGAACTTTGGATCGATTTGACAGCGTCTTCGGCTGTGAATCTTCCCATCACCAGAGCCAGCTTACGATTGGGTGTCGTCTCGATGGGAGACCGATCAATCCGCTGCACGTATTCGGGAGCGCGAGTACCACGACCGGTCACTTTCACGACAAACTTGATGGTTTTCATTTTTTTCCTCCTTGCATCGGAATGACGAACAATAAGGAAGTGCAATCAGGCTTTCCTGTTCTGAATTACTTTATCCCGAATGCAGCGTTCGCCTTGATGCTCCTCCCGCTTGTGATTCAGTTGGCCCGTCAAGGCATGGAAACTCACAATCTGTCCATCCCGACGATCGACGTCCCCCGGCCCAACTGTTGCCTAACCATAAGACACCTCCCGCCTTAAACAGCGTGAGTTCTCCGCCATAACTTGCTAACTGTTCCTGCGTACATTTGTGTCCGCTACGCTTGTTTGCTGCTGGCTCTCAGATCGGTTTCTGCTTGGTACCAATCCTGTTGTGCACGGCCATCTATTTTGCCGCGAAGCTCGTACAGCTCGTAAGCGCGGGTTTGGACCGCAGAGCCTGCAAAGGCGATAGCCGCATTGTCTTTAGTTAAGGATTCTGGTTGTGCGGAATCGCTGGATTTCGAGCGAATGTTGATTTTTGGGTCAATCACGTCAACCTCCTGGGTCGTCGGAGCTAAGAGGAGCGAACTTCAGAAGAGCTGACTTAGTTCAGGGGATCTGAAAGAGGAAAGGAGGTGACTCACTCGTCTCTTATACTACGCTGATCCTACAGGTCCGTCAATTCGATGGTTGACGACAATTTCTGGCGAGGAGACTGTTTGCGACTCGGATTAAGACTTCCGACCACGGGAGGCTGCATCCTGCAGTAAGTGTTCCTGCCGCGGATCTGACCGGGCTGTCCCTCGAAGTTGATTTCGCCGGGGTGGCGTTGGCCCGTGCGGGAGAAGCGCGGGAGCAGAGCGGGGAAACGAAGGCGAGTTAAGCCACAGTTACCGCCCCAGCCGTGGAAAGCAGACTGACCCATCTACCGCAGTTTGACATCGGTTGCGCAGAAGCCTAGCCTTGTAATTGAGCAAGCTACCTCTTGTTACTCTTTCAGGTCCCCTGAACTAAGTCAGCCCATCTGAAGCTTTCTCCCCTTAGATTTCTCCAAGGAGGAACTACGTCATGGCCCTATTAGCCCGTTGGGAGCCTTTCCGTGAGTTTTCCGCCATGCAAGACCGCATGAACCGCATGAACCGTCTTTTCCGTGAGTCGTACAACCCCCAAGGTCCGGAAGAGGCGTTAACAACCTCCAGCTACGCACCGCCGGTAGACATCTACGAAGACGAGCACAACATTACTCTGAAGCTTGAAGTTCCGGGCATCGACGAAAAGGACATTGATGTCCGCATCGAGAACACCACCCTCACCATCCATGGCGAGCGCAAAATCGAGAAGGAAGAAAAAGAGGAGAACTTCCGTCGCGTCGAGCGGCAGTACGGAGAGTTCACCCGGTCGTTCACGCTGCCCAGCTCGGTAGATCCAGGGCAAGTGAGCGCCCACTATGACAAGGGCGTACTGAAGATTAGCCTTGCCAAGAAGGCCGAAGCCAAGCCCAAACAGATTAAGGTGAATGTTGGCAGCGAGAAGATCGTCGAAGCCAAGGTTCATGGCAAGGTCGCGTAAACCATTAGCCAGCGGGAGAAATGGGAGACGGCTGACTGTCGGCTCCCATTTGGTTCCAACCAGCCGCCAAACGGTACGCCAAGACCTTCTAACGACGCCCTTCTCTGATCTCGAACTCCGCTAGAGGCCCTGCTGTGGTTTGCGGTTCAGCGGCTTGCCAATCGCGAGCAGAAAGATGGCACTCTTGCCTTTGGCGTGCGGCGAAAAGAAGTTAATTACGTCATCGTCGAAGAAGGTTAGCCCGGTTGCACCCAAGCGCTGGGCATACGCAGCCAGGTACATCCTCCCGCCGATTGCGCCCGCCTCCAGCTGGACGGCCCGGTAACCGCGGTTCCCGTATCCTTCCAGAATGCGTTTCAAATCAGCGAGAAAGAAGATGTCCACGCAGGCGTCCGCCGGCAGCTCCTGCTCCAATCCCAGATAGTGGGCCTCGGCGCGGAATTCCCCTGCCTTCAAAAGCTCCAGAGCGTCTTGCTCAGGCCGGAAGAAGTAAGCGCCCGGCTTGAGCCCCCGTACCGCATGCACGATCAGGTAAAGATCGTTGAGCTGCTTGCCGGGAGGCTCAAGGAAATCGGCCGGAAGACCGCTCGTGGCGCAATCGAAAATGGTAGAGAGTTGCTCCAGTGTGATGGATGCAGTCTTATCGAACGCTCGGGTAGAGCCGCGGCGCAGGATCACCTGCTCGATCGTGTCTGTCGGCTGTTCTTCTTTCGGAAGTTGTTCGAAGCGAACTGCCTCGCCTGCCGGAGCGGAAGATGGGAAGACCTGTTGCTTCCCGCGCCACTGCGCTACTTCCTCTTCGGACGCAAGCGAAGACGCGTCGTGCATCTCAAGCATGGCGGGATACTCGACCTCATGCTCGGAAAGCGGGATCGTCTCCAGGCCGAGCAGCGGAACCTCTCTCAGGGCTGGCGGCGAACTCTTCGCTTTGCGCCCGATCGGTACCAGGCACAAGGAAACCTCGCGCCGCGTATCGAGATCAAGTAGACGGTTCACCTCGCCGTCGATGAACCCGAGCACGATCTCGACCGGCAGCCCCGAAGCCACAGAAACGGCCAGCAGGTTCGCCAGCAGCGTGCCATTGTCCCAACCGAAATGGCGATAGGTGCGCGCCTGGTACTTCCAGGCGTTCCGCCAGTATGCTCCGGAGCAGATGATGGTCGCGGGCGCGTGAACCACCGCGGGCTCCATCGCCGTCGCCAGAGCCAGGTTTCTGCGAAAATCACCTCTTCGCAGAAGCCCTAGCGATACATCCGCCGGATTGAAGTGATACACGCCGGCATCCAAGCCCGCGAGATCGCCAGTCACGACGTACAGCTCGATCTCGTAGAGGGCGCCGGTGCAGGCTGCGGCGCGAAAGTAGATCTCTCCGCCTGGATATGCGCGCTGTTTAGTAATCCCTGCCGAGAAGTAGAGAATGCGCCCCAGATCCTGAAGGTCAGGAACCGAATCGGCGCGCGACGAGGGCACTGGCTCCGAGATCGCCGAGAGCGCGGCCACCCCTGTATGCGGCACGTCCCGCGGCAGCGGAAGCGGCTCTATCGTCGGATAGATTTTGAAAGGCTGCGGCCGATTCGCCCAGTCCAGGAAGTGAGGATTGTTACGAATACTCCAGTGGGAGTGCTTCGTACCATCGTGATAGTTCCAAGTCGCCTGTACGTCGCGGTTGTTCATCGGTTGCTATCTCAGACTAGCACCGGCAAGCGGCTACGGCCCCAAGCAATGAACCTGATGGCCTGGATCACGGGCGACTCGGGATGTGACCCTCATTCTGAAGCTGGTCGTGGAAGGGCGCTTTCCGCGCCCGTGGACTACGGATCGGGAGCACCGCGACCTGCGGCAGTTGATGCAGCACCTCGTCTAAAATGATTCAAATAGAATGTTTGTGCGCCCATCCGGTGGTGAGGATCGCAGGTACGTGTAGGCAGGAACAGCCAGGACACATAGAACGATAGGGGGACGAGGTATCGCCCTATATTGCTATTCGCCATTGCTCCAGCACCACCACCGATCATCGACTCTGGGCTGGCACCTGCCGGAAGGCGACGATCCAGCGCTCGTGGCCGAGCATGTTGCTCACTGGGCGGACAGGATTGAGGCGGAGGTGAATCCTGTGATCGAGGATGCCCAGGCGGCAGAGGCGGCGTCGAGGGTTTTCGGGAAACAGCGGGCGCTGCTAATGTGATCACGGGGCCATTCGTGTACGCGCATTATGGAAATTGCCCTTCCGCGCAACGCGCGGCGGAAGGGCGTCGCAATTTCGCTTTCAGAGAGCGCTATTGCTTGTCATACGCTGCCGTGTAGCTGACTTTCTTGCCGTCGGGGCTGGTCCCGCTGGCGGTTACGGTGCGGCTCTTCCCGTCGGTCGCGGTGACGATGGTGCCGCTCAAGGTAACCTTATCGCCGCTCTTGAGCTTGAATTTCAGCGTGTGGGCATTGACCTTCACGTACGAACGCGTGCCTGAGTTGGGGTCACCGGTGGCCGGGTAGTCCTTGCCGTCGAATTTGCCAGTCCATTCGGTGTGAGTTGGTGTGCCGTCGCCGCTGGTGCCATCAATGGTGACTTTCACGCTGTCGCCCGCAGCCTCGTAAACGACCATCGTGCTTTTCGGCGCCCCCGGGCTGAATGTGGATTTGTCCTCGTTCAGTTTCCAGCTGCCCATATTCCATTCTGTGGCGAGGCATACAACCGCACCCGCAAAACATAAGACCAAGGTCACTGCAACCATTCTTGCTTTCATATCGCCTCCTGATTGAGATAGATGAAACGGCCAGCTATTCTAGCGCAGATTGTGGGCCTTCTCTGAGAGAAGTGGAAGACAACTGTTGTAACGGGCCTCTGCGCTCACAACTCGCTCCACGGGTGCAACCGCGATTCATCAACCGAGCCTACAAGCACAGCTGCCTTCCGACTAGTAGCCAACCTGGGACGATGCGTGGGGTAGTCCAACGTCCCCGTTGTCAATTAAACTTCCCTCGCCAGAGAAAACAAGGGGACTACCGATGCTCAACCGCCGCACCTTCCTCAAAACCAGTGCGACCGTCATTCCAATGACAGCCGCGCTCACCGCTCTCGACCCAGCTTCGACGCTCGCCGCGGAAGAAGTTGCTGTCGCTGCCGTTAGCACGTCTACATCCCAGCTCATCCCCCTACCCCCGCGCATGGCTTCCGTGGACCCGGCCACCGAGCCGTGGCAGCGGAAGATTCGCCGCGTGGGGCAGAGCAACATGACGGAGCACGACCCCGCTGTGATGAACATCGAAGAGTGGGCCGACTACTGGCACTCCGCCGAGGCGGACATTGTCTTTATCAGCGTCACCGGCATCCTCGCGTTCTACCCTTCGAAGGTAAAGTTCCACCGCCATGGAAAATTCCTGAATGGCCGCGACTTCTTCGGCGAGTGTGTGGCCGCCGCGAAGAAGCGCAACATGCGAGTCGTCGCGCGCATGAGCCCCGATCTCAACTGGGGCGATGCACTCGAGGCTCATCCAGAGTGGGCGATGCGCAACAAGGACGGATCCGTGCAATTCAGCGAGGAAGAACCGCGTCTCTTCAAGACATGCATGTTCTCCACCTACATGGACGATTACGTTCCGGCAATCATGCGCGAGGTCCACTCACTCTACGACGTCGACTGCTTCTACACCAATGGTTGGCCACCGATCGGCAGCCTGCCGGAGTGTCACTGCGCGATCTGCAGCAAGCTGCCGCCCGCTGGCACTCCGGCATACTGGCGCGTCTTCAACGATCGTGTCTTCGAGCTCTGGCAGAAGTACGACGCCATTGCCAAAGAGAAAAAGCCGGACAGCTTCTTCTTCGCCAACCTCGGCGGCAACGTCCGCGGCGGCCCCAATCTCGACCGACTCGGCAAGATCGCCGCCTGGTTCCAGGCCGACAACCAGGGGCGCACCTATGACGACCCTGCCGTCTGGGGATGCACCCTGCAGGGCCGTGTCTGCAATGCTGTGCTGGACGGGAAATTTGCCGCCAACGTCACCGCCGCGTACTCCACCGGCGCTGTAACCTGGCGCAACGCCTCGAAGAACCCCGCCGAGGCCGAGATGTGGTTGAACGAAACCCTTGCCGGGGGCATGGTTCCCTACTATCACTTCATCGGCTCGGAGAATGGCTTTGGCGAAGACCGCCGCTGGCAGAGGGTCGGCGTCGACTACTTCCGCTGGACCGCCCAGCACGATGTTCACTTCACGACCCGCCGCTCCATTGCCAATATCGGAGTCGTGATGGGGCAGAGCACGCAGCTTCTCTATCCCGGTCCCGCCACAATGCGCTCCCGCGCATACATGCACGAGACCACCCAGGGCATCTACGATGCGCTCCTTCGAGGCCGTTTCGCCTTTGACTTCGTACACGAAGATCGTCTCGAGCCGGAACGCCTCAGTAAGTATCGCGCGCTCTTGCTGCCGAATATCGCGATGCTCAGCGATCGCCAATGCCAGCAGATCCGAGACTACGTGCAATCAGGCGGGTCGATCATGGCCAGCTTCGAGACCGGCCTCTACGACGAAAACCTCAACCAGCGCG
>Ga0182018_10005194_pt1 | contig 10588 bp, 8 predicted proteins | sample 812P2MmetaG_FD_120490 | JGI IMG/M metagenome (GOLD analysis project Ga0182018, IMG submission 120490) | Permafrost microbial communities from Stordalen Mire, Sweden - 812P2M metaG | ecosystem: Environmental > Terrestrial > Soil > Wetlands > Permafrost | place: Sweden: Stordalen | collected... | reverse complement strand
TTCAGGCGTACTACGCAGCGCACCAGACCGACTACAAGACCGAGGAAGAGGTAAAGACCCGTCACATCCTCATCTCATCGAGAGCAGGAGCGGACGCACAGACGGACGCTGCAGCGAAGGTGAAGGCACAGGACGTGCTGAAGCAGCTACAGGGCGGAGCGAAGTTCGCGGATCTGGCGAAGAAGTACTCGGAAGACCCGGGATCGAAGGACACGGGCGGCGAGTTGCCGCTGATGCCGACGGCCCAGCTCGATGCGGCGTATGCCAAGGCGGCGATGGCGCTGGCGCCCGGACAAACCTCGGGACTGGTGAAGTCGGCGTTCGGCTACCACATCATCCAGACGGAGCAGAAGCAGGCGGCGGGAACCAAGCCGCTGGCGGATGTCAAGGACTCGATTGTGCAGACGCTCCAGCAGCAGAAGCAGGGCTCGGCGGTAGCGGCCTATGCGCAGAAGCTTGCAGCCGAGGCGAAGAGTGGGGGTCTGGACAAGATGGCGGCAGCCAGCGGGCTGCACGCCGTGACCACCGACTATCTGGCAAAGGATGGCGTAATCGGCGGGCTCTCAGACGCGACCGCGCTGCTGGCGCAGGCCTTCGCCACGGACAAGGGCGCGGCTCCCGGGACCGTCTCGACCGGCGACGGGATGGCGGTGTTCACCGTGGTGGATGTAAAACCGGCGCACGCGCCGGAGTTTGCGGCATACAAGGACCACATCCTGAACGACTATCGCCAGGAGCAGGTACCGCGGCTGCTGCAGCAGCAAACCACCAAGCTGGCCGACCGGGCGAAAGCTCTGGGAGACCTGAAGAAGGCGGCGGCGGAGATCAAGGCGACGGTGAAGTCGAGCGACCTAGTCGGGCAGGATGGACAGGTGCCGGACCTGGGCGCGATGAGCGGACCGGGTACGGTGGCGTTTACCCTGCCGCCGGGAGCGATCTCAGGGCCGATCAGTGCGGGACAGAACGGCGTGGTCCTGTCGGTAACGGACAAACTGGCGCCCAGCGCGGCGGACGTTGTGCAGCACATGGACCAGACGCGCGAGCAGCTGCTGAGCGATCAGCGCGACGAGATCTTCCGGGTCTTCCTGGGGACGCTGTCGGAGACCTACGAGAAGGGCGGCGGGGTGCGCTACACGAAGCAGCCGACGCCGGGGCTTCCCGGCGCGCCCTCGGGGCAGTAATCCAGAGGCACCAGACGCCCGTTCCCTGCCCCGCGTGGGTTACGCTGGGTTGGGAGCGGGCGGTTCTTATTTGGCGTGACGCGGATTTGCGCATCAGAGTGGTAGAGGATCTGACGACGATTTTGCTGCTGGATCGTCTGCGGCTCGCTGTCGGCCTCTAGTAGCGGCGATCGGGTTTCGTTGCGATGAGGGTTAAGGCATGAACCAGGAGCGGATGTCGGGGGTGCTGCTGCATGTGACGTCGCTGCCCTCGCATGGCGGGGTGGGTGATTTTGGCCCGGCGGCATACGAGTTTGTCGACTTTCTAGCGGCCGCCAAGCAGCGGCTCTGGCAGGTGTTGCCCCTGAGCCCGACCGGGTATGGCAGCGCGCCCTACTCGGCGCTGTCTGCGTTTGCGGGAAATCCGCTGCTGATCTCGCTGGAGCGGTTGGCGCAGGATGGGTGGATCGCAGGCGAGCGTCTGACAGGGCTCCCCGGTCGCGACGGCCCGGTGGACTTTGGCGCGGTGGCGACGCGCAAGCTGCCGCTGATCGAGGAAGCGGCGGGGAACTTCCTCGACCGCGCGAATGAAGAGCAGAAGGCTCACTTCCAGGAATTTTGCCAGGAAAATCTGAGCTGGCTGCCCGACTATGCAACGTTCAACGTGCTGCGGCGGCGGTTTGGCTATGTGAGCTGGCATGAGTGGCCTGCGGAGTTTGCGCAGCGCAAGCACGATGCGTTGAGCTCAGTATTGACCGAGCATGGGCGCGAGATTGCCATCGAGCAGGCGGTCCAGTTCTTCTTCGACCAGCAGTGGTGCGCTCTGCGGGCCTACTGCAAGGAGCGCGACATCCGCGTCCTGGGCGATGTTGCGATCTTTGTGAACTACGACAGCGCAGACGTGTGGACCCATCCCGGGCTGTTCGAGCTGGACGACAAAGGCAGCATGATCCGGGTGTCGGGTGTGCCCCCGGATTATTTCTCCGCGGACGGTCAGCGCTGGGGCAATCCTTTGTACAAGTGGGGCGAGATGCGGGAGCGCGGCTTCGCCTGGTGGGTGGAGCGGGTGCGGCGGACACTGGCGCTGTACGACATGATCCGGCTGGACCACTTTCGCGGGTTCGAGGCATACTGGTCGATTGCCGCGGAGGAGCCGACCGCAATCCGCGGACAGTGGGTGAAAGCGCCGGGGCAGGAGCTGTTTGCGCGGCTGAAGGAGGTGTTTGGCGAGCTGCCGTTTATCGCGGAAGACCTGGGGGTGATTACGCCTGAAGTGGATGAGCTGCGCGAACGGTTTGGGATGCCGGGGATGCGGGTGCTGCAGTTCGGCTTCTCCGACCGCTCAGCGCATATTTACCTGCCGCACAAGTTTGTGCCTAATTCGGTTGCATACACGGGGACCCACGACAACGACACCACGCTGGGGTGGTGGAGGAATGGCACAACCGCCACGGAGCGCTCCAGCCTCGAGACCTATCTGGGGCCGATTGCGCACGACCAGCAGGTGGTGGGGGCGATGATGCGGGCGGCGGCGGGATCGGTGGCAAACCTGTGCATCTTTCCCATGCAGGACATTTTGGGACTGGGCAGCGAAGCCCGCATGAACACGCCCGCGGCGAGCCAGGGCAACTGGACCTGGCGGTATGGGAGGGACGCGCTCAATCCGGAGCATGCAGCGAAGCTGGCTGCGCTGATGGAGATGACTGACCGCGATGGGTTCGTCGCGCCGCGGTATGAGGCGCCCAAAGCGGGCGCGGCATAAGCCCGGAGGCTACGCCCGGAATGCGTGTAGTCCAGGCGCGTTAGACTGGTGGGAGCGAAATTCAATCTACAGGAGCAACAATGCCTCTCTCTGGCGAAGCCATACGAACGATGAATTATGTGGACGATATCTCGGTGACGCTGCGGCGGATTCTGACGGTGCTGCCGTCGCTGACGGAGGACGAGCGCCAGCGCGTGGCGGAGCACATCAAGGAGTCCGACCCAAGCTACGAGAGCGTGATCCTGGCGATGGCAGGCAAGAAGTGAGCTGTGGCTGACGCGGATGGCGCGGAAACCTCCGGTGCAGCGTTCGCGATTCGCACCGTAGCCGTAATCGGTGCGGGGCGCGTGGGGCGGAGCTTTGCCCTGGCCTGCGCGGCGGCAGGATTCGACGTGGTGCTGGAAGATGTGATGCCGGCAAACCTGCGCCGCGCGCAGGAGGAGTATGCAGAGCTTGGGACTCTCCCTGCAACCGGAGCGGGGCGGCTGCGCGTTGCGCTGACGGTGGAGGATGCGGTGCGGGCCGCGGATGTCGCGGTGGACTTTGTACCGGATGAGCTGGAGTCGAAGCTGGAGATCTTCTGCCTGGTCGACCGCATGGCCCCGCCCAGAACGATCCTGTTGACGCCGAGCGATGCGCTGAGCATTACGGACCTGGCGTCATGCACCTATCGCGGGGAGCGGTGCTTTGCGGTGCGGGGACTTGTTGCGGGTGAGGCTTTCCAAGCAGCAGCGCCAGTCCGGCTGCTGCATCCCAAGCGCGCCGCTGCGGGAGTGATGGCAGCGGTCGGCTCGTTCCTGAATACGCTGGGTTGCGTGGTGCAAGTGGAAGAGGACCGCGATGCGCCGATGCTGGTCAAGAACTACTTGTAGCCCATGCCTGCCAGCACGCCGCGCATGTAGCTGAAGCTCTGAAGCACGCCGGGCATGGGGTTGTCGGCGTTGATCTCGTATTCGAGATCAACGTTGCCGGGGTACTTCATCTGAATCAGCGCCTCGAAGATGCCGCGGATCGGCATCACGCCTTCGCCGACCGCAACTTGACTCTCCTTCGCGGTGGCGTCAGCGAGGTCCTTGATGTGCAGGTCGTAGAGGCGCGGGCCTGCGGCGTGAATGGCGGCGACGACGTCCGCGCCCGCGCGTAGGGAGTGCCCTAGGTCCATGCAGAGGCCGATGCGCGGATCCATGCCCTTGACGGCCTTGAGCACGTCGAAGGGCGAAGGGAAGTTCTTGTCCTCGGGGCCGTGGTTGTGGATGGCGAGCTTGATGTCGTATTCCTTGACGAATTTCTCCAGCCGCGGAAGGTTCTCGTGCGTCGGCGCACAAACCGCGATGGGAATCCCGGCGGCCTTGAGGTACTCGAACTTCGGGCGGATATCGTCGTCGTCATCCTTGGCGAAGGTGATGTTGCCGGCGGCGGTGAGGGTGAAGCCGGCCGCGCGGTACTCGGCCGCCTTTGGCGCCACCTGGTCGAGCGGCGTCATCGGCAGATGCACGTCTTTGAGGTTGAGCAGGGGCGTCCTAAGCTGGTGCATGAAGTCGATGAGGTGCGCCGAGTCGAAGCCGCGAAAGGTGTAGCTTGCGATGCCGAGGCGGATGGGGAGCGAGGTGTCCGGACTCGGCGGCTTCAGCGCCGTGGGGCGGGTGGCTTGGCCTGGAGATGCGTCGGGCAGGAGAGTGGCTGCGGCGGCAAGGGCGCCTGTGTGGAGGAGGGTGCGACGGGACACGAAGTTGGCGGATGTCATCGGGCGCTATGGTATCCCCCTGGATAGGTGGGCGTCTATAGGCCCCCAAATCGACCATCGGCTGATCGTCGATCAAGTCGCGCCTCTGGGATCACGTTCCTGACCTTACTCGAGCTCAGTGCTTGTGGTGCGAAGCTTCTCACGCCCGCCTGTGTCCCAAATGTTCAGACCGCAATCTGTTCCGATAAGCGATCCAAATGATCGCGCCATAGAGCGACTGCAAGATGTAGCTGAGGCTTGCGAGCAACCCGAATGTGAGCACGCAGTCCCACCAAAGCCTCTCGTCGGCCTCGTGGTCGTTGTTCGCGGAAATCTTCTCAAAATGCTTCGTCAGGGCCCGGCGCTCGTCAGGCGAAAGTTTATGCTCGGGTCTCATTTGCTGATGCATAAATTGCAATGCCTCGCCGCTTAGCTCGCCATCGTTCTCGCCGGTATCGTCAACCGTTTCAGAGATTCGTACGATCAGGACCGCGAACAGAACAGCAGCGAACAAGCCTGCCGCCAGCCTATGCCACCACTTCTTGCTTAGGCCTAGCTGCCGGAACATGGCCCGAAATGGAAATAGTACGCTGAGCTCCATGGAGCCATTCTAGTAATTGGGCGATCACAATGTTAGTACCTAGAGGATCACAATTGGTTCTTTTTTCGCAGCTCTACAATCTGCTGATGGAGGAGTTTGGCGGTGAGCGAGCGCGTCAGCGTATCCACAGCCGACTGCTGGGCCGGAGTGAGCGGAGCCGCAGTCGCCGCCAGTTTGGCTGTTGTTCGTGCCAGTTCAGCCTGGCGCAGCATCTCAGCGTCCTGCTGTAAGGCCTGGATGGCCGGAACAGCGTCGAGCGACTGTAGCCGTTGGTGGTACCTCTCAACTTCCCCGCTGACGATCCTCTCAGCAGCAGCAGATTCGCGGCTGCGGTCGGCGAGATGCGCGGCTGCGACCTGCTGCAGGTCGTCGATATCGTAGACGAAGCAGCCTTCGACTTCATTCATGCGCGGATCCACATCCCGAGGCACTGCGATGTCGATGAAAAACATGGGGCGATGGCGGCGGCGCTCGAGGAAGGCGCGTCCATGTGCGCGGTCGAAGATGTGATGGTCGGAGCCGGTGGAGGTGATGACGATGTCGGCACGGCCGGCCTGCGCGTGGAGCTGGTCGAAGGGGACGACCTCCGTGGTGCAGGCGGTAGGGACGGGCTGGTTGGCTGATTGAGTCGAGATGAGTTCGGCGATCTGGCCGGCGATGAGGGCAGCGCGCTCGGCGGTGCGGTTGGAGACGAGGATGGTGGTTGCGCCCTGCTGGATCAGGTGACGCGCGGCCAGCTCGGACATCTTGCCCGCTCCCACTAGGAGCACAGTCTTTCCGGATAATGAACCGAATATCTTGCGCGCGAGATCGACTGCGACCGAAGCAATCGAGACGTACGAGCTGCCGATCTGGGTCTCGGAGCGAACGCGCTTGGCGACGGAGAACGCGCGCTGGAAGAGTGGTTCGAGGGCCGTGGAGACGGCGCCGGCCTCGCGCGCGACAGTGTAGGACTGCTTGACCTGGCCGAGGATCTGCGGCTCGCCGACAACCATGGAGTCGAGCGAGCTGGCGACGCGGAAGAGATGGCGGACGGCTTCTCGCTCGCGATATTCGTAGAGATGCGGCTCGACGGTGGCGGCCGGCACGGCGAAGTACTCATGCAGGAAACGGAGGAGATTGGGGACCGCGGATTCCTGCGCATCCCCGTTTGGATGCGATTGGAACGTTAGGAACTCGACGCGGTTACATGTGGAGAGGATGAGGGCTTCGTGGATGCCGGGCTGCTGGGCAAGGGTGCGGACTGCATCGGCCAGCCGCCCCATCGGTATTGCCAGGCGCTCGCGGACCTCGATCGGAGCGGTCGTGTGGTTCACTCCGACAAGCACCAGCGAGCCCTCAGGCACGCGGGCCTGCGCGGCTTCCGCAGCCGAGGGCACAATCGTCAGGCGCTGGCTCGACTGGATCATGGCGTTGGAAACCGATGTACGACCGAAAACTGGTTCGCCGCCCAGACGGCAAGGACGACGAGGAAGACGAAGCTCGAAAGATAGACGGCGCGCCGTCCCCTGAGGCCGGAGGTGCGGCGAATGAAGATCATGGCGATGTAGGCCAGCCACATGGCGAACGCAAGCAGGATCTTGGGATCGCGGAAGTAGGCGGCGCCAAAGTCCTGCTGGGCGATGACCGAGCCGATGAGCAGGCCGACAGTCATGCACGGAAGGCCGAACAGGAGTGTCTTGAGCGCAATCTGGTCGATGGTCTCAAGCGGTGTATCAAGCGGCGGCAGAAAGCGATGCGCACCCGACCTCGACTTCAGTCGGCGTTCCTGGATCAGATAGAGCAGCGACGCCAGCAGCGAGCACAGCAGCGCAGCGTAGGCGGCGAGCAGCAGGACGATGTGGAGGAATATCCAGCCGGTACGAAACGGGACGACCAGATCCTCATGTCCCGGACGGAAAGCCGCGAGCATCGCCAGCAGAAACGCAATCGGCAGCAGGAAGATGCCGATCGACACACTCCGGTAGCCGGCATACACCGCAAGAAACGCCAACCCAAGAATCAGGGCGCAGAGCGACTGGACCTCGTGGGTCTCGACCGGCAGGCGGTGATGTGCGGCATTCAGCGTCTCGGCAAGTGAGACAAAGTGGAAAAAAACGGCAGCAACCGCAGCCGGGACAGCAAAGTGACGCCAGTCGAGCCGGGGCTGTTCCGCGTTCGCCGAGAGCGCGGCAGGCAGCACCGCGAGTGCGGCGATGCCATAGAGAAAGACCGCGACACGGAGCCAGAGTAGGGTCATAGGGCCACTTTGCAGTATATCCGGCCCCCATCGGGGCGAGGTTGGGAGTTGCTTGCCAAGTATCTGCTACTAGAGTCGGCTGGACGGCCTGATTCGGTCAGTGATGCTAGTCACAAGGGAAGATGCGGCTCGCTATTCGAGTCGGCGCGGGCAGCACACGGGCCGTCGCGCAGCGGACGGGAGGGTGGTGCGGTATTCTGGCGATTCCGCTATGGCGAACCCGATGAGCGACGATGCGGCGATGCAGACGCCGGTGATGCGGCAGTACTTCGCGGCAAAGCAGGCCCATCCCGACTGCCTCATGTTCTGCCGCATCGGCGACTTCTACGAGCTGTTCTACGAGGACGCGATCGTGGCCTCGCGCGAGTTGCAACTGACGCTGACGGCGCGCGACCGCGAGAAGAAGCAGCCAATGTGCGGCGTGCCCTACCACGCCGCCGAGCAGTACATCCAGCGCCTCCTCCGCAAGGGCTACCGCATCGCACTCTGTGAACAGATGGAGGACCCCAAACTCACCAAAAAGATCGTTCGCCGCGAGGTGACACGCGTACTCACGCCGGGGACCGTGGCGGATACAGGCTTGGGGGCCGAGCAAAGCAACTGGTTGGGGAGTATCGCGGTTGCAGGTTCGGGTTCGGCAATATGCGTGGGTTTGGCGTTCGTCGATCTATCTACAGGCGACCTCCGCGCAACGGAGTTTGCAGGGCTGGGTGCGTGGGCGCACTTGGCGGATGAGGTGGGAAGGCTGCGACCGGTGGAGATGCTGTTTGCGGAGAGTGGGTTCGCGGGCCTTTCGGAAAGCACAACCGCAGGTCCTTCGGCTCCGTTGCGCTTCGCTCAGGATGACAAGTCTGTGGGGGCTTCGTGGAAGGAAGGCGAGGGCAGGTGCGGGTGGCTTGAGGGCGTCCGGACGCGGACGCCGCTGGAGGATTGGGTATTCACCGCGGAGTACGCCGTGCCCCTGGTGCGACGCCACTTCGGTGTGCAGACGCTGGACGGCATGGGTCTGGGCGGACACGAGGCGGCGGCGGTCGCGGCGGGCGCCCTCCTGCACTATCTGCAAAAGACGATGCAGGGTGGCTTGGAGCATGTCGACGGAATCCGCTTCTACGAGCACGCAGGCGGCCTGGCCCTCGATGCAGTCAGCGTCCGCAACCTGGAGCTGGTCGAGCCGCTATTCTCCGGCGAGTCGGTGCAGACGACACTCTTTCACACCCTCGACGCCTGCTGCACCCCGATGGGCAAACGGCTGCTCCGAGCGACGCTGCTGCGGCCGTCAAGCGACCTGAGGGAGATTGAGGCGCGGCTGGATGCCGTGGCAGAGGCGGCTGGCGATCTACGGCGGCGAGAAGGGGTCAGGCGGGCCATGGATGGGCTGCTCGACCTGGAGCGGCTCCTGGGGCGCGTGGCGCTGGATTCGGCGGGGCCTCGCGAGGTAATGGCACTGGCCGCGACGCTGAAGTGCCTGCCGGCGCTGCGGGAGGCTGTGAATAAGTTCGAAGCAAGCCGGTGGCGAGAGATGGGCAGCACGTCTTCCACATCAATTTCCACAGGGATTTCCACAGCAGATTCCCAGGCATTATCCACAGAGATTTCCACAGAATTCGACACCATGGACGACCTTTACCAGTTGATCGTAGAGACCCTGACAGAGGAGCCCCCAGTGAACCTCTCTGACGGCGGTGTGATCCGCGCAGGAGTAGATGCTGAACTAGACGAGCTCCGAGAACTCGGTCACTCTGGCCGTCAGGCGCTGGCAGGAATTGAGGAACGGGAGCGTCAGCGAACCGGGATCGGAAGCCTCAAGGTCAGATTCAACTCTGTCTTTGGTTATTATCTGGAAGTCACTAAAGCTAATAGCAGATCGGTTCCAACCGATTACGAGCGAAAGCAGACACTGGTGAATGCGGAGCGCTTCACCACGCCCGAGCTGAAGGAGTATGAGACCAAGATCCTGACCGCGCAGGAGCGCGCCGGCGACATCGAGCGGCACATCTTTGCCGAGCTGCGCAGTCAACTGCTCAAAGCCGCGGGCCGCATGCGCGAGACCGCCCGCCGCGTAGCCGAGATCGATATGATGGCCTGCTTCGCACATCTGGCAGCGCTGCGGGGTTGGGTGCGCCCCAAGGTGGAGGATTCGGCGGAGCTGGAGTTTGCAGGCGGGCGGCATCCGGTGGTGGAGCGGAGGTTGGAAGAATCGGGTGGAGGCCGGTTTGTGCCGAACGCGATTTCCCTGGAGGGCTGGTTTGGGGATGACTCAGGATTCCGGGGTGCGATTTCCCACCCCTCAACTGCTGGGGCAACCCGCTCATCGCCGGGGTCGGCATCGATTGCCTTGATTACAGGTCCCAACATGGGCGGCAAGAGCACCTATCTGCGGCAGGCTGCGCTGCTGGTCATCATGGCGCAGTCAGGATGCTTTGTGCCGGCGGAACGGATGCGGCTGGGCCTGGTGGACCGTATCTACACCCGCATCGGGGCCAGCGATAATGTGGCGCGAGGCCGGTCAACGTTCATGGTGGAGATGACGGAGACCGCCGCGATCCTTAACACTGCGACCGCGCGCAGCCTTGTACTGCTGGATGAAATGGGACGCGGAACCGCAACATACGATGGTCTTTCTTTGGCATGGGCAACCGTGGAACACTTACATGAGCGCATCGGCGCCAGGACGCTCTTCGCAACCCATTATCACGAGCTCACATTGCTCGCCGACCGCCTACCGCGCCTGAAGAACCTGCGCGTGACGGTTAAGGAGAACTCAAGCGGAATCGTCTTCCTGCATACGGTGGAAGCAGGAGCAGCGAGTAAGAGCTACGGAATCGAGGTGGCGCGCCTGGCGGGACTGCCGGCGGCAGTAATCGCCCGCGCTCGCGAAGTCCTGAAGCTGCATGAGCGGGCGGAGACGCAACAGGTTGCGAGCGCGCTCGATCAGGCTCGGACCACGATGCAGATGACCATGTTCACCCCGCTCTCCCAGAGGATCGTCGACCGCATCGCCGCCACCGATGTGGACGGCCTCACGCCCCGTGACGCGCTGGCGCTCCTCGCCGAACTCCAACGCGAGTTGGGAGGGACCCCATGATCCCGAAGCCGATGATTG
>Ga0182018_10005193_pt1 | contig 10589 bp, 11 predicted proteins | sample 812P2MmetaG_FD_120490 | JGI IMG/M metagenome (GOLD analysis project Ga0182018, IMG submission 120490) | Permafrost microbial communities from Stordalen Mire, Sweden - 812P2M metaG | ecosystem: Environmental > Terrestrial > Soil > Wetlands > Permafrost | place: Sweden: Stordalen | collected... | reverse complement strand
TCGCCCGCCGCCTGGTCCGCCGGGCTGTGGAGATCGTCAAAGGGGATCTTCACGGGATTGATTTCGCACACGTGGAGCGAGTGCTGGAAATGGCGCGCTCAGCCGAAGGCCACGACCGGATGCAGGCGCCCGGCTTGGACGTCTGCCGGTCCTTCGATTGGATCCGGTTTGCGCCCCCTGGCCCGTGGGCCCCGGCTGCGGACTTTTCGGTTTCGCTTCAAATTCCAGGATCGGTGGAACTGCCTGGCTCCCTCACCCGTATTACATTGCAGGTACTAGAGAAAGAAGAGCTCGCGCGACCTTGTGCTACAGTGGTGAATGAGCTGGACTGGCGGCGTTTTTACAGGGGCGAAGGCGCGCCGAGCCTGGAACTACGTAACTGGAGACCTGGTGACCAGTACCGAAGAGTGGGGCAAACCAAACCGGAAAAGGTCAAATTCTTCTTCCAGGAAGCTCGGGTACCCTTGTGGGAGCGCCGGGACTGGCCGATTATCACCTATGATGGGAAAATTGTGTGGGCCAGGCGTTTCGGAGCAGCCGCCGAATTCGCGACCGGCCCAGAAACCCGTTCCGTTCTTCAAGTGGCCGAAACTGGGTGGTAACTTTGGAATCAACTCGAGCGGCCGCAACGTCCAATTCAGTGAGTACAGTTACCGCCCCACGTGTAGGGAGATGGCATGAATAATTCTAATATTAAGACCGCGGTGTTTTGGGTGGTCATCATCATGGTAGTGGTGTTGTTTTGGACCGTGGTCCACACCACCAAGTCGCGCCCGGACGCCCAGCTCTCATTCACGCAGTTGATGAACGATGTGAACGCGGGCAAGATCAAGACGGTGAGCATCAGTGGTAACGATCTGCACGGCACGTATAAAGATGACAATCAGGAGTTGCACGCGGTCATCCCCAACGTCCATCAAAGCCTCGACGACGCCATGCTGGCGAAGGGCGTGGACATCAAATACAACAAGGAAGCCGGCGGCGGATGGGTTTCCATTCTGATAAACGCGATTCCGTTCGTTCTTTTGCTGGCGTTCTGGATTTTCATGATGCGGCAGATGCAGAGCGGCGGGAACAAAGCGCTGAGTTTCGGCAAGAGCCGCGCGCGCCTGCATTCGTCCCAGCAGAAGAAGGTAACGTTCAAAGACGTAGCCGGCGTGGAAGAAGCCAAGGAAGAGCTGCAGGAGATCATCGAGTTCCTGCGTGAGCCCCAGAAATTTCAGAAGCTGGGCGGGCGTATTCCGAAAGGCGTGCTCCTGATCGGTCCTCCCGGAACCGGCAAGACGCTCCTGGCGCGCGCCATCGCGGGCGAGGCGAACGTTCCGTTCTTCTCCATTTCGGGATCGGATTTCGTTGAGATGTTCGTGGGCGTGGGCGCGAGCCGCGTGCGCGATCTGTTCGAACAGGGCAAGAAGAATGCTCCGTGCATCGTCTTCATCGACGAAATCGACGCCGTGGGACGGCATCGCGGCGCGGGTCTCGGCGGCGGGCACGATGAACGCGAGCAGACCCTCAATCAATTGCTGGTGGAGATGGATGGATTTGAATCCAACGAAGGCGTGATCCTGGTGGCGGCAACCAATCGCCCGGACGTCTTGGATCCCGCGCTGCTGCGGCCGGGCCGTTTCGACCGGCGCGTGGTGGTGGGCCGTCCCGACGTCAGGGGCCGCGAGATGATTCTCCGCGTGCATACCAAAAAGTCGCCGCTGGCCGACGATGTGGATCTGTCGGTTGTCGCGCGCGGCACGCCTGGATTCGCGGGCGCGGATCTGGCCAACCTGGTGAACGAAGCCGCGCTGGTGGCGGCCCGGCAGAATCGCAAAGTGGTCACGCAGTTCGATTTCGAGCTGGCCAAGGATAAGGTCATGATGGGCGTGGAACGCAAGTCGCTCATCATCAGCGACGAGGAAAAGCGCAACACGGCGTATCACGAAGCCGGCCACGCGCTGGTGGCGGCCATGATTCCGGAGGCCGATCCGCTGCACAAGGTCACCATCATCCCGCGCGGAATGGCGTTGGGTCTCACAATGCAGTTGCCGATCGACGACAAGCACTCCTACAACAAGGGCTATCTCCAAGCGCAGCTCGCCATCTTGATGGCTGGCAGGATCGCCGAAGAGATCTTCATGCATCACATCACCACCGGCGCCGGCAACGATATCGAACGCGCCACCGACATGGCCCGCAAGATGGTGTGCGAGTGGGGCATGAGCGAGCTGGGGCCGATGAGCTTCGGCAAGAAGGAAGAGCAGATCTTCCTGGGCCGCGAAATCGCCCAGCATCGCGACTACAGCGAAGCCACGGCGATCCTGATCGACGAGCAGGTTCGCAAGCTGGTGGATGAGGGCTATGACCGCGCGCGCAAGATTATCGAGGCGCGGTCCGATGGACTGGCGCGCATCGCCGAAGCCCTGCTGGAGCGCGAAGTGCTGGACGGCGCCGAAGTAAAATTGCTGATCGACGGCGAAACTCTTCCGGCTTCCTCACGGCCGAAGACAATGCCTCCCAACGACGGCGAAAAACAACAGGTGATTCGTCCGGAGGGCCCTAAGCCCTTGCCGGGGCTATTAGGCGGCGAGCGGCCGCAGCCCGCTTAGACCTGCTTGATGCCCGAGTGATTCCTCAATTTCCCGTCTACCTGTTCGACGTAGACGGGACACTCGTGGACTCCGCGGTCGACATTTGCGGCGCCATCCAAGGCGTTCTCGCAAGCACTCCACAGTGCAACGTTACCGACGAGTTCCTGCGGCGGTACATCGGACGCCATCTCTACGATCTGTTCCAGGATCTCTTTCCAGAGCGGCCGCGCGCACAGATGGATGAGATGATCGCGGATTATCGCACGCGGTATCTCGCGCGAAGCCACTCCTCCACCCGCGCCTTTCCCGGCATCTCGGAAGCATTGGCGGCGCTGCCCGGCCGGAAATCCACCGCGACCACCAAAGGAACGCCCACCACACGCGCGGTGCTCGAAATGTTTGGGCTGCTTCCCTACTTCGACCACGTCCAGGGAACCGACGGATTCCCCGCCAAACCGGAGCCTGACGTGATCCTGGCGTCGCTCAAGATTTTTGGCGTGAAGCCGGAGGATTGCCTGTTCGTGGGCGATTCTCCAACCGACATGGAGGCCGGCCGCCGAGCGGGCGTCAAGACCTGCGCGGTGTTGTGGGGCTACGGGCGCCGCGAAGAAATGGCGCGCTGGGAGCCCGACTATTGGGCGGAGCATCCGGGGGAATTACGCGTTGAGTCGCGCTAGCGCTTCCAGATTCAACCGGCCCGTATAGATCGCCATGCCCAGCGCCGCGTGGATGCCGAGCTTGTGCAGCTCCTGAATTTCGTCGATGGTGGCTATCCCGCCGGCGGCCGTGAGTTCGTGCCGGGTGGCCGCGCGGAGACGCCGGAACCAGCCCAGATCGGTGCCTTCGAGCATGCCTTCCTTATCCACATAGGTGCAGAGGAAACCGGAGCAGTAGGGTTCGAGATGGCGAATCACTTCCTCCGCGGTGATGTTCGTCGCCTCCGTCCAGCCGTGGGTGACCACTTTGCCGGCCCTGGAATCGAGCGCGATCACCAGCCGGTCCGGCCCCACGGCATCCGCGATCTCCGCAAGCTTCTCCCGATCGAAGGCGGCCGTTCCCACAATCACACGGAAGGCCCCTTGTTGGATCAGCGCTCGCGCTCGCTCCGCCGATCGAACGCCGCCGCCCACACGTGCTACCGCGCGCGAAGCCACCAACTCGACCAAAGCGTCATTGGAACCTTTGTCCATGGCCGCATCGAGATCGATCACTTGAATCTGCGGGAACGCGCGGAATTTCTCCAGCATCTCGAGCGGCGAGCCGCCTTCGAGCGCCTTCTCGCGGCCTTGGATCAGTTGCACTACCTTGCCATCCATGAGATCGATGCAGGGAATAATCACGGCATGGGCCTCACAGGCACGTTGTGCGCGTGCAAGTAGTCCTTCAAGTCCTTCACCGTATAACTGCCGTAATGAAAGATGGAAGCCGCGAGTGCGGCGTCGGCGCAGCCTTCGGTGAGGACGCGCTCGAAATCCTCGGGCTTCCCCGCTCCGCCGGAAGCGATCACTGGAATGTGAGTGGTTTGCGAGACGGCGTGCGTGAGCTCGCAATCGAAGCCGGTCCGCACACCATCGGTATCCATGGAGGTGAGCAGGATTTCGCCCGCGCCCAGCAGTTCACCTTCCAGCGCCCATGCCACCGCGTCCATCCCTTCGTCGTCGCGCCCACCGCGGGTAAAAACATTCCAGTTGCCACCTGTATTGCGCTGCGCGGCATTCCGGCGGGCGTCGATTGCGAGCACCACGGCTTGCGCTCCGAACTCCTCGCTCAGCTCGGTGATCAGCTTGGGACGCCGGACCGCAGCGGTGTTCACGCTGACCTTGTCGGCGCCCGACATCAGGATCTTGCGTGCATCGGCGACGGATCGAATGCCGCCGCCGACCGTGAGCGGGATAAACACCTTCCGCGCGGTGCGTGCGACAACGTCGGCCAGGATGTCGCGGGCGTCGCTCGAAGCGGTGATGTCGAGAAACACCAGTTCGTCGGCGCCCTGCCCGTTGTAGCGCGCGGCGAGTTCCACCGGGTCGCCAGCGTCGCGCAGTCCGACAAAGTTCACACCCTTGACCACGCGGCCGCCGGTGACATCCAGACAGGGGATGATTCTCTTCGCGAGCACTGCTAGAGCTCCACGAAGTTCTGGACAATCTTCAAGCCAATCGGCCCGGATTTCTCCGGATGAAACTGCACGCCGAAGATGTTCTTTGTTTCAAGTACCGCCGTGTACGGGACGTTGTATTGGCAAGTCGCGGCCGTGGCATCGGTCACCGGCGCGTAATAGCTGTGCGCGAAGTAGAGGTACGGATGCGGCGCGAGGTTCGCCAAAAGCTTCGAGCTCTTGCGTGCGTCAGCGCCCGGCTCAATCTCGTTCCAGCCCATGTGCGGCACCCGTGCGCTGGCCGGGAAGCGGCGGATCTCACCTTGAAACATCCCGAGGCCGCGTTCCCGGGGCGCTTCTTCGCTCGATTCGAACAACGCTTGCAATCCCAGACAAATACCGAGGAACGGAACGCCCACGCGAATGCGTTCCAGCAGGGCCGAGCGAACCTGCATTTCATCAAGAGCTCGCATCATTTGGCCGAAATGGCCGACACCCGGCAAGACGATCTTGCTCGCCCGGCTCAACTCGGCCGCGTCACGCACCAGTTCGTACTCGGCACCGATCTCAGAGAGCGTGTTTTGCACCGAGCGCAGATTACCCGCACCATAATCGAGAATCGTGATCATAGCAACCCTTTGGTGGATGGCAATTGCTCCTTCAGGCGGACGTCCTTGGAACACGCGTAACGCAGCGCGCGCGCGAAGCATTTGAAGATGGCTTCGATCTTGTGATGATTCGAACGGCCGTACAGAACTTTGGCGTGCAGATTCGCGCCTGCGTGATTGACAAAGCCGCCGAAGAAGTCTTCCACCAACTCGCTCTGCAGATCACCCACCAGGCGAACCTTCACCTTGTCGTCGTAGACCAGCGCCGGACGGCCGCCGAGATCGAGCGCGACCACCGCCAGCGTCTCGTCCATCGGCATCACGAAATAGCCCGCGCGATTGATGCCCTTGCGGTCGCCGAGGGCCTTGGAAACCAGTTGGCCAAGCACGATGCCGACGTCCTCCACCGTGTGATGCTGGTCGACTTCCAGATCGCCCGTCGCCTTCACTTTCAGATCGAAACCACCGTGCTTGGCAAAAAGCTCCAGCATGTGATCGAAGAAACGAATGCCTGTGGAGATTTCATAGCGACCGCGGCCCTCGATCTTAAGAGAGCCCTTGATCTGCGTCTCCTTGGTATGTCTCTGGACGCTAGCCAATCTCATTAATGTCCTCGACCACTTGGATAGCGCCTTCCGATTGCAGCAGCTCGACCAGTTCATCGCGGCGCGGGCTGCGGCGTGCGGCGACGCCAATGAAGGGGACGTATGCGGCCTTGGCGCAGCGCGCGTCGTCGACGGTGTCGCCGATATAAAGCAGCTTCTTTGACGGATGCAGCGCGGCGATCTTCAGCAGGCCGTCGGGCGCAGGCTTCTCGTGCTCAACATCGTTGGCCGTAACCAGCAGGAAGCGGTCGCGCAAGCCCTCGCGTTTCAGCGTGATCTCAGCTTCTTCGGTGGTGCGGCCGGTGAAGATGGCAAATTCGAATTTCTCGGCCAAGCGATCCAGCAGCCCATCGCGCGGTATCCAGCGTTCGCGATGGATCATCCCTTGATCGAGAAACAAGTAATTGAAGTACTCCACGATGGTAGCGTACGGAATCTCGACACCGAAGTCGCGGCAAATCCTTTGCGACAACGACCAGTCATTATTCCAGCCGCCCTGGTTTTTGTACTCTTGAATTGAATCGCGCGTAATCGTTTCGCCTGTGAAATGTTTCACGGTGAGCACGAGCGTTTCACGATACGATTCGCTGACCTCCACCAGGACGCCGTCCATATCGAACACCAGCATTTGCGACGCGCTACTCATAGACAGGCCTCGATCACCAGAGTTGCTCCAATTCTCCGAGGAACCGCCGGATCTGATCGCGCGTGCCGACCGTGACGCGGACACAGCCGGCGATCTCGTAGCTCCGATCGCGGACCAGCACACCGCGGCGGCGCAGCTCGTCGCGCACAGGGATGGCGCGCTTGCCGGCTTCGAACAGCACGAAGTTTGCGTTGCTTTCGTAGTACGGGATGCCGAGCTTTTCGAGGCCAACATAGAGCAGCTCTCGCGCGGCCAGAACTTCGGTAACGTACTTTTCGATATACGCCCTGTCTTGAATGGCAGCGTGAGCCGCCAGCGTCGCGACTGTGTTCACGCTGTACGGCGATTGCGCCTTGTGAAGAAACTCGACATTGCCTGACTGCGAGAACAGGCAGCCCAGCCGCATGGCCGCCATTCCGTAGACTTTCGAAAAGGTACGGCTCACAAACAGATTCGGATAATCGTTGAGCAAAGGCAGCGCGCTGATGCCCGAGAATTCGTAATATGCTTCATCGATCAAAACGGCGGCGTTGGTGGCTTTTTCGAGAATCCGCTCGATGCCCGCGCGCGATGTTCCAGTGCCGGTGGGATTGTTCGGATTCGCAATCAGGATCGCGCGCGTGGACGGCCGGATCGCATCCAACAATTCTTCGAGCGGAAAGGCCAGCTTTTGCGCCCGGTACGGAATTTCGCGGATACTCGCGCCAGCGACTTCGGCGTAGAAACGGTACATGGCGTAAGATGGCCGCAACAGAAGCACCTCGCCGCCGTCATCAATATAAGTGTTGACGAGCACCTGGATCGCCTCGTCCGTTCCGTTGGTGAGGATGAAATCGTCCGGCTCGACAGCGAAAAAGCCAGCCAGTTCCTGCTTGATCTCGCCGTACTCGGGATAAACGGCGAGTCCATCCGCGCTCAAATGCTCGCGAAGATATTCGATCACGTTCGGGGACGCGCCGACGGTGTTTTCGTTGAAATCCAAGCGCAGCTTGCCGGCACGGCCGCCGGTGGGCGGCGAATACGGCGCCATTCTGAGCACCGCCTCGCGCGGCTGCAGCACACCGGGAGGCAGGTCGAGTTTCCTATTTGCCAAGACGCACCTCAGCACCTAGACGTACCTCTACGGATCGGGCATGCCCTTCTAAGCCCTCGGCGCGAGCCAGGGTCGTAATTGCCGGCGCGAGTTGCCGCAGACCGCTCGAGGTCAGCTCTTGCACCGAAATCAGCTTCACGAAATCGGCGGAAGAAAGACCGCCCCGAATTCGCGCCGCGCCGGAAGTGGGAAGCACATGATTGGGACCGGTGGCGTAATCGCCCGCCGCTTCGGGACTGTTCGGACCAATGAAAACGCTACCTGCGTGCCGAATCTTCGGCAGCAGGCTCTCGTCATAAATCGACATGTGCTCGGGCGCCAGCCGATTGGATGCTTCCACGGCGGCGTCCAGGGACGGGCACAAGATCACGGCGCTGTTGTCGCGAATCGCCTCGCAAGCCACCGCGGCAGTTGGCAGTAATCCAAGTTGTCGCGATACTTCGAGAGCCACGCGTTCGGCTAAGGTTCGCGAAGTGGTCAGGAGAATCGCGGAGGCTTCCACATCGTGCTCGGCCTGCGCGAGCATGTCGGCCGCGATGTAGCGCGGATCGGCGTCATCGGCGATGATGACTATCTCCGTGGGTCCGGCGACAAAATCGATTCCCACTTCGCCGGCGAGCAACTTCTTCGCGGCGGCGACGTAAATGTTGCCCGGACCAACGATACGATCTACTTTGGGAATGGTCGCGGTGCCGAAGGCGAGCGCGGCGATGGCCTGCGCGCCGCCAATCCGGAAGATGTTGTCGACCCCGAGAAACTGCGCTGCCGCGAGAATCTCGGCGCTGGGATGCGGCGACGTAACGCAAATGGTCCCCACTCCGGCGACCTGCGCGGGAATCACCGTCATCAACAGCGTGGACGGCAGCGGATAACGTCCCGCCGGAATATACGCGCCCATCGATTCGAGCGGGCGGACGATGTATCCCAAACGGCGGCCATCCGGGAATTCGACCCAAGTTTCGCGGGGAAGCTGCAGCTCCGCATATTCGCGGATGTTCTTGGTCGCGGTCTCGAGCGCGGATCGAAACTCGGGCGACACGCGCGACTTCGCCGTGGACACCGTCAAGCTGTCGCCCTCCAGCCTGTCGAACTTGCGCGCGTATTCGAGAACGGCCTCATCGCCGCGATTGCGCACAGCTTCCAAAATCGGCGCGACCACTTGTTCGGCCGCGGCTAGCCGGATCGTTTTGCGCGTGATGAAGCTCTGAGCTTCGGCCAATGGAAAGATTCGAAGCATGCTTACATCACGATCTTGTTCAATGGATACTCGACGATTCCCTGCCCCCCGGCTTCCTTCAGCCGCGGAATGATATTGCGCACGGTGATCTCTTCGAGAATCGTGTGAACCGCCACCCACTCATCGTCGCTGAGATTGGAGATGGTCGGTTTCTTCAGCGCCGGAAGAATGCCCAGAATCGCGGGCAAGCACTCTTTGCGCACGTTGAGCATCAAGCCCACACGGCCCAGCGCATTGATGGCGCCGTCCAGCAGCAAGCGAATGTCCTCGAGTTTGCGGCGCTTCTCGGCATCTTTCCAGGAATCGATATTTGCGATGAGCTGCGTGTTGGATTCAAGCACCGTCTCGACAATGCGCAGCTTGTTGGCGCGCAGCGAGGAACCGGTCTCGGTCACCTCCACGATGGCATCGGCCAACACAGGTGGTTTCACTTCCGTGGCGCCCCAACTGAATTCCACCTTGGCCGTCACGCCATTCTTCTCGAGATAGCGCCGCGTGGTGGCTACCAGCTCCGTCGCGATAATCTTGCCCTCGAGATCTTTCACACTTTGGAATGGGGAGGTTTCCGGCACGGCCAGCACCCAGCGCACTTTGCCGAAACTCTGCTTGGCGTAGATCAAGTCGGCCACCGCATGAACCTTCGCTTCACTTTCTTCAATCCAGTCGCGGCCGGTGAGTCCGGCGTCCAGCACGCCATCTTCGACGTAGCGGGCCATTTCTTGAGCGCGGATCATCATACATTCGATCTCCGGGTCGTCGATGGCGGGAAAATAGGATCGCGAGCTGGTGGTGATGTTGAAGCCGGCGCGGCGGAACAAATCGATGGTCGCGTTTTCCAGGCTGCCCTTGGGAATGCCGAGCTTGAGTTTCACGATTTGCTCCCTGGTTTGCCCGGATAAACCGCTGCCGGATCGTAGGCCCGCGGCTCCGATTCCGTCCATTCGCCGCCCTCGAGTTTGCGAAAGAAGCAGCTCTGGTATCCTTCGTGGCACACGCCGGGACCTAGCGCCTCCACCTGGATGAGCAGGGCGTCCAGATCGCAATCGGTCGAGATGTTTTTCACCACCAGCTTGTGGCCGGACGATTCGCCTTTTAGCCAAAGCTTGTTGCGCGAACGGCTGAAGAAGGTCGCGTAACCGGTTTCGACGGTCTTGTGGAAAGCCTCTTCGTTCATAAAGCCGACCATCAGGACCCGGCCCGTGGCGTGATCTTGAATGACGGCCGTGACCAGACCGTTGAGTTTAGTGAAATCGAGTTTGCTGAAATCGAGATTCATGTGTCCATACCAATAAAAAAGCCCGCCAAGTTGTCGGCGGGCGGCGGGTTCACTTCAGAAATTCGTTAGAATGCCGCCGATCGCCAGACGCGCCGATGATGGTGGTGACGGGCGGAGTGCATGAAGAAATAGTATAGCAGGTTCGGTATACTGCTCGTGAAGTGAAGAAGATTCAAAAGCCTCGAAGATCCCGCGAGACACCACCGCCCGCAGCCAGGCAGCACTTCGTGCGCAAGATTGTTAGCCTGGTCTGGAGTCAACACGGGCGCCGCCTGCTGCTACTTTGGGCATTGACTCTGGCGGCGTATTCCAATTCATTTCAAGCCGGCATCGTTTTCGACAACACACCGGCGATCGTCGAAGACCCCCGCATCCGGGCCGTAACAGCACGGAACATCGGAGCTATTCTTACCGAAGGGTATTGGCACAACATTCCGAACTCGGGACTTT
>Ga0182018_10005192_pt1 | contig 10589 bp, 12 predicted proteins | sample 812P2MmetaG_FD_120490 | JGI IMG/M metagenome (GOLD analysis project Ga0182018, IMG submission 120490) | Permafrost microbial communities from Stordalen Mire, Sweden - 812P2M metaG | ecosystem: Environmental > Terrestrial > Soil > Wetlands > Permafrost | place: Sweden: Stordalen | collected... | reverse complement strand
GGCTCGATGCGCAGCCTCATCAGGTCTATGCCTTCTACGATTTCTGGCATACGAGCCCCAACTTTTTTCTGATGCGTGTGGGAATGCTGCTGGTGATTCTGGCGGCAAGCTATGCCTGGTGTCGCTGGGGGGCGGGTCCGTGGGGGTTCAGTCCACTCATTCAATTGGGGCGGGCTTCCCTGCTGGTGTATTGGGCGCACATTGAATTCGTATATGGACGCTTATCGATCTTGCCCAAACACAGCCAGAGCATAAAGATGGCGTCTGCCGGCTTGCTTGTCATTTTTCTAGCAATGCTCGCCCTGGCGTTCCTTCGGACACGCTGGAAGGGGCGCGGAGCTGAGGTTCTGGCATGGTTTCGGCGGCGTCCAGCACCGGCGCATTAAGGATGGGCACGCGTAAGGATCAGAGGCGAGCCATCATGCAGGGGGCGACGGAATTCAAGCGGAATCCGGTGGATGTTGAAACTGCTTGGCGAAGCGGACGACCTCCCGCTCCGCCCACCGGCCATCATAAGTGGAGTCGCCGTCGCCCTCTCCCACGAATGCACAATGACCACCGTCTTCCGTTTCGACGTAAGTGATGTTGCGATTGGAAAGAAGCGCCTGGCGAGTTTCCGGCAAGATTCTGATGAAGGGATCGTTGGCCGCGTGGATTACCAGAGCGGGACGTGCAATGCGATCGATTACGTTGGCAGCCGCCGCACGAGCGTAATAATCGTCGGCTCCAGTGAAACCGCAGTAGTAGGCGGTCACGCGGTCGTCGAAGTCTCTCAGCGTCCTGACGCCACGCAGGCGGGACACCTCAAAACTTTCAGGAAACAGCCGCGCCTTCAGCCGAAAGCGCCGGAACAATTGCACCAGGAAATAGTATTCGTAGATCCGGTTAGCGGGCTCATGCAGCGCGTCCGCGCCAGCCGCCAGATTGATGGCCGGACAAACTGCTGCCACTCCGCGAAATTCTGAAGGGCCATCGCTGCCCCACTCCCCAGCAAGTTTCAGAACGAGATTGCCGCCCATGGAAAAACCAACGAGCACGAACCCTGTAATTCCATCCTGTTCGATGATGTTGCGCACTACGGCGGCCACGTCCTCCGACCGGCCGGAGTTGTAAAGCGTGGGCGCGCAGTGGTCCATACCGCCGCAGTTGCGCTGGTTCATGCGCACCACGTTCATGCCCGCAGACAAGCCGTTCGCCGCCACTCCCAGCATGTATTGCGATTCGCTCGATCCCTCCAGCCCGTGGACAACAATCACAGTCAATGCGCCGCGCCGCTCCTTCTGCCAATGACAATGGCAGAGCACGGAGATGCCGAGCTCCACTTCGATCAGACGTTTTTCGGCAGGTGGCAGGGCAATGCGGCGCGACAGAAAGAAGGCGGCGAGAGTTTGCATGTGCCCACCTCGCAGCCAGCGGCGTGGACGGAAGATGTGCTGGGCGAAAGCTGGCCCGTTTTCGATCAAGCCGTCCTCAAGTTTCCGACGACGGAGATGGCAAGACCCACCGCTCCAGTTTGCGAAGTTCCCACAAAGCGATTCTAATAGGAGAGGTTCGCTACACGGGAAGGATCCAGATGCCGATTTTTGAATATATCTGCCAGGAATGTCAGCACGAGTTTGAAACCTTGGTTTTTGGCCGCGACAAGGCGAAGTGTCCCAAATGCGAGAGCAAGAAATTGAGCCCTCAGCTTAGCGTTTTTGCCGTCTCGGCCAAGGGCTCCTCGGCTACGTCCGCCCCGAGGGGAGGCTGCGGATCCTGCGGCGATCCTCGTGGGCCTGGCGCGTGCTCGCTTGGAGATATGGACTGAAAAGAGCCTGGATACCCGCTGAATCTTGGGGCGGCTTCCGCAGTCCGGGCGGCAAACTTTGGGAACTTTTCCCACGTGACTGAGGGTACCTTTGTTTCTTTTCCGTGCCCGCCTACGATCCCTTGACCTCGCATGGAGGCCAAGGAGCATCGAAATGGACCGGCGCCAGCAGTCGCGTGTATTCGTAGATCTTCCTGTCCAAATCTGGGGCATGGATAGTTTTGCTCGCCCATTTATGCAGCCGGCCAGCCTACGCACCATTAGCCGGCACGGCGCAACTCTGCAGTGTGTGGATGCCCGCTTGAGGCCAGGGGACCTGCTGGACGTTCTATACGAAGGGACGAAAGCTCAGTTTCGCATCGTATGGTGCGGCAAGCCGGGAACAGAAATGGCAGGGGAAGTGGGACTGGAGAAGCTCTCCGCGGAGGTCATGCTTTGGGATGTCGACCCGCTGCGTTGCGCAGCCGCGGTGGGACAAGGCTGATACTGAGTTCCCTGCCATTCGCTTTACCCTCGGAGAGGGTGGATCGATCTCGAGGAGAAGGATGGGGAGGGCGGGAGAGAGCTGTCACCCGAGCGGAAACGGGATCGTTCCAATATAGGGGCGCATGGGCAGCGAAAGCAAGAAGAAAACGCCGGGCGAGCACAAATTCGAATAAAGATGCACGATCTTTCACACTTGGTGCATCCAGATCGCAGGAAGGTTGCAAGTTCCAGCAACCTGGCTAACTTGGGAGCTTTCTTTCCCGCCAAATGAAACCGTCCATCGATTTGGAAATCACCTATCAGGAGCATTCCGAAGCTGTAAACTCGCAGAGATGCTGGTAAAGATTCTTGGGTCGGCGGCGGGAGGCGCTTTCCCTCAATGGAATTGCGCCTGCAGGAATTGCCGAGAGGTGAGGGCAGGCACATTCCATGGCAAGCCGCGCACGCAAACGCAGATTGCGCTCACCGAGGAGCGCCGCTTGTGGTTCTTGCTGGGCGCATCTCCGGACCTTCGCGCGCAGATCGAAGGCACGCCCGAATTGCATCCGCGACAGGGTATGCGCCATTCGCCGATTGCCGGCATAGCGCTCGCCAATGCCGATCTCGATCACGTTCTGGGACTCCTTTTGCTGCGTGAACTCCAGCCGCTGCGCGTCCATGCCACTGCTTCGGTTCGCCGTATTCTCCGCGAGGATAATTCGATGTTCGGCATGCTGCATCGTACTCCGGATCAAACCATATGGACCGATCTTGAATCCGGAAAAGAATTTTCTTTGTGCGATGCTCAAGGCGAGGATTTCGGTCTCCGCTGCCGCCCGTGGTCCTTGAGTACTCACTATCCCGCCTATGTGACCGCAGAACGCCAGTCGCAACTTTCTGCGGGCGAGGCGTCCCTGGGCTTTTTCATCCATTCGAATTCCGGCTCGCGATTAGCCTATCTGCCGGCCGTGCCAAAGGTCGACGACGCATTACTGGCGGAGCTCGATGCGAGCGACGTCCTGCTTTTCGATGGCACATTCTGGAGCAACGACGAACTCATTCACGTGAAAGGCAGCGGGAAAGTCGGGCAAACCGCGCAGCAGATGGGCCATCTTGCGGTCGAAGAGACACTCGCGAGGTTGGCGGGAGTGCGCCACCCGCGTAAAATATTTATACACATCAATAACACCAATCCCATGCTGGACGAGACCAGCGCCCAATATCGCCAGGTGCGGGACGCGGGCTGGGATGTGGCGGAGGACGGATGGCAGTTCAAAATGTAGGAAACCGAGCCGCATCGCCAACCGGCCATTTGCTTTCCTTCGAGGAGCTACGGGCGGTCTTACAAGCCACGGGCGAGGAGCGCTATCATCACCAGCATCCTTTCCATTTGTTGATGCACGAGGGCAAGCTCAGTCGCGGACAGCTTCAGGCTTGGGCATTGAATCGCTATTACTATCAAAGCATCATTCCGATTAAGGACTCGATTATTCTTTCGCGCGGTCCGGATCCAGTTTTTCGCCGCGCCTGGCGCAAGCGGATAGTCGATCACGATGGCGACGCGACCAGCGAAGGCGGCATCAAACGCTGGATAAAATTGGCGGAAGCCACGGGACTCGATTCCGCCGAGGTTCGCGCCGGCAAAGGCATTCTTCCCGCCTCCCGCTTCGCGGTGAATGAGTATCTGAACATCGTTCGCAGCCGGTCTCTCCTGGAAGCGGTGGCTTCCTCGCTCACAGAATTGTTCTCGGCCAAGCTGATCACCTTGCGCGTGGAAAAGCTTCGCCAACATTATCCCTGGCTGGCGGGCGGTCTGGATTATTTTGAGGCCCGACTGTATCAAGCGCCTGAAGATTCGCAATTCGCGGTGACCTACGTATACGACAACGCGAAGACCCGACCCGAGCAGGAACTGGCGATCCAGGCCTTGCGTGACAAGTGCGATATTTTGTGGGCGCAACTCGACGCACTCTACTTCGCCTACGTTCAACCCGGGTGGCCGCCGCCCGGGGCGTTTCGCATCGAGGGCAGATAGCATGAGGTCCGTTAATAACTCTGTCATTCCGACCGAAGCGGAGCGAAGCGAGCGAAGTGGAGGAACCTGCTTTTGCGTGAAGCTCCACTGCAGCTTACGTCTATCTACTTCCGGGGAACCTTAGCCATGCCTCCTCCCGAAGATCCCAGTCAGCCGCGCCTCGCCACCGGTTGCCGCTGGGGCCCGGAAAACAAGGCTGGCAACGAACGAGAGCGGGTGGTGCTGTTCCCCGAAGGCGCGATTCGTCTGCAAGGAACGGGCTTGCAGGTCCTGGAACGTTGCGACGGTCAGCGCACGTTCGGCCAGATCATCCAGGAATTGCAGGCCCAGTTCAGCGTCGCCGATCCGGCGAAGATTCGCGGCGACATCAGCCAGTTTCTCGAACAGCTGCAGCACAAGCGGATCGTGGATTACTAGATGAAGGATTCAGCAGCGCAGATGGTCCCCAACCCGCTCGCACTCATCGCCGAAGTCACGCACCGTTGCCCCTTGCACTGCGTCTACTGCTCCAATCCGCTGGAGCTTTCTGGGGTAAGTTCGGAGCTTTCCACCGATCAGTGGATCGATGTCTTCGAGCAGGCGGGTAAGTTGGGGACGTTGCACGCGCACTTTACCGGGGGTGAACCGCTGGCGCGTCCCGATCTGACGCAGCTCATCGCAGGCGCGCGCGCCGCGGACCTCTACACCAATCTCATCACCTCTGGCGTCGGGCTGAGCGCAACACGATTGCAAGCGTTCATGGATGCCGGCCTCGATCACATTCAAATCAGTTTTCAGGATTCACGGGAAGGCGCGGCAAACTGGATTGCGGGAGCCAAGGCGCACGCGCGCAAGATTGAATTGTCGCGCCTCATCCGGCGTCACAATATCGCATTCACGGTAAATCTCGTCATACACCGGCAGAACATCGATCACCTCGAAGAGATGATTTCCTTCATCGAGCAACTTGCTCCCGAACGCATGGAGATCGCCCACACGCAATATTACGGATGGGCGTTGAAAAATCGCGCCGCACTTTTGCCAACGCGTGCGCAGCTCGAGAAATCCGTGGAAGTAGTAGCGGCCGCGGAAAAACGCCTCGCCGGACGCATACGCATCGATTCGGTGGTCCCCGATTACTACGCGCGCTTTCCCAAGGCCTGCATGGGCGGATGGGGAAGAAGATTGATGCTCATCAATCCATCCGGAAAAGTTCTGCCCTGTCACGCGGCGGAAGTGATTTCCGGCATGGCGTTCGAAAACGCACGGGAGAAGAGTCTGGAGTTCATCTGGCAGCAGTCCTCCTCGTTCCAGCGTTTTCGCGGAGAGGAATGGATGCCCGAACCGTGCCGCAGTTGCGATCGGCGCGCGGACGACTTTGGAGGATGCCGCTGCCAGGCGCTGCTGCTCACCGGCGACACGACTGCTACGGATCCTGTCTGCTCGCTCGCGCCCGCGCACCCCATCGTCGAAGAAGCATTGGCCGAAGCCAACTCCAGCGCTGCAGTTTCTCAGCCGGTTTCCGCATCATCGTTCGTCCAGTTGCAACTCTGTGCGGTTGAGCTTTGGAGCTACCGGACGAATCCTGAATAAGTACGCAGGAGGCAAACCATCCCCACAGAAGGCACAGAGCGCACAGGTTGATTCTTGACGTCTTCTTACCAGCGTACGCCGACTGTGATAGGGCGCACGTCCGTGGTGGTGCCATTGCCCGATCCGTGGGTAAGGCGATACTCCGCGTAAATCTCCACGCCACTCGGCATCTTGCGCGTAATACCACCTCCCACGTTGTAGCCGAAGTGATTCTGGCTGGAACTGACGAAGCTGCCGCTGAGAGGGAGGCTCACGGTAGGACATGCACCCCACCAGTCAAAGAACGCATTGCAAGATGAGCCAGGAACGGCCGTGTCCGAGTTCAAGGTTCCAAAGCGATGATAATAGCCGGGCCCGAACAGAACATATCCTCCATAGGTCTTGGTGACGGAAACGTTAATGATGGGGTCGAGGGTAAAGGCAAAAAGATAGCTCGAGGCGCTTCCGGCCTGGGCGAGTTGCAGGGACGAATCGCGAAGGGGCAGATTGGCAAAGATAAAATCGGCGCGCAATCCTAAATATTTGCTTCCGTTGCGAGCGACGCCGGCCGTGCCCACGACGCCTCCTCCTCTCACGAAAGTGCGGGTTGTGCCACCATCCACATTGGCGCCGGCGCCCACATTGTAGCTCCAGTTCTTGTAGTCACGGGGCTTCGCCTTTCGCCGCGAAGAAGAAGACTCTTCCTCGGAGGCTTCCTGGTCACTCGAAGAGGGCTGAGCAGTTGGTTGCTGACTGGCAGGTTGCTGTGCGGCGGGTTGTTGCGCAACAGGTTGTTGCGGAGTAGAGGCCGGAGATGACGGAGATTCTCCAGACGGCGTCGCTTGGGCAAACCCTATTCCTCCCAGCATGGTTGTAAGAATCAGCAGCGACAGCACACTGGCAGTGGCGAACTTTCCAGTCATCCATTCTCCTCCCGTAAGCGGGCGTGGCGGCGGACCGTAGCGCCCAGCGTGAAAGGCGCTGTTGGTAGAGACTCCGCTTGTGATTCCTCGCAGGAAGGCATTGCCTTGTTTGCGGCGGGATCGCATTATATTACCAACTTTGATGCTGATTCTGCCGCGCAAGCCGCCTGACCGAACTGCTGTAACCATTCACGATGCTTCGAGGAACTTTTCTTACTTGATGCGTAACGGGCATTGATGCTCGCTTTCCACTTCGCGCGGGCTCCGGTCCCACGTATTATGAACATGATCTTTCGCGCTCGAGAATAGCCTTGACGAAAACTCCGCCAGCCAGGCCGCCTGCGACCTCTTCCATTTTTAAAAGGAAAACCTCTGCGCACCGCGTGGCGCTCGTCGGTTTCGGTACCGTGGGGCGCGCCGTGGCCAAGATTCTCTGCGAGCGCAGCGATGGATTACTCCGACTGACGCATATCTGCAACCGCAACGTCGAACGCAAGAAGGAGTCCTGGGTGCCGGCGGAGGTGATCTGGACGGACGACTGCCAAGCCATTCTCAACTCCGACGTCGAGATCGTGATCGAGTTGATCGGCGGATTGACTTCGGCGCAGGAGTTGGTGCGAGGCGCTTTAAATGCCGGCAAATCGGTGGTCACGGCGAATAAGCAACTCATTGCGCGTGATGGCCCGGACTTGCTGCAATTGGCGAGCGCGAACCGCTGCCAGCTTGAGTTTGGAGCATCCGTCGCCGGCGGCGTTCCAGTGCTTCCGGCCCTGCGTACCGGCTTATGCGGCGATCGACTGCACGGCATTGCGGGCATTCTGAACGGAACCTGCAACTACATCCTCAGCCGTATTGAAACCGATCGCATTCCTTTCAGTGAAGCTCTGGAGGAGGCGCAGGCCAGGGGCTATGCCGAAGCGGATGCCAGCGAAGATCTGGATGGCGGCGACGCTCGCGCCAAACTTTCCATCCTCGCGCTGGCCGGGCTTCAAGTGCGGGTTTCTCCGGGGGATATTCGCGCCCGAACCATTCGCGGTATCGACGCGATGGATTTCGATTATGCCGCCGAATTGGGATGCACCATCCGGCAGATTTCGCGAGCTGACCTGAAAGGGACGACGCTGTTTGCCGAGGTGGGCCCCAGTCTCGTTCCGGCATCCTCGCCCTTCGGACGAGTGCAGCGGAATCTGAATCTGGTTTTGACATCGGGAGAATATGGCGGGGACGTGGCTTTTCTGGGAGCGGGCGCAGGAGGGAATCCCACCGCCGTAGCAGTGGTTTCAGACTTGAGGTTCGTAGCGGAAAGCCTTTCGGCAGGACCGCGGGCGCATCGTCCCTTGCAACTGGCTACGCCCAAACTGAGCTGTGACTTTGAAACACCCTGGTACTTGAGATTTGTAGTGAACGACCAGCCCGGCATTATTGCGGGTTTGGCGTCGATCCTCTCCGCTCATCAACTGAATATTGATGCAGTCCTGCAAAAGCCGGGCTTTGATAAGAACGCGCTGCCATTCGTGATCACGCTGGAGCCTTGCCGCGACGCGCAACTGCATCCAGCGCTGCAAGAAATGGCCGGGTTGTCGTTTGCCTTACGACCGTGCCTATGCTTACCAATCTTGCCTTAGCGGAGTCGTCCCTTACTTCCAGAACGGATTTTTCAATCCGGCCGGCGCGAACGCGCTGTCCACCTTCGCTTCTGTACCACTATTGTCAGAGATCTTTTCGTCGAGCAATCGGGACGATGGTGCATTCAATTCCTCGGGAGCGTATGGCGGCATCGGGGAAGTAGGATGTTTTGATTCCATGGGGGAACCTCCTAAGATTTGTACGAGTCAGGTCCATTGAAACACCGAACCGACGATTGCTGGTCCGCAAAATCGTGATGATCCGCATCGAAAAACCCGCAGAGCCGAGTTTTCCCGATTTTGGCAAGTTTCGAGCGTTCTTCCAAAACTGTTACGATGTCTCTTCAAGTTACTTGGAGAAATCATAAGCTCGTAAGGGAGGACCTTCGATGAAATATCGTAAGTTGGGGCGGGCCGGTTTCGAAGTCAGTGACATTGCCTACGGCTTGTGGGGCATGAGTGGCTGGAGCGGTTCCGACGATCAGCAATCGCTGGATTCCCTACAACTTTCGGTCGACTCGGGTTGCAACTTCTTCGATACCGCCTGGGCTTATGGTGACGGCAAAAGTGATGGACTACTGGGCGAGACGCTGGCGCGCAACCCCAAGAAACGGCTATATGCTGCCTCGAAAATTCCTCCAGCCAACGGGAGGTGGCCCGCAACTTCGCGATATAAATATAGCGAGGTTTTTAGCGCGGCACACGTCGTTAAGTACGCGGACTTGATTCGTAAGAAACTCCGCGTTGACTCGATCGACGTGTTGCAGTTCCATGTTTGGAATGACAGTTGGACGGATGATCCGGAATTTCGTTCTACCGTGGAAAAACTGCAGGATGACGGCTGGATTCGCCACTTCGGCCTCAGCCTGAACCGTTGGGAACCGGAGAATGGCGTCAAGGCTCTACGAACGGGGCTTGTTGACGTGGTGCAGGTAATTTATAACATCTTCGATCAAGCGCCGGAGGACGAATTGTTTCCTCTCTGCCAAGAATTGAAGGTTGGGGTGATCGCACGCGTGCCGTTGGATGAGGGGAGCCTAGGCGGCAAGATGACACTTGAGACGCGCTTCCCGAAGACCGATTGGCGCTCCGGCTATTTTGGCCCGGAAAATTTAGCGAACACGATCGATCGGGTGGAGAAGCTGAATAAAATCCTGCCAGACGGCATGACGCTCTCCGAAATGTCGCTGCGCTTTATTCTGTCTCATCCCGCAGTGAGCACCACGATTGTCGGCATGCGCAGCCCGGAGCATGTGCGCCAGAACGTCGCCGCCAGTGATGCTGGGCCGCTCGACTCCGGCCTGCTCGCTGAATTGAAAAAACATCGCTGGGACCGCAAGCCGCAGCGCTGGTCGGATTAATTTCGGTACGCGCCCGTTTCACGGAGGCGGGGATCTACAATTTAGGTAGCAGCTGGCACCACAATCACGAAGTACACTCTCTTCTCAGTTGCGCGTAACTTATGAGAACTTATTCACGTCCGTGCCTACTTGCCTTCCTGCTTAACCTGGCCTTGTTCTTCCTTCTGCTTACGGCCCCAGTCCACGCTCAGAATCCGCGAGGGTCGTTGCGCGGCACGGTTCCGGACGCGACGGACGCACGCATCTCTTCCGCCAAAATTGTCGTTCAGCTGTCGAGTTCCTCCGTGCAACGTGAGGCCAGCAGCGAAGACCGTGGCGAATTTCGCCTGGATGACCTATTCCCTGGCAAATACCGCGTCACCATTCACGCGGTGGGCTTCGCTCCCGCGCAGGCGGATGTTTCTATCACCGTTGCTACGGTTCGCGATATTACGGTCACCATGAAGCCGTCATCCGTGCCCGCCGAAGACCTCTGGGTAGTATTCGCTCGGCATCACGGTCTCCGGTCCCGCGATGAGGGCGGAGAAGAACCCGTCGAGCGCCTCGACGTTCATGGCCCTGCCGCCCTTGCAGCTTTCGAGGAAGTCCCCGAGGTGATCAAGCTCGGCGTCGGTCAGCGGCTCATTTTGGGTGAAGGTCTTCATGGGGAACCATCCGCACGGGGCAGCATTTGTCTCCGCGAGCATTCTACGCGGCATCCATTCCTCAGAGCCGACCGCCCTTCGAAGCACGCTTCCTCTTTGTCCCGGCATTCTTTTCTCGCCTGAGCATCCATGCCGCACGCAGAGCGCCAACCAGCACGTCCTCGTTTGCTTGCGCGAG
>Ga0182018_10005190_pt1 | contig 10591 bp, 7 predicted proteins | sample 812P2MmetaG_FD_120490 | JGI IMG/M metagenome (GOLD analysis project Ga0182018, IMG submission 120490) | Permafrost microbial communities from Stordalen Mire, Sweden - 812P2M metaG | ecosystem: Environmental > Terrestrial > Soil > Wetlands > Permafrost | place: Sweden: Stordalen | collected... | reverse complement strand
GCACGATCTTGTGCTCGTCCTCGTAGATGTCCACTGGCGGCGCAAACGCCGCAGAGACCAGGTCGCCGTCGCCCTGATTGCTCCGGTTGTACTCCTGGAAAATCGAGTTCATGCGGTTCTGCAAAGCCAGCACATCACGAAACGGATCAAACCGAGTAATCGCCATAACAAACCCTCCATGCAAAGAAATTTTCGAAGTCGGAGCATCCCTCATGTTTGGTGGAGGAACGCCACAAACATCTGATGAGGACTATAGCACGAGTGATTCATAAAATATGAGTGCGTTAATATAAGATTAATGGATGAGAGAAATACCTCTCATTCTAAATACTTTATCAACGCTCCGAGTGATTTGAAAACCTCCTCTGGTGCATTCCACCGCCGAATTTGCCAGGTTTTCTTGGTACGGTCAGCAACCGCGCCAACCCCGAACCCATCCCCGCCAACACCCCCGAGGAATACAGGTTCTCCCTCCACGCCGCCGACCACGTCTTCCTCAAAGGACCCGCATCAGGGTCCAGGTCCAGAGCACCTGGCTCCCCCCTCTACGCTGTCATCCAGAGCGAAGCATCCGAATTCGTTACGCCCGCCTTTGGGCGCAACAATCAATCAGGACGCGAGTCGAAGGACCTGCGGTCGCGACACGAAACGGTACGCAGGGTTGATTTAGATTACAGTTATTGCCGCGCATATGACTGAAAAGAGCACAATAGCGGGATTGATATCCAAGGCTGCCAAGAAACTTCACGAGGAGTTCGAATACATTCGTGAAACCAATTCGCACGCCGGGGAAAAGGGCGGGGAGACAGAAGAGAAGGTCAGGGAGTTTCTAAACGGTCATATCCCCAAACGCTTCCACGCTACGGCGGGATTCGTGATCGATGTCGACAATCAGATGAGCGACCATCAGGATGTCATCATCTACGATGCACAGACCAGTCCCGTCTATCGCTACGAGGGCAACAATCAGATCGTTTCGGCGGACGCGGTGGCGGCAATCATCGAAGTCAAATCCGTCCTCAACAAGGCGCAACTCGAGAACGCCTACGAAAAGATTGAGGAGGTGAAGAGACTGAAGAAGAGCGCGATCAGCGATATGGACCAAAAGGCGACGGCGAGCTCGCTGACGACGACCGGAACGCTCGGTGTCATTCTCGGGTTCGGAACGGACATCGGTCTCGAGAAGCTCGCCGAGCACTGTCTGGAGTTTAATGAGAAATACGAGAGCACGCACCGTCCGGACCTGATCGTGGTCCTCGATGTCGGGGTCATCAATTACACGGCGGAATTCATCGGTATGCGGAAGACTGGTGATCTGGCTACGACAACCGGCGAAGATACACCATCCCGCCCTGTTTTGTCCACCTTGTCGCCCGCGCCGACGGCGCCTACTCCCTCAACAGGCTATTTACCCACCTCATCTCGCACTTGGCGTTCTATCCTCGCCGACCGAGCATCCCGCCCTTCTCCGTGATGCTCGAAGGCACGAGTTCGATCAGTCACACCCTCGGGGTTTATCAGTTCAACACAGAGAACAGGCTTGTCCGGTGGCAACCTGTCCCTTCAACGCCGTCCGAACGAAGCCCGGTCATCAGAATTCGAGATAAGGCTTCGAAGGAGGAGTTGGCGACGCTAACATACATCCCTTGGCAGGACGGAGGCGTGATCCGAAAAAAGGGCAAGATCCCTCTGATGGTCCTTCTGGTGTGGTTCTCGAAAGGTCCACCGAGGACGATGCAAGTCGACGATTCTGAACTGTCGATGGTCATGAAGGTGACAAGGCCGGAATTCGAGAAGTGGCCGTTGGTGATAGAGCGTCAAAGCGATTTCGCTGCGACTTTGGAAGTTCCGCCTCCATTCGAGGCGCGTGATATGGGAACGGAAGGTACGAGCGAGCCTTTCATCGCGAGGGTATTTCTTGGGATTGTCGATATGGCGTCGAATGTGCTTTCTCCAACCGAAAAAGCGGAATTCGACGAACGGTTTATGGGCATTATGAATCCGGCGCTTTCACTTCGAAGCTCTCTGGTTGCGATAAGGAAACTCATATCCGGGCACAGAGAGGCCTTGCAAAGCGGCAAGATTGTTCGCAAGGTCCAAGTCGATCCAGTGCTATCCGAGCGTATTGACGGTCCGCTCCGGTCACAGACAGTGAATTTTCTCGAAATGGCAGACGCGATTATCGAGGGGCTGCCCGCAGTGATGAAGTTCTTCCAGATCAACGTCGAATACGTGGCTGACCGGGAGGAGAAATTCGTGCGTGGATGTGAACGTAACGAGGAAAAGCACCCAGGACTGGTAACGTATCTACGCGAGCTCAGGCCTACGATCCTCGAGATCGAGGAGCAGTTCAAGAAAATGCGTAACGGGGGGTGGAATCTCCCGAACGTCCGATATGGTGTCAACGGGGAGGAGGTGACGATGACTGAACCACTGATCAATGGCGAATCGGTTAGCGCGTACGTTGAACGAATCTTCAGCGTGCTTGCTCTGGCTGTCGAGGAGGTCATCATGTACGGTTTCACGAGAACTACGTTGGGGAGCCTCGCGATAGCGGAGATTTCTCTCTCGCAAAGAAACCCGTTGAATGCGCAGCGGTTCAGACGCACGCTCAGCGGAACAGAGCCGTCATGGGAGTTTCGGTGGACCGGCAAAGGATTTTACGAGAGCTGAGGTGCATATTGGTCGCCTCGCCCGACGCGAATCTCATTCCCGTCGCGACCGCGACTTTTTCCACCAATCTGTCAACCCCCCGTGCAAAACTCCAAAGTAATAACCCCTGATTCCCCACCACTTACCCGCCATAACCCCCAAAGAAAGTTGGCAGTTTTTGCCTCTCAACCTGATATTCTTAACTTATAGAGTAAAAACAGAAAGAGGCCGCTCATCGAGCGGCCTTTTCCATTTCAGAGAGGAGATACAGCCATGCCGCCAACCCAGCCAATCCCCGTACCCATGCCCTGTCTCCTGCCTCACCACTCCCGCCTTCCCATGACATGCGTGAATGACTCAATCACCTGCGTCATTGATTCATTCACGTACGTCAACCTATCAATCACGCGCACGAATGAATCAAAGACACGCGTCTCCCAACTGACTCGCCCTCAATCATCTGTCCCCGTCGCGCCCATGTATGCATCAATGACGACCGTCATTGAATCAAAGACACTCGTCTCGCAACTGACCCGCTCCCTTTTACTTGCCGGAGTATCGACCAGGACCAAGACGCGAACTCCCGCAGAATCAATTAACCGACCGAAAAGGCTGGGGGTGGCCCATTCAAGCCCGAATTTGGGCTCAGAAACCCGCCTGCTAACTGCCACGTTTTCAAATAAGCAGCCGCAACTACCCCATTTTCAAATACGAAGGGAGAAGCCAATGTTGTCGAGTCTGTCAACTTTTGCCGAAACCCTTCAGAATCAAATTGCTAACCGACACCAATGGCTGTCAAACAGGGGGGTGGGGGTGCCTCTATAATGCCGCCAGTTCATAAGTCCGTCCGCCTATCTGCCACGTTTTCATATAAGCAGCCGCAACTGTCCCATTTTCAAATGCGAAGGGAGAAGCCAATGTTGTCAAGTCTGTCAACTCTTGCCGAACCCCTTCAGAATCAAATTGCTAACACCCACCAATGGCTGTCGAACAGGGGGGTGGGGGTACCCCTGCTGCGCCGATGCTGGCTCGGAATGGGCTCTCCAATTCAATCGGTTCGGAGCGCCCGCGCGGGATCCACCGTTGCCGCCCGTCGCGCCGGGACAAACCCTGCCAGCCCGGCCACCAGGCAAATGACCACGATCCCCGCCCCATACACAACCGGGTCCGCAATCGAGACGCCGAACAGCTGGCTCCGGACCGCCTGCGTTGCCAGCATCGCCAGTGGAATCGTCACCACCACCGCGCCGCCCGCCAGAACCATCGTCTCGCGCACGATCAGCCGCACGACCGTCCCGCGCTGCGCTCCGAGCGCCATGCGAATCCCGATTTCCCGGGTCCGCTGAGCCGTCGAATACGCCAGGATCCCGTACAGCCCGATCCCCGCTAACACGGCTGCCAGTGCTCCGAACACTGTCGCCAGCATCGCGATCGACCGCTCCGCCAGCAGGTTTTCGTCAATCTCTTCGGTCAGCGTGCGCAGGTCGCCCACAATCAGCTTGCCGTCGATGTTGGCGATCGACGCGCGAATAGTGTTCGCCGCCGCATCCGGCGGCTGCCACGTCCGTACATAAAACGTCAGCCCCGCCTGTTTCGGCGCCTGCGTGAACAGCGTGTAGTTAGTTGGCATGGCGGGATCGCGCACGCTCTCGTGCTTCACGTCCCGCACCACCCCCACAATCGTCGCCTCGGTCCCGGGCCGGGTTGGACGGCTCACCACATGCCCCAGGGCCGCTCGCGCATCGCCGTAAAAATGCTGCGCAAATTTCTCATTCACAATCGCTACTTTTTGGGATGTCGCCGTATCGCCTGCATTGAAATACCGGCCCGCCACCAGCGGAACTCCCAGCGTCTGCAGATAGCCATTGCTCACCCACTGCAGTTCCACATCGAAGTCCTCGTCCGGCTTCGGCGTATATCCACTCGCCGCCACATCGCCCTGAATATCGTTGCCCGCCAGATCGCTGTCGTTCGTCGCGCCCACGCCGCGCACCCCCGGCAACGCCGCCACCGCATCAATCGACCGCTGTTCCAGTGGCGCGACGCCCGCCGCCGGATAACCCGCCAGAGCCGGATTCAGATTGAACGCCAGCAGATGATCCGTCGCGAACCCCGGGTCAACGTGCTTCAAATTCTCAATCGTCCGCACAAACAGCCCGGCCGCCACCAGCAGCAGCAGGCTGAACCCGATCTGCAGGGCCACGCAACTCCGCCGAAACTTCAGCGACCGCCCGCCCCCGCTGCCGCCGCGTTCCTTCATCGACTCCGCGAGCTTCGGGTTCTGAAACTGCGCCATCGGCGCCAGGCTGAACAGCAGGCTCGCCAGCACCGTCACTCCCAGCGTGAACAACAGCACCCGCCAGTCCAGCGTCGGTGTGAACGCCAACGTTTCCGTCGACCCTCCCGACATCCACCGAATCAGCAGATGGAGGGCCTCGGGCGCAAGCGCGAGCCCCAAAGCCGCTCCGCAAAGCCCCAGCAGCAGACCCTCGGCCAGCAGTTGCCGCAGCACCTGTCCCGTGGTCGCCCCCAGCGCATACCGGACGGCGAATTCCTGCGAACGTCCCGCAGCCCGGACCAGCAGCAGGCTTGCCACGTTCACCACGGCCATGGCAATCACCAGCAGCACCATGCCCATGATGATGGTCAGCGGCATCTGCACGTCCCCGCGGAGCGGCGAGAACCCCTTCGCTCCCTCATCAAGATTGATGTGCGCCTTGTCGATGAATCCCGTCCGCGCCTTTTCCGACTGGTCGTGCAGCAGCGTGAACTCTGCCTGACGCAGCGACAAAAACAGCGTGTTCAGGGAAGCCTGCGCCTGCGCCGCGATCATGCCCGGCCGCAACCTCCCAATCGAGTCGATCCAGTACGAACTGTGATCGTTCAGATAATCCCACTCCGGCACCAGGACCTTCTGCTCCGTGATCGGGACAAAAACATCGGGCGTCCGTCCCCACACCATGCTGTGAAATCCCGGCGCGGCCACGCCCGTAATTGTGAAAGGTGCGCCATTGACCAGCAGGGTCTTGCCCGTCACCGCCGCTTCCGCCAGATGCGTCTTCCAGTAATCGAAGCTCAGCACCGCAACTGGGTTCGCGCCCGCTGCCGTCTCATCGCTCGCCACAAACAGCTGCCCCACCGCCGGCCGCACACCGATAACCTCGAAATAGTTTCCGGTCACGAGCTCCGCGCCCACGCTCTCCGGGTGGTTGTTCCACGTCACCCCCACAGTAATCGGCGCAGCGGCAATCAACCCGCTGAAGACCGTGTTCCTGTCGCGCAGGTCCTTGTACATCGGATACGAAAATTCGTGCGCGTGCCCCGGGCTGTTTCCGCCGTCGGAATGGGTGTGCCCCGGATGATCGCCCGCGAAGCTCAGCACCACCAGCTGGTCCGGATTCGCAACGGGCAGCGTCTGCATCAGCGCCTGATCCAGCAGGCTGAAAATCGTCGTATTCAAACCAATCGCCAGGGCCAGGGTCAGCACCGCCACCGTCGCAAATCCAGGATTCCGCGCGAGTCCGCGAACGCCATAGCGCACATCGCGCCACAGCGACTCCAGTCCCCACGAAGGCCGCTCTTCGCGGCATTCTTCTCGCGCCCGCTCGCGGCTCCCGAATGCAATCATCGCCTGTCTCCTCGCCTCCGCCGCCGGCATACCGGCTGCTACGTTTGCCTCCACCTGCCGTTCCAGGTGGAACTGGATCTCCTCATCCACTTCGCGCCGTCTTTTGCTCGTCACAAAAAAACGCACCCGTGACAGCCATTCGCGCAACATAGCGGTCAAATCCTTTCCAGCACCAGATTCACAGCCCCTGTCAGCCGGCCCCAGTTCTCAAGCTCTGCGCTGAGCTGCTTCCGCCCCGCCGCGGTCAGCGAATAGAATCGCGCTCGCCGGTTGTTCTCGGACGCGCCCCAGTGCGCGCGAATCCAGCCTTTGTACTCGAGGCGGTGAAGGGCCGGATACAGCGATCCCTGGCCGATCGTGAGCACGTTGCCGGAAATCTGCTGGATGCGCTGGGCGATCGCCCAGCCGTGCTCCGGCTCCAGAGCAATTGCTTTCAGAATCAGCATGTCCAGGGTTCCCTGGAGTAAATCCGCGGATGGCGGCATGTTTTTGTTCCCCTCGACGTTCGACAACAGAATGAGCAGAATCTACCGCGCGCTCTTGTCGAATGTCAAGGGGAAATGAATCTCGTCAGATCGAAACTTGAGTTTCGCTGGTTTGAAGGGCGATTATGGCGTGCGAGGAACCTGCGGCGGACCATCCCAAAAACCATCAGGGAGGACTATCGCCCGCGCGATGCGCCCTCCCTGTCGTTCCTGAATCCTCTTTAGTGCTTCTGAAATTCGAGCCTAACGGCCCAGCACAACTCGCGTGGGGCCAACCTCAGTTTCCTTTGTCCTGCCGTCGAGCCTAGCGGTGATCAGATTGCCGTATTGGACAGTCTGCAGGAAGTGCACGGGGCCCTGTTCATCGAACCGCAGAATCACGCGGCTGTCTCCCGGAGCAGGCTCACCCGAGCCGGCAATCCACATGAAGCCCCGTTTCCAGTCATCGTTTCTCAGCGTGACCACACCGGTCATCAGGTTCCGGTCCACCGTGTACCGGCCTGCAGGACACGTCTTCCCGTTCACCGTGAAGCTGAAGGGGACGTTGACCATGGTCTCGGCCAACGCGTTGTTCGTTGCCAAAGCGGCTGTCGCCATCACTGCTGACGCCAGCAAGAATTTGGGGAGTATCGATCGCATCGCGTAACCCTCCTGGGTATGCCCACCACGCTAGCGATCCGCAAAAACAAAAGTGTCAAATTCCCATCCAGAAATCGTCAAGCTTTTCCGGACACGATCCTCAGCCGTCGGGCTGCTCCGCTTCCCCCATCTGTTGTCAGATCGTCGCGAATCTCCCGCACCTGCGCTCCGCGCTCCTTGTGGCTGAGCTTCCCCGCAAGGCGCAGCGCACCTTCCAGCAGCTGGGTTGCTTCGGTGTGCGCCTCACGCTCACGAGCATGACGCGCCCCCGCCCGCTGTGCGGCGATCGCGCGATGCCACTCGCCCGCCGCCTCGTAGTGCATCGCCATCTCCCGAGCCACACTCGATTCGCGCCCCGCGAAGATGCCGCCCAGCCGTTGCGCAATCCGCGCGTGCCACATGGCGCGCCGCGTCGCCGCCTGCCTCCGGTACAGAACCTCACGATAGAGTCCGTGCACAAACACATAAAACTCCGAGCGCATCCCGCCCGGAAGCTCATCTTCTCCACCGCGCTCCACAAAATGCAGACGGCGCGCCAGACCATCGCAGGTTTCCTCAACGAGCGCCGCATCTTCCTCGAGCGCCGCTGCCACGGCCCATGCTGGAAACGCAATGCCCATCGCGCTTCCCGCGCCCAGGATCCTCTGCTCCGCTTCGCTCAGCCCTTCGATTTCAAGCTCGATCATCTGCGCCAGCCGCTCCGGCACATCGGCTTCCATCTCCTCGAAAGGCCCCACTGTTTCCCATCGTGAGCGCCCGCCCGAATGCCTGTCCGTCGCATCGCGCACCAGAAACCGCCGCGCGATCAGGTGCTCCAGGATCGCAATCGCAAACAGCGGATTCCCCTCCGAGTGCTGGTGCACAAATCCAGACAGCCCCGCCGGCAGCATCTCCTGCTCGAGCTCCCGCGCGAGCAACTGGCTCACCGCGGCTCGCGTCAGCGGCGCCAGCGCCATTTCCACGCACAGCTCTCGCATCAGCAAATTCTGCCTCATCCCCCGCAGCGGATGCTCCCCCGAGCCGTCGACGCACCCGTCCCCCGGCCCACACGTTGCCACCACTGTGAGCCGCGCGGCTGCGCGCCGTCGCGCCAGCGCAGAAAGCAGATTCAGCGTGGACTCATCCGCCCAATGCAAATCCTCAAAGATGAGAATCAACGGCTTTCGCTCCGCCAACTGCTCCAGCGCTCCACACAGATCCCCCGGCATCCGCTCGCGAACTGTCGCCGCGGTCTCCGCCTGCCGTCCCAGCGCTGCCAGCCACGCCGGCGCCATCCTCGCCAGGATGCGGCACGCTATCTCTCCGTCCGGCGATGCGCACAGCTGACTGAGCGCCTCCATCACCGGGTAGTATTCTTCCTTCGCGCCGAATCCTTCCACGCACTGGCCCCGCGCCACGTTCGCCGATGCGCCGAGCCCCTTGCAGAACGCATCCACCAGGGCCGTCTTGCCAATTCCCGCTTCTCCGGTAACGAAGACGACTCGCCGCTGACCGCTATCTGCCAGGCGTACCTGCGCCTGCAGGCGAGCCAGCTCGTCATCACGCCCAACAATGCATCGGAGCTTATTTCCGGATCCCGCACCATTTGCCGCGCCGCCCACCGCCGACGCGCTCACCGATGCAGATCCACTGGCATCGCCATCGCTTACCGGCGCTACAAAGCAATATCCGCGCTTCGGCAGGGTCTGAATAAAACGAGGCTGCCCGGCGTCATCCCCCAGCAGCTTTCGCAGCTCCAGCACGTATGTCCTCAGCACCTGAGGCTGCACGTACGTCTCCGGCCACAGGGCATCGAGCAACTCATCATGCGTAATCAGTCGCCCGGGATTGTCCACCAGGTACCGCAGTACTCCGAATATCCGCGGGGCCAAAGCGATCTTCGCGCCCCCGCGCCACAGGCACTCATTGGTCGTATCCAGCCGAAACGTTGCGAACTGCTTCATCTCGCCGGCTCCCACCCGGCCTAAACGAGCCCGTTAAAGCTTGCTGCTTCAGGTCCTGGCCGACGACGGATTCATCCGATTCCATCTGCGTTTGTGCAACCATCCTTCCACACGCTTATGGATACAATGTCATCGCATCTTCAATAGTTCGTTGCTGCTCCTGAAAATCCCCGCAACTCATCCACTTGAAGCTGTCCGCTCATGAACACCCGGTGTCCATAGACGAACCCATGAAGCCCCGCACAACAAGGCCATAGACACAAATACGCACCGAAACGTCGCGCTGTTCCTTTGCTAAATGAAGATGTCATTCTGGGCGACGTGGAGATCAGATCCGCGAACCTGTGCAAACGCTCATCACCCTGGCCGGAACCCGCTAAGCCGCCTTCCGCAGCATCTCCACGACGTCGCTCCACGCCACGGGCGCCTGATGCATCGCGTAGACGGTGTCCACCACCAGATGTTCGCGTTCAACCGCCTGCTCCACCTCGTGCGTGAGCTCCGGATCGTAGATCGAATGGTCGTCATTCACGACCAGCGTGTCGCTGGCATAGAGCAGCTTTCGCTCCGGGAAATAGACCATGTACTGCCGCTCGGTCGATGCGCCCCGCAGCGGATACAGCACCATCCGATTCGCCCCCGTCCCAATCTCCGTCTTCCCCGCGACAATTTTCCACTGAGGAGCCTTCTTGGCTGTCTCCTCTGGATCAGAATCGATTGTGTGTGGCGCCTCGACCATCCGCTCCAGCAGCGTCTGATTCAGATCGAGGAGGTACACTGGCAGGCCTTCGGCCACATCCAACCGCACTCCGCCGACATGGGGCCACGAGTCGGAGGTCGAAACCACGGCCTTCACCGGCGCATCCGGATACCGCTTCTTCGCCTCCGCCAGAATCCCCTCGGTAAACTTTTGCGAAATCGGCGTCTCCAGAATCACCACGCCGTCCGGCTGTTTCACGATCGTCGTGTTCCACGGGCCCAGGTACACATCGATCCCCTCCGCCAGCGCCTTATCCTGCCCTGCGCGAAACGGGACAGCCTTCAGTCCCTGCATCCCCGCGCTGGTCGCCGCCACCTTCGCGTCCATGGCGAAATCCTTCTCCTCCAAGGGCGCATTGAACGCGATATCGAGCGCCTGCGTCGAACTCCACACCGAGCCGTTCCTCTCCGTCACCTGGTTGCTCGGATACTCCACGCCACTAACCCAGCGCCAGTTGTCGAAATAGACCCGCTGCTTCACATCG
>Ga0182018_10005189_pt1 | contig 10591 bp, 8 predicted proteins | sample 812P2MmetaG_FD_120490 | JGI IMG/M metagenome (GOLD analysis project Ga0182018, IMG submission 120490) | Permafrost microbial communities from Stordalen Mire, Sweden - 812P2M metaG | ecosystem: Environmental > Terrestrial > Soil > Wetlands > Permafrost | place: Sweden: Stordalen | collected... | reverse complement strand
CACAAGATCGGCGCGAGCAGCATCACCGACAGCTACTACGCCGCGTTCACCTTGCCCGATTTCTTGAACTATTTGGTCGCGGCCGGCTCGCTGAGCGCCACATTCATCCCGGTTTTCTCGAAATACATGGCTGAAGAAAACGAAGAGGAAGGTTGGCGGGTATTTTCAATCGTCACCGGGGCGATGGGATTGCTGCTCGTGGCGGTCGTTTTGCTCGGCGAAGTGTATGCCCCGCATCTGATCTCGCTGCTGGCGCCGGGCTTTGGGCCTGTGGAGAAGGCTCGCGTGGTGTTCCTGACGCGCGTGATGCTGCCCGCGCAATTCTGCTTCTGCATGGGCGCGATTCTGAGCGCGGTGCAATATGCGAAGGGCGAATTTGTGGTGCCGTCGCTCGCGCCGCTGGTTTACAACGCATTCATTATTCTCGGTGGCGTTCTGCTGGCTTCGCGCATCGGCATCACGGGATTCGCGGTGGGAGTGGTGGCCGGCGCGATCGTGGGCAATTTCCTTTTGCAAATTTACGGAGCCGTGCGCGTTGGCGCGAAATTCACGCCTTCGCTCAATCTGCGCCATCCCGGATTCATTCTGTTCGTGAAGCTTGCGGTTCCGATTATGCTGGCGCTTTCGCTTTCCTTCACCGACGACTGGGTGATTCGCTGGTTCGGTTCGTACTTGCAGCCGGCTTCGATCACCTGGCTCACCTATGGCAAGACGCTGATGCGCGTGCCGCTCGGGATCGTGGGCCAGGCGATTGGCGTTGCGGCGTTGCCGGTGCTGGCGACGCTTTATTCCGAAGGCCGCCTCGACGAAATGAACCGCATGCTGCACGCTACGATGAAAGGCTTGGTGCTGATGCTGGTGCCGATTGCGGCGCTGACCATGGCGCAAAGCCGACCGCTGGTGCACCTAGTGTTTTCGCACACACGCCTGCACGAATCGGATTTGAACGCGACCGCGGCGACGCTCGTTTTGTTTTCTCTCGGAATGTTCGGTTGGGGCGCGCAAAACATTCTGGCGCGCGGATTTTACGCCACGCGCGACACGATTACTCCGGCCATTGTCGGCACGGCGATGACCTTCGCTACGCTTCCTCTTTATTGGCTGTTTGTGCGTCACGCTCAGCACCTTGGCTTGGCGCTGGCGAGTTCCGTTGGAATCACGGTCTACACGATCTTGCTATTCGTCTTGCTGTTTCGCCGCACGAAGGATCGCCATGCGGGCGAACTGCTGTGGTTCACCGCCAAAGTCATGCTCGGATCGGCTGTGGGCGGATTCGCGAGCTGGAAATTCTCGAATTGGCTGGGCGAACATATTTCCTGGCGCTCGATGCACGGGGCGTTTGTGGATGTGTGCCTTGTGAGCGCCGTCGGACTTGCGCTGATGGCGGTATGCATCTGGATTTTGCGCGTGCCCGAGCTGACGATGTACGCGCGAAGAATTTATCGCGGCAGGACGCGGGTGACCGCCGGAGACGCAAGCTCGTAGCGCACGCCGCGCCAAGTGATGCGCCGCGTGGTGGCGGACACCAGGTGATTCCACAGCGAGACGAGAGGAACCAGCGGCGCCAGCACTGTCCAAATCCAACCTTGTGCGAGTAGCGGCTGCTTCCATTCCGGCAAAAGCTCAACCACCGCGACCAATCGCAGCACGCCGCGCACCACGGCCAAAAGCGGCGGCAGCAGCATCAGCGTGATGATTTGAAAGATCGGCAAGCCCGCCACCCAATTGCCGGCGGCGATTGAAATTCCCAGAATCAACATCAGCGCATAAATGAAGTGCGCGAGACCGCCGCGCCACCACAGGCGCGGTTCGTAGACGCGCGTCAGAATCATTTGCCGGTTGGTGAACTCGAAAAAGCCGCCCGCCGTGGTCGACGCGATGCTCGGCACCAGGCACTCCGGCACGAATCGAATCGGGGCGTTGGCATCGCGCAGCACGCGCGTAAGCGCAAAGTCGTCGCTCGCCGCGCCCTGCCAGTGGGCCATCACGTGCAGCGAATCAAACGTCTCGCGGCGAATGGCGGTGCCGCCGCCCCAGCAGAAATTGTTGCCGTGCTCGCCGAGAAATGTCGCGAGCGGGGCATTCCACGCGGAAAGAAGGGCGCTCCAGAAACCGCCGCGCTCGACTAAGTACCAGCGGAAGGTGGTTGCCGCGCCCAAGCGCGGCTCCGCGAGCGGACCAACCAGTCGCTTGAGCCAGCCGCGCGGCGGCCTTCCATCGGAATCGCAGAAGATGAAAGCATCGAAGCGTTCGCCCACGCGCTCGATGGCCACGCGCAGATTGTTGACTTTTTCGGAGCAGTCTCGCGCGCGTCCCGCGAGAATCACTTGCGCGGGCGGCTTGCTTTTTGCGGCGACCACCGCGGCTAAATTGTGCGCGGGGTCGTCGACACTGGCGAGGATGAAGAAAACTTCGTAGTTGGGATAATCGAAACGCGTGAGCGCGGTGAGGTTCTGTTCAAGGCCGGGCTCGAGACCTTTGACCGGGCAGAACACAGCGACTGTGGGCGCGTAAAATCCCGGATGGCTTGCCGCGCCGCGCTGGGCCGCGCGCATCCATTTATAGGAGTCCCACAGGTTGTAAACGCCCTGGAGAATCTGCTCGACCACGAGGATGTAGAAGAGAATCAGCATTGCCACGCGGAATCGAGGATAGCAGGATACGCGCGCTGGCGAGTGTTTGTTGCGGCACGATGCGGCTAAAATTACAGCGCCGCTCGAATCGTGTGGCGGCTAGAATCGCACCCAGCGTTTCTGCAACAGGAGGACACACACACGATGTCGGCCGAAAGCAACACACTAATTAGTGCGGCGCTGGTAACCGGGGCGTTTGAGTTGCCTGGCTACCGCGTGGTGCGAAATTGCGGCATTGTGCGCGGCATCGTGGTGCGCTCGCGCAGCCTACTCGGCAATTTCGCCGCGGGATTACAAACCATAGTCGGCGGGAACATCACCGTGCTCACCGAGCTCTGCGAGAACACGCGCGAAGAAGCTTACGATTTGATGGTGGAGCACGCCGTGGAGCACGGGGCCAACGCCATCATCGCGATGCGCTACGACGCAACGGAAATAATGCAGGGCGTGACCGAAGTGCTGGCGTATGGCACAGCCGTGCGCGTCGAGCCAGCGGATTAGGCAAGCGCGCCGCGCGTGGCTGGTTCCCCGCTACCGCGCTTCGCGGATGCCCAGTGCGCGCGCCAGAATTTTTCCCGCTGCGCGGACCAACTCGTCGTGAAAGCGGTCGGCCGCGCGCCGCGCTTTTTCCATCATTGAAGGATCAAGAAGCAGCGCGCAGCGATCCGGAAACGGAAATCGCTCGGGCTGCGCCGCGTCGCGCACTGCGCCGGATTTCGCGCTGCTGACCCGGCGCGGGCTCGGCTTCGGCGCGGGATGCTGCGGGCCCATGCGCGCGTAGAGTTCGAGATCTCGCAGAAACTCATCCATTTCTTCCTCCGACCAGCGTTCCACCCGGCCCAGAGTGGAGAACAGTTGATCGAAAAATGCCGACGCGGCCGAGGCTTGCGCTTCGGCAAGTGCTACTCCGCGGCGCTTGCCGAAAAATCGCGGCAGCTGCTCGCGCACCTCTATGATCATGGCCAGCAAGGCTTCGCGGCCGATCGTGACTTCGAGTTCGTGCGCTTGCGCGGCGCTTGCGGCCACGGCTCTGCGATCGAACTCCCTGGCATAGCTCGCTACGAAATTTCGCACCATGCCGTCGCGTTCAAGCGAATGGCAAAGGGCCTGCGCGACGGCGCCGCCGTAAGACGGAAATAATTTTCGAGCAGCGGGCATCGCGCGGCGCACCGGTAAATCGGGAATTGATTGGAGACAGTTTCATTCTATCGAGAGAGGAGCGAAACGCGAAGCAGCGGGCACTGGTGGAGGTTGCGAAAAAGAAAAGGGGGCGAACAAATTGTTCGCCCCCTGTCAACACTAAAAGTTGAAGCTAGTTTTCGCCTTAGTGCACCGCAGGCGGCGTGGCCGCCGGAGGAACTTGACCCGGCTGCAAGACCACTGTGGTGGCTGGAGTTTTCGAGAGCGCCCACTCGAGCGCCTGATCCACCGTGCGCGCGTAGTGGATCTCGATGCCTTCGAGCACGTGATCCTGCAAGTCTTCCTTCACGTTCGGCTCGTTCTCCGCCGGAAGAATGACTTCGCGAATCCCCGCGCGCTTGGCGCCCAGCACCTTCTCCTTGATTCCGCCGACGGGCAGGACCACGCCCGAGAGCGAAAGCTCGCCCGTCATCGCGACGCGCGGCCGAACCGGCCGGCCCGAGAGCAGGCTGACAAGCGCCGTGACCATCGCGACGCCCGCCGAAGGGCCATCTTTGGGCACCGCGCCGGAGGGCACGTGCACGTGGATGTCCTGCTTGCGGAAAAAGTCCGGATCGATGCCGTAGAGTTCGGCGTTGGCGCGGACCCAGGTGAGCGCCGCGGTCATGGATTCTTGCATGACCTCGCCCAAGTGGCCCGTCATCGTGAATTGTTTGCCACCGCGCATGCGGCTCGCCTCGATGAAGACGATGTCGCCGCCCGCGGGCGTCCACACCAAGCCGACCGAGGTGCCGGGCCGCTTGACGCGGTCTTCGACCTCGCGCTCGGAGCGATACTTCGGCACGCCGAGCGTTTTGCGCACGACTTCCGGCGTGACGCTTAGCGGTTCGAGCTGGTTTTCGGCGATGCGCCGCGCCTGCTTGCGCACCAGCGTGGCGATCTCGCGTTCAAGATTGCGAACGCCGGCTTCGCGCGTGTAGCTGTGAATAATCTCGCGCAAACCTTCTTCTGTGAAGGTCACCTGCTCGCCCACTTTCAGACCGTGTTCGGTGGTCTGCTTGGGCACCAGGTATTTCTGCGCGATGTGAACCTTCTCGACTTCGGTGTAGCCCGGCAACTCGATGATCTCCATGCGATCGCGCAGTGGCTCCGGGATGGGATCCATCCAGTTGGCCGTGGCGATGAAGAGAACCTTCGAAAGATCGAACGGCACGTCGAGATAATGGTCGCGGAACGAACCGTTCTGCTCCGGGTCAAGCACCTCCATCAGCGCCGCCGAAGGATCGCCGCGGAAATCGCGGCCGAGTTTATCCACTTCGTCGAGCATGAAGACCGGATCGTTGGTCTCCGCGCGGCGCAGGCCCTGAATGATCTGGCCCGGCAACGCGCCGATGTACGTCCGGCGATGGCCGCGAATTTCGGCCTCGTCGTGCATGCCACCGAGGGAGATGCGCACGAATTTCCGGTCGAGCGCCCGCGCGATGGATTTTCCGAGTGAGGTTTTCCCCACGCCTGGCGGCCCGACGAAGCACAGGATCGGACCCTTCATCCCCGGCTGCAATTTCTTCACGGCCAGGTAATCGAGAATGCGCTCTTTCACTTTTTCGAGGTCGTAGTGATCCTCGTCGAGAATTTCGCGTCCCTTGGGAATGTCGATCTCGCTCACGCCCGCGGATTTGTTCCACGGCAGCGAAGTCATCCACTCAAGGTACGTGCGCGCCACCATGTATTCGGCCGAAGCTGGCGTCATCTTCTGAAGCCGCTTCATTTCGCGCGCACATTCTTTTTTGGCTTCCGCCGGCATGCCCGATTGCTCGAGCTTTTTGCGCAGGTCTTCCAGATCGGCCTGGCCGTCGTCGCCTTCGCCCAATTCCTTCTGGATGGCCTTCATTTGCTCGCGCAACAGATATTCGCGCTGGCTTTGGCTCACCTGCTCTTGCACTTGTTCTTGGATTTTGTTGCGCAGCTCGAGAACTTCGAGTTCTTTCGAGAGTTCACGAATCAGCGTTTCAAAGCGCCTGCGGACGTCGGGCGTTTCGAGAAGCTCCTGCCGAAGCAGCGTGGGCAACGAAGGCAGGTTTGCGGCGATGAAATCCGCGAGGCGAACCGGATCGTCGATGTTGAGCGCGGCGGTTTGCAAATCGTCGGAAAGTTGCGGCGAACGCGCCACTACGTCGCGGAACAAATCGCGGGCGTTGCGTTCGAGAGCTTCGAGCTCGTTGTCTTCGGGCCCGACGATCTCTTCTAGTTTTTCGACACGTGCGCGCAGGAACGGCTGAAAATTCACAAGCTCCGCCACGCGAATCCGATACAAGCCTTCGAGGAAGACTACGACGTTGCCGTTCGGCATGCGCACGAGCTTGTGGATTTTCGCGGCCGTGCCCACTGTGTGGAGATCGGCAGCGGTCGGTTCTTCGACGCGCGGGTCATGCTGCGCGACGATTCCGAGGCGCTTTTCTTCGCCGTGCAATGAATTGAGCAGGGCGAGGGAACTCTCCCGGCCCACGGTGATGGGCTGAACTCCGCCCGGAAATAGCACGATTTCACGGACGGGCAGGATCGCGAGTTCTTCAGACTGCGGTGCTTGGGGCTGCTGGGTTTGACTCATGTTACCCCCTGGACTAAGCCTCATTTAAATATCGAGGCAAATACAATACAGCACTCGATCAACCAATTGGATGCAGAAAGTTCAGGAATCGGTGCTAACTTTTCCTAAATCGTTTACATAAAATATGAGCTTCTAATGCTAAAGTATTCGATTCTGTTAGAAGCTAAAGGATTCACCCGTATCTTATTCATTATAATAGCATAAATGAGGAGGTAGCCCAGTGCATCCTTTATATCCCCTATTTTTAACCCGTATTTTGTGACTAAAACGCCATCGGATGAGCAGATCCGGCCACCCCCTCCGAGCGGGTATGTCTCTTCTACTGAGGCTTTTGCGGGTGTGGCCGCCCAGGCGGTGCCGAAGTGACATTTTGTGGCCGCTCGGGCGAGCCGTAGCTAGAGGGGGAAACGTTCGCGGACGAAGGCTAGGGCTCGATCGCGGTCGCTTAGCGCGCCGTCGAGCTGGGCATCCTCAACCGCTTGCAGGATTTGTTTGTATAAGGGCCCGGGGCGGAAGCCCATCTGTTTCAAGTCCTCGCCCGTGACCAAGCGGTCAGGCCGAACTTGCTCGGGCGGCGTCTCCGCAAGAAAGCGTTGGACGAAGTTGTAGGCGTCGAGATTCCTGTGGCTCGACATGCAATCAAGACGATGAAGTTCGAGATGTTCCTCAAAGCGCGGCAGGCGCACAAAGCGCTTGAGCGTCGCCGGGCGCATTTGGAATACGTCCTTAAAGCGAAGGTGATTCGCGACCAGCACTTCGATTTGTTCGGTGTGGTCGTTTGAAAAGCGCAGAGCGCGGCAGATCTCCAGAGCCATCGCGGTGCCAACTTCGACGTGGCGATCGAAGCGAATGCGATCGCCGGGGCCGGAGGGCGGCGTGAACGTCGGCGGCTTGCCAACATCGTGAAGCAAGACTCCCCACGCGAGCGTGGGCGACGCGCCCGCGGGCAATCCTTCGAGCATCATCAGCGTGTGCACCCAGACGTCGCCTTCGGGATGAAATTGCGGCGGCTGCTCGACGCCCTTCGTGCGCGCGATTCCGGGCACCAACGGCGCCAGCAATCCGGTCTCGTCGAGCAGCTCGAACGCGCGCCGCGCGCCGCCTTCGGTTAGAAGCCGCGTCAGTTCATCGCGCAAACGCTCGGCGGAGACTTCGGTGATTTCATTCGCGCGCTTGCGAATCGCATCGAGTGTAGCCGGCTCGATTCGATAGCCGAATCGCGCGGCGAAGCGCACAGCGCGCAGCATGCGCAGCTTGTCTTCGCCGAATCGGCTATCGGGTTCTCCGATCGCGCGCACCAGGCCGGCGCGCAAATCGCCGCGCCCACCGACGAAATCGAGCACTTGTCCGGTGCGCGGATCGAGCAGCAAACCATTGATTGTGAAATCGCGGCGGCGCACATCTTCTTCGGCCGAGCGCGAAAAAATCACGCGGTCCGGATGACGCCCGTCGGAATAGCCGACATCGGAGCGAAACGTAGCGACTTCCACGTCCGCTCCGCCTTCGTGCACCAGGATCACGCCGTATTTCGCTCCAATCGTCAGGCTGCCGGGAAATAGCGAGACCACTCGTTCCGGCACGGCGTCGGTAGCGACGTCGAAATCGGCCGGCGCGCGCCCGAGTTCAAGATCGCGCACGCATCCGCCGACCAGATACGCCTGGTGGCCGTTTTGAGATAACACTTCGCAGATGTGCAACGCGAGATCGCGCGGCGTCATAGCAGGATTATGCGCCGAAACGTCAATTTTCGTCTTCGTCGCGTTCGAGCGAGCCGCCGAATTGCACTTTGGAGAAGCCGAAGCGGTCGCGCAGCGCGTCGGTGGCGCGCGCCAAGCGCTCCAGTTTTTCCTTGCGCCCCGCGTCGAGCAGATCGAGTTGCCGCGCGCCTTCCGAGAAAGATTCAAGCGCCACGCCAAGCAAACGTATCTTGCGCCGGCGATCCCAATTCTGATCGAACAGGCGCGCGATCGTGGCGATCACGTCGGTGTCGAGACGCGTCGGCGCGGGCAGCGTGTGCGAGCGCGTGATGGTTTAGAAGCCTTCGTATCGGATCGTTAGGCGAATGGTGCGCGCCGCGAGACCCGAATCGCGCAGACGCTTTGTGGCCATTTGCGCCAGGCGGCTGAGCGTCGCGCTGGCGATGCGCGGATCGTCCGTGTCCTCGCCAAACGTGTGGTTGTGCGAAATTGATTTTGCTTCGGCGTCCAGCAGAAATTCGTAGGCGTCTTCGCCGCGCGATTTGCGCTCAAGCGCCGCGCCCCAGCGGCCGAAATGTTCTTCGAGGTGCTCGTGCGCTGCCGCGGCCAATTGACCGACAGTTTTGATTCCGAGATTCGCCAGCGCCGCTTCGGTGACTTTTCCGATGCCGGGAATGCGGCGCACTTCGAGCGGCGCAAGGAATGCCTCTTCGCTCCCGAAGGGCACCCAAACCAGACCGCGCGGCTTGGCTTGCTCGGAAGCAACTTTCGCGACCAGCCGCGTGCGTCCGAGTCCCATCGAGCTCGGCAGACCGGTGGTATCCCAGATTTCGCAGCGCAGGCGATGCGCCGCGCCCAGCGGCGGCCCGTGCACGCGCTCGGTGCCGGCGAGATCGAGATAGGCTTCATCGATCGAGGCCATTTCGACGATCGGAGAATAGCGCGCGAGAATCGCGGCGATGCGATCGCTCCACTCGGTATACAAACGATGGCGCGGCTCGAGAAATATCGCGTGCGGGCACAGACGCCCCGCCGTGCGCAACGGCATCGCGGATTGAATGCCGTAGCGCCGCGCTTCGTAGCTCGCCGCGGAAACCACGCCGCGCTGATCAGGTTGCCCGCCTACGACGACGGGCTTGCCTTTCAGTTCGGGACGTTCGAGTAGTTCGACCGAAACGAAAAACGCGTCCATATCAACATGTAGGATTGAAGCGACGCGATCGGAATCGCCGGAATTTCCAGAGCACGGGGATGCTCCGTCCGGCGAATCGTGTTTGGCGCGGAAATGCGCGAGTTTCGGCACGGGCAGACAAGACCTCGCTGAGCGCAACTATACACCGATCTCGCGCCAAGGCGAACGAATAGCGAAGTTTGTGCGGTCTAATTCCGGAGAGCGGAAGCCACGCGGGCGACGCCTGCGAGGTCGTTTACCACCGCGATGTCGCGCCAACTTGCGGAAGAAAGCAGCGCGTCAACGTGCAGGGCGGCGTTGTGGCCGAGTTCGAGTGCGAGCATTCCGCCGGGAGCGAGCAATTTCTCCGCCTGCCGAATCAGAGGAGCATACACATCGAGTCCTGATTCGCCGGCAAAGAGTGCCGCGGCCGGCTCGTGATCGCGCACTTCGCGCGGTAACGACGCGGCATCGGCTAGCGCGACGTAAGGCGGATTGCTGACGATTAGATCGAAGACAAGATCCGGCGCGGTCGTACGCGCGGCGGCCTCGCTCAAGAACGCGTCGAGTAGATTGCATTCGAGAAATTCGATGCGCGTTGCGACGCCATGTTTCGCGGCGTTGCGGCGCGCGACACTGAGCGCCGCGGCGGAAACGTCCGTCGCGAAAATGCGCGCGTACGGAAATTCGGCGGCGAGCGTGACGGCGAGGCATCCCGAACCTGTGCCCACGTCGGCGATGCGCAGCGTTTCGATGACTCGCGCGGCCGATCGAGCAAGCGCCACTTCCACCACGTGCTCGGTTTCGGGGCGCGGGATCAGCACGTCGGGCGTGACCTCGAAATCGAGGCCCCAGAATTCTTGGTGGCCGGTCAAGTATTGCACCGGAGTTCCCTCGGCGCGGCGCGCGACGAGAGCGAAATAGCTTTGCCACTGGTCGCCGCTGAGCAACGATTCGGGATGCGCATAGATCCAGGTGCGATCGCGCTGCGTGACATGCAGCAACAGCAGCTCGGCCGCGAGTGCGGCTGAGGGCACGCTTTCGCTCTCGAGACGCACGATGGCTTCGCGCAATGCGGTACGGACATTCATTGGAATTTCGGAGACATGGCGGTGTGGGAACGCATTCGCGGCGTCAGCGGCAGTGGCGCCGAGGCTCATGCGTCGACCAATTCCTGATTCAGGCGCTCGGTTTCGTGGTGCGCCACGAGCGCGTCCACGAAGGGCGCGAGCTTGCCATCCATCACGTCGGTAAGCTGATGGATCGTCAATCCGATGCGATGGTCGGTGACGCGATTTTGCGGAAAATTGTACGTGCGGATTTTTTCCGAGCGATCGCCTGT
>Ga0182018_10005188_pt1 | contig 10592 bp, 5 predicted proteins | sample 812P2MmetaG_FD_120490 | JGI IMG/M metagenome (GOLD analysis project Ga0182018, IMG submission 120490) | Permafrost microbial communities from Stordalen Mire, Sweden - 812P2M metaG | ecosystem: Environmental > Terrestrial > Soil > Wetlands > Permafrost | place: Sweden: Stordalen | collected... | reverse complement strand
GACCTGTCAACCAGACTATGTTCATTGGGCTGGAAAGTAAGTCGTGTTTCCGTGGCCCAAATGGAAATCACAACAAAACAAATTACGGATTGTGATTTAATTTTTTTGGCAAAAGCCCTGAACGTCCACATAGCTGATTTTTTCCCCTCATCCTGCTCGCCTCAAAATGTCCGTTCAAAAATCAAGTCGCGCCGTTTGATGCGGCGGCCAGCCGCGTTTTCTGCACGTCCCCGTCCCAAGCCAGACCCCAAGCCTCGCTTTGATTTCAAAGAGGCGTCGCAACGCAGATACTAGCTTTTTTTTAGAACGCTGTTATTTTATGGCCAAGCGACCGAACCAAAATGATGATGGCGGGCAGTTAAACCTGTTTTCATCCAACCAAAATCGTTATGACAGCAATCACACTGACTCAATACGGCAGAATGGCGGAGAAGCACTGGCGCGAATTCCGCCCGAACATGGTGGCGGAAATGGAAGTCAAAGGAATCCTTCAGGAAATGCTCTTGGAGGCGGAGGAGAAAACGGCCAGCGAGATGCACGACCTGACCATGAAGTTCCAGCAGCAGGGATTAACGGCGCAACAGGCGAACGACCGGGCTTGGGAAATGGTTCGGGAGGAATACATTCTCCTGCCGCCCGAAGCGAGCGAGTAGTCCGCAATCAAAACAATTATCGGATTTCCCCCGCCGATGGCGTTGGCGCAGGTTCGCCCAAGGAAAAGTGCCGCGCCAATCTCGCCGCGATAAAACTGGTTCGCAAACTTCAGGCCGAAAACCGACCGGCCACCCAGGAGGAAAAATCCGCGCTGGTTCGCTATGTCGGATGGGGAGGACTGCCGCAGATTTTCAATCCGGCGACCGACTGGCAGGCTGAAAGCCGTGAACTCATCAAATTGATTTCCAAAGAGGAATTCCGGCTTGCCCGCGCGTCCACGCTCAATGCCCATTATACATCCGGCGAAATCATTCAGGGAATGTATGCGGCATTGGAGCGATTGGGATTCAAAGAGGGACGCATATTAGAACCAGCTTGCGGCATCGGGCATTTTGTCGGCTTCATGCCGGAGGCCATCCAATCACAATCCGTCATCACCGGCATTGAGCTTGATCCGGTGACGGCGCAAATCGCCAAGGCACTTTATCCCGATGCGGACATCCGCAACGAATCGTTTGAAAAGGCAAACGTGGCGGATGAATTTTACGACGTGGCGATTTCCAACATCCCTTTCGGCGATTACAAACCCTTCGACAACAAATTCAATAAACAGGGTTTTCTCATCCACGATTATTTCTTCGCCAGAGGACTCGAAAAAGTCCGTCCGGGCGGACTCGTCATGTTCATCACATCGCGCGGCACGATGGATAAAATGGACAGCACACTTCGCAAATATGTTGCCGAACGCGCCAGTTTGGTTGGCGCAATCCGGTTGCCGAACACGGCTTTCAAACGCAACGCCAATACCGAAGTCACCACCGACATCATCATTCTTAAAAAATTGCGTCCGCGCGAGACTGTCAAAAGTGCCAAATGGGAAAAAGTCATTCCCTACACCAGCACCAAGGGCGAAGTCATTCCGATTAACGAGTATTTCGTCAACAACCAGAACATGATGCTCGGTGAGATGCAGTTGAAAGGCCGGATGTATTCGCACAGCCAACCTACGCTTGTCAGTGATGGCAAGGACATCAAAGCGGCACTGGCCGAGGCGGTGAAACGTCTTCCGTCAAAAATTTACGAACCGCTCAATCGTTCGCTGGATGTCAACGCCGAGGAACAATCCATTCCCGCACCCGGCCACGTCAAACCCAATGCCTACACGCTTCACGATGATGAAATCGCCATTCGTGAAGGCGACAAGCTGATTCCGCTGTCGCATTTGCCGATTCAAACGAAACTTCGCATTCGCGGAATGATTAAAGTGCGGGATGCGGTGCGCCAATGTTTGCGGACGCAACTGGAAGACGCCGATGAATCTGAAATTCAATTGGCGCGCGCGCAATTGAATCAAACTTACGACCGCTTTGCGTCGCGTTTTGGTCCGGTGTCGGATCGCGTGAACGCGCTCGCCCTTCGCAGCGACCCGGATTTGCCGCTGTTGTTCTCGCTGGAAAATTACGATTCGGAAACCAACAAGGCGGTCAAGACCGCCATTTTCCGCGAACGCACGATTCAAAAACAGAAGCCGATAACGTCAGTCCAATCGCCCAAAGAAGCCGTCATTGTTTCGCTGAATGAAAAAGGCCGCGTTGACTTGGAACACATGGCTTCTTTATTGAACCGTCCGGCAGAGGAATTTCTGCCGGAACTCAAGGGCGTGTTGTTTCTCAATCCGCAAACGCAGTTGTGGGAAACTGAAGATCATTATCTGTCCGGCGATGTCCGCGATAAACTTCAGATTGCTGAAGCCGCCACCCTTACCGAGCCGCGCTATCAGGAAAATGTTGCGGCGCTCAAATCCGTCCAGCCCGAAGATTTGTCGGCGACCCAAATTGACGCGCGGCTTGGCGCGTGCTGGATTCCGGTGAAAGACTTTGAAAAATTTGCCAGTGAATTGTTGGCGGCGGACGACATCAAGGTTTTGTTCACCGCCCCGCTCGGCACATGGACGGTGCAGGCCGGGCCGTTGACCAAAGGCTCGGTTGCCAACACGACCGAATGGGGAACGGATCGCGCCGCAGCTTTGGAATTGATTGAAGACGCGCTGAATTTGCGGACGCCGACCATATACGACAAGGTGAATGACGGCAAAAAGGATAAGCAAGTGGTCAACGCGAACGCCACGGAGGGAGCGCGGGAAAAACAGCAGAAAATCAAAGACCGTTTTCGGGAATGGGTTTGGCAGGACGACGAGCGGCGGGAACGCCTTGCCAAAAAATACAACGAGGAATTTAATGCCGTCCGGTTGCGGGTATTCAACGGGCAACATCTGACTTTGCCGGGTGCGAGCCACGCCATTCAACTGCACCTTCACCAAAAATCCGGCATCTGGCGCATCGTGCAAACGCCGAACACGCTGCTCGGCCATGTGGTCGGCGCGGGCAAAACTTTCACAATGGTTGCGGCGGGCATGGAGTTGAAGCGGCTGGGACTTGCCCGTAAGCCATTGTTCACCGTCCCGAACCATATGCTCGGCCAGTTCGCTTCCGAACTGCTCATGCTTTATCCAAGCGCGAATATATTGGCGGCGACCAAGGAGGATTTTGAAAAGCATAAGCGGCGCGAGTTAATGAGTCGCATCGCAACCGGAAATTGGGACGCCATCATCGTCACCCATTCAGGCTTTGAAAAAATCCCGTTGTCCGAAAAATACCGGCGCGACTTTTTCCAGAGCCAGCTCGACGAATTGGAAAATGCGTTGCGCGAGATCAAAGGGGACAGCGACAACCGGCGCACCGTGAAGCAACTCGAATCCGCCAAGAAGAAATTGGAAACCAAATTGGAAATGCTTTCTGCCGGTGAAAAAAAGGACAACACGCTCACGTTTGAAGAACTCGGCATTGACCGACTCTTTGTGGACGAGGCGCATTATTTCAAAAATCTTTTCTACATCTCGAAAATGACGCGTATCGCCGGACTGCCGCAAACGTCATCCGAGCGCGCCTTCGATATGCTTTTGAAGACCCGCTACATTCAGGAGATCAACGGCGGCGGCGGCGTGGTGTTCGCCACCGGCACGCCGATTGCCAACAGCGTGGCCGAAATGTTCACGATGCAGCGTTACTTGCAAACCGGGACATTACGAAAGCAGCAATTGCAGCACTTCGATTCCTGGGCGGCGACGTTCGGCGAGCCGGTGACGGCGATGGAACTTGCGCCCGACGGCGCAGGCTACCGGCTCAATACGCGCTTTGCACGCTTCATCAACGTGCCGGAATTGATGCAAATTTTCTGTCAGGTCGCCGACATCCAGACCGCCGACAAGTTGAAGTTGCCCGTGCCGGAAATGCAGACCGGCAAGCCGATGATTGTTCGCGCGCCGGCCACGCCGGAACTGAAAGAGATTGTTCAAGGGCTGGTCGTCCGCGCCGACGCCATCCGCAGCGGACGGGTTCATCCGAGCGAAGATAATATGCTCAAAATCACGAGCGAAGGCCGCAAGGCGGCTTTGGATCTGCGCGTATTAGACCCGCGAGCGAAAGACCAACCCGAAAGCAAAATCAATCTTGCCGCCGACAAGATTTTTCAAATCTGGCAGGACACGCGCGAAAACCGATGCGCCCAGATGGTTTTTTGCGATTTGTCCACGCCGTCAAAACTGCGCCGCCAGTTTTGCGCTTACGACGACCTGAAAGCCAAGCTGGTGCAACGCGGCATTCCTGCCGAAGAAATCGCCTTCATGCAGGATTACGACAGCGATGTTGAAAAACTCACCTTGTTCAAGGAGGTGAAGTCGGGAAAAAAGCGTGTTCTCATGGGCAGCACCCAAAAAATGGGCGCGGGAACGAATGTGCAGGAACGCCTCGTCGCGTTGCATCATCTCGATGCACCGTGGCGACCCGCCGACGTGGAGCAGCGCGAAGGCAGGATTTTGCGGCAGGGCAATCAGAATAAAATGATCCAGATTTATCGCTACGTCACCGAGGGCAGCTTTGATGCCTATATGTGGCAGACGCTTGAGACCAAGGCGAAGTTCATCCATCAGGTGATGACCGGCGACACGCACATCCGGCACATCGAAGACATTGATTCGCGGGCGTTGACGTATGCCGAAGTGAAGGCCATTGCGTCGGGCAATCCAAAGGTGATTGAAAAAGCATCCGTGGACGCCGAAGTCATGCGGTTGAACCGGCTGCACTCCCAACACTCCGAAACTCAATATCGAATCCGTTCCGACCTGCGAAAGTTGATCGAAAAAATCCCCCTGTCCAAGCAGCACATCGAAAATCTTAAATTGGATATGGCGCAACGCATCAATACGCACGGCGACGCCTTTCAAATTGTGTTGGAAAAATCAGCGGTCAAAGACCGCGCAATTGCCGGGGAACTGCTCGCCCGCATTGCGCGCCGTGCTTCCGGCGCGCAAAACCAATTCGACATTGGTTCATTTGCGGGCTTCGAGCTTTCCGTCCGCACATCGCTTTGGGGTAGGGTTGAATTCGTGCTGAAGGGCAAAAATCATTATTCCTTGGATGCCACCGAAACTTCTTTGGGGACGGTTCGCTCGCTCGAATACTTCGTGCAGAACATGGAAGACCGGCTGGCGCACAAGCAAAGCGAATTGGCTGACTCGGAAAAGAAATGCGGTGAGTTGGAAGCCAAAATCGGCCAGCCGTTTGAACATGAAGTCAAATTGCAATCGTTCGCCGTGCGGCAAAAGGAATTGGAGGACGCCTTGGACATCACCAAAAATCAGGCGGCAAATTCACTGGAGGCGGAAGCGACCGAACAGGCCGTCGAAGTTGAGACGGAGGCCGAAGCCGAATCTGTCAAAACCGCCGTGCGACAACCACGCGTCAAAACTTCCAAAGTGACCGCCAAGGTGCGCGTGGCAATGGCGCATTAGATTTGCATGGCACCATCGTTCGTCTCCAAGAAGTTGCAAAATGGCACTTCTTCTTCTGCATCTCACCCGCCGGGCCGTAACCGAAGTTCAGGCTCATGCAGCCAATCACGATGGCCGAGACTTCCAGATTGGGTGTGGCTTAATGCCAGATGAGGTGTCCGCGAAACACGATAGAATCCGAGGCGAGAAGTCAACGCAAAGACACAGGCGCAAAGTTTTTAACAATTCCTCATTTGGTTCTTTTTTGTGACTGCTGACTTTTTGTCCGCCGTTTCCACTCGACAACCAATTTATTGATTTCCACGATCTCTGGTTCACGATTGATTTTCTTCATTTCAGCAGCCGTCGGCACAACGTAATCGGAACAAGACAAGTGACGTCTCCACGTTTCGGCAACCCCCGAAGCTCGTTTGATAGCCTCGTCAAACTGGCCGCGTCGCGCTTCTATTTTGGCTATCTCCTTGTGCGCCTCACAATTTAGCCTAACAGATTCTTGTTCAGCGAATGGACTCCATCGTTCAGCGGTTGAACCCGCAATTCCCCAAAAGGCGCGTTCTGCTTCTTCCAGCCGTCCGAGTTTGACCCAAATTTTGGCAAGGGGCATCATCGCGGCTTCCCAAAGCGGGAACTCGTCATTGTAAGAGTCTTTTTTCTTCCAAGCCAAAACCTCTTTCAACCACGGTTCTGCTCCAGCCCACTGCTGCAAATGCAATAATGTGCTGCCTATTTTCTCTGCGAGCCGCCAGAACCGTTCCTTACGCTGTTCTGCCGAAGATGTCAAAAACTCCAGTTGTCTTGTGCCATCTCTTGCCCATTCGATTTCTGGCATTGTCTCGGACGTTCCAACCCATCCGATGATGCAACACGAGTCACCAGACATAACATTCCAAAGAACAACGGATGTCTCTGCTGCTTTTTTTCTCTTTTTCAACATCGTGCGAACTTTGAACAGATTGGTCAGGGAAGCTTCAAGCTCTCCCTGAAACGCTTCCCGCATTCCCTCCCAGATGGCAGCGGCCTTTAACAAGGCTTCTTCGGCTAATTCAAACTGAGCTATTACAAGTTCACTATCAGCAATGTAATCACGAGCCGCAGCGCAGTATCGCAGCGCTTCCGCACGCGGCGGATTTAATTGAGCAAGTTCAATCAATACTTTTTCCCGATGTTCAACTGAACGGTATTGATAAAAAAAATATTCAAACTGTAGAACTAAAAGTTTCTCCTGAAGGATGGGATCACTTTTGCAACGAGCCTCCACCAAAGCCGACTCTAAAAACTGAATTACCCTCTCATGCGCCTCGTCTGCCGCTCGGAAGTCAAATCCTTCTTCGGACAGAGGAAGCTTGCCCAAGGAATGCCATGCCTGCGGCAGCAATTCTAAAACGAGCACAAGATATTGATAACGATTTGAACTAGCTGCTGCCCACAATGCAGCTTCACAATTTTCCCTCTCTTGATGCAAAAAATTAGGAGCGGCCTGATCGGATGGATTTTGCATCGCTTCATTCATTAAGCTGCAAAAGAAGTCCACGAAGCAACATTCCCAATCTCCTTTTCGTGATCCCATCTGATTGTGAAGAAATGATTTCAACAGGGGATGTAAAATGTAACGATTGCCCTCTAATTTCAAAAGGGCGCTATGTAGGCAGGTCGTGAGAGAAAAAAGCCAATTAGATTTGTCCAGATATGCGGCGGCGAATTGCTTGCCCAAGCCATGAGGAGCAACGGAAAATCGGAAAAGGCTGTCAAGGTCTTCAGCGTTGAGGCGCGCAAACGAAGTTAGAAAACAAGCTTCCATGCTACGATGGCGAGCGTCGAGAAAACCGTCGTCCGTAGCCAACAGGTTTGTGTTTTTTTGAAATTCAGTTGTCAGTTCGCTTAAGGTGGTTTTTGGTGCTTGGCGCGCGAGCAACAGCACGGCCAAAGGAATATCTCCGACGGATTCACAGAGATGCCAAACGATTGATCTATCCTCGCCGGATATGTTTTTTAGCCCCGCTTCATAAAGAAATAATTGTATGGCATCTTCTCGATCCAGTTTGCCGAGCGTTTGCACATGAAGCTTCATGCCGTCATGAATTTCCCTCGTCGTCAGCAGAACGCAGGTGTTAGCAGCTTGTTCGATTAAAAATGCGTTGAATTCGCCCTTCGAGAGAACGGTTTCAAAGTTATCAAAAACAACTAGCGTGTGGCGTTGCGAGAAATAGTCGTTCAAATATTTTACACAGTCTGCAATGGAGCGGTTTTCCATTCGGTTGCCCAACAACACTTCAGTCATCGTGCGCTGGCATTGTTCGATCGTGGGATTTGGTTCAAAGTTGAGCCACACCGCACCCCCTGGAAGAACATTCTTTTGAATGGCATCGTGGGCGACTTGCTTTGCAAAAGTTGTTTTGCCCATCCCGCCAGTTTCGTGAAGCACAATCAATCCATTCTGAATTAATTTTGAAGCGACCTTCCGCCTCAATTTTTTATGGCCGAAAAAGCAAGCGGGAGTTTCTGGTAAATTGTGCCGAATTTTTTCTTCGGCGGGGGCGGACGGCGGCGAAGCAATGGAATTCCTCTCTGACCATGACGCGCCATCAATCCATGCAGGCCATGTGAGCAGCGTCTTGTCTGGAAATTTTTCGTGCCACCGTTTGTTTATCGCATTTTCAAACTTCTCGCGGAAACCACCGTCAATGTCTTGCCCTCGTCGTGCTTTTTTTAGCCAGCCCATTTTCATGTCGGTCAAATCACAGGTTTGATCCAATGTCCAACCAAGCTCCTTGCGAACTTGCTCAATAAATTCCGCCCATTTCGTATGCGTGTCCGGCGTGACTGTTTCGTGACCTTTGCGTGCCTTCAGGTTTGGCTTCGACTGCTTTAGATTTTTCGCGTTGGACGACATCTCGGAAAAGAATACCGAAGAAGTCCGATTCGGACAACAGGTCGCTGGCCTTGTGGTCGGTGAATCGAGAATCAGTTCGGAAAAAACCGAACCAGTTGCGCCGAAACAGCAGAAAGAGAAAGACAAAACAATGAGTAGCAGAACTACAACAAAGGTCGGGCCGAGCACCTATCGCGAAACGGTGCGGCATAACGACGGCAGCGGTCGCAGCACCGTTTACAAACCGGGGTTGATCTTCCGTGACGTGAAGAGCACCACGCGCTGGGACGGCAAAGGGCGGAAGCGGAACTAACAAACAACGGGCTGGATGCTCGGTGAGCATCCAGCCCTCAATCAAAACAATCAAAACAAAAGGAACAAAAATGAAATCCAAATCAGTCAAAAAGATCATCATGTCCGACAAAACATTCCCCGATGCCGCCTTTCGCAAATCAACCATGAGCGGCAAGTTCGATGGAAACAGTGATTGTGTGGAAGTGGCAATTGTCGCGGATGCCATCGGCGTGCGCGATTCAAAGAACCGCTCACAATCTCCATTGCAGTTCTCCCGAAGCGAATGGATCGCTTTCATCAAAGGTGTCAAAGCGGGCGAGTTCGACGTGCAGTGAGCGATACCAGATCAATAATGCGTGTGGCTGTGGTGCATTAAATGTTTTGCAGCCGCGAAACATTGCGGCTGTAATCCGTTTAAGGCTTCGTGGAATTGCCGCTGGCATTTTATGCTTCGCTGCGCTTGGCAAGGATGCTACGGGTCGGCTCAAAAGCAGCCGCTTCCGTTCCTCCTGTGCCAATGCTCACTTCGCAAGTCTGCGGCCTCTAGGAATTCACGAAGCAGAGCATCAAGCCTTCGGCTTTTCGGGCAATCGAAACGAATGATGATTGGTTGATGGCAATTGAAATGTTTTCCCGACTTCACACAGGTGCTTAAGGAATTCCTGCGCTACCTTTTTAAGCGGGCATCGTTTGCACCAAATGATCGCGATGGTTCGCCTTGGCTTGTGATTTTTCAATGGGCGATACAGAACGCGCTCTCCCGTGTTCAGCATCGCCATTCGCGGAATCAGGGAAATGCCCATGCCCGCGCCAACAAGCGACTGGATGGTCTCCAGTTGTCCGCTACGAATTAAAATGCGTGGTTGGAAATCGTGCCGCTGACAACAACCAAGCAATTGATCGCCCAGATAATGCCCTTCGTGCATCAAAATGAATTGTTCGGAACGTAAATCCTTCACATGGATTTGTGATTTTCCAGCCAGGGGATGTTTCGACGGCAATGCCACCAGCAGGTCTTCAGAAAACAATTCCTTGATTTCAAAGCCACGCTCGTCAATGGGCAAACTCATGATTCCAAAATCAACCGCGCCTGCCTCGATCAGCCGCAACAATGCAACCGTCATGTCCTCGTGAATGTTCAATTCAACATTGGAACAGCGGGCGGCAAATGACTCCAAAATTTGCGGGAGCAAATAAGGCGCAATCGTCGGTAGAACCCCCAACACAACCCTGCCGGCATTGATTACATTCAACCCCTGAATTTCCCGTGTGGCCCGCGCGAGTTGCGCCAAAACTTGTCCGGCGTGCGTGATAAAAATTCTGCCAGCTTCCGTTGGCACAATAATTCGGCGGCTCCGGTTCAGAAGCGTCGCCCCGACCTCTTCTTCCAGTTTTTGAATTTGATCGCTTAAAGCGGATTGAGAAATAAAGCAATGCAGAGCCGCTTTGCTGAAGCTGCCCCGCTCTGCCACCGTTGACAAGTATTTTAGTTGGTTGGTTTCCACGCTTAAGCAAACAGCCGCAGCATATGCAAGTTAAGATGAAAGGGGAGTTTTGGACTATCGGATTTTCCGATAGTGCGTATCGGAAATTCCGATAATCCATTTCTTGAGGCACATGGCAATTGCGGGGAAAATTTTGCATGGGCTTGATGCCGCAACCATGTCCGACCAGCAGCGCCGAAAGGGGACACCCCAACCTTGTGGGGCCGCAAATTCGGCGGCTGCGAACCGCTCGCGGCTGGTCGCAGTCGAAACTTGCGATGCGGCTTCAATTAAACGGTCTGGACATCAGCCGGACTGTGCTTGCCCAGATGGAGTCGCAGCTTCACTGCATCAAGGACAAGGACATTCCTTATTTCGCCCGCGCTTTGAGGGCGGATTTGAGGGACATATTTATCGGCTTTGGAAGATGAAAACGTCCTCT
>Ga0182018_10005186_pt1 | contig 10594 bp, 8 predicted proteins | sample 812P2MmetaG_FD_120490 | JGI IMG/M metagenome (GOLD analysis project Ga0182018, IMG submission 120490) | Permafrost microbial communities from Stordalen Mire, Sweden - 812P2M metaG | ecosystem: Environmental > Terrestrial > Soil > Wetlands > Permafrost | place: Sweden: Stordalen | collected... | reverse complement strand
CGGCATCAATGTGCCCTCGATCGACACCCGCGAAATCAGCACGCAGGTGCTCGTCAACGACGGTCAGACCGTCGTGCTCGGCGGCATTCTGGCGACGACGCACCGCACCGATGAGACCAAGGTACCGTTTCTGGGCGACGTCCCGGTCCTCGGCAACCTCTTCAAGACAACGACGAAGACCAATGACAAAGACGAGCTGCTGATTTTCGTGACACCGAAGATTGTTCGTGAAGGGGTCAACGTCTACTGACCGGTATCAGATTTGCCGGGACAGTCATTAAATTTTTTGGGTGCTACATGCGAAAATTAGTCTCTACAATGGTTCTGCTGGCCCTGGCAATCGGCTTAACCGGTTGCGGCGGCAGCAACGACCAGGCGTTCGTGGGCGGTACGACGACTACCGGGACCTCGAGCGTCGCGGCCGTAACCGTTTCGGCGAGCAGCGCCACCATCCCGTCGGACGGCTCGGCGTCTTCCACCATCACGGCGGTCGCAACGGATGCGAACAACAACCCTGTAAGCGGGGCCACGGTCACTTTCTCGACTTCGGCCGGCACCATCACTCCGGTCTCGGCCACGACGGGTGCGAACGGCACCGCGACCGCTTCCCTGGCGGCAGGCACCGCTGCCTCCGGTACAGTGATCACAGTGACGGCGGCGGTTGGCACCGTGTCAGGTAAAGCGACGGTGACCGTCAGCAATACCAGCGGCACGCAGTCTTCCCTGACGATTCAGACGAGTCTGCCGCAGATTCCATCGGACAGCTCGAAAGCCGCGACCATTACCGTGCTCGTACGCAATGCCAGCAACAACTTCGTCAGTGGTGTGACTGTGGGCTTCGCCGCGACATCAGGCGGTCTCACGGTGACGCAAGCGACGACTGATGCCACTGGCTCGGCCATCGCGACGCTTTCAGCGGCCGGCGACCCGACCAATCGGAATATTACGGTCACGGCAACCGTCGGTGCGAGCAGTGCGAAGATCATCATACCCGTCGTGGGTACGACCCTGACACTCACGGGCCCCTCCTCGCTCGTGGTAGGCAGCTCCGGAACCTACAACGTCACGCTTGCCGACTTTAGCAAGAGTCCCATAACGGCCACGACCGTTACGGTCGCCTCCGCCGGCAACACCGTGACGCCAACGACCATTACGACGGACGCTGCAGGTTCAGGCACTTTTCAGGTTACGGCTGCCAAAGCCGGGGCCGACACAGTGACAGCCACCGCACTCGGGCAGTCCGCGAGTCAAGCCCTTGCGGTCAGCAATCAGAGCTTCACATTTACGGCGCCCGCAGCCAACGTTCTCAATCCCCTCAATCAGAGTCTCGGCGTGACAGTCCATTGGACCGCTAGTGGAGCTCCTGTCGTCGGCCAGACGGTCTCGTTCGCAGCGACTCGCGGCACGCTGAGTGCAGCCAGCGCGGTCACGGATGCGTCCGGCAATGCCAGCATCACGGTCTCCTCAACGACCGCGGGGCCTGCAATCATTGCCGCATCCGGGACCGGGGTTACCGCACAGCTCCCTATGACCTTCGAGGCGACCGTGCCCAGTGCGATCGCCATCCAGGCGAGTCCTGACACGATCGCAACTCAGGAGCAGAGCACGATCACCGCGATTGTTCGCGACGCAGCCGGGAATCTGGTCAATAACCAGAGCGTAGCCTTCAAGCTGACCGACGTAACCGGAGGCTCGCTGTCCTTCGCGACCGTAGTCACGGACACCGAAGGGGTCGCGCAGACCGTGTACACGGCAAGCGGCACGCCCAGCACGAGTAACGGCGTGACTGTTGCGGCGACGGTGCAAGGAACAGCAATCACCGCGTCCACGGATCTGACTGTCGGCGGCCAGACCGTGTTCATATCGCTCGGCACGGGCAACAATATCTCTGAGAATGCCAGCAAGACGCAGTTTCAGATGCCGTGGGTTGTCCAGGCGGTCGACTCGGGCGGTAATCCAGTCAATAACGTCGCGATCACATTCACTATTCACTCTTCATCTAGGCCGTACTACGCATACGCGAAGGGCACGTATGAGGTCTGCGGTTCGTCGTGGGTGCAATACAACGGCACCGCAGGATGTTCGATGGCTGGCGGAGCCACGAACGCGCCGGTGGTCTGTCTGAACGAGGACATAAACCTGACTGGCGTCTACGAAAAGTCTGAGGACATCAATAACAACGGTAAGCTTGATCCGGGCGATGTCGCAGTCGCAACGCCCGCCAACTTGATCACTGCCTCCGATGGATCGGGTACCTTTCTCGTGGAGTACCCGGAGGACCACGCACTTTGGATTCAGGCGACACTCACGGCGACGGCCACCGTGCAGGGAACCCAGAGTTCGACAGAGGCGACCTTCGTTCTGCCGATGTTGGCTTCTTACCTTTCGAATACGACGGTGGAGCCACCGGGCTTCATTAGCCCCTACGGAGTCGCTTCAAGCTGTACCGACCCGAACTGAGTTAGTTTTTCCGCCTAGTCTGGCGAATGGAGCGGCCGCCTTCGGGCGGCAGCTTCATTTTTGCGTATCCTGGTTCGCGATATGATTGGGAAGCGCAACGTATTCCTAGTGGGCCCTATGGGCTCGGGAAAGACCGCCGTAGGCAAATGCCTTGCGCGGCTGCTGGGCGCCCCCTTCTATGACAGCGACGCACAGATCGAGCAGCGCACCGGCGTCGACATCTCATTCATCTTCGAGAAGGAAGGCGAAACCGGATTCCGGCAGCGCGAGCGTGAAGCCATCGATGCGCTGACGCAGCTCGAGCCCATCGTGCTTGCGACGGGCGGCGGAGCGGTGCTTCTGGAGGAGAACCGGCGTGCCTTGTCCGCCCGCGGCTTTGTCGTCTACCTCGAGACCTCCGTCGCGCAGCAGAAAAACCGGGTCCGCCGCAACCGCAATCGGCCCCTCTTGGCGGACGCCGATCCCACCCTGAAACTCACAGAGCTCATGCGTCACCGCGAGCCGCTTTACAGTGAGGTCGCGGACATCATCGTGCCGACGGACGGTCGCAAGGTGGGAGCGGTCGCGGCGGATATTGTGCGCGGCCTCGAGGAGCGCAGCCGCAGCTAGAGGCCCAGCCGGCAAAGGCTGGCGACTGTATACTCCCGAAGTTGCGCACGCCCCACTGCGTGCGGGTGCTGGCGCACGTGTATACCTACAGAGTCGAACTTGGACGTCGCAGCTATCCGATTCTCATCGGCGCTGGACTGATCGCCCGGCCGGATCTTTTCGATCAGCACCTCTTTGGCCGCGACGTGCTGCTCGTCAGCAACACCACTGTGGCGCCGCTCTATGCCGCTGCCGTGGTCGGCGCTTTGGGGTCCCGTCGCGTCGTTGAGGCCATCCTGCCCGATGGCGAGCATCACAAGACACTAGCGAACGTTTCGCGGCTCATCGACGTCCTGGTCGCCAACCGTTTTGGCCGCGATTGCACCGTTCTCGCGCTCGGCGGCGGAGTCGTCGGGGATATGGCGGGTTTCGCAGCCGCAACCTATCAGCGCGGCATCGCCTACGTGCAGATCCCGACGACGCTCCTTGCCCAGGTGGATTCCGCGGTGGGCGGCAAGACGGGCGTCAACCATCCAGGCGGCAAGAATCTTATCGGCGCATTTCATCAGCCGAATGCGGTGCTGGCGGATGTGCGCACGCTTGCGACACTGCCACAGCGCGAGCTGCGGGCGGGAATTGCGGAGGTCCTAAAATACGGGTTGATATGCGATGCACCCTTCTTCGATTGGCTCGAGGCGCATATCGATGGCCTGCTGGCGCGCGACCTCGAAGCGCTGACGCATGTGATTCGCCGCTCATGCGAGATCAAGGCGCAGATTGTCGGCCGCGACGAGTACGAGCACGGTGAGCGCGCCGTACTGAATCTCGGTCACACCTTTGCGCATGCGATTGAAGCGGCAACGGGCTACGACCGTTGGCTGCACGGCGAGGCCGTGGCGGCCGGACTCTTCATGGCCGCCACCCTGTCATATGAATGCGGCCTGATGCCGGCGACCGATGTCGAACGAATCAAACGGCTCCTCGTGCGCGCGGGACTTCCGATCGATGCGCACCAAGTGTCCGTTGCCGCAGCGCTCGAACACATGAAAATGGACAAGAAGGTTCAGGGTGGTCGTATTCGGCTCGTCGTGCCGCGGTCAATTGGTGAGTGCTTCATCAGCGTCGACTATCCCGATGCCGCCCTGCAGCGCACGCTCGCTGCCTGTTTCGGATGAGTCGCGTGAAAAGCCGCGCCACGGCCCGGCTCATGCTTGCACCCTATGCGGCGCATGAAGCGCACTCACGCGGCCGGCGGCATCCCGAACCCAAACCGGACTTTCGCAGCGAGTACCAGCGCGACCGCGACCGGATCATTCACTCGAATGCGTTCCGCCGGCTGGTCTACAAGACCCAAGTGTTCGTCAATCACGAGGGCGATCTGTACCGTACGCGCATTACTCATTCGATCGAAGTTGCGCAAATTGCACGCTCGGCCGCCGTGGCTCTGCGCCTGAACGAGGCTCTGACCGAGGCGGTGAGCCTTGCCCACGACTTGGGTCACACGCCCTTTGGGCACGCTGGCCAGGATGCCCTCAATGCCTGTATGCGTCGCTTTGGCGGTTTTGAGCACAACCTCCAGTCGCTGCGAGTGGTCGACGAGCTCGAGGAGCGCTATGCCGAGTTCCGCGGTCTTAATCTGACGTTCGAATGTCGCGAGGGTATCTTGAAGCACTGCTCGGTGCGCAATGCACGCGCTCTAGGCGAGCTTGGAGAACGCTTCATTCGTCGCCAACAGCCAAGCCTCGAGGCGCAGCTGGCCAATCTTGCCGATGAGATTGCCTACAACAATCATGATGTCGATGATGGTATCCGTGCCGGCTTCATCGACTTTCGAGATCTGAGCGATGTGCGCCTCTTTCGGCGCGAGTACGATGTTGTGACTGCCCTATATCCGGATCTCGGCGAGCGCCGGCTGGTGTACGAGATTGTTCGCCGGATGATCAATTTCGTGGTGACGGATCTCATTAACACGACGCAAAGCCGCCTCGATGACGCGCGACCGAAGTCAATAGAAGACGTTCGGCGTCGGGCCAAGCCGCTCGTCGGTCTGAGTGATGCCGCTCGTGCGGAACACGACGAGCTCAAGAGGTTTCTCCGGGAACGTGTCTACAGGCACTATAAGGTGCTCCGCATGACGACTAAGGCGAGGCGCGTGTTGAAGGAGCTATTCGATGCGTTCTTCGATGATATCCACCTGATGCCAACGGAACACTTGGATGCCGCGCTTCGGAGTGAGAAAGATCACGGAATGTCGGGGAGAGCGCGTGCCGTGGCGGATTACGTCGCAGGCATGACAGACCGATACGCTATTCTCGAGCACCGCCGGCTGTTCGACCCCGCGGAAAGGACGTAATTCGCCGCGTCTCTCTACTGAATTCGGAAGCGGACCTCCCCATATGGCTGCGCCGAGGTGCGACGACGTCGACCGCATGTGCGGGCGGTGAATCGCCAAGCCTTAGCCGTTAACCTCCTGTTTTTATTAGAATTACTGACTAACGCAAGCTAAGCCACCGTCAGATCCTAAGACATCAGATTGACATAAGCTATTGAGTCGCTTAGCGTTATGTCACACCGGGGGACGTGCAAGAACGTGAATAAGACCGAGAAGGAAGCGGTCCTAGATGTGTTCGCTGGGCTGCTGCGTTCACTCATGCCCGTCGCATTTGAATACGGCATTTCTGCTGGCGAGGCCTCAGGAGCGGTGCGGAGAAGTTATATCGAGGCCCTGGAGGCGCGGCTACGAGAGCAGAACAGGCCGACCACCGACTCGAGACTTGGAGTTATTTCAGGATTGCCGAAGGCGGATGTCAGTGCGCTTCGAGAAGCGATGCGGGTAGGTGCGGCGCTTAGCATACGAACAGCGGCAAGTTTGGATCAGATCACAAGTGTTCTAACGGTATGGCAGACAAATTCAAATTTTTCAGGCGCATATGGATTAGCGATGGATCTTGACTTGGCCGAAATGCCGGGTTCGCCGCGGCGTACTTTTGCAGATCTCGCACAGACGGCGTGTCCAGGCGTAGATAGAGATTCTCTGCTAGACGAGCTTCTGGCAGCCGGGTCCGTCGAGGTAGTCGACGGCACGACGGTTAGGTGCTTGTCGCGCTCATACGTTCCGCGCGGAGCCGACGTCACTCGCATCGAGAGGATGGGTAGGTTTTTGGCCGTCGCTACAGGGAATTTTGTCCACAATCTTTTGCGATCACCGGACGAGCCTTCGTACTTTGAGCGCACAGTAATCTCGGATGAAGTGCTTACTGAGAATGGGCGAGACAAATTTCTAGCGATGGCCGCTGAGCGCGGCGAGGAATTGACTACAGATCTGGACACGTTTTTGACGGGCCTTCTGCCGGCTGAACGCGGGACGTCCGGGAAGAAATATGGTGTGGGTATATACTTTTTTGAAGAGGCAACCTTAGGACACCCAGAAGTACAAGCGCACACATCTGGGGTAGATAGTCTGGGCGACGGCCGCAAGACAAATGCGAATGACGAAGTTGATGTCCTTAATACCGTGCGGCGAAAATAAATATTTTAATCAGGAGCGGAAGATGAAGAAGTTAGTTTGTGCAGGTGCAACGATCGCAATGTTAGTGGGCGGAGCAGCGGCCTCTGCAGGTGTTAGCGGCGGCGGCAAGACCAGCGGCGTTAGCGGCGGCGGCAAGACCGGCGTTTTGGTCCTTGGCGTTAGCGGCGGCGGCAAGACCAGCGGCGTCAGTGGCGGCGGCAAGACCAGCGGCGTCAGTGGCGGCGGCAAGACCAGCGGCGTTAGCGGCGGCGGCAAGACCAGCGGCGTTAGCGGCGGCGGTTAATCAAAAGGCCGGCCCCGGGTATCCTGCGGCGGCCTGCGCGCGGAAAGTGGTGTGGGTGCTCTCTTGCCAATGTGTTTAGCCATTGGGGAGACCCCACAATCCACCCGCTATCGCACCCGAGCGAGCTTACTATCTAGACGTGCCTTAACCGCACTTTCCTAGACTTTCTTGAGCAATGCTTTTCGCTCAGTCGATTTAATGTCGCGGGGCTATACCCTCGCTCTTGATGCAAGTTCCAGCCTACTGATACTCAAGCACCAAGGTGGTGACGTCGGACGTCTCAATCACCTCCTGCGCGAAGCTATTCAGCGGCTCGTCACATTCGCTCGCGAGCCTTTACACCAAATTAACGAACTCCGAATCGTGCGGAGGACCTCGGGCCTATGCTGTTAAAGACAGCTTTCCCCCGGCGGATTGGAATCAGCTACGTGCTACGGCATAACCTAGTTCCGCGTTGGGACAGGTCACCAGGAAGGTACGGACCAGCTCAACAGTCCAAGCCATCTAGCCGTGAATTTAGATGTTTGTGATCTGCCGATTTGGCGCACGCGCGTAAACTCGCCTCTTCAGCCCGCCTGCTTATCGCCGCGCAGAGGCTCGAGGACCAACGACTTGTCGTTGCGTATGAATATCGGTACATCTTCGTCAATAATCCTGGCTTGTGCATTTATCAGGCGCGTGTTACTTCCTTAATATTCATGAACAATTGGACATATAGCTATGGATGGACGACGCGCGCGGTCCGTCCTGACAGAGAACATTTTCTACCCAAATCGCGCACAAGCTTCCCAGTAACTCATACCGACGTGTTCGCTGTACTGCATCCGAGATGAAGGCGTTCAATACCACCAAACCAGCACATCGTCGTTTGGTGCGACGCGATGTTCAAGTCAAAGAGTTGCTCACGGAACTAGCGGTTGTACTACTGCAAGCGGGCATTACGCCGAAGCACTTCGGGGAGCTAGCAAAGCAAGCTTTCGTAGAAGCTGCCGGAACACTTTCAAAATTTCGAAATGGCAAAATCAATCGATCACGTGTCGCCGTGATGACTGGGCTCAGTCGTGCCGAAGTGAAAAGGCTCTTATCCGGGGCACTATCGACGACAGCTTTAATACCCGCTCAACAAAGTCGCGGCGAACGAGTCATATCTGGGTGGATGTCCGATCACCGGTTTCTAGATGGTCGAGGGCACCCGCAACGACTGCCGATTTCAGGCACCAGAGTTTCATTCACATCTCTTGTAAGGAAGTTTGGTGGCGACGTGCCCCATCGCGCGGTACTCGAAGAGCTGCGCCGATTACGTGTAGTACGACAAGTTGGCAACAGCTTGGAACTGGACGCCCGCAGACAACTGCCGAACGGCCAGGCCGCTGCCTCGCTGTCGACATTAATACCAGTGTTAATTGACGGGATTCGGGTCGCGGGAAAAGCTGCGTCCTCCGGGACGGATCCACTTATTCACAGATTGACACTGACAGCGCGCGATCTGCTTGAGCTGGCCCGGCTGCAGGACCGAGCAGCAGTGGGCATAAGCTCTTTGCTCGATGGTCTTAGAGGCTCGCTTCAACCCGGCATGTCCTCGCCTGAATCCAATAAGCACTCTCTTACAGTCACCGCGTTCGTTGTAAAACAAACAACGGAAAAGCGAAGACCAGGATAGAGCGATTCTGCGGCCCGCCTTAGATAATTTTATTTGAACTTGAATTGCAAAGGAGGCGACCCGAACGGGCTCGATACGTATGACGCACCCGGCAAAGCGGACAATGGATTACTATGAGAAGCTCCTGACTGCAGTATTTGAGTTCATGATAATCGGCGGTATGCGGAGTCCCGCTATTTTGCAAGTTGCTACAAGAGCAATGCGGAATGCTGAAGCGGAGAACTCACTTCTATCGCCTAGCAAAGACGTCGACCTGGCCTTCGCTGGGATGATTCTAGACGCATGGCATCGTAACCGTCGATACGTCGATAGTGCCGCGCAACCGAAAGCCATTCCACTGACAGGGAAGACGCCAAGTGTCGAGGCCCTGATACGAGCCGAGCGTGTTGCCGGCGATCCAGTAGCAATGGTGCAGCGACTCAAGTCGCTAAAGTTGATAGTTCGTTGCGGTCGCGGTCGCTATAAGCCAGCTAACCGCTTTGCGATAGTCGCGGAGCCTAACTCACTTGTGCAGCAGCACGCAGTCCGATCGTTATCGACACTGCTAAAGACTATTAAGGAGAATTTGGCGACGCCTAGGGCTTCTCGAGGGCTTATTGAGCGCACGGCGGAGGTTCCGGATCTACCGGTCGAATGCGTTGCAGAGTTTCGTGATTTTGCGCGGTCGCAGGGATGGGCTCTGTTGAGCACGTTGAATGATTGGCTTGAATCGCGAAGAGCACGAGGAAAGGGAAGTAACGCTCGCGAAACTGTAGGAGCTGGGGTCCACGTGTTCGCGTATCTTGGAAATCCTACTCGCCGACGCTTTAACGCAAAACGCTAAGTAGAGGACCTATTCTCCTCTCTCAAGCTGCGCCGAAGTATTTTCCCGACATTCGATTTTGGCAGTTCGGATCTAAAGTACACGTGTTTGGGGACTTTGTAGCCAGTGAGCGATTGACGGCAAAAATTGATCAGGGCAGCCTCCGTAAGATTCGGGTCTTTACGTACGACGAACAGGGCGACAACTTCGCCTGAGTGCTCGTCCGGCATGGCAATCGCGGCTGCCTCAAGGACGCCGGGATGAGCAGACGCAACGGCCTCTACTTCGTTGGGATATACGTTGAATCCTGACACCAGGATCATGTCCTTCTTGCGATCCTCAATGTAGACGTGACCACCCTCGCTCAGACGGCCGACATCGCCGGTGCGCAGCCATCCGCCGGGAAGCATTACTTTCGCAGTCTCATCTGGACGGTTCCAGTAACCGCGCATCACCTGCGGGCCTCGCAGACATATTTCACCAACCTGATTGACGGATAGATCGTTGCCGCCATCGTCCTTGATCGAGATTTCAGTTGAAGGGATAGGCAGCCCAACCGATCCGTTAAATGGTTCATCTATGCGATTGATGCAGCCAGCGGGAGATGTTTCTGTCAGGCCCCAAGCCTGGGTAATCACTTTTCCGGTGACATTCTGCCACCGTTCGGCAACGGAGGCTTGCACCGCCATGCCTCCGCCAAGTGTTACTTTTAGTTGGCTGAAATTGACGCTTGCGAATGCTGGCGCGTTCAGCAGCGCATTGAAGAGTGTGTTGACGCCGCTAAAAAAACTGAATGGATATTTCTTCATTGCGCCAATGACAGCAGGCAAATCGCGCGGATTGACGATGAGGATGTTTCGCCATCCGAGCGACAGGAACAATAGACAGTTCGCCGTCAGTGCAAAGATATGGTACAGGGGCAAAGGGGTGAGGAGTGTTGCAGGCTCGCCGGCGAACACTGGCCTGACCCACGCCCGTGCCTGCAGCACATTCGCAACGACATTCCGGTGCGTGAGCATGGCGGCTTTGGAAACTCCGGTCGTGCCGCCGGTGTACTGAAGAAAGGCGAGGTCATCGGGCCGTACATCGACTTCCGCAAGACCTAAGCGCTTGCCGTCCGCTAGTACGGCGCGCAACCCGCGCGACCGGGCGATATGCCATCGGGGCACTTGCTTGCGAATCCGACGCACGACGTAGTTGACGATCCACGACTTGGGAAATCGCAGCAAATCGCCCACGGCGGTGACGATGACGACGCGGATCTTGGTGCGG
>Ga0182018_10005185_pt1 | contig 10596 bp, 9 predicted proteins | sample 812P2MmetaG_FD_120490 | JGI IMG/M metagenome (GOLD analysis project Ga0182018, IMG submission 120490) | Permafrost microbial communities from Stordalen Mire, Sweden - 812P2M metaG | ecosystem: Environmental > Terrestrial > Soil > Wetlands > Permafrost | place: Sweden: Stordalen | collected... | reverse complement strand
AATCTTCGCGTCCAGCTGCTTCAGCCGCGCCTCCTCCTCGCTCGTCCGCGCGACCTTCGCCTGCAGCGTCGCGTACTCCACGCTCACGTCGATCAGCGCCGCCGCGTCCTTCTCCGGCGTATCCAGATCGCTCTGCGCCTTCTGCTGCGCGCCCGTCAGCGCCAGCGGCTCAACCTTCCCCGCCGGATTGTTCGCCGCCCCGCGCACCACTTCCTTCAGCTCCTCCTCTTTCAGCAGGTCCAGCACCTGCTCCGCCTCGCCCAGCCGGTTCGTCTCCACCAGCAGCTCCGCCAGCTCGCGGTACGTCTCCGACTTCGACTGGGCAAACCCCGCCTGCAACTCCTGGTCCAGCCCCGCAATGTTGCTGCGAATCGCCTGATACGCGTTCACCGCCTCCGTGCCAAAAAAGATCGCCTCCTCCAGCCTCCGCTGATTGCGGAAGTCGTACATCAGCGACGTATCGATCCCGCCCTGGATGTCCGGATCGGCCGCCGTCTTCGCCAGTGACAACGCCGCCAGCTTGATCGGCAACGCCCGCTGATACTGCCCCATCTCCGAATAGACCCTCCCAATGCTGCTCAGCGCAAACGCCTCGCCCCGCGCGTCCTCCACCTCGCGCCACGCCGTCAGCGATTGGTACTCAAACTCCAGCGCCTTCGTCTTCTCGCCCAGCCCCGACCACGCCCGTCCGATGTTCGTCAGGGTCACCGCCTCGCCGCGCCGGTTCCCCGCCGTCCGCCACAGCAGCAGCGCCTGCTCAAAGTACCCCAACGCCTGCTTGTGCTGGTTCTGGTCGGCATAGACGCGCCCAATATCGTTCAGCGCCAGCGCCTCGCCGTTCGGATTCCCCACCGCCCGCCAGATCGGCAGCGCCAAATTGTAGAACTCCAGCGCCCGCTGCTTCTGTCCCAGATCGCTGTAGACTCGCCCCTCATAGTTCAGCGCCCGCGCCTCACCCGGCCGGTTGCCCACCTCGCGCCACGCCGGCAGCGCCATCTCGTAGTACTCCAGCGACTTCTGCTTCTGCCCCAGGTTCGCATACACAATCGCAATATTTCCCAGCGTCAGCGCCTCGCCGCCGCGCTCGCCAATCTCCCGCCAGATCGGCAGCGCCTGCTCGAAATACTCCAGCGCCTCCGGCCCGCGCCCCATATATGAGTAGGCCGTCCCCATACTGTCCAGCGTGCTCGCCTCGCCGCTGCGGTTCTTCACCTCACGCAGAATCGGCAGCGCCTCATTCAACACCTTCAGCGCCTCTTCGCGCTGGCCCAGATTGTTGTAGACCCGCCCCATATTGCTCAGCGCGGTCCCCTCGCCCAGCCGATTGCCCGCGCTCCGCCACACCGGCAAGATCTCATTGAACAGGTCCAGCGCCTTCTGCTCCTGCCCCATGTCGGTCAGGATCCGGCCCTCAAGATTCTTGGTCAGCGCCTCCGCCAGCAGGTTGCCCTGTTCCAGCCCCAACGCCTCATTGCAGTAGTCCACCGCCTTCTGCCGCTCGCCCGTCTGCCGGTAGAGCGAGGCCAGCGTGTTCAGCTCGGTCGCTTCAGCGACCAGGTCCTTCGCCGCGCGCGCATCCGTCAGCTTCTGCTCATGCTGCGCAATCTGCCCCGGCAACAACGGCTGGCGTCCCACAACCGATGTCTGTGCAATGGCCCGAGGACTGACCGCAAGGCCCGCAGCCGCAAGCGTCCCACAGAGAACCAGCCGCACCGCCAGCCCATGGAAACGCTGCGCCATCCGCCCTCACCCACCTCCCAATGCACCCGATGATACGCCAGGGGCGGGGCCGGACCTTGTTCAACTGGGCCGAGTTCAGAGGTCAGCGCAACATCACGCGCACAGCTCCATCAGCGCGCGCCGGTTGGGCTACTTACTATTTGCTCTCAAGGTTTCGTGTTATGAGACAGCCGGAAGCGAATTCCAGTGGTCGATGGATTCACTCACACAAGCTGGGGGTGGGCCAGGCAGAGCTCGAATCAAAAGTCACCGGAGAATGGGGACCTTGGAGGTGCTCGTTAAGATGAATGTGTCCCTCGGTACAAACGGCAGGGTGGACTTGAAGGTATAGCTGATCTCGACCTGTACCTCGCTGCCGACGTTCTCGTTTCCGTTGGGATAGGTGGTCGACGTGGTAAACGTGCCGTCTGCGATGTTCGGCGACGCCAGCCCGTTGACATAGGTGTTGATGTTCGTGGCCGTAAGCGTGCAGGAAGCTCCCGTAGAGGTGACGCACGCCGATCCATGAACCATGGCATAGCGCGCCCCGTCGCGCGCGCACTCAGAGATCATACGTTGCGTGTAGAACGCCATGCATATCTCCATAAAAGTGAAGAGCAACGCGAACAACACGGAGAAGCTCACTGCCATCTCGATCAGGGTGCTTCCCTCCTCATTGTCTGCGAGGCCTGTGTCTCCCAGACAGAAGCGCAGCCTGCGCGTCACCCTCACTGCTCCACCTCCATGACAGAGGTTCCGGTGACGGTAAATGAACTGGCTAGCTTCGCGAGATGGACGGGAGGAGTGACGGTGATGCTGGTATCCACTTGAACGAATTCCAAGGCGTGGTTGGTCCCGCCTGTACAGGCCGTAGTCGCGTTGGATTGGGCATTGGTGCCCGTGTATTGGGTCCCGCCGATCGCAAGAGAGCAAGCGTAGTAAGTAGTGGGTGTGACGCTGAGAGCGGTGCCGAAGTCGGTGGCCTCGGTTTGCGCAGCTGTGGTTATTCCCGAGGCGTTGGCTGCATAGGTTGAGCTCTGCATTCCGTACAGCGCACCGGCGTGCGCGGCATTGGTGACCTCAATGGAATCGTAGACCACGAACCCCATATCGACCGTTCCAATCAGCAGCGGCGTGGCGAGACAAGAGAATACCAAAGCAAGTTCGACGAGGGCATTGCCTTGCTCGCCGCGCAGGCTTCTGCATCTCGCTAACCTGCGAAGACAGCGTCTACGCAAATCCTGTGATTTCGGCTGTTTCATGAATGACCGCGCCTCACTGCATCAGGTTTGCAGCCCCCATACTCAGACTGCCTTGATTGGTGTCGGTCGTGGCGGTCAGAGTCCCGCCGCCCGCCAAGGTCAACGAATACGCGGCAATGCCGCCCTCGATCGTGGTCCCGGTGCCGTTGTTCATAGTCACCGCTGCACCAGGCGCGTAAATGGCCCCGTTGATAAAGGTTGTCGATCCCCCCGCAACGGTCATCGCCTCGGTATCGCTGGCCGCCTGATAGATGGCAATGCCGTTGTAGATACCGACCGTCGGGGCCGTACCTCCGCCGGATTCTGTCGCCCCTCCGGCAACCAGATTGACATTTGCCCCGTTGTCAATCACCAGGCTAGCGGTTCCAGTCAGGTAGAAGAAAACTCCATTGCCGCCAAGGTTGGAGTGGTTATTCGCCCCGCTCTCAAAGTGCAGCTCTCCCGTCGTGATGACGTAGGTGCCGGGGTTCAAAGTAACGGTAGCGCCGTTGGCTCCGATCGTAAGCGCGTCGTAACACGCAACGCCGCTGGCGCTGGAGGGTCCCCAGGTGAACGTTCCATAACTGCCCCCGGGGTCCGCGACGCAGCCTGAATAGCTGGGAGCCGTAGGCATCGTGGGACTGCATTTGCTGGAGATTCCCTGGACGATCGTAGTAGAAGAGGAGATGCTTCCGCCATTATTGATGTTGCTTGAGTTGTCCCAGTCCGAGGAGACCGTGCCCAACGTCAGGGAATTCAGCGTAGAACCGCCAACGATGCCGACCGCATTTGAGCTGCTCGAGTTGTCTACGAGCCCGCAGCCAGAAGCGGTGAGCTTGGATCCATTGCTCATGTTCAGGTCCTGCCCCGAGCCGCCCTCGAGACAGACACAGGTCTGGCTAGTCTCGCTGCCGCCTGCGATCGACGTAGCGGAGACCTGCATCGTCTTAAAGCTGCTTCGGAAGGCCCCGAGGAACATGGTGGAAATTGGCCTGGAGACAGTCGCCTCGACATAGGCTGTGCCCGTGTAATTCCCGGTTTGCGGTGTCGTGAGGGTAACCACGGCAGGATTTGTCGTAAGGGTAGTGTCGAAGCCATTCAGTTTGGCAATTGCATCGGCCGCCGCCTGTTCATTCGAGGAAGCGCCGGCGGAGACCTCTTCGGCAGCGGCAAGGGCTGCGGCGTCAGCCGCTGCCTGGGCCTTTCTCTTCTCTTGTGACAAGGTTCCCACGTCCAACGCGAACGCGAGGAACCCCGTGGCGACAAGCCCCATGAAGGCCGCAGCGACCACAACCGATTGCCCACGTTCATCCCTCAGCAATTTCATCATCTGTCTGCCCCTTCGGGCCCCTTGGCCGCAGAATTATCCGGTCTTTCGCGTGAGGCCTCGTATCTGCCGGATCCTCCTTGTTACGCCCGCCCTGCCGGGTCCGCGGAGAATTGCGGGCGCGGAAGTCTTTGCTTCCTTACTTCCTTCGACACGGCCGCAACCTGAACTTATATATGGACGGCGGCTATTCGACAGCCTTTACAGCGATCTACCTCACCCTTCAACCTAAACTTGCCTTCGGCAGTTCCATATCCCACTTAAGGGGCAGGCCTCAACCTCACCTGAATCCCGGCATCTATTTCCTTACCGGCGGCAATCCCTTCCACGCCGCCGGGGCCCTCGTTCAATAGGCGGCCTGTTCTCCCCCGCCCTTACTCCTTCTCGTTGGGCTCCCCTTTCCCTGTCGCAATCAGGCTGCGCAAGCTGTCATTGATATAAAAGCCCCACGCGCCCGAGCAGCCGCCGTAGCACTCGAACGCAGGCACCAAACCCGCGTGCGTAAACCGCACCTCGGTCTTGCCGTCCCTCGTGCCGATCTCAAACACGATCTCCGTCCCATTCCACTCCGTCTTGTCCTTCACGAAGCTCAAGAAACTATCCACTACCAGCCACACCACCTTCTTGCCCGGGATCAGCTCCGTGATCCGCTGCTTGGAAAAATGGATGTCCTTGTACCGGTACGTCCACACGTCCGCGAGCTTGTCCGTGCTGCCTTCAATGTCACCCGACCACCATCCCCTCACATTGTTGATCGCCGCAAACGCCTCTTCCGGCGTCTGGTCGACCGTAAAAGTAAGGGTCAGGTCCTGCGCCCGATCACTCAGATTCACACCCGCAACTTCCATCGTGCTCGTCATAAAAATCCTCCTTTAGCTTCGGTTGGTACAGCGTCCCATCAAACGGCGCCCGCAGCGCCGGGCCTCATGCGTCGACTATTTCCCCTCAGCTTGCTTGCGAACGCGTTCGTGCATCGCGGCCCAGCCTTTGTTCATCCCAGCCTTCTGCTCCTCCGCGACGAAGCCCAGCGCCGTGTGCTTGAACGCAATCAGCGTTCCCCCATCCACTTCGCTCAGCCGGTACTGCGCATTCGAGACGAACGGGAACGACGCGAACAGCGGCCCCACAAACTCCAGCAGCGTCGGCCGCTTGATCGCCTGCACGTGCGCCCAGAAATGCCCATTGCCGTCGCCCAGGTCGCGGTACCACCGCCCTCCCGGCCACGCCTCAATCTTCATATTCATCGACTTGCCATCAAGCGTCTCGTTGCGTGGCCCCATCTGCTCCAGCAGCGCCGCAAACGTCACATCCAGCGGCGCCTGCACATGGATTTCCTGGTTGATCGTTAACGTCATGTCTTCAAGAGTCTGTTCGGTGGGAATCATCGTTACTCCTCCTTGGGTTCGGGTTCGGGTTCGGGTTTGGATTTGGATTTCGGTTTGGGCTTGGGTTGGCGGAATTCAAGTCTTGTGGGCCTGTGCGAACGGTCGCCTCCGCCAGCTCCTTCACGCGATTCAACTGGTGCTGCCAGTAGCGCTCAAACGTCCCCGCCCACTCGTGCAGCGGACGGATCGCTTCCGCGTTCGTCTGGTAAAGCTTCTGCCGGCCCTGGCAGCGCATCCGCACCAACCCCACGTCGCGCAGCACCCGCAGGTGCTTCGAGACTGACGGCTGCTCCATGCCGAGAGCCGCCACAATCTCCCCAACCGGCCGCTCAGCCCCGGCAAGATAAATCAAAATCTCCCGCCGCCGCGGCTCCGCCACTGCGTTGAAGGCGTCCGAAGTTGTACTCGCTCGTGCCACGACCGAAACAATACATACCCATATCGGAATATGTCAAGCACAATTTTTGCCCGCACCGCAACTCTCAGCGATAGTTTGGTTTAGGGTAACTGCACCTCATACTCCCGGTCACAACCTATGACATCCAGCGCCATATCTCGCCCCACCAACTCGACATTGCGCCAAGCCCTTCGCGTGGCTCTGATCTTCGCGGCCGTCAAGCTGGCATTTCAGTTTGCCCTCACGCTCTGGATCGAGCACCTCGGCTACAGCTACTTTCGCGACGAGTTCTACTACATCGCCTGCGGACGCCATCTCGCCTGGGGCTATGTCGACCACGGACCCATCGTTGCATTGCAGGCACGCCTTGGCGAAATGCTCTTCGGAGATTCGGTATTCGCTATCCGCATCCTCTCGGCCACCGCCGGCGCTGTCACCATCTTTCTCACCGGTGTTCTCGCGTGGACGCTGGAAGGACGCCGGCCCGCGCAGGCATTGGCCATGTTTGGCCTGATCGTCTGCCCACAGTACATCGGCACCGATGGCTACCTCTCGATGAATTCCTTCGAGCCCGTCTTCTGGATGACCTGTGTACTGGCCGTGCTGCTGATCCTTCGCGGCCACTCCCAACGCCTCGGGTGGCTCGTCTTGGGCTTGTCCGCGGGTGTCGGTGTGCTCAACAAGCCGTCCATCATCGTTTTCCTGGTGGCCTTGGCGCTAGGCCTGCTGTTGACCCCGCAGCGTCGTGTGCTCGGCTCATGGTGGGCCGCAGCCGGTCTTGCGCTGATGATCCTGATCGCGCTGCCATACGCGCATTGGCAAATTCACAACCATTGGCCAACGCTCGAATTCCTCCGCAACGGTCAGAGCGGGCACAAGAACACCATCCAGAATCCGGCCCAGTTCCTTCTGACACAGCTCCTCAACATGCAGCCAGTCAATGCGCTGATCTGGATTCCGGGTGTGGTCGCACTCCTGCGCGCAAAGTCAATACGCCACGGACGCTGGCTCGGCCTTACCTACCTCTTCTTCTTCGCCATCATGCTGGCCCTGCACGCCAAGGATTATTACCTCGCCGCAATCTACCCTGCCTTCTTCGCCGCCGGTGGTATTGCGTGGGAGCGCCGGTTTTCCGCCTCGCGCGCCGTACAGCGCAACCGCATCGTGGCGTTCCCGGTCTTCGAGGGTGTTCTGCTGGTTACAAGCATCATCGTGCTCCCCATGAGCTCCCCGGTGCTGCGGCCCGCCGCCTGGGTGCGTTACACCACAGCGCTGCACCTGCACGGAGACAAGATGGAGACTGCCGCCACCGGTCCACTCCCGCAGTTCTACGCGGACCGCTTCGGCTGGCAGCAGGAGGTGAGCATCGTACAGAGCGCCTTCCGATCGCTCTCGCCGCAAGATCAACAGCGCGTCTGCATCTTCACCAGCAACTACGGTGAGGCCGGCGCAATCGATCTCCTCGGCGCCGCGCACGGTGCGGGGCCGCTGCCGCCGGCGATGAGCGGACATAACAGCTATTGGCTGTGGGGCACCCATGGTTGTGACCCCGATCTCGTCATCGCAGTAATCGGTGACAGGCCCAGCGCCGTGTCGCAGAAGTATCAGTCGGTCCAGATCGTCGGCCGCATGGACGATCCCTGGGCAATGCCTGTCGAGCACAAGAACATCTACCTCCTCCGCGGACGACGCCCTTCAGCCCCCTTCAACTGGGTCGAAGAGAAGCACTACTTCTAATTCCCTGCCCCTCGGACTGGCAGGACTTGGGCTATCCGATGCCAAGTAAAATGCATACCGCTGCATAACTACATTTTTTTCAGTTGGTTAGATTGGTGGGCACAGCAGGATTCGAACCTACGACTTCCACCGTGTGAAGGTGGCACTCTACCGCTGAGTTATGCGCCCGGCCCTCTTTCCGAATGCCCCATCCGGCATCCGGCAAAGCCCGTTCCCAGACAAGCATACACCGCTCGTCATCCGCCGCACCAGAGTGCCTGTCCGGTTGCATGTCCCGCCCGCTCCACGGCGGCCCTCCCCCACCCCGGCCCCGTACAATAGCCATGCCAGATGCCCGCTCGTCCCCAGAATCCGCACCGGCCCCAGGCCCCCGCGCAGACCCCTTCCGGGACACGCCCGCCCGCCGACGACGACCCCTCGCTCGACCCCACGGATACCAATGAAAATCAACCGGATTTTGCCGATCCCGCGCAACCTCAGGAGGAAGATGGGGTTATAGAAGACATGGCAACGCTGGCCGTCAATCCGGGCTTCCTGGATGGAGTCGCAGATCCAGCTCGTGACCGCCTCGCGCAAGGGCATGTGCCGCAAGGCTCTGGCCACTTCGCCGCGATGGAAGACTCCGCCATCATGCTCGAGTTGCGCGCCGGCAACATGTCCGGCTTCGACTTCCTGATCCAGAAGTATCGCAAGCCGATCGTGAACTTCATGTATCGCATGGTGCATAACCAGGCGATCGCCGAAGAGCTGGCGCAGGAGGTGTTTCTCAGGGTCTATCGTTCGCGCGAAACCTACCGTGCGGAGGCACGTTTTAGCACCTGGCTGTATCGCATCGCCACCAACCTCGGCGTGAACTATGCGCGCGACAACCGCCACGAGCGCAACGCCTCCACCATCTACCTCGATGCGGCGGACGAGGAGACCGGCACCACCCCCGACGTCGCCGATAGCACGCCGGGAGCCGAGGCCTCCATGCTGCGGCGGGAGCGGATGAATGCGATACGCGAGTGCGTCCTCGCGCTGCCCGAACGCCAGCGCATGGCAGTGCTGATGCACAAGTACGAGGACATGGACTATCGCCAGATCGGCGATGTGCTGAAGCTCAGCGAGTCCGCCACCAAATCGTTGCTCTTCCGCGCCTACCAAACGTTGCGCGAGAAGCTGAAGGAGTTCGTTTGAGACTTTGTTCCGGCCTTCACGTCCATCCATTGGAAGGCCCGGATCTTTTTAGAATTTGTTTTGAAGCTCGCACGATGCGCAAACGCAGCACCCATGACGCGCCGGCGAAGAGAAAGGTAGGAAACACTATGAACTGCAAACTCTGCCAAGCCGCACTGCCCGATCTGCTCATCGCAGCACCTGCGCCTGCCAGCGCAAAACTCGCCGCGGCCCGCGCCCACATTGCCGCCTGCACCGCCTGCGCCCAGGAGCTCGCCTCCTTCAAGGCCACGCTATCGCTGCTCGACACCTGGAAGGCCCCCGCGGTCTCGCCCTACTTCGACCAGAAGCTGGCGGTCCGTCTGCGCGAGGAGCAGGCCGCGCCGGCCGCCGGCTGGTTCGAAAGAATGCGCGCCCGTCTGCTTTTCAATACTGGCCGCCAGTTCCGCCCAGCGCTCGCGGGCGCCATGGCCCTGGTGTTGGTCGCCGGCGGTGGAGGCCTGGGCATCGTCAACTTCAATCACGCGCGCACGCCGGTGCAGGTCTCTGCGACCGTGAACGACCTCCAGCTGCTGGATAAGAACGTCCAAGCCGAGCAGCAGGTGGACCAGATCCTCCAGGACAGCGCGGCTGACCAGCAAAACAACGACGGGGCGCCGCCACAGAGCTAGCGATGCTTTCCCGTTCACATTCCGGTCTTGCTCAACCCGGTCCCGGAGGTTACGAAAGATATTCGCAGTCCCCGCCCCTCGCAGTAGACTTCACCTATCGCCAGAGCAAGCACCGCGGTCCCGCTGAGCGCACCGCACACATCATGAAACGGCGTCTCCCATCCCGGCTCTGTCTCGGAGCGGCACTGTGTGTGCTGCTCGCAAGCGTGCCTGCGTTCGCGCGCGGGTGGGGAGGGCAACAACGCTCCCAGGCAGGCGCCGCGAGACAACAGCGCGCCAACCAGCGCGCCCAAACTAGGGCCGCCCAGAACAATGCCGCCAGGCCGGCCCCGAATCCGCCCTACAACCCGCCCGTTCGCCCAGCCCAGCATGAGGGAAATCTCGCCCAGTGGATGCAGGACCATAAGAACCTCTCATTGCAGGATCAGCAGCGCGCGCTCGAAAACGAGCCCGGCTACCGCCAGCTCGATCCGCAGACCCAACAACACATGCGCGACCGGCTCGCCCAGCTCAACAACATGAACCCGCAGCAGCGCCAGCGCATCCTCGACCGCAATGAGGCCCTGGAGCGCCTCACCCCTCAACAGCGCGAGCAGTACGGCAATGCCTCCAACGCCCTCACCTCCGCTCCCCCCGAGCGCCAGCGTCCCATGGCCCGCGCCATCCTCGACTTGACCGAGATGCCCCCCGGGCAGCGCGAACAGGTCATCGACTCGCCCGCCTTCCGCGCCCAATTCTCCGACAGCGAGCGCTCCACCATCCGCACCTTGCTGATGGGCGAACCCTACTACGGCGGTCGCTGAGTCCGCCGCGCTTGAGTTGTAGCTCAGTATGAGTGGTTCGGCGAATGTCCCTCAATCCAGATTACGGTCGAGGGCGCAGAACGCTACCCATGCGCCTGCGGGCTCGCACTCACCTTCACACGGCCCACCGCAGGCGTCACGATCGCGCTCGTGTCCTT
>Ga0182018_10005184_pt1 | contig 10597 bp, 8 predicted proteins | sample 812P2MmetaG_FD_120490 | JGI IMG/M metagenome (GOLD analysis project Ga0182018, IMG submission 120490) | Permafrost microbial communities from Stordalen Mire, Sweden - 812P2M metaG | ecosystem: Environmental > Terrestrial > Soil > Wetlands > Permafrost | place: Sweden: Stordalen | collected... | reverse complement strand
GAGCACCTCCGATGATCCCACCTTGAACACCTCCCCGACGGCCACGCCCTCGCGCGAGCCGCGGTTGATGTAGACCTGGGGTCCCTTGACGAGGATCACGTTTCCGCTCCAGTGCAGGCTCGGGATCTGGGTGACGATGAACGCCACGGCCTGGTCGATCGCCTGCTCGACCGCGGTCCCGACGTTGGTCTTCTTGAACCCACCGATGTCCCCGCCAAAGTCGCGATCCACGAATCCGACCGACATCGCGCTGCTTTTCGCCGTGCCGATGACCTTCTTGGACGCCACGACCTGGCCCGTCGTCGAATCCACAACGTAGACCACCGTGTTGATCTCGGCCGTGTCCCCGCCCATGCCGATGTTGAAGCCGTGGACAGCGAGGCCGCCGTGCTGTCCCGAGGTGGTCTGGAAATTCGTGATCTCGCCCTTGATCAGCAGCTGCGCGGGGGTCATGAAGCCCGTCGGCGGCGCCTTGTCGCCGCCGGCCACCCTGCCGCTCTTCGCGAAGTCCTGCTCCTTCATCGCGGCGTCGCGCATCTCGGCCTCGCCGAGCACGATGAAATGCCCGGACTGCTGGAGTGAATCCGTCAGCATCGCGCCCCACGTGTCCGCGAGCTGGAACTTCCCCGAATAGTTGGCGTGGTTCTCAAACTTGGTGACCGCGATGCTGAACCGCAGGCCGCCGGCCGCGGCGTCCGCCGGGGCGGCCTGCGCCGCGGGAGCGTCGGCGCGAACGGGCGCCGGCAGCAGCGACGAGGCGAGCAAGGCGAGTAGGGCTATTTTCTTCATGTCATTTCGGGGGGTGGGCGACGTTTGACTGATGCGCGTGGCGGGACTCGAAGGCAGGCTTACCAGCTTGCGTAACCCGCACCAAGACGCGAATTTCCCAATGTTTCGCACGCGGCGAAGTTGGTCGATATAGCCGGGGAAGGCAAGAGTTACCAAATGGCGGCTTGGTTTCGGACAATCCGCCGCTTCGCGTTTCATCCGTCATCCGCCGGCGATGGCGCCAATGATCAAGAAGGGTTCCCTCCCCTCCGCCACGGCCTCGGGCAGCGGGTCATCCTGGGATTCGTGGGACACATCCTGGCCGCACGCGAAGAACCTCACGAAGGCCCGGCGCTGCTGCGTGGATCGTTCGCGAATTGTCCCGCAAAGCATCGGGTACGCATCCTCGATTGCGTTGAGCAAAGCGCGCTGGGTGGGCGGGCCCTTGATCTCGAGGGCCACGGTGCCATTCACGCCCGCAAGGGTTCGCAGATGCGCCGGGAGCACGACGTGGATCATGGCAGCGTCTGCACCTCGACCGAGAGCACCGCCGGTAGGTCGCGGACAATGGGCGACCATGCATTCCCGCCGTCGGCCGAAGCGTAGACCTGTCCGCCCGTGGTGCCGAAATACACGCCGCACGGGTCGAGCGAGTCGACGGCCATCGCGTCACGCAGCACGTTTACGAAGCAGTCCCGCTGGGGCAGACCCTCCGTCAGCGCCTCCCACTCGTTTCCGCCCACGCGGCTGCGATAGACCCGCAGCTTCCCGTCGGGCGGATAGTGCTCCGAGTCGCTCTTAATCGGAACGACATAGATGGTCTCCGGCTCATGCGCGTGGACCTCGATCGGGAATCCGAAGTCGCTCGGCAGGTTTCCGCTGACCTCGCGCCATGACTCGCCGGCATCGTCGCTGCGCATGACGTCCCAGTGCTTCTGCATGAAAAGGACCTGCGGACGCGAAGGGTGCATGGCGATCCTGTGGACGCAGTGGCCGACCTCGGCGGCCGGGTCGGGAATGTATTCCGACCTCAGCCCGCGGTTGATCGGCCGCCACGTCGTGCCGCCGTCGTCGGTCCGGAACGCACCCGCAGCCGAGATCGCAACGAAGATCCGCCCCGGGCTGACCGGATCCAGGAGGATCGTGTGCAGGCACATCCCGCCCGCGCCGGGCTGCCATCGCGGTCCGGAGCCGTGGCTGCGCAGACCGGAGAGCTCCTGCCATTCCCGGCCGCCGTCCGTCGAGCGGAACAGGGCGGCGTCCTCGACGCCCGCGTATACGGCGTCCGGATCGGTCAGCGACGGCTCGAGGTGCCAGACTCTCTTGAATTCCCAGGGATGCGGCTTCCCGTCGTACCACTGGTGGGTTCCGGGAATCCCGTCGTAGGCGAAGGCGTTTCCCACCGGCTCCCACGACCTGCCGCCGTCGTTCGACCGCTGGATCAGTTGCCCAAACCAGCCGCTGCACTGCGACGCATAGAGTCTGCCCGGATCGACCGGCGAGCCCTTCATGTGGTAGATCTCCCAGCCCCCAAAATGGGGTCCATCGACGCTCCACCTGGCGCGCTTCCCGTCGGATGTGAGGATGAACCCGCCCTTTCGCGTGCCCACCAGCACCCGGATCGTGCTCATCCCCGGCTCCCTCTCGTGTTTCGATCGTTCATTTGCGCCCGGCAATGCTGTGGTTTGGAGCTCGAATACATGGTGACCGTGGCGGCAGTCGAAATTGCTTCGGGCTCGATTTCAATACCGTTCTGCCTCGCACGCGGGCAATCGGCCGCGTGCTTTCAAGAGCAAGACCATGACGCGCCACGCCCTGTTCCGGCCCGCGACTCGGCCGAGAACGCAAAAAGCCCTCGAACGGCCCGCAGAGCACCGATGGCTTTCGACGGCAAACCCAAATAGCGCGTGGAACGATGCGGTTTTCGTCCTTCACGAACATATCCGTACGCTCTCTATTTGCGGCCCACCCGGAGAAAAGACCGCGCGGAGCCCACGTCACTCACTGCTTCACCAGACGATCATGCAACGCCGGCCATTTCCAGGTCTCACATTCAAACTAGCCTCAGTTAGCGAACGTACCCGCGCAACAATCCCCCGGTACCCCGGGTGAGCGGCGAAAAAAGATCAGCCCCAAATCAACACGCTTATGCCCGCAATAAATGTTCAATACGTCTCGTTTAACTGGACCGGCGGCGGCCACACCCGCCAGCCGAGATCGACGACCACGATGGGCGGATTCACCCTCATACCCGGAGCACCGTCGGGCCCGCTGCCCATAACGCCGGCAACAGGGGACGGTCTTACCGTCAATTCGCCCACGTCAGCCAACCTGAAGTCGCCCGGCTTCACCTATGCGTTTGCCTTCATGAGCGTCTCGGACGGCGTCTCGATAAATCTCTTCTCGGCGAGCTTTAATCCCAATCCCGCGCTTCAATTCACCGTGGGGTCGGGCCCCGTCACGATTCTCTATGTGTACCTCGCCACCTCGACGGCCACCGGCGGCGGCGGCTCGGGAGACAGCGGCGCGGTCATCGACGCCTTCAACCAGTCGATAGGGGCGCTGGTGGACAACGACTTTGTCACGGTTTCGCCCGACAACGCGGCCCACTCAATCACCGACGAGGCAAACGTGGACGGCTGGGTCGACACCGAGGATTCCGGTTACACGATCATTGCGGACAGCCCAAATATCGGGCCGTACCAGTCGCTCCCGACGAACGCTGTTTTCGTCAACTGGGTGGTCATCGTGGGTGGCATCCCTCCGGGGGTCGTGATCACCAATGCAAACCTGGTGGTGCCCGAGGGAGTCACCGTTTACGCCCTGGCCATCTATTACAATCCACCGAAGCCGTCCAAAGAGGTATACCCGGACAAGACACAGCATGTCCTTGAAAAGCTCCCGATGCAGGATCTAAAGAATGAGATGCTGGACAAGGTTGCCCAGGATAATTCCAAGAGCCAGACCCTCCACGAGAAGACGACCGACAAGATCTACGTGGGGGAATTCGGGGGCAAGATGGGAGATGGCAATCCCAACATGCCGGAGGCGATTGCGGTGCACCTGAGCAGCCTCTCCCAGAAGATCAGCGACCTGGAGTCAAGGCTCTCGACTGCCTTGAAAGGCAAGGCGTTCATCAAGGCGGCGGACAGGCCCGCGGTGGGCAAGGAGCTGGCGAGGAAGTCGGCCAAGCCCAAATAGGGCTGCCTTGATACTGGTCCTAAGCAACCTGGCTAACGAGGCGGCGAATGAGCTGGTGGGGATGTTCCCCGCCGGCGCCGCCTCGCTGGTCACAGCCTCCGACTGCCACCAGTCCTTCAAGGCCGCCATCTCGGTCGGTGACTTCTCACCGTCCGAGATCACCATCGGCGGGGCCAGAACCACCGCCGGGGCGATAAGCGGGGTCGTCTCCACCATCCCCTATTTTCTGACCCAGGAGTTCTATTACATCGACCCGGCGGACCGGGAATATGTGTGTGTCGAGCTGAGCGCCTTCTTCATCTATTTCCTGTCGGAGCTCAGGTGCAGGAAGCTGAACCCGCCATCGGCGAGAAGGCTTTCAGGATTGGGCATGCACCGGATCGAATGGCTCAAGGCCGCGCGCGGGTGCGGCGTGCCGGTCTGGCCGCTTCAGATGAAAAACGGGACGCCGTCGCCGGCCGGAGATACGCAGGAGCTTCGGCAGATATGGTCCACGGTCATCGGGGGCGCCGTCGTGGAAGACGACACGCCGGGCAGGGTCGGCGGATACATGCGCGTCCTCTCGCAGATGTTCGCCATGCCCTACCTGTCATGCTTCTTTGTCTCCCGGGACGGAAGCGACTATTTCCTCGCGGACCTGTCGTTCGTTCCTGACGTCGCCACCCCAAGGAACCGCGAGGCCATTGTAAGGCACCTGAGCTAGCCGCCACGGTATGATACTCTTGTGGGGAATGATTGAGGATGATCCGATGGCGATGGCGCATGCCGCCCTAAAAAGGGCCGGAGCCCAGTTCATTTTCCTGGACCATAGGAAGATATTCACGTCGGAGATCGACTTCGAGATCGGGGCCGGGACAAGCGACCGCTGCACGGTCACCGTCGACTCGACGACGATCGATCTCGAGGGCGTCAGGGCGGCTTACGTGAGGGGATTCAATTTCTGCGACTATGAGGAGATGCAGGACAGGCCGCGCGACGATCCGCTCGCGCTGAAGGCCGCCGGTTTCGAGACACAGCTGCTTGGCTACCTGGATGCGTCCCGGGCCCTCGTCCTCAACCGGTCCGATCCCTCGGCGACCAACGGCTCCAAGCCTTACCAGTTGACGGTCATCCGGCAGGTGGGCCTGCGGATCCCCGAGACATTCATATCCAACGAGGCCGCTGCCGTGAGAAAGTTCCTAGCGGACAACCCGGACTCCATCTACAAGTCGATCAGCGGGGTCCGCAGCATCGTGCGCCGGGTGTCGGATACGCAGCTCGGTTTCATCGACGACGTGGGCTGGTGTCCGGCGCTGTTTCAGCGCGTGGTGCCCGGAATCAATTACCGGGCCCATGTCCTCAACGGCGAGGTCTTCGCGGTCCGCATTGAATCAACCGAGCTGGATTATCGCTACGGCAGCACCACCATGGCTGCCGAGAGGCTGCCCGACGGGGTGGCGCAGAAGTGCCTGGAGCTCACCGCCAGGCTGGGCCTTTATTTTTCAGGCATCGACCTCATGCGGACCCCGGATGACGAGTGGTATTGCTTCGAGGTGAACCCGTCGCCTGGGTATTCCTATTTCGAGCGAGGAAGCGGCCAGCCAATCAGCGCCGCCCTCGCAAGGTTCATGATGGAAGCCGACCAGCAGGGGAAAAAGACGTAGGTTGCAGGCGCCGGCGATGGGCTGCCCCTCCCTCCCCGAAACCCGCCAGCGGCTTAATTCTACTGCTCGACTCCCAGGGGCTTTGGCTCGCCCAGCTCGACACGCCCCTCGGGAACCACATCGCGGATCAATCCGTGACTGTCCCGGCCGAAGTACTGCGAGGCGACCTTCAGCATGGTCGGAAGCTCCCGGCCAAAATCGTTGCGGCGCTGGTCGATGCTAAGGCGCGTCACCCAAAGCAGCTTGGGCTGCTTGTCCTTCCACATCATCTGGAAGTCATAGGCCATCAGGACGACGAAATAGCGGCTTTGCTCAACGTCGTCGATCAGGTCCTCCACCCTGTGCCTGAGCGCGGTCGTTTGCAGGAGCCAGTAACCCTCGTCCGTTCCAATCAACCCGTCTGCAGTGTAGCCCAGGATTGACGCGTTCCTGTAGTCGAGCATGTCGCGCGCGCGATCCTGCAGCATGGCAAAGTGGAAGAGCTCTATTCGCTGCGGGGTAAACCCCATGTCGCGCGCGCCGCTTGTGGTTCCCCAGTAGACCATGATCAGCAGCTTGGTCGTATTTGGATCGACAGCCGGCAGGAATTTCCGGCGCGCGAGCGGCGCAGCGATTAGGTGCGCGATGGTCTTGAAATCCAGCTTGTCGATCGTGTCGCCGGCCATGAACCCGGGAACAAAGCCGCCTTCCCCGAAGGCGTAGGTCTCCGGTTGGAGCGAGCCGTCCGGGAGCCTCGCGCGAACATAATCGCGGCCCACATCTGAAAAGACCGCGACCGCATTGCTGCCACGGGCGGCGGGCGGGGCGAAGAGCGCGGCAAAGCCCAATAGGGTGATAATTGGGGCCTTGATTCTGCGCGGCCCGGTCTCTGCGTGCTGTTGCGCCTTCATGTTGTCTCCTTGGAGGGATGGACGTTCGCCAAGAGGAAAGGATCCTTGGCGCGGGCCCCTCCGAGTCCAGAAACTGTGGGTTTTATTGGTTTCTGGCCAGCCCAAATCAGGGCTGCACCTGAGCTGTCGATAGCATAATGACCGCGCCGGACAACGCATTCGCCCAGAAGGCGACAGCAAGACTCCAACCCACCTCGGGCCGTGATACGGAGCCGCAGCCGCCCTGCCCTGCCTTCAATCCCGCAGCATTCATCCTTCGCGGCTTGGACCAATCGCCCGCTTGAGCGCCTCCAGGTAGCTGTAACCCCATATCGTGTCGGGAAGGAGCATGTGATCCTCGGTCCACTCATTCCACGCGGAGATATAGACCACCCGTGATTTTTCATCCGCGACGAAGTGCCTCGCCGCGCACCAGGCGCTCAAACTGGTCCGGACTGCGGCCCACGGCTGGGTGAGAGCCCAGGCCGAAACGCGGGCTGTCGTCCCATCCGACCGGGCAGTCAGGAAACGTGGGCACATTGCAGGCGCTTTTCTGCTTCCTCCATTCCCGGAGGGATCCGGCGGCGCCCTCCCCGTACGCGTTGGCCGTTCCCCGAGCCCGCGTGTAGGTCCACGCCATGGTCTGATAGGTCGTGGCGCTGTCGACTCCCAGCTGGCGCAGCCTGCCCTCTATGCCGCCGTGCCCGTTGTTTGATTGTATGTGGAGCTCGCCGAGGCCGGCCCTGGACACGGCGCCGCGCATTTCCTCCAGGGCGCGCTTGGTCCCGTCCTCTCCGAGGAAATGGATGACCTTGTTGAGGTCGAATATGCCGAAAACGAGCGCTCCGTTTATTCTCCAATAGTTCGGCTGGCCGAAATATCGGTCGATGCAGTAGCGCGTCACCCTCCTGAAATCCTCGGGGCTGTGCGTCTGGGGAAGAAGGACGGCCGCCTCCTCCGGGCTCCTGGCCGGATAGACATTCTTCCAGTCGTGGTTCGCCCACATGATCGCGAACTTCAGCCTGGTCCGGTTCGGCGCGCGCAGAAAGCCGCTCTCAAGCTGTTCGTGGTAGAACTGCACGCCGTCGTACCAATACCAGTCGATCATCCATGCGCTCAAGCCATGGTCCGACGCGGCGTCGATCTCCCGGGCCGCCCAGGCCGGGACCGATTCGTCAAAATATCCCCAGAGCGGAAACTTCGGCCACAAATGCCCGTGAAAAAGCGGCCGCGCATCCTTGAGGGCTTCGAACTCGGTCCACCCCTTGCCAAAACGCTCCTCCATGTACGGACTCGCGTGCCAGCTGGGGAAATTGTAGGCGACGGCCTCGACGTCGCCCGGCGTGCGCAGGGTCGCCTCCCCGACCTCGCGCAGCATGGCCTCCTCCGAGAAGAAATGCTCGTTGGTCGATGGGGGAACCATGACGTCGAAGTCACGGGCGAACGGGACACCCTGGGTGGTCCCAGCGCCCGGCTGGGCGCGCAGGCCTGAGCGCAGGGTGCCGAGAAGGCCGGCGGCGCCCACTGCGCCGATGAACGTGCGCCGGTTCAACAATGGCTTAGGCATGGCCACTGAGCCTTATGCCGCGAGTCGAAAGGAACGAATCCAAAATTCTAGGAAGACACGGCGAAATTGCGTGCGGGATCCGTGGGCTTTCCGAGATTTGGAGCCACCTGCGAAACGCACGATTCCCTGAGCCGTAAGAAATTGGTCAATAAGCCGTTGGGAAACACTGAGGGCGGGCGCTTTCTCTGGTGAATCAAATCGAATTGTGCGATGACTGGCGCCACGTTGAACCTTTCATCTTAAGCATGTTTGCCAGCATCCGGCGCGGGAGGATTCCCAATAAGGCAGATGGTGCGGGGCTCCGCGGGCTCTGCCGCCGCTGCCCTTCATTCTTAGCGGCCGCCGCCGTCATTGTCGCAGCGATCAATGGATCGACGACACAGGCGCAGACTGTGCCCACGGGTCAGGGTCCGGATGCCATCGCGCTCAACCAGGTGACGAACATGGTCTACGTCGCCAACGAAACGGACGGCAGCGTGACGGTGATCGACGGCGCCACGAACGCGACCGCAACAGTGGCCGTGGAATCCGCCCCGTGTGCCATCGCGGTGAACGCGGCAACGAACAAGATCTACGTCGTCAACGAGACGGACGACAGCATCACGGTGATCGATGGGGCCACGAACGCGACCACAAGGGTGCCTGTTGGGTTCCTCCCCAGCACCCTCGCGGTGAACACGGTGACGAACTCGGTCTACGTCGCCAACCACCTGTTCGGCACGGTATCGGTGGTCGACGGGGCCACGAACGCAGTGACCGCAACCGTCACCGTGGGAACCGCTCCCACCGCCATCGCGGTGAATTCAATCACGAACAAGATCTACGTCGCCAACTATCAGACGAACAACGTCACGGTGATCGACGGGGTGACCAACGCCACCGCCACCGTTCCTGTCGGAATGTTTCCCATCGCCATCGTCGTGAACCCGGTGACCGACATCATCTACACCGCCAACTTTGACGGCAGCAGCGTGACGGCGATCGACGGGGCCACGAATGCACCCACCACGGTGGCCGCCGGATACTTTCCCTCGGCGATCGCGGTCAACCCGGTGACGAACATGGTCTACGTGACCAACGACTCGGACGGTTTCGTGACGGTGATCGACGGGGCCACGAACGCGACGTCCACCGTTGCCGTCGGTACGGGCCTCGATGCCATCGCGGTGAACCCGGTGACGAACACGATTTACGTCGCCGACGAGGCCGTCACGGGCGGGAGCCCCAACGTGGCGCTGATCAACGGTGCCACGGATGCGGTGGCCGGCACCGTGGTTGTGGATACCTATCCCACCGCGATCGCGGTGAACACCGCGACAAACACGGTCTTTGTCGTCAACACGCACAGCAATGACGTTTCGGTGATCACAGCCCAGTCCTCGCCCACGCCCACGCCGACCCCCACGCCCACGCCAACCTCCGGCCCAACCCCGACGCCGACCCCGACGCCGACTCCAACCCCCACGCCGACACCCACGCCAACGCCCATCCCGGCCCGTCTGATAAATATCTCCACGCGGGCGCAGGTTGGGACCGGCGGCAACATCCTCATTCCCGGTTTTGTGATCGGCGGAAGCGGCGTCGAAACCCTCCTCATACGGGCCGATGGCCCGGCGCTGACGCAATTCAACGTCAGCGGCGCCCTTGCCCAGCCCAGCCTGACCGTGTTCGACAACTCGGGCAAGGCGGTCGCCACCAACACGGCCTGGGGAACCAACGCCAATCCAGCCCAGATCACCACCGCCGGAAACGAGGTCGGCGCGTTCCCGCTGTCGCCCGGCAGCGCGGATTGCGCCCTGATTGTGGGCCTGACCGCCGGCGCCTACACGGTGCAGGTCTCCGGTGTGAACAACACGACCGGCGTCGCCCTCGCGGAGGTCTACGAGGTGTCGTCCACCGGCACACGCCTGGTCAATATTTCCGCAAGGGCCCAGGTCGGAACCGGAGCCAGCATCATCATTCCAGGTTTTGTGATCTCTGGATCGGGCAAGGAGCAACTGCTGGTGCGTGCCGACGGACCCGGCCTGACCCAGTTTGGCGTCGCCGGAGTTCTTGCGCAGCCAAGCCTGGCTGTCTTCAACAACGGCGGAGCGGCGATCGCATCCAATACAGTCTGGGGCTCCGGTGCGAACCCGTCCCAGATCGCCAGCGTTTCCTCGCTGGTGGGTGCGTTCCCATTGGCAACCGGCAGCGCCGACAGCGCGCTGGTTGTCGCGCTTTCGCCTGGGGCGTACACGATGCAGGTTTCCGGAGTCAACAACACGACGGGCGTCGCCTTGGCGGAACTCTACGAGGTGCCCAGCAATTAGGCGGCATTGCCATTGGACGCTCGCGTCATGGCGCCGCCCCGGGCTAGTTCCTGATCTGCCACTGCGTGGCCACATTGCCCAGGTCAACGGATGACTCGAAGGCTGTGCCGTTCATCAGCCAGATAACGCGGTCCCCGGTCGATGTGTTCTCGAAGACGATGTCCGGCTGGCCCACGCCGGCGAATTCCTCGGTCGCCGCGATGCGCCACTGCGTGCCGACGTTCCCAAGGAAAACCGAGG
>Ga0182018_10005183_pt1 | contig 10597 bp, 6 predicted proteins | sample 812P2MmetaG_FD_120490 | JGI IMG/M metagenome (GOLD analysis project Ga0182018, IMG submission 120490) | Permafrost microbial communities from Stordalen Mire, Sweden - 812P2M metaG | ecosystem: Environmental > Terrestrial > Soil > Wetlands > Permafrost | place: Sweden: Stordalen | collected... | reverse complement strand
TGAGGTCGGCGAGCGTGCGGCCGGCGAGGTTGGTCGTGCTCACGCCGTCGCCGACGTAGCCGCCGGCGGAGGCCCGTCCGGTATCCCGGTCCAAACGTACCGACGGGTACCAATCTCGGTGCACCCCGAGCGGCCCGCCCCAGGAATGAGTGATCTCCACATCTCGAAGATCGGGGAACAGCTCTCCGAGTGTGGCGCTCAGCGCACCGTGGACCGCCGGGACGCGCTCGTGGGCGTCTTCGATGCCGGAGTTGAAATGGTAGGGCGCTCCGCGTCCGCCGAAGGCGAGACGCCCGTCGACCGTCCGCTGGCCGTAGATGATGAGATGGCGGCCATCGGTAAAGGTCACGCCGCTGCCGGCGCCGATCCGCTCCAGCGTCGCTTCCGGCAGGGGCTCAGTGGCCACCATGAGCGAGTAGAGCGGGACAACCTTTCGCCGGCCCTCTGGCAGCGCCGCCGTGTAGCCCTCGGTGGCGAGGACGACGACGTCGGCTCGAACACGTCCACCGGGCGTCGCGAGCCGGTTGCTCGTGCCGGCAGGTCTGGGTCCGGCGCGGGAGATGCTTGTGACCGGTGTTTGCTCGTAGATCGTCACGCCGCGCCGCTCGACCGCGGCAGCCAGCCCGCGGGCGAGGCGTGCCGGGTGGATGGCGGCGCAATGCGGCGAGTAGACGCCGCCCTCCACGGCGGTCGCCCCGATGATGGCGGCGGCTTCCGTGGCGCTGTACCAGGTGAGGTCGTTCTCGCCTATCCCGAGCGCCCGTGCTTCCTCGATCTCGCCGTGCGCCGCAGCAACTTGAGCCTGCGAGCGCGCCAAACTGATCGTCCCGGCCTTCCGGAACTGGCAGTCGATGCCTTCGGTGGCCGCGGCCGCTCCGACCTCGTCGACCGAATGCTCCATCGCCCGGCGCATGTCGTGCATGCCGCCCAGACCCACTTCGGCGGCGAGGCTGGTGGCTGACCTGGCAAAGAACGCCGAGCACCAGCCGCCGTTTCGACCAGACGCCCCGAAACCCGCCACCTCCTTCTCCAGCACCCCGATACGAAGGCCAGGGTCGATCTGGGCGAGGTAGTAGGCGGTCCAAAGTCCCGTGTAGCCGGCGCCGACGATGGCGACGTCGAGCTCGAGGTCGGCGCTCAACGCCGGTCGCGGGTGAACGGGGTCCGGCAGGCTGTCGAACCAATACGAGAGGCGTCTCCATCGTGCGTCTGTCCTCGGCGCAATGGCGGGTTCTGCCGGCGGTTGTGGAGCGGGCGTGATCGAGGGCACGGCTGCAGGTTATGAGTTCTCGCCGGCCCGGTCAGGTCCGCCGGCGTGCATGAGTGCCGATTTTCGTTCTTGCGCGCTGGAACCACGTAAGAGCGACTTACGTGGTCCAGGCGCGCAAGAATGCGCGAACTGCTTACCCAGCGGCTCGGAGCGAGCGGCTCTGGGGCGCCGGTGCCGGCCACCGCCGCTCTCCAAGACTCCCGCCGGCTGCCGCCGGTCACCAAGATCGCCACCGGACCGGTCCGCTCCGCCGCCGGCCCGATGTCAGCTCGCAGGCGGGCGCAAGAGGGCCGGGCTTCATTCCTGCGCGACTCGACCCAGGTACACGAGTCGTTTACACGGGTCCGGTCGCGCAAGAATGAGCGAACTGCTTATCTAGCGGCTCGGACCCAGCCGTTCCAGGTCCGAGCCGGCCCGCCGGCCACACCCGGCCGAGGCCGGCCACCTGCCGATCGGGCGGGCGGCCGGCCACTCAGCTGGGTCAGGCGGTGGACGACGTCGAGCTGGACCCCGTCGAGCTGGATGAGCCCGACTTCCCAGAGGACGCTGAGCCGGATCCCATGTCCGGGCACTTGTGGGTTGCCGCCGGCGTGGAACTCGAGCTGGGGCTCGAGCTCAAGACGGCACTACCGGCGGTTCCGTAGCTCAGAGCCGGCGCTGCAGTGACGGGATTGGAAGCGGCCGGCTTCGTCGCCTGCCCCTTCGTGCTCGTCGCCGTGGCGCTGACACTGTGCGACACACTGTGCGTCGCCAGCGCAGGCTGGGCACTGGCTACGGCGGCCCCGATGCCGGCAGTCCCGCCAGCAACGGCGAGACCGGCGACCATGAGGCCGAGTCGGTTGAATCTCATAAGGTTCCTCTCTTTCTGGCCGGCGCAGCGAGCGCCGGTATCAACTGGTGTACTGACGGCACCTGTGGACCCTTTGAGGGAAGTCTCCGATCTCCCGCTGAGTCGGACTCGGCGTTCGGGAAGTCCCAAGGGTGCGGAATCCTTGGTCCGAAGCAGTGAAATCGACGGAATCCGTGGTCGATGCTGCGGGATTCCGCTTGTCGAACGGCCGCAGGTCTGCGAGGATCGCTCCATGGGAAACGGAAACGAGAACGGGACTGAGTTGCGCCGGCTGCAGAACTTCGTGAACGGCGAGCTCGTCGATGCGAAGTCGGGGCGCACGAGCAAGGTCATCAACCCGAGTACCGGGGAGGCATACGCCGAGGCGCCCGTCTCCGGTGCGGAGGACGTTGACATAGCGTTCCAGTCCGCCGCCAGCGCATTCGAGGCCTGGGGGAACACGACTCCGTCGGAGCGCAGCCTGGCGCTCCTCAAGATCGCCGACGCCTTCGAGGCCCGCGCGGAGGAGCTCGTGAACGTCGAGAGCGAGAACACCGGCAAACCGCTCGGCCTCACAATGTCGGAGGAGATTCCGCCGATGGTCGACCAAATCCGGTTCTTCGCTGGAGCGGCACGGGTGCTGGAAGGGCGCGCCGCCGGCGAGTACATGGCCGGCCACACCTCGATGATCCGGCGTGAGCCCGTCGGCGTGTGTGCACAGGTGACACCATGGAACTACCCGATGATGATGGCCGTCTGGAAATGGGCTCCGGCGATCGCCGCCGGCAACACCACAGTCTTGAAGCCTTCGGACACCACGCCGGCCTCGACGCTGCTCATGGCCGAGATCATGGCCGAGCACCTGCCACCAGGCGTCTTCAACGTCGTGTGCGGTGACCGCGACACCGGCCGCGCCCTCGTCGCCCACAAGGTGCCGGCGATGGTGTCGATCACGGGCTCCGTCCGTGCTGGCATGGAGGTCGCCGAGGCGGCTGCCCACGACCTGAAGCGGGTCCATCTCGAGCTCGGCGGCAAGGCACCGGTGATCATCTTCGACGACGCCGATCTGGAGAAGGCCGCCGAGGCCATCGCAATCGCCGGCTACTTCAACGCCGGCCAGGACTGCACGGCCGCTTCACGGGTGCTTGCCGGCCCGAAGGTTCATGACGACTTCGTCGCCGCGCTCGTGGCCCAAGCCGAAGGCACCGTCACCGGCGGCCCCGAGGTCGAGGACGCCCTCTACGGTCCTCTCAACAACGCCGGCCAGCTCGAGCGGGTGAGCGGGTTTCTTGAGCGGGTGCCCTCGCACGCCGACGTACGCCACGGAGGCCATCACGTGGGCGAGCGAGGTTACTTCTTCGAGCCGACGGTTGTGTCAGGGCTGCGCCAGGACGACGAGATGATCCAGAACGAGGTGTTCGGGCCGGTGATTACCGTGCAGAGTTTCTCGGACGAGGACGAGGCGCTCGCCTGGGCGAACGGTGTTCAGTACGGGCTGGCGTCGAGCGTGTGGACGAAGGATCACGGGCGGGCGATGCGCATGGCCAAGCGGCTCGACTTCGGGTGCGTGTGGATCAACACCCACATCCCGCTCGTGGCCGAGATGCCTCATGGTGGGTTCAAGCACTCGGGCTACGGCAAGGACCTGTCGATGTACGGGTTCGAGGACTACACGCGCATCAAGCACGTGATGAGTGCCATCGACTGAGGTTGGAGGCACTGTGCACCCGCGGAGCCGCCAGGGAAACGCGATCGGTCGCTTCTAAGCTCCAAGCCGATGAACAACCGTCGATCGGTATATGTCGTCGGCGGTGCCGTGCTCGCCGTGGCGCTCGTGGTCACGGTCGTGATGTTCAACGTCACTTCCGGCAGCTCTCCCTCTGGGCACGGTGACACATCCACCAGCACCTCCACCTCGAGTCCGACGTCCAAGACCTCCGTGGCTTCAAAGAAACCCGTCGCACCGAACCCGGCTGACAGTCACACGTTCCTCGGGCCCTACGGCGAGGAGGCGTCGTGGGTGATCGAGGAGAACCGGCTGCCGGGCACGACGGCGTGGCAGATCGGACGGCAGCCGAAGGGGCAGTCGATAGAGGGTTTTGCGAACGTCACCTACGCGGCGGTGGGCGACAAGGTGATGCTGTACGTGAGCAGCACGGCTCCGCTCTTTCATGTGGAGGCCTACCGCATGGGGTACTACGGCGGCGACGATGGCCGTCTCGTCTGGCGATCGGCGGAAGTGCCGGCGCACGTGCAGCCACCCTGTCCGCTGACCCCGATCACCAACATGGTTGCCTGCGACAACTGGGAGCCGTCGATCACCATTGCCATCACCTCGGCCTTTCTGCCAGGTGAGTACCTCCTGAAGCTTGTCGGCAACGGCGGCGAGCAGAGCTACATACTGCTGACGATCTGGGATCCCTCCAGCCACGCGGCGTACCTGTTCAAAGGAGACGTCTACACCGAGCAGGCGTGGAACACCTACGGTAACTACGACTTCTACCAGGGTCTCGGGAACTGCGCTGCGAGCTATCCACCGTGCAACCGGGCGCGCGTCGTGTCATTCGACCGGCCGATGGCGGTCGGCAACGGTGCCGCCGACTTCCTCGCCAACGAGTTCCCCCTGCTCCGTCTCATGGAGGAGCACGGCCTCGACGTCAGCTATGCGGACGACGTCACGGTGGAGCAGCATCCGTCGATCCTCCTGCAGCACAGGACGGTGCTCTCGCTCGGCCACGACGAGTGCTGGTCCCTCACCGAGCGCCTTGCCGCCCAAAAGGCGCAGAACCACGGCGTGAACATGGTCTTCTTCGGAGCCAGCGCCGTGCTTCGCCACGTCCGCCTGCAGTCCTCAGCACTCGGACCGGACCGCGAGCTGGTCGACTATCGGGACTCCAGCGAGGACCCGCTCAACGGCAAGGGAAACCCGCTCGAAGTCACCGGTAACACCTGGTTCTCGCCACCTACGAATTGGCCCGAGAGCGGTTTCACGGGCGAGATGTACGCCGGCTATCTCGAGCCCGGCGAACCCTCCGCGCCGTTCGTAGTGGAGGACGCCAACGCCTGGATCTTCAAGGGAACGGGATTGCACGACGGTTCGGCCATCCCGGGCGTCATCCAGGCTGACTTCGACCACGTGGCCCCGTCATGGCCGATGCCCGACAATCTCGAGGTGCTCGGTCACTCGCCCGTGCCGCTGGCCGAAGTGCAGACCGACCTCGGCGAGTGGGGGCAGGACACCTACTCGGACGCCACCTACTACACGACGAAATCGAGTACGGCGGGAGTATTCGACTCAGGCGACAACAATTGGATCTACTCGCTCAACCCATGCCCTCGCAGCGCGACGTCCTGCTCGGCCGGCGTCATGCAGAAGATCACCGGCAACCTGTTGTGGCTCTTCGGTCAAGGACCGGCTGGCCGCATCGTGCCGTCAGTGGCGAACTGGCAGCAGGTGGTTCCCGCCGGCTCGTGAGCCGGACCGGGCGATCGTCCCGCCACTGCCGCCAGCTCGTGAGCCGGACCGGGCGATCGTCCCGCAGCTGCCGCCGGTCCTCAGCCCGGGGTCTCGTCCCGCAGGTGCCATGGCTCGCCGTAGTCGGTGAACATGTCGAGCAGCGGTACGGCGTCAAAAGCCTCGCAACCGAGCACTCCGGCGCCCTGCCACTCGCCGTTGGCGCGCAACTCCAAGGCCGCCACGGGTGCGATAGCCGTCTGCCACACCACGGCCTGGCATCCATGACGGCCCATCGTTTCGGCGTTGTCGGAGACGTGATAGAGGTAAACCTGCCGGTAGTTGCCGTCCTTGCCCGTCCCACGGATATGGGTGCCGGCGCAGGTGCGGCCGCTCATCTTGTCGCCGAGCGTGGCCGGAGCCGGCAGGCACGCTGCCACGACATCGCGAGGTGAGACCTGCTGACCGCGCACTGTCACCGGCCGGGTCGAGTCGAGACCAAGCTTGTGCAACGTCTCGAGCACGGCGATGAACTCGTCGCCGAGTCCGTATTTGAACGTCGCTCTGCCGACCTCGAGCCAACGGGGGATGAGGAGGACCTCTTCATGCTCGACGTTCACGCACGTGATCTCGCCAATGTCCTCGGGGAAGTCGAACACTTCCGGCTCTGAGAACGGAGGCGTCGTGAACCAGCCGCGGTCTCGTTCGAAGATGACGGGCGGGTTCAGGCACTCCTCGATGGTCGTCCAGATGCTGAAGGTCGGGGCGAAGTCGTAGCCCTCGACCACGAGGTCGGCGCCGTCGCGCACCCCGACCTCGTCCATCGACTCGAAGAGATGGTCGGAGGCGTAGCGGGCAAAGGTGTCGGACAGCCCTGGCTCGACGCCGCAGCCGACGAGGGCGAGGCGGCCGGACTCGACGAACCGGTCATGAGCGGCGAACTGCTGCTCGCCGAGGATCGTGCCGACCTGCTCGTACGGCACCTCCGGGTGCGGGAGCGAGAGCGACATCGCCATGTCGAGGTAGTCCGTGCCGGCGTCGATGGCGGCCTGGAAGATGCTCGGGACGAAACGTGGGTCGCAGGCGTTGAAGATCATGTCCACGCTCTTGGCCCGAGCGAGCTCGGCGATGGCATTGGCGTCGCCGGCATCGAGCTTGTAGCCCTCGGCCGGCGTGTTCTTTCCCGCTGCTGTCGCGCGGCCGGCGACCTTGACCGCCCGGTCTTCAGCGATGTCACCGACGATGAGCTCCTCGAGAAACCCACGCCCCCCGGCCATCACAGCCGCCGCCTCACCCACGCCTCCTGCGCCGACGAGCAGGACTCTCATGAATCACACCCCTTTGTGTCCGATCCGATCCGGGGGGAGTCTCCCATGCGCGGCCGCGCGACGTTTGCCGGTAGCAGCGCCGAGTGTGAGCTCAGTACTGGATCTGGACGGGATAGCCCTTGTTGGGCACGACCTCGACCCAGGTCCTGCCCGGCGAAAGGGTCATCGCCTTGCCGTTCGAGAAGCGGTACTGCGTGATGTCGCCGTAGGCGGCGCAGCTCCACGTGCCTTTCTCGACCTTGCCGTTGCGGAGGATGAAGGCGGGTCCGCTTCCTTGCGTGAGGCTCTCGACGTCTGGAACGGTGCCGGATTCGGCGTAGGGACCGCGTTGCGTCGCCACCTCCTCGATGACCACGTTCGTGGCGCGAAGCTGCGGGCCGCTGGCGTCGACGTCGGGCACGCCGTCATAGAAACGCAGCCACGTCTGCAACCGGCTGCTCCAGCGCCACTCGACGCTCGACCCGGAGGCGAAGCCGACGATCGTCGCGCCGGTCGCCCCCACGGCTGCGGGCGGTGCAGCCGGCGAGTAGGTGAACTGTGGCGGAGGTGGAGTGTGGTTTTCCGGGTCCAAGGCCAAGAGGTCGTGACCGGTGCTGTAGTAGTTCCACGGCGGCTGGCGGTTGTCCGTCCGGAAGTAGGCGCTTTGGGTAACTCCTTCGGAGCCGTTGGCATCGAAGAGCCAGCCCAGGCTCGCGACCGCCTGGTCCCATGGGTCGATGCCTCCCGAGAACGAGAGGATCGGGTGCCCGAAGGACTGCAACACGTGCCAGTCGTCCCAACGGACCGAGCGGATTGGCCCGATCATCGCAGGCTCGGTGCATTGGAAGATCGCCATGTAACGAGTGATGCCGCCTTCGGCCATCTCCTCATAGACGATGTCGGCATCCGGCAGGCCGCTTTGCGGTCGCGAGAGCGGGTCGTTCCCGATCTTCACAGCCAGGGCCGGCCTCTGGGGGACAAGTCCATGTGATGCCGTAACACCCGTCAGCGGGCAGAGATGGGATGTGACGTGGCGCTTCGGGGAGGTCGTGCTCGTGCCACCGCTCGTCGAGGTGGTGCTCGCGGTCGGGTCGGCCGCCGCTTTCTGCGGCGCTGGGCTCGAGGAGAACACGAAGACTGCGCCGGTGACGATCAGTGCCAGGACGACGACGGCGCTCCCGGTAATGACGGCCTTGCCCCAAATATCGGCTCGGCGCCACCGCAGGCCCAAGTCGGAACCGAATCGTCGCATGGCTTCAGGTCGTGTCTGTCCCTGGCGTCTTACCACGTTCGCGTTCCACCTCGGGGCTCAAAGCTCGTCACAGCGGGTCGTCCTCTTGCAGGCAATTTCAGAAGCGAACGGTACCGGACGCGCTAGCAGAGGTGGGGGATCCCCGGGACAAGCAGCGGGTCGCCGGCCCAGGCGCGCCCGCGACATGATGAGCAGCGTGCACAGCCGCTGGAGGACGTCGTGACCCAGACGCCGGGCGGCCTCATCGACAGCCAACGGCGAGCGAGGTCGCTCCGGCTCGTCGATCGGGCGGACTGGTACCTCGTCAGGCAGGGAAGTTTCGAGTTTCTCGGGGCCGGTGACGTGAGTGAAGCAGACCTGCGGTCGGTTCATCGCGAGCTGGGTGCCACGGGCGTGTTCGTGTGCGTGGCGAAGCCGCCACGACTCGAGAACTACTTGGGCAAGCAGCCCTGGGGGGTGCGGCGACTCTCTTTCTCGTCCAACGTGAATGGCCCGGCGGGACCCAAGCTTCGGTGGGTGGCTCAAGGAGCCCGCCTGGCCGTGCTTCCGGACCTCGGCTCGGTCTGGGTCGACGACGAGCACCTGTTCCCGGCGGGCGAGGAGGTTCCTCTGCCGTGGACGAACCCTCCTGTGGCCCTCATCGTCGTGCGGCCGCGTACCGTGTACGCGGCCATGAAGGCCATGATCGGGCCGAGCGGCCCGAAGCGAGCGAACCCGGCGGCCGCCGACGTCGGCTGACGGATCAGATCGACTCGCGCGTTCCGACCGGAACGTTCCGACTGGCTCGAAGCCGCCGAGAAACCCGAAGTCGAGGAACCGTGCGACACCGGCGTCGGGCTCGAGTCCCCCATTGTCAGAAGACATGCTCGTCCGAATAAGGTGCCCGTGTGACGACGTGGCTCGAGCGATGGCCGGCGGGAGGCGGAGAAGGAGCGACAGTCGCCGTGAAAGATCTCATCGACGTCGAGGGGTCGGTGACGACCGCAGGATGCAAGACCCTTTCCGACCGGGGCGAGCCCGCTGTCCGCGACGCTGCCTGCATCGCGTCCATCAGGCGAGCAGGTGGCCGCCTCGTCGGCAAGACGAATCTGCACGAGCTCGCGTTCGGCACGAGCGGAATCAACCCGTGGTTCGGAACGCCGCCCAACCCCGCCGACCCGGGGCGTGTTCCGGGAGGGTCGTCGTCGGGGTCGGCGACGGCCGTTGCACTCGGCGAGGCGGACCTCGCCCTCGGCAGCGACACGGGCGGATCGATTCGCATTCCGGCGGCGTGCTGCGGCGTTGTCGGCCTGAAGACGACACATGGGCTCGTGTCGTTGGAGGGGGTGTGTCCGCTGGCGCCGAGTTTCGACACGGTCGGTGTGCTGGCAGCCGACGTCGAGCGCGTGGTGCTCGGCATGGAGATGCTCGGTGTCGAGATTCCGAGCGCTGGCAACCTTCCCGGCGGAGTCCCCAGCTGCGTCGGTCGTGTCGTGCTCCCGCCTTCGGTTGAGATCGACACGGTGATCGAGGCGGCCATCGGGAGCGCCGTCGGCGCCGCTGGACTTCGGTCCGAAAGCGTGATGATCGAGCAGTGGGCCGAGGTGTACCTCGCCCAGCAACGCCTACTCGTTCACGAGGCCGTCGAGTCCGACCGTCACCTGCTCGACGTCGATGGCGGTCAGGGCGTGAGCGAGGAGATCCGCCGGCGAATCGCCTCCGGCGCTGAAGTGAGCGAAGCCGACCTGGCGGCAGCGCGGCAGCTACGAGTCACCTGGACGGCCGCTCTTGGCGAGCTGGTCCGACGGTACGGCGTCCTCGTACTCCCCACCCTTGCCGTGCGACCCCCGAAGCTGGAGGAGTTCGGAGGACCCTTCAACATCTTGACCGGCCCTGTGAACCTCGCCGGTTTCCCGGCGATCTCCTTGCCCGTCCCGGTCGCCGAGATGCGTCGACCGCCGGCCGGCCTGCAGATCATCGGTTCGCCGGGCAGCGAGGCGTTGCTCGTGGCGCTGGCCACGCAGATCGAGGCCGCCCTAGGAGCGTGCTGATTTAATATTCATACCGCGAAAGCCGTGGTCATCGGGGCTGACGCAAGCCAGCCTCGGTGGTGCACTCGCAGGCCTCGCTGAGCGCCGCGACGCGCACAAGCGCCCGGCGGCTCAACGATGGCACCGCCTCCGTCAACAAGTAGCGCACCAACAATGTTCATGCCGCGAAAGCCGTGGTCACGCGCGAATGTCCAGACGTCCAATTAATTCAGGTTCTGACCGTCCCGTCCCACCGCCATAGTGTCTGTCGCGGCAACTCACCCAGGGAGGCGCGGCCGCAGCAGTACAGCAGCACATCGGCGGGGTCGCCGCTGGGAGCGTGCGGAAACAGCCGGGCGATCACCGGCGCCGCAAGTTCGGTCGGCGGTCGCCACTGATCCGCGTGTTTCATCCCTCGCACCCCGTCAAAGGTGTGGATCAACGTCTCCACGACGCCCATCGCAGCGAACCCCGCC
>Ga0182018_10005182_pt1 | contig 10598 bp, 7 predicted proteins | sample 812P2MmetaG_FD_120490 | JGI IMG/M metagenome (GOLD analysis project Ga0182018, IMG submission 120490) | Permafrost microbial communities from Stordalen Mire, Sweden - 812P2M metaG | ecosystem: Environmental > Terrestrial > Soil > Wetlands > Permafrost | place: Sweden: Stordalen | collected... | reverse complement strand
TCGGGCGAGTGCTCGCCCATGCGTTCTCGCAGGCCGGGGCCCGGGTGGTGCTGGTGGCGCGGGCCGAGGCCCAACTCAAGGAGGTAGCGGGCGAGCTGCCCGGCCCGGCCCTTGTCTGCAGCGGTGACGTGGCCGACGAAGGATTCAATGAAGCGGTTGCCGACGCCACCGTCGCCGAGTGGGGCGGCGTCGATGTCTGGATCTGCAACGCCGGGATATCGCCTGTCGTCGCCAGCCCGCTCAAGGTCGATCCGGCGGTGTGGCGCGAGGTGCTCGAGGTGAACCTCATCGGGGGGTTCCTCGGGGCGCGTGCGGCCGCCCGCGTCATGGCCGAGGGCGGCCGATTGATTTTCACCGGATCGGTGCTGGGTGACCGGCCAATCCAGGGGCTCAGTGCCTACTGCGCGTCGAAGGCGGGGTTGGTTGGACTGGCGAAGGCATTGGCGCTCGACCTGGCGAGGTCGGGGATCACCGTCAACGTGGTGGCCCCGGGGTGGTTCGACTCGCCGCTGGCCGAGGGGTGGAAGAGCAACCCCAAGCTGGCCGATCGGATCCTCGACCACACTGCCCAACGGCGCTGGGGCAGCGCCGGCGACCTAGCCGGCGCCTATCTGTTTTTGGCGTCCGACGCGGCGGGGTTCGTGACCGGAACGGTGCTCACCCTCGACGGCGGGTACCTGCTCGTATGACCGGGCCGCGACGGGTCATCGCTATCACGGGGGCCGGGGGATCGCTTGGTGCGGCGCTGTCGAGTCAGTTCGCCGGCGAGCCCGACACCGATCTCGTGCTGAGCGACCTCAGCGCATCCTCGCTGGAAGCGACAGTGGCGGGCCTTCCAGAGCCCACCGGGGGGGTGGAGACCCGCCTCGCTGACGTGAGTGACTTCGCCCAGGTCGAAGCGGTGATTCGTCTGGCTGTCGGGCGTTTCGGCCGGCTCGACGTGCTGGTCAGTAACGCCGGCGTTCTCTCTCCCAATGGTCGGATCCACAACCTGGCCACCGAGGACTGGGAGAGGGCGTTCCGCGTCAATGTCCTTGGCGCCGTCAACGGGATCCGGGCGGCTGTTCCGGTCATGCGTGAGCAGGGGTCGGGGTCGATCGTGCTCACGGCGTCGGTCTCCGGGCTCACCGCGTGGTCGCACGCGGCCCCCTACTGCGCCACCAAGGCGGCGGTCATCCAGCTCGCCAAGGTCGCGGCCGTCGAGTACGCCCGCGATGGCATCCGGGTGAACTGCGTATGCCCGGGAACATTCCTCTCGGGGATCCACGCTGAGCTCCCAGAGGAGGCGATCGCCTCCATCGCGGCCCGACACCCGCTTGGACTCGGCTCGGCGGCCGACCTGGTCGGCGCCTACTCGTACCTGGCCAGCGACGCTTCTCGCTGGACGACCGGCTCGGCCATGGTTGTCGACGGGGGCTACGCCGCGCCTTAAGCGAGCACCGACAGGACGCCCGAAGCCGCGGTAGTGGGTCAGTTTGACCGGGAGCCTAACCTCGGTGCCGAGGCCGAACATGGCACTTCTACGAAGTTCCCGCCTGCTTCCCTGGCCGTGGATGCTGGTGGTCGTCGCTCCACCGCTCATACTGGTTCTTCTCGTTGGCTTTGGCTTTTCGCCTTCAGAGAGGAACGGCGCGCAAGTGGGAACCACTTCCCCCTTGCCGTCTTCGTTGGCTTTGCCGTGACGGCATGCGTCGCACTCGGATTAGTCCTGGCGCACCGCTGAGAAACGGTGCAGTCGAGCAGCCTACGGCTCTGACCCGTCGGGTCAGAGCCTGTCAGATTCAAACTGACCCACTACCGAAGCCGCCGACCTACTACCCAGGCATACGAGGACGGGAGCCGGCTCGATACCGGCAAGCACGCCAGGCTACGCCGACGCGGTTGCCAGAAGGTTGCCGGTTTCGAAGCCAACGCGGTCGATGTCGGGTTGGAGCGCACCGAGGTCGAATCCGTACACCTCGGCTGCGTTCTCGAAGAGCACTTTGTGGACGTCATCCTCGGTCACGCCTGGCGCGCCGACTAGGTCAGCGACCTCTTCGGGGACCCGCTCGAAGATCGACTCGAAGTGCGGATAGTCCACCCCGAACATGCACGCGTCGACGCCGATATGGAACCCGGGCAAGGACCGCTGCTCACCGGTGATCCCCAGCAGCTCGCCCATGGCGTCCATCCCCGATGCCACGTGGGTCGGGATTTGCCGGGGTGAGAACGGGGAGACCCCAACGAAGATGTTCGTCTGGAAGTACTCGCTGGCAAGGCGCTGGACCGACCGGTCACGGTTCATCATCCGAGCGAAGCCCATCACGTCGTTGTCCGCACCCAGGATCATGTCCAGGTTCGCGATCGCCGGGATCAGGAACATCAGCTGAGTCTCGATGTAGGCCATCCGCAGGTTCGGGAATCGGTCGAACACACCACCGGCGATGAGCTGCCAGAGCGACCGAGATGAGAAGAACGCGTTCTCGGTCATGATCGTGAGAATCGCCGCGAACCCCGGAGGGCTGTAACCGGGCAGCCCGGCCCCGCCATGCTGGCTGATGACGAGCCCTACCTCCTGAGCTGCCGCCCAGACGGGGTCGAACCGGGGGTCGAAGAAAAAGGTGCCCGCCGGTGGGGCTGGCAGCCCGATACCACCCAACCCATGCTCCTTCGCCCAGTAGACATCCTCGACAGCCCGGTCGACGTCTTCGAGGGAGATCTGCATCTGACCCCGGCGCCGCTCGGGGGCTAGGGAACAGAAATCGACCAGCCAGCGGTTGTAGGCCCGGCGGCCCTCCTCGGCTTGCTCGACGTTCTGCGAGCTCGCGAAGTCATCGAGGCGGTTGACCTGGAAAGGCCGCCCGTTGGGGAACAGCACCTCGGCCACCACGCCCTTGCTCTCTAGGTTCTTCATCCGCAGATCCGAGTCCCACTGGACTGCCGGATCGAAATCCATGTGCAGGTTGCCTGCGTCGCGGAGGCCGGCCTCTTCAGCGGCCTTCACCTGCTCGTCGTAGACCTCGAGGTACTTCTTTTCGATGTAGTCCCGGTACTGCGCACGCGATGCCTTGACGTGCCCATCGATCGAAATGATCGCAATTCGACCCATGACTTCTCCTCTCGGCGACAACCATGCCCATGCTGTCGCGTTGAGCGACACCCAGGCACGAATAATAGCCCGGTGCTAGCTTGGTAGCCAGCAAGTTTCTCAGAGCGTCCTGGTCTTGAAAGAAGCGCGAGGGCGCATCTTGAGGGGGGAAGAGCCATGGGGAAGCGCTTTGTCATCGCCGCGGCCGCGGTCGCTCTTGCGACCTCGCTCGCCACGATCGGGACGGGATCGCCGCCGGTTGCCGCCGCGACCACCCAGGGAGTCAGCGCCTCGACGATCCGAATCGGGATCCCCTACGTCGATTTCGCCGCAGTGCGTGCGATCGGCGTGAACCTCGACCCCGGTAACTACTCCGACGCCTATAACGCGCTTATCGCCAACATGAACGCTCACGGCGGCATCCTCGGTCGGCACATCGTCGCCTACCTCGTTGCCGTCAACCCTGTGGGGGTCGCCCCCTCGGCCACCTCGTGCACGCAACTCACCCAGGACGACCAGATCTTTGTCTCCATCGCTCCATTGATGCCGGATTGCTATTTGGCCGACAACGTGCCGACCATCAACGGCAGCGGGTTGGAGCAGAAAACCGCTTCGTCGGGCGAGGCCCCTAACTTCACCCTCACACCCCCTTCGTCCGCATACGACCCCCTGCAGCTCAGCGTGTTTTCGAAGCTCGGCGCCTTCAAGGGCAAGAAGGTGGGCCTCTTCGGTGGCGACACCTCCGACAAGGCGGAGATAGCCATCGTCGACGCCGCCCTCAAGAAGCTCCATGTCGACGTCATCGAGACCGCTATCGACGCGGCCCCGGAGGGCGACGACCCCGCCGCCTATGCACAGGCCGCCGTCATCGCGGATCGCTTCCAGAGCGCCGGCGTGAACGAGGTGGTCGCGGTAGGTGACGGTTCTGCGACCTGGCCCGACGCCCTAAACGCCAACCAGAGCAGCTACAACCCGCCGTGGGTGGCCACCAACTCGGCGGACCTCAACGGATATCTCGAGGGCGCCAACAACCCCACCTACGTTAAGAACATGCTGACCTCGACCTCGATCGCACAGCCCCTTCAAGTGTGGGCGACGCCGGCTGTCCAAAGTTGCGTGCGCGTCATTCGGCGGGCCTTTCCCGCGGATGCAATAGCAGCACCCCCCCAGATCGTCACCAGCAAGTCGCTCCAGGTGACAACCTATGCGGCGCCCATCACGGCGTGTCAGAACCTGGCACTCCTTGCGACGATCGCGGAGCACGCCGGGCGAAAACTCACAGAGTCGAGCTTCACCCGTGCCGGGGAGAATCTCCGCAACGTCGTCCTGCCCGGTGTCCCAAGCCCGGTGTCCTTCGGTCCCGGCCGCGCCTATGCATTAGGTGCGGTCTACGTCGGTCACTACGACGTCGCCACGAAGACCGAAAAATACGCCTCGACCTCATCAGTCAAGTAAACGAAGGTTGACTTCCCCGGCGCTGACTGCCGCTCGTTTGAGTTGGGCATCGGAATGAAGACAGGCCCGCTCATCGGCTAGTGGTCGTGGCAACGCCGTAGGCCTGGCCGAGCGTCGGGTGGTGGGCTAGGTCCCCGTCGAACTTTGGGGTTCGGTGCGGCCGTCCGTCGGGCCGGGTCGGCCTGCCCGGGTAACTGGCTCCGCGGAGTGAGGACTCAAGGTCTCGGCAGCAACCCATGTTCTTGGAAGCGCGCGAACCACTGGCGGAACATGGCCTCGGTGTCGATGGCGTCTCCAAAGCCGGCCTGACGTATCTTTACCGAGCTAAGCAGAGCCGGGAGCGGACGAGATCCGAGCGATCCAAACAAAAGGTCTGCGTACTGCCACGACGCGCCGACGAAAGCGTCCATATCCCGGGGGGCCTGCAGCCGGTAATGGTCGACGACCTCCGTCCACTCACCGGCGCGGGCGGGCATCGCGTCGGCCAGCCGGAGTGGCGCCGGCTCTCCGGCCTCCATCCCCAGACATTCAGCAATGGTGGGCCACACCTCGTGCCAGTCGTACACGTCACCATTGGTCACATTGAACGTCTGGTCACGTGCCGCGGGAGCGACGGCGGCCCATGCGAGAGCACGTGCGAGCAGGCGGGCGTCTGTTGCCTCCTGTACCGACCGGATGCCCCCCGGGAAGGCCAGTGGACGCCCTCGCTGGCGTTCCAACGCCGCGTACACGCCTATCGCAGGTAGGAGATTCATGGGACTGCCCAGCGACTCGCCGAACACCACCTGCGGGCGCAGGATCGTCCAGGACCACCGTGCGTCACCGGCGAGCGTTCGGAGCACGTCCTCCTGCAAGAAATAGAAGTTGTCGTGGTCCGCACGGGGAGCGTTCTCCTTCGCCGGCATTGGCGTGCGGCCAACGTGGAGACCGTAGGCCTTGGCTCCCTGCAAGAGGTTCACGTGCTCGAGGGTTCCTCCATTAGCGGATACCAACGGATCTAGGGCATTGCAGAACAGACGCAGGTTCCGGGCCATCAGCTCTGGGTCCCGCCATCCCGCGAAAAGGTTCGCCGACTCCTCGAGCGCCGCGTAGATCACGTGGGTGGTGCCGTCGAACAGCGGATCGGCAAGAGCCCGTGCCGACCCCGACCGGTCGGCCAGATCCACGCTCGCGTGCGTTGTGCCGGGTACTTTCGGCGACCGGCGCGAGACCGTGATCACCTCACATTGGGTGAGACCGGCGAAGTGCTCGGCGGCAGCATGACCAACCACCCCGCTCGCCCCAAAGATCACCACCTTCATGACGACTCGTTCACAACAGGTGGTCTCCCGAAACTGGGTCGACCAGGAGCGCAGCACCGGCCTCGGACGCGCCGTCCACAGCCCGGGCCACGCCCGTGACGCTCCCTTCGATCCGCACCGCCGCCCGCGGGTCGAGGAGTCCGAATGAGCTGCGCCTCGCTAAGGCCCCCGGAGCCGGTTGACGAGGTGTCCGACTGGTTGTGCGTAGCTGACTGCCTTTGTCTGCCGCGTTCAGCATGCCCAACACGCCGCGATCGGTCTATATGCTCGAGGCCTGTGCAGAACGAACCATCGTCCACGCCCGCCCGGGACCTTACCGAGCGTTGCTTTCGGGAGCCATCAGTCAACAATTGACCACAGTATGCGTCAGAATCTTGACGGATGGTCTCAGCGGTTTCGACGTGCTGTACTCAAGGATCGTTGCCATGGGGCGTGATCAGCAGGGCCAAGCGCCTGGTTCCTGAAACTCGACCTTTCCCTAGGCAGTCCATATGACAGAGCTTCGGACCCCGACAGCCGAGACGATCTCGGCCTGGTGATCCGTCCCCCGGCACATCAGCGAAAAGTGGTCGACACGTGATCCGGGGACGGTCCGCGATCACCGGAATCGGCGAATTGCCGCCTCGGCGCGACACCGGCGATGAGACCGTGATGGAGATGCTAAGTCGGGTTGCCGACCTGGCTGTACGGGACGCGGGAATCCGGCTTCGGGACGTCGACGGTCTGATCGTCCACGACACCCGAATGTCCATGGGTGCCGTGGTGCTCGTCGAGATGCTTGGGCTCCAGGCCAGCTTCGTCGAACGAGTCGATCATGGCGGCGCGACGGGTGCCGCCATGATCGCCCGGGCTGCGGTGGCCGTGGCAACAGGACTCTGCACCACGTGTCTCTGCCTGACTGCATCGACCCGCAGCGGTTCATTCGGCGGCTATCCGGTGGTGGATCTCTCACCCACCGCGGAGTTCGAGGAACCGTACGGAGGCTCCGGTGTCAACTACGGCTACGCGATGATCGCTCGCCGCTACATGTACGAGTACGGAGTCACTCCTGAGCAGATGGCTCTCGTCGCAGTGCACCAACGGGCGAACGCCTGTAGCAACCCCGACGCCATCTTCTACGGCCAACCACTGACGGTGGAGGACGTCCTGGCCTCGCCAGTCGTCGTCGACCCTCTCCACCTCTTAGAGATCGTGCTTCCAACCGGCGGAGCCGCGGCAGTGCTTGTGACCACCCCTGACCGGGCAGGACATCTCCGGCGCGATCCGGTTCCGATACTCGGCGTCGGAGAGCATGTCAGCCACTGGTCGGCCACGTACGCGCGGGATCTCACGACGTCGGCCGTCAAGCCAGCGGCCGACCGGGCGTTCGAGATGGCTGGAGTGAACCGCGGTGACATCGGGCTTCTGTCGATATATGACTGCTACACGATCACCGTCCTCCTCACCCTCGAAGATGCCGGCTTCTGCCCGAAGGGAGCCGCAGGGCGGTTCGTCGAGGAGCACGATTTCCGGTGGAGCGGCGACTTCCCTGTGAACACCCACGGCGGTCAACTCTCGTACGGGCAGTCCGGCATCGCGGGAGGCATGAGTCACGTCACGGAGGCGGTCCGCCAATTGCAGGGGCGTGCGGGCGACCGCACCGTGCCGGATCTCGAGATCGCCTTCGTACACGGGAACGGGGGGATAATGGGCGAGCAGGTGAGCCTGTTGCTGGGCAGGACACCCTGACCCTCCCTCCGCTTCCTCGGCCGTCGCCCCTCACTCGGACCTTCTGGGAAGGAGCCAAGCGCGGAGAGCTCCTGCTCCAGCGCTGCATTTCGTGCTCCAGCTATGTGTTTTATCCGCGGTATCTATGTCCGGTGTGTGGCGCCAGCGACCTCCGGTGGGAGCGGGTATCGGGTCGTGGATCGGTGTTCACCTATACGGTTGCGTTTCGGCCGACGCACCCAGCATTCGCTGACCGGGTTCCCTATGTCATCGCCGTGGTCGAGCTGGAGGAGGGTCCCAAAATGACCACCAACATCGTCAATGTTGAGCCGGCCGCGGTCGTGATCGGCATGGAGGTCGAAGCCACGTTCGAAGATGTGGGCGACGTCGCGCTCGTCCACTTCCATCCGGTCTCTTAGGAAGAACGGATGGGCGCGACGCTGCGTTGGGTGCCGCCACCCACCTTCACGCCGGAGTTGAGCCGGGCCCTGACCGCTCCTAGTCAACCGTTCGAACTCGAGCAGCAAGCGGCCATGGGCGTTTGCCACGAGGTGTTCGTGCGCCGGCACCCACATCTTCGTGCGCTGCTGGAGGAGGGTTCCGCTCGGCACGCTGCCCGCCCGTACCTGGTGCACGGAGATCGAATCGTGACCTTCGCAGAGGCAACCCAACTGATAGCGAACACGGCTGCATCCTTGAAGGCGGAGCACGGCATCGAACGCGGGGATCGCGTCGCGATCGCCTCGGCGAACCGATACGAGTACGTGATCCTCGCTTGGGCCGTCATCGTCCTCGGTGCTGTCATAGTCGGACTGAACGGATGGTGGACCGGCTCTGAGCTCGCGTACGGGATCAGCCTGACGAAACCGAAGCTTCTCATCGGTGACCGACCACGGTTGGATCGGCTCGAGGGTATCGCTTCGGACCTGCCCCGAAGGGACCTCGACGAGATCGCGGGAACGTGGTTCAGCGGCAGCGCCCCACTGCCGGACCCTGAGATCGAAGAGGACGACCCGTTCGTCGTCCTCTTCACCAGCGGCACCACCGGCCGCCCGAAGGGGGCCGTCCTTACCCACCGAAATAACCTTCACTGGATCCAGTCGATCGCCTTGAGAACAGCTGCGACTGGCGCGCCGCCGAAGGAGACCTGCGAGATCGCGGCGCTGCCGTTGTTCCACATCTCGGGGCTCAACTGCCAAGCCATTTCGTCGGTCTCGACTGGTACGAAGCTGGTTTACATGCCGCCGCCAGGCCGGTGGGCGGCCGAGCACCAACTGGAACTCACGGAGCGGCACCGCGTGACGACCTGGCGGTTGGTGCCGACACAAGCTTGGCGTCTTCTCGAGTGTCCCGACGCCGGCCGGTATGACCTATCGAGCCTCAGGTCCATAGTCGGCGGCGGGTCGCTTTGGTCGATCCAGCTCTTGGAACGACTCGGCAAGCAATGGCCGCAGGCCCGGCCCGGTCTCATGGTGGGGCTCGGGATGACCGAGACAAACGGGACCGGAGCGACCGCGGCGATGCCCGGCTTACTGGATGGGTCGGGGTGTGTGGGCGCACCTCCGCCGGCCGCGGAACTGCGGGTTTGCGTCCCGGGCACCGACGAGGGAGTCGAGGACGCCCGCGTGGGCGAGGTGCAGATTCGCAGCGCCTCGGTGTTCGTCGGATACCTCGGCGATTCCGAAGCTACGGCCGCCGCCCTCAGCCACGACCGCTGGTACCGGACCGGGGACTTCGGCCGTATCCTCGACGGAGCACTGTTCCTCGAGGGCCGTCGTACCGACCTCATCATCCGCGGGGGAGAGAACATCTATCCGCAGGAGATAGAGGATCACTTGCTGGAGCATCCGGATATCGGCGACGCGGTCGTGGTCGGTGTACCAGACCGAGTTCTCGGTCAAGAAGTCAAGGCCGTCATAGTTCTGCGCTCTGGAGCGGCCGTCGACGCCGAGGGGATTCGCACCTGGGTCGCCATGAGGCTCGCGCCGTTCAAGGTGCCGGTATTCGTGGAGTTTCGAGATTCATTGCCCCGGAACGCGACCGGCAAGGTCATGAAGCACCTACTCGAGACGCCGAGTGGCATGTCCTTCGGTGAGGACCAACAACCGAGTTACTGAACCGGTAGCTCGACCTCGACCGAGCCCTGGGCGTGCATGCCCAAGCTGTTGGTGACCAAGAAATGGAGGGTTGTTCTGCCGGTGTATGCGTCTGCAGACGAGATGTTTCCGGTTACGTTCATGACGTCCCCCGGGTAATTCGGGACTCCCAGTCGAGCTTTCATCGATCGCCAGATCACGTTGGGGCCCAACCATCCTCCCAGGCACCTTTCCACCAAGCCCAATGAGGTGTGGATGTTCATGAAGATGTCCCGCGATCCCCTGCGGATGGCGGCGTCACGATCATGGTGAGCGTCGAAGTAGTCGAACGTCATCAGGGCGCCCGAGATGATCATCGTGGTGGTCACCGGTATTGAAACCGCTGGGATCGGTGAACCGGCTTGCAAGCTTGCGGCACGGAGAGTTCCAAGCGAATCTCTTTCGACTTCCTCCATCCCGTCGGAGTCGGGGATCTGGGCTGGCTCGCGAGTCGGTTGCCTCTGGTCTCCACTTGGACGGAACTTGAGCACGGTGAAGCGTGAGTGTCCTACCGGCTCCGTGCCGACGAAGAAGTTCTGGCGTGCCGTCACGAAATGCCCCTGACCGAGGGCGGTCCGCTTCTCGGGAGTAACCGATTCGAGGGTGATGGTGGAGCGGACGGAATCGCCAAGCACGAGATGGCGCGGCTGGCTCAGCTCTGAGGCGACAGCCACCGCTGAGGTGAAGCCGGCGCGATCGAGACCTTCGAAGGCCGCGCCTTGGGGATCGGCGGGGTTGCGCTCATAGGCCAATCCAGGCTTGGTCCAGACGTCCAGCATGGCCAGCGGCGCGACGACCTGCCCGAATCTTGTGGAAGCTGCGAACGAGGGGTCGGCGTGGATGGGATTGCCATCACCCATGGCATCGCACCACCGCCGGAGGCTCGGCAGATTTACGGGATCCCGAGCGAAGTGAAAAGGAACTGGTGTTCCT
>Ga0182018_10005181_pt1 | contig 10598 bp, 5 predicted proteins | sample 812P2MmetaG_FD_120490 | JGI IMG/M metagenome (GOLD analysis project Ga0182018, IMG submission 120490) | Permafrost microbial communities from Stordalen Mire, Sweden - 812P2M metaG | ecosystem: Environmental > Terrestrial > Soil > Wetlands > Permafrost | place: Sweden: Stordalen | collected... | reverse complement strand
ACCTGGCAATCGTATTGCCCCGGCGGAAGCTTATCGAGCGACAACACAAATCGCAGCGGCACAGCTTTCGATTTCGCGTCCATGCCATCGCCCACGGCCAGCGGCTCGGTCTCAAACGCTTTCACTTGCCCGCGATAAAATCCCACAAAGGCCACCAGCGGCCGCATGTTTGTGGCATCCCGTTCGTAAGCTTGCAGAAAAACGTACAAGTCGCGGCTCTTGCTGAACACTCGCGTCACGCTAGGAATCAGTTTTTGCCCGTCCAGAACCAGCGGATTGGCCGCGTCGGGATCGATCTTCTGCTTCACGTTGTAAATGGAATCGCCGAGCGCCACGCGCTGGCTGCTTAGCACCACGGAGCTGATCGGCACGCGCTTCAGTTCCTTATTTAAATTCGGTATGGTGAACGACGTCTGGAAGGTGCCGATCCTGCCGGTCTCTGAATCTCGCGCGAGATATTTGATCGTGTATTTTCCAGGCAGCAGCGTGAATCCAGTTTCGTATTGAATCGGATGCGTCGCAAGCTCAGCCGCCGTGCTGCCGCTCAGCTTGATATCGAGCTTGTCCCGCAGATTCTGAATGGTATTGCCGAAATCGTCCTTCACTTCCCCGATAAAATCGATCAGCGTTTCGCTCGCGCCGCCGCGCCGGGCCAGCGCCAATTCACTGCCGGGAATCTTCACCGCCACCGGCACGAAGTATTCGGCGCTGTTGAGCTGAAAATAATTTACCTCCATCGCGATGTCGATGTCCGTCACCGGATTCTCGAGCATCAGCGCGTCCTCAAGCTGCCGCTCCTTGTCCGCGGTCGTAAACTTGCCGAACTCCTTGTCCGCGAAATATCCCTGGCGATACGCCACATCGGCGGCGATTCCCTCTTTGAGCGAAATCTTGATCCGATGGAATTTCCCGTCCGAAGCGGAGTGCGTCGTGTAGTAGCCGATTTCGTAGTAGCTCGTCTCAGCTTCCGCGGCCTGCCGGATGCCCAGCGTCAGATCGTTGAAATCGAACATGGCCTTGCCGCCGGTATCCTTGGCCAGGGCGTAGAGCGTGTCCTGCGAAAGTTGGAATCTCGCGGTCATGGCTTGCGCCGATCCGCCGGAAAACATTCCCGCGCCGCCATTCGATCCGGTCGCCGCGTCGCCCAGCGGCGGCTGCGCCACAAGACCGCGCGCGTCGATCGGATAAAGCAGCACGTTCGCCCGCAGCGCCGCATTCGTCGTGGCCACAAGCTGAGCCTGATTGTCGGTCCCGTTCAGCCGCAATCCGCTCGCAAAATATATCAGCGCCTTCTGCTCGTTGAGCGTGCCGAGCATCTTCACCGCGGTCTGCAGCGCCGCCAGTTGCCGATCGGTATTGAAAATATTGAATTCGCTGTCGTCTTGCCCGAAAGCCGCGCCGGTGTCGGCCGCGCTGTCGTCGGCCGTAGTCTCGTCGAATCCCTGATTTAGGCCAACGATCAGCCTCTCCATAGCTTTGCGAATCAGCGCGCGGTCGCCCGTGAAATCCTGCTTCACACGAACTGAGCCGCCATCGTAGGTCATCACCGCCATCAGATCCGTCGGGTCCATCTGCGTGTCGACAAATTTCACCGCCGCATCGAAGGCGCGCAATTGATCCGCCGGCTGCATCGTGGACATATCGAAATAAAGCGCGAGCAACCGGTGATCGCGATAGCGCGTGTCGCCCGGCGTTTCCGGCGCGATCTGAATTTGCGTCGCGGGCGGCGCGAGCGTCACAGTCGCAGCCGAAGATGGCGCCGTCGCCGCCGTAGCGGCCGCGGTTTGTATTCGCTCGAACTCCACAAAGTTAATGGTCTGCGGCACGCCATCCTCAGTAACAGTGAAATCGTTCGCCGTCAGCCCCTCAACCGCCTTGCCGCTCTTATCTTTCACCGTGACTTCTTCGACGATTAAATTCGACGTCACGCGAATCGGCTGCGCTCCCGGCGCAGCGGCCCCTTGCGCCGGCGCGGTCGTAGAATTCGTTCCCGTCTGCTGAGCCGCAACAGCCAGCACGCACAGCGTCAATAAACACATCGCACCCGCGATCCGTCGCATACCTTAAAACCTCACTCGAAAACTCATTTGCAGCTTGCGCATGGTATTCGCTCCGTTGGTCAAGCCGAACAGTGGACTCGTCACCGTAGTGTTCCACGATGTGAACGTCACATTGTTCAGCACGTTGGTCGCGTCCATCCGCCAATCGCCGTTCAGCCGGCTATTCAAACGAAACGTGCGGCCCAGCGAAGCGTTCAGCGAAAATTGTGCGGGGCCAGTAATCGAATCGCGCCCCGCATCGCCCCATTCCCCGGGCGCGGGCGCGCTGTACGCCGCCGCATTCAAAAAAAATCCCGCCGGCGCATTATCAACAGAAGCGCCCGTGAGATTCGGTCGAATCGTTCCGGTCACGCCAGTGCCCTGCACGTTCGTCAAGTACACCGGCGTCTCCGGCAACCCACTCCCGGCGGTGAGCTGCGCGGTGACGGTCCATTCCTTCAAGACCTTTCCCCGCCAGCCGCTCAGTAGCTCGCCGCCGCGAATTCCCTCGCCCGAAGTGTATTGCACTGTGAAGTTCACCAGGTTCCGCTGATCGAAAGTTGAAAGCCCGCGCTCGGCATCGAGATTCAGCCAGTTCTGCGCAATCGAAGGCGCGCTCGATGCCACCGTACTGAATTGCGCGACCGACGAAGTACTCGCGCTGGTTCCCGCCGCAAGGCCGGCGCCGCTAAACGCGCTAGCGTCGTCGATGGCTTTCGCATACGTATATTGCACCGTCGCCGTAAGTCCATTGCTCAATCGCCGCCGCACTTGAATCTGCCCCGCCTCTCTCGTCGAATTCCCGTTCGAGCCCAGATACACGAATCCCGCCGGACACGCCGGGCAAGGATTCGTCGCGCCCAGCGGATATGTATTCGGCAAGTCCTCCTGCATCAATCGCGTTCCCTTCGTGCCGAGATACGCAACCGTCATGATCAGGGAGCCGGGCAAATCCTCCTGCACGGAAGCGCTCCAATTCTGTGCATAGCCCACGCGAAAATTCGGATCGACAGCAAACGTGTTGATCGTGCCCGTCGGCGCCGCATCGAACGCCGTCGCCAACGTCAGCGGATTGGCCACGCTGTTCTGCAAGCTCAGCGTTTTGGTAAACGGCGGCTGCTGCGCCAGCTGCGTCGCAATCACCTGGTACACCGAAGTGTTGTCGTAAATCCCGTACCCCGCGCGAACCACCATCGGCGACGCCGGCCTCGGACGCCACGCGATTCCCAGGCGCGGTTCCACGCCGCGATAATCCGGCCGCAACAAAGAATTGGGATACGTCTCGCCGCTAACGCTGCCCATCGGATCGCTCGCCACCACCGGCGCCGCCGCCGCAAAATCCGGCGCAATGTCCAAATTCGCCAACCGATTCTGCGTTTCCGTCAGCGGCGCTGCGAATTCCCAGCGTACCCCCGCGTTCACCGTGAATCCCGATTTAACTCTCCAATCGTCTTCGATAAACGCGTCGTAAATCCATCCGCGAAGATATTTGTCCGCATTGCCGAACGAGATCGAAACCGTGTCCGGAATCCCCAGCTCAAAATCCGCCAGATCGGAACCGGTTCCCGCCACGGGCGATCCGCCGGCATATTCCTCGGTGGCCGCGCCGGTGAAGGCCAGCGCCCCGCGGGCATCCTGCTGCGAAACGATGTTGAATTGCTGCCGCGTGATGGTCGCACCGAAGGAAATGCTGTGCCGTCCGCGATTCCACAAACTGTCGTACGAAAATGCCTGCGTCTGATTGACGTTTCGCGCGTACGCCGGTTCGGCGAGCCCCGCGATGCCGCTCGAAAAAATCAAGTTCGGCGGACCCCAATTCACCGGCGTCTGATCGTTCCCCAAAATGCCGGCTTCGCCCGAAACGTTGCTGCGATTCGCAAAATACGGCGTCTCATCCGTCGTCAGCCGGCTGAATTCATACTTAAAATGAATCGAAAAAAACTGCGAGCCCGAGAACATAAATCCCCGCCCGAATCGGTGCGTCCAGTTCACCGCCGTATCCAAACCATCCGTGCCGCTCAAATCCTTGAAGCCAAACAGACTCGTGGTCTGCGCCGCCGTGCGCTGAAACGCGAAATTGCCGAAAAATTGATTCGTGCCCTTATTCTTCGACGCGCGCGCCTGCACGTTATCCTGCTGGCTCGCGCCCACAACCGCCGCTTGATAATTGTAGGCGCCCGCCCCGGTCAGGTTCGGCAACGGATATTCGCTAAGCAGCGCCTGCGCCTGTGCGCTCACCGGAATCATGCTGCCCGCATACGGCATGCCCGTCGAAGGATTGTAAATTTGCACCGGCGCGCCGGCCGCGTTCAGCGTCTGCGAAAAATTTCCACCGCGCTCCAGCACTGTAGGGACGCTGCCCGGCAGCACACTCGAATCGTCATTCGCCACGTGTTGATAAGCGACGAAAAAATTCGAGCCGGCAATCAGGTGATGCCGAAATCCGATCGGCCCGCCCACCGCGCCCGCGATTTCGAGATCGTTGTAGGAAGGCTTCGGCGCAAATACGCCGCCCAGCGGAAACGCGGCAGCATCCCAGCCCGACGTGTCGAACGTCACCAGCACGCCGCCGTTGTAAAGCGAGCCAGGCCCGCGCCGATTGTTTCCAAACGCCGCCATCTGCGAGAACGCCGACGCCGCGCCATTGTTCACGCTGCCGTTGACGAGCAGCCCCGTCGCAGCGCGCTGATCGACGCCGCCCGCAGCTTCACTTGAATTTTGACTTGAGTCCGCAGCCGGTGCCGGCGCATTGCTCGAGGAATTTACCGCCGCGCGCTGAAATCCTTTTGTGGGTTTCGCCGCAGTCTGCGCCGCCGCCGCGCCCGACGCCGATCCGTTCGCGCTTGCCGCCGTGGTTGCGCTAGCCGTTTGCGCGCTCGACGCACTCGGCGGAGGAAGTCCCGGCGCGATCTGCGCCAGCGTCAATATTTTCAGTTCCCACACCGTGCTCGGCGTGTCCGCCGCGATGGTGATGTCTTGCGTCTGCGTCGCAAATCCCAGCATCTCGACTTCAAATTTCCACGCGCCATCGTCGAGGCTGGCGAACGAATACATTCCCTGCTGATCCGTGATCGCGACCAACTTCTTTTCGCCCTGCGTTGCCGTCACCGTCGCGCCCGGCACCGGCAGCCCGTTAAACGTCACCTGGCCGTGATGCTCCGAACCCGCAAGCGCGCGCGCCACAAAAATCGATAGCGCCATCGCCACCAGGAAGATCGCCACGCCCGCCAATCGCGCGAAAGGTGTCTGCCCCCTGCGCGCGCTGTCGAGCGGCGAACGCATCTTCGTCAATTCTCGGAAGGCAGTTCGATATGGTCGACGATAAAAACGTCCGTCGAACCCGTCTGTGCATCCAGCTTCAGCCCAAGCTGATCCTTCAGCGCCTCTTGAAACGTCGGCCCATCTGGATCCGGCGTGAAATTCACGCCTGGCGGCAACGGAGTATCGACCGTGGGCGAGAACTCGACCGTGAAATCGAAATTTCCGCTCAATCCCGTCTGGTCCACCACGGGCCGATCCACGCCCAAGAACGGGCTGGTCATCCCGCTCGCGATCGTAGCCATCGTCACGTTTCGCGCGCCGATGCGAACGCGGCCCGACGCGCTCCCCTGTAATAACGTTATCCCCCCGCAAACAGCCGGATACCCGCCGTCGATCGTCGCCGGTGCCGCCGGTGCCGCGCCCGGAACTGCCGCGGGCGGAGCCGTAGAGCACGATGCGTCGGCCGGATGCGCCCGCAGTTGCGGACCAAACTTTTCTGGCTTCACCAGCACCAGCGCGTACACCGGAGATTGCCGCGTCTCCGTGTGCGCCGCCAGCTTGAAACGATCCGCAAGCAGCGCCTGCATCATCATGCGCATCTGGTCCTTCGAGGGATTTCCGTCCACCTTCGCCTGAATGTCAAAATTATCGCTCAACACCCATTTCGGCACCTGCGCCCGCAGGGCGGACATCTGGCTGGAATTAAGTTTGTACGCGAAGTAGATGTAGATGACGAGTGGCATATTCGTCGCCGTGAACAGTCCTCCGTTGGGAGAATAAACATCCCCCGGCCCCAGCGGAAAATTGGAGTGCGGCATGTCGCCCGACGGCGGCATTCCTGATTTGTTTAGTTTCACGGACGTGACATCGAACTCCTGCTTGCCTCCCGCAGCCTTCATCCAATCATCCGCGGGGGCTAGCGTCGTGGGCGCTTGCGCCGGCGCCAAAACCGCAGGCGTTTGCGCCGCCGATGCCGGCGCCGACGGTGCTGGTGTCGTGGGCGCGGGAGTCTGCGCTGGCGGCGCTTGAGTCGCGGCAGGCTGCGTTGCCGGACTCTGCGCCGCAGGAACTTGCGCCGCCGGCGCTTGAGCCGGCGCTGCCGGCGCCTGCGTCATCGGCGTCTGACCGCCCGCCGCAGATTGCGCTCCAAGCGGCGCCGCCGCGCTCACAACGAGCGTCATCGCAAGCGCCGTCGCCATCACCAACACCATCGCAAGCAAAGGTTTCTTCGTCCGGTTTCGCATCGCTCCCGCACAGTTCCCCACAATCAGCTCCAATCTCCGCTCCATTTTTGACGTAGCAAGCCCAAAGTCGATAGCAGCACACCCTCGCCTATCGCGCATAATTCCGCGCATAATCTCGCGCATCATTCTTGCCTCATTATAAATAATACCTAAGAGATCACCACCGCCGTGTTGGTTGCCCCACCCCGCGCCGGCAATCACGCACTCGCAAATCTCGCGCGCCCCACTATCAAATACGCGCCGCGCGCCAAAAACTTTCACCAGCCTCAATCCGGTTTGAGTTTCCTGCCTTTGTAGGGGCGGAGCTTGTCTCCGCCCGGTTGTCTCCGCCCGTTTCGCTTCGCTCCGGCCAACTTCTAATTTTCCGAAGGCTGCTCGATATAGTCGATCACGACCGTATCGACCGGGGCCTTGGTAAGTTCCAATTTCAGACCAAGCTGGTCTTGGAGTGCCTCGAAGAGCGAGGGCCCCGAAGAACCGAGCGATGTCGCGCCAGGGGCCGATTGGCCACCGTTTGCGGCTAGGTTCTCCGGTGTCCACTGGAGGGTGAAGGTGTAGTTTCCTTGAAGACCGGTTTTGTCCACAACTGTTCGGCCGCCTATCTCCGGCTGAAAGGAAAGTATGGAAGTGAGAATACTCATAGGCGAGGAGGCCGCATCGAGCTTTCCTGGACCACGTGCAGATATTCCTCCAAGTTCGGGATGAGAGTTATTTTCAGTGAACTTCGGACCATTCTTGGCCAAAACAAGCACGTAAACGGGCAACTCCTTTGCCTCGTGATGTACTTGCAGCTTGAATCGATCAGCGAGCAAGGACTGGGCCATAAGCCTAACTTGGCCCCACTTCCGATCGAACGGGATATTTTTCCATCCGCCCTCAACTAAGGAGTCCTCGACCTTCGCATCGATATCGAACGCTTCAGATTTTGTCCAGTCCGGGCCGCCTGACAATTGGTCAATGCTGAGTGGCGAGAAATTGCGGCCGTACGCCATCGCGATCAGCCCGCGAGCCGTGATCGTGGCATTGAACGTACCGCCAAAAAGATGAGCGCCTCCTAATGGTATACGCGATTTATCTAACTTGATCGATGCCACTTCAAACGAGGGCAGCGCCGCATCATTCTCCTGCGTCTTCTGCGCGCGAACTTGTGATGCGCCGATCATGCCCAAGGCGAGCGGTATTGCAATCGCTGCAGCCGCAGCCGCGCCCAGCAGTGCTTTTCTGCCGAAGGTGAACTTCTCTGCCAGTCGGTGCGTCATGATGCGCGCGATCCGCTCCTTAAGGTCGGAGCCGGAGATGCCAGACACGCAGGTCAGCGGAGATTCGACACAGAATTCGCAAGTCTTCAAAATACTTTCGGCGTAGACCTGCGGTTGGCTGCCCATTTGCAACACTTCTTCGTCGCACGCCCGCTCGCGCTCCTCAATCAGCCGCGTGCCCATCCACCAGACCAATGGGTAAAACCAAAAGATCGCCTCAACCACCATGTGCATCGCTGCGGCCAGATTGTCGCGCCGACGCACGTGCCAGAGTTCGTGGGCGAGAATGGCGTCGAGCTGCGCGTCGTCAAGCCGCGGCGAAATTCCTTCCGGCCACAGCAAGACAGGCCGGACGATGCCGAAAATCCCCGGCTCCAGCGAAGCGCTCGAAACCAGTATCTCGATCCCATTTCGCATTCCGCCGGTACTTTCGAGCCGGCCAGCGCTTCCACTTCGCGTCCTTCGCGCAAGGGCGCCGCTTCTCGTGTGGCCGCCGAAATCCGACGCCAGCGCATGCACCATATGGAAACGATCGCCAGAAATCCGCAGAGCCACGCCGCCGCAAAAATGACCGGAATCACATGAATCAAACTGTGGAACGCTGTCGAAGGAATCTCTCGCGAAATTGCCGGCACCGTCTGTTGCGTGAAAGGCTGGCTAACCTCCTCCATCGCAAAGTACGCCCCAGCTTTCTCCGGCGCCGCAGAGTGTGACCATGCCAGATGACTCCCCACGCCAACCAGCAACGAAAACGGAATCAGAAACTTGACCGATGCTGCCAGCCAAAGCCAGTAGCGAGTCCGCGCCTGGTTCTTGCGCAGAATCAGTGTCAATAATCCCGCGACGATCGCGAACAGAGTCGATTGCCACAAGTGGTTGCCCAGCGCCGGTGCCGCGGCCGCCCACATCGCGGACAAATAATTCGGGATCATTGTGATTTGTCCTTCCTGTCGAGCTTCCGCAGAAGCTTCTGCGCTTCCTTGACGTCGTCCTGCGTGAGCTTGCCGGATTCGATCAGGTGAGCCATTACAGGTTGCGTCAGCCCGCCGAACAGCGCCAGTAAGTCGTCGATCAACCTTCGCTGCGCCGCGTCGCGGGAAATCGTAGCCTCAAAAATATGGAAGTTGCCGACCTTCTTGACGCGCCGCACCGCCTTCTTCCCTTCCAGCCGATAAACCGTCGTCTGGATGGTCGTGTAGGCCGGCCTGCTTTTTTCGGGAAATGTTTCCTGAATCTCGCGGATGGAGGCATTGCTCCGCGTCCACAGCGCCTCCATGATTTTCAGCTCAAGCTTCGATAGTTTTGGCTTGACCATGGGTCATCTACTACATCTGTGCGCGCTCCTACTATCACAATAGGCAGGACGCAAGCATTTCTTGCGTGCACACATTGAGACGACGCCGTCGAATTTCGGCCCAACTCCTAATTTTCCGTGGGCGCTTCCGCGTGATCGAACACCACCACATCCACCGGCCCCGTTGCCGCATCCAGTTTGAGTCCGGCCTGTTCCTTCAGCGCTTCCTGAAACGTCGGGCCCGCCGGGTCGGGCTCAAAATTCACCCCCGCCGGCAAAGGAGCGTCGACCTGCGGCGTGAACTCAATCACGAAATCAAAATTCCCACTGAGTCCCGTCCGATCCACCACCGGCCGATCCAGCCCGAGAAACGGGATCGTAAACGAGCTGGCGATAAATGCCATCGTCACATTCTGACCGCCCAGCCGCGCGCGGCCCGGCACACTGGCCTGCGCGAATCCAACGCCTCCGCAATAAGTCGGAAACCCGCTGGGACCGCTGAGTTGCGTTTGATTGCCCGGAAGATAAGTCGTCGGAGTGCTCGTGCACGGCGCATTCGCCGAATATGCCTGAAGCTGCGGCCCGGTTTTGCCCGGCTTCACAAGATCAAGCGCGTATTCCGGAAGTTCCCGCGTCTCGGTGTGCACGGCCAGCTTGAAGCGATCGGCCAGCAAAGACTGCATCATCATGCGCACTTGGTCTTTGGTCGGATTGCCATCCGCTCGCGCCTGAATGTCATACCGATTCGTGACCACCCATTTCGGCGCTTCGGCCGCCAGCGTCGTTCTCTGGTAAATGTTCAGCTTGTACGCGAACCGCAGATAATCGAACAGCGTCCAATTCGTCGCCGAGAAAAGTCCGCCCGTCGGAGAAAAAATTGTCCCCGGCCCGAAATCTACATTGGAAACAGGAGTGTTCCCAGACGGCGGCGCTCCGGATTTATTTTCCTTCACCGACGCAACGTCAAATGCCTGCTTGCCGCCCGCCGCTTTCTGCCAATCATCTTCCGCCGGCGCCTGAATCACCGGCGCCGGTAGTGTGGGCGCCGCTTCCGCCGCGACATTGTGAGCGGATTCGGCCGCAGCGTGATTTTCCTTCGCATCTCGCTGCGCCGACCACTTCTCGAATTCCGTTTCCGCAATCGACTTCGCGTCTTTGACACTGTACTCGATCGTGTCCGTGCCGCTGAAAGTCGCTTGCTGTCCCGGCGTGACGTTCCACGATTGCCCGCCGCCCGTCGCTTGCCCCGCGCCGGCGAGCGCCGTTACCACCGTGACGTGCGCATCCGGGTCCGCATCAATTTCATACGTGCCCGGCTGCAACAGCGCTAGCGCCAGATTCGGCGCGCTCACCTCGAAGGCGCCATTCGGATCGAGCTCCCTCAACCGCACGATAACCGACCCAGCCGACACCTGCAGCTGAATCACATTCTCGGACAAATTCAAAAACGAAATCCCCGTGTTGTGACCCATCCTCACCGCGGTCGAGCCCACGTTCATTT
>Ga0182018_10005179_pt1 | contig 10600 bp, 8 predicted proteins | sample 812P2MmetaG_FD_120490 | JGI IMG/M metagenome (GOLD analysis project Ga0182018, IMG submission 120490) | Permafrost microbial communities from Stordalen Mire, Sweden - 812P2M metaG | ecosystem: Environmental > Terrestrial > Soil > Wetlands > Permafrost | place: Sweden: Stordalen | collected... | reverse complement strand
AGTCAGCACATGGGACAAGCGATCCCTGCCTCGGACGAGCATTCACACGGATAACGGTAAAGGGAAATGTCCGATCATGCGACTTACCGAGCGTTCGTCGTCGCAGCCGGGCTCATTGTTGGTGGTAGAGCGATTCATCGCCAGCTATCCAAGAATTGGGTCAAGACCCCAAGCACAAAGGCTGGCGCGACTTACCGTCTTTATGCGGCGCCTTGGTATTATTTAAACGAATCCGTGAAATCCTTGAGCCCAAGTTTACACAGACCTTGTAACAGCTGGTCCACAATCGACGTGTCCGCAAACCATTTCTCAGCATCTTCGCGGCAGTATTTCAGGTCGAGATATAGGGGCCGGTGCTTGCGCACCAATTCGATGGCGGCGCGCGCCATTTCTTGGTGACTGAGCTGACCGCAGGCCGCGGCAGCCCCCGTTTGGGGCCATGGGTCAATAACGCATGGTCATTAGAATGCTCGTGTAGCCAAGTAGTGAGCTAAGCGTGGGTAGGTCAGTGCCAGCGGCGACAGCACGCGTCGCAAATGTATGGCGCAAATCGTACAGCCTGAAATGGCCCTCAATACCCGCCCGCTCGGCGGCTGATCTGTGAGTCTTCTTCACGCTGTCAATTGGTTTCTGAATGTCGAAGGGTGACGGAAATACGAACGGGCTATTCTTCTTTTCTGCCTTTTCGACCCGTGCCTTAAGCAGCGAGGCATTATCGTCCGTCATCGGTATCACTCGGCGTGCGGCTTCGGTTTTGCCAAATGGATTGAGGTTAGTCTTTTGTTTGAAATTGATGTTCTCGATCCGGATACGAAACGCTTCCTCAGGCCGCATGCTTGTCTCGAGCATATCCTTGCCTACATACGTCCGATTCCGGGTCGCCATACCGCCAGATAGCGACGCAGAAGAATCAGACGCATGCGGACGGTTCGGCAATGAGGTTTCTGGGCACGTACCCGCAAGTCTATAAATCTCAGGACTAGTACCGAACATGTCCGGTTATGCGAGTAAGAGTACGTTTGTAGTCACTGCGGCATGCTCGGAACTATCCCCGACGGTTTCAGCCCTCTAGAGCTCGAGGCGCCACCGGGGCGGCGAGGCAGTCTACCCGAGCGGGAGAGTCAAATAGATTACCGCCCTCCTATCCACGCGAGTGGAGTTCGGCGCGCAACGTCGTATTTGATAAGGACGAACAGCCCATGGGCGAGACCCCGCACGGGCGGACGGTGTTCGCCTCGAAAAGCTCTCGGTCAGCGACGGCCTATTCGACACGCAGCTTCGCCATCGCATCATCAAGGGAAGGGGATAATTCGTTGTCGATTTTGCCCCACCTCGTTCGATATACGAGTGAAGAGACGGAGGCGAAAGCTCGATCTCAAACGAGATCAGTAGTCGGAGTAGGGATCATGCTTGCTCATAACCCCCTCCACGGATCCGGGCGAGCGGGTTTCCCGCATCCGGCTTTTGGCTTTGGTGATCACGCCCATGCGACGCAGGGGATAAGGATGAAAGACAGTGGGCAGCGGCAACTAGCGGGTGAGCAGACGCCGCATACGATCCCAAAGAACACGGCCGCTCTGAGTGCGCCAATCGGTATCCATTGCGCTCTAGAACGAGCTCGGGAGGCAGCCGGCGAAAAAGGCGTTCGGCTTAGCGGAGGGGTTTCGACCATTCGCCAATGCCTTCCTGCTCAGCTCGTCGATGATAGCCAAAGGTTGCACGCACATCGAGATTGCAAGAAGATAGGTCGCGCTCAGCGCAGTCGCTTGATTGAACACCAGCATGGGAGACACAAAATGAAATACATGCTCCTGATTTATGCGGACGAACAGGCCTGGACGGAATCTGAACGTGACCTGTGTTATGGCGAATCGATTGACCTCGCGCACGAGCTCAAAGCTAATGGTCAGTACCTGGCCGCTGCACCGTTGCAGCCGGTCGCAACCGCAACCAGCGTCCGCGTGCGCGGCGGCAAGAGAACAATCCGTGACGGTCCATTCGCGGAGACTCGCGAGCAGCTTGGCGGATACTTCCTAATTGACGTGGTGAATCTTGATGAAGCCATTTCCGTCGCCGGACGAATTGCGGTAGCGCGGAAGGGCACGGTCGAGATTCGTCCCGTGGTAGATCTGCCGAACCTGCCAACCTAGACGGCGTTTTGCAGAGGGATCACGCGCGAGGCCTCGTCGGCCGGGAAAAAGTCCGGATGAATGAACGCTCCGATAAGGTTAATGGTCAGCCGTATTGTTACTCTATGTATGCCCACCTTCCACCTCACGCAAGCGCTGCTGTAGATAGGATCGCTCTTGTTCGTTGGTGACCAGTTCTATGGCACGCAAGTAGCTTTTGGCCGCTTCGTTCCGCGAGCCGATTCGGCGCAGCAGGTCAGCCCGGACGGCATGTAACAGATGATAGTTTTCGAGATCTCCGTCATCGGACAGCCTGTTAATAATCGCGAGCGCCGCGTCCGGGCCTTCCGCCATAGCGATTGCGACCGCGCGGTTTAATGAGATGACAGGAGAAGGTTCTACGCGCTCCAACCGATCGTACAGTTGGACAATTTCGTGCCAATTTGTGTCTTCCGAACGAGCGGCTTTGCAATGCACCGCTGCGATCGCGGCTTGCAATGCATATGGACCAGCATCGCCTCGAAGTGCTTCATCGACCAGCGGCAAAGCTTCGGCAATCTGATCGTGGTTCCAGCGGCTGCGATTCTGGTGTTGTAACAGTACAATTTCACCGGCCTCATTCTCCCGCGCATCCCGTCGCACATCGTGCAAAAGCATAAGAGCGAGCAGTCCAGTCGCTTCCAGTGGAGGTTGCGGCGACATCAGTGTTCGGACGATTCGGCCCAGCCGGATTGCGTCGCCACAGAGATCGGCGCGGATCAAACGCTCTCCCCGAGTTGCGGCGTAACCTTCGTTAAACACAAAATAGATGACGGAAAGAACGGCGTCGAGACGTTCAGCCATCTCTGAAGTGGCGGGAATAACGTAAGGAATGCGCGCACCGCGGATCTTCCGTTTCGCACGTACCAGCCTTTGCGCCATGGTGGCGACAGGCACCACGAATGCTCTCGCGATTTCCTCGGTCTCGAGACCACAGAGCGTACGGAGGGTAAGCGCGACTTGCGTTTCGGATGCCAGAGAAGGGTGACAGCAGGTAAAGATCAGGCGAAGCCTCTCGTCAGGAATTTCGTCGCTTGCGTATTCCGGCGGTTCGATGGTTAGAGGAATCTCGTGCGCAAGCTGGGGTTGGACCTTCTCAGCGAACAGAGTCTGCCGTCGCAAGCGGTCAATGGCTTTGTGGCGCGCCGTCGAAATAATCCAAGCGCGGGGCGATTCAGGCACTCCTGAAATCGGCCACTGGTCGAGGGCGGCCGTAAATGCTTCTTGCGCATACTCTTCAGCAAGGTCGAAGTCTCCAAGCGACGATATCAGGGCAGCCACGATCCGGCCCCAGTCCGACTGGTAAACGGATTCAACGGCTGCCGAGGCCTCCACAGACATAATAGAATATTAAACTTTTTCCTGGCCGCGTGTCGATTTGAAACCAACTCATTCGACCTACAGATGAAGAGCAAAATAAAAAGGAGGTCGCTAAGAATAGCAATAGAACCCAGTCACAAACCAGAGCGGCCTGATCGGTCCAAGGTGGTCATCAAGAGGACCAAGTCGGTCTATGGATTCGTCGCGGGCCCGAACGGTCGTTGCGCTTCCACACAGCAGGCGTGCATCCCAGAGGGACTGAAAAAAAGGCGACGTGACCGCGACACATGCGAGAAGACATTCAGGGGGAACTAAAATCATTCGGATACGGTCCGCATCTGCTCGAGGCTGCCTTGCGTGAATTACCGAAGAAGATGTGGTGCTATCGGTCTCGCCGGGACCGCTGGAGCATCCATGATCTCATCGTCCACCTCGCTGAGTCAGAAGCGAGTCTGTACCTATGCTCGAGACAATTCATCGCCGATCCGGGCAGCGCCGTGATCGAGTTCGACAGTCGGCGCGGGGATCGATCGCTTGTCGACTTTCACCAAAGCGCGCGCGAATCTCTCAAAATTATCTCGCATCTCAGAAAAGCGACCTACCTGTTGCTGTGCACACTCCCCGATCACGTCTGGGACAATATCGTGATTCACCCGCACAATGGTTCGATCACGCTGCATCGCTGGATGGTCGTTCAGCAGGGCCACATCCCGATCCGCATCAACGAGATGCAGAGCATCTACAGCGACTGGACCAAGACCCATGCTCCCAGACAACGCGTCATGAATTCCGGCTGGTAGCAGAGAATTCGGCTCAATCGCTCGAGATCAAGTAACCGCGCCTGAAGCCTTCCCGAGTCGTCCCATCCTAAGCGCGGAACGCTTGGCTCCTTCTTCGATAGATCGTAGCGCGAGATTCAGTTCTAGGAAGAAATCCCTGCAGCCATTTCCGTCCAGAAATGCGGATACGCAGTTCTGTTTCACCTACCAGTATTCGTTTATGTTTTCCCGCTCCGTTTGACTAATTGTCGTCGCTTGAACTGATTCTGCGAAACAGCACGATGGCCATTTTAATGCTTAGAGGGTGTCCGAGAGCATTTCAGGATGAACGTTGGCCCCGTGCCCGGAGGAGAGCGGTTCGGGCGGTTTTCTCTAAAACTAGACTTCTGATATGGACGAACGTGTCAAATACATTCTCGGCGTTCGGCAACGGTGCGATCTGATTATTCAGCAACGACTCGCCGGTGCTGAGCCGGGTCGGGCCGGGGGTTCATGGATTCAATGATATCGGAGTGCGGGACGGAGGTTGCATCGGCGAATGCGCGGTTTCCGCTACGGCGAGGCGCAACGTTGCATGCCTGTGTTTGCCGCGGATCAGCAACCTCACGCATCTGTTCAAGTTTAAGGATACGTTAGTTCGGATATCTCCTCTATGTGATTTGCAGAGACTCCTATGTCTCTGTGACTGGGAAACTTAAGTCTCTGGATTTTTGGACATTGACTTGCATTCTGCAAGTGAGGCATTGGCTCCGTCGTCAACCGAGTGCCGGATCATTCCGTGGGCTACTCACTTGGGAGCCTTTAGAGGGAGGCGTTATGAAGCGAGGGAGTTGGTTTTGGTTGGCGGCGGTAACACTGACTACATGTGTGTTCCTAGCGTCCGCATCGATCGTCGCGAGGGCAGCCGACCTTGACGGCAGCATTCGCGGAACCGTCACGGACCCGGCAGGAGGTGCGGTGCCGCAGGTGACCGTAACTGCGACTAACACAGCGACGAACGTCTCCTACCAGGCAAAGACGCAGGAGGACGGTGGCTACTCTTTCCTCCAGCTCCCGATTGGGGATTACACCTTGAAGGTCGAAAAGACCGGATTCCAGACCTATACGGCGGCGCAGATTCACCTGGACGTGAACACGGTTTTCATCCAAGACGTGCAGTTGACCGTGGGGGCGATGAGCACGGTGATCACCGTGCAGGCGAACCAGGTACAAGTGGAAACTTCCACAACCCAGCTGGGAACGGTGATCGAGGCGCAGCAGATTGTGGATTTGCCTTTGATTGGGCGCGACTGGGTTCAGTTGCAGGCTCTACAGCCCGGGGTTGTCGGGGCGTCGGACCGTTTCGGAACATCGTCAACGGCGCCTCCTGATTTTGCGACCAACGGGGGCCAATCCCAATTCAACCTTTTCCTGATCGATGGCGCAGACACAAATGATTTGACGCTAAACACGGGGACGTTCGTTCCGAGCGAGGATTCCATTGCGGAATTTCGCATGGTCACCAGTACGCTCAATCCCGAATATGCTCGCACGTCCGGCGCAGCCGTGAACGCGGTGATAAAGTCGGGATCAAACTCGTTTCACGGCGACGCATTTAACTTCTACCGCAGCAAAGGCTTTGACGCCTCAAACTTCTTCTCCCCGGGCGTTTCCAACCCGTTTCACGAGAACCAGTTCGGCGGCACTCTCGGCGGCCCCGTCATCAAGAACCACACCTTTGCTTTCTTTTCTTACCAGGGGGTGCGCGAAAGCATTCCCCAGACGAACAACGGCGTCAACAACGGGGTACAGGTAACCCCCGTTTTCCTATCAGGTCAGACCACGGGCGCCACGGCCTTCCCTGGCTTGGCGGCTTCAACGGGTGTGTCCGCCGTTCCGTTGGTCGGAGACAACGGCACCATGTACCCGGCGGGAACAGCGTACTCGACAATCTTCAGCGCGGGAACTGTACCGGCAGCAGACATCAATGTAGAATCGGCCAAGCTTCTAAAATTCGTACCGGCCCCAAACACTTCCATTACGGCCGGCGGCCCTCTGAATGCGTTCGGTTTTACAGCCACGCAGGCGACTGTGACCAACCAGTATTTGTATCGTATAGACCAGGTTTTTAATGCCAAGGATACCTTATGGGGTACATGGTTTGACGAGAAACTCGCCCAGACGGAGCCGGTATCGTTCTTCGGCGGCAATCTTCCGGGTTTTGGGGAAAGCGACGGGGAGAATTTTAAGTTCCTGGCCTTATCGTGGACGCACGTTTTCAACGATCATATGTTGAACGAACTGCGAGGTGGTTATAACCGCCTCAATTACGCCGCAGTGTTTCCCCAGACTCCAACTCTTCCGTCGTCGCTGGGCTTTGCGATCACGCCCCAAGACCCCGGGGGCGCGGGAATACCAGACGTTACGGTCCCGGGGCTCTTCAACCTGGGCTTCAGCATTTTCGGCCCTCAGCCGCGCATCGATCAGGTCTATCAAGGAACGGACAATTTTTCGCTAGTCGAAGGGCGCCACACGCTCAAATTCGGATTCGATATGCGGCGCTGGGAAACCTTGAACCCAGCCTTGAGCCAGAACAGCGGCGAGTTCCAGTTCGAGCCTTTCGGGACCTACAGCACGGGCCTGGTGGGCGCCGATTTTCTGCTTGGCGTCCCCGCCCTATACGAACAAGCCAGCGGCGGGTTGGAAAATGGGAGGTCAAGACAATACTACAGCTACGCGCAAGACCAGTTTAAGTTTCGCCCAAATCTGACGCTTACCTTCGGCTTGGGATGGACCATCGACACTCCCGCACTCAACATAGCCTACGACGGACATGGCCAATTGGCGTTCCGGCCAGGCCAACAATCCGTGGTATTCCCGAACGCGCCCCTCGGCGTGGTCTACGAGGGCGATCCGGGAGTGCAGGCAGCAGGCCCCACGCAATGGAGAAATTTCGGGCCTCGCATCGGATTTGCATACAGTCCTAACTGGGGTTGGCTCACCGGCGGTGCCGGCAAGACGAGTATTCGCGCCGGCTTTGGAATTTACTACGACAAATCAGCGACCGAGGAGGCCGGCCAGGTGGGTTTTGGAGTGCCGCCCTTCTCAATCTCCACGCAACTCGGCGTGACTGGGCCAGGCGCGCCGGTGTCGGGAGTCAATCCGAGCTTTGCCACCCCATTTACCGATGTCGCAACCGGGGCTGTGGTCCCCAATCCCTATCCGTTCACCGGTTTTCCCTCGTCTATAAATTTTGCCACGACGCCTGGGCTTGAACCGATTTTCACTTCTTGCTGCGCTGTGGTGGCGCCCGATACGCGGGATCCGCGGGCCTCGAACTACAACCTTACCGTGGAGCGCCAAGTTGGCGCGAGCACGATTGTCACGGTCGGGTACGTGGGATCGGTGGGGCGGCGTCTCTCTGATGGCATGCCACAGAACATCGTGACGGGTCTGGGGCCTGGGGATACGGTAGTATACCCCTACAGCCTTCCGGTTTATGGTCCGATCGCCACCATTTTTAGCGATGGCACCTCCAGCTACAACTCGTTGCAAGCCAGCGTGAACAAGAAGATGTCCCATGGCTTGCAGTTTCTAGTGTCCTATACCTACAGTCATTCCATCGACGACACATCCGGGTTCGAAAACAGCAGCTTCGGAGAGGATGGCGGCGAGGGCGGCGGCTTCGGCGGGTCAATCCGCTCGAGCAACCCGTACTGCTTCCCGAGGTGCGATATCGGCTCCTCGGTTTACGACGCGCGGCAGAGGCTGGTAATCAGCTACGTCTATCAAATCCCGGGTTTACGTGGGAATTGGGCTATCTCCAGGCTCACGCGAGGCTGGACAATTACCGGCATTACGGCATTCCAGACCGGCTTCCCGTTGGATATCGCCGATCTCTCGGACCCATCCGGCGGCTGCGATTTGGCCTCTGACTTCAATTGTTGGGATGGACCCAATCAAGTCGCTCCGGTTCATTACTTAAACCCACGGGCCACGGGGATGTGGTTTGATCCCACGTCCTTTGTTCAGGTCAGCTGTGCGCCGAGTTGTCCTGCGGTTGGGGTTTCCCCCACGAGTGTTGTGGCATACGGCAACGCACCCAGGAATCCAATCCGGGGCCCCGGAATTAACAACTGGGACTTCGTTCTGTATAAGGACACCGAAATTACGGAGCGGACGAGAGTGCAGCTCAGACTCGAGGCCTACAATCTGTTCAATCACACGCAATTTGATCCGAACGGCATAAGCACGAATTTGACGTCGGGGACCTTCGGGGCGATCGTCGCTGCGCAAAACCCGCGGTTGATGCAGATAGCCGCCAAGCTCATATTCTAATTCCAACTCTGAGGATAGGGTACAAAGTCGCGGATAATTTGGCGCGGAGAGGTGGCCGAGAGGTTAGGGCTGATCGAACGTTTTGGTCGGGCATGCTTCACGATTGGCGGCAACTTCAAACGTGACGCACGGCTCATCGTCGTGCCCAGATAACCGCCTGCGGGGCCAAGTCCTGATTAGCCGGATAACCGGACATGAGGGTTCTAGGACCCACCTTTCCGGTTACCGCGATAATCAGGAGCTTGCTGATTTAGCGCCAGTCGAGCCCCGGGGCAACAGTCGTCAGAATCGCCTCCATGGCATGCGCATTGTAGGCAACACCCAGTTGGTTTGGAAGGGTCAGCAATAGCGTGTCGGCTTCCGCGATCGCATCGTCCTTTCTGAGCTGCTCGATCAGGACATCCGGCTCGGCAGCATAGCTACGGCCAAAGATCGCCTGTGTGGATTCGTCAAGGAAGCCGATCTTGTCCGCTTCCTGACCTCCTCGCCCGAAATAGGCACGATCACGGTCGTCGATCAACGCGAAGATACTGCGGCTGACGGAAACACGTGGAGTGCGAGTGTGGCCAGCTTCCTTCCAGGCCGCGCGAAAGATGCTAATCTGGGCGGCTTGTTGGACGTGGAAAGGTTCACCGGTCTCGTCAAATTTGAGGGTTGAGGATTGCAAGTTCATTCCAAGCTTCGCGGCCCAGGCGGCCGTGGCATTGGAAGCTGCGCCCCACCAGATACGATCACGCAATCCTTCCGAGTACGGCTCAAGGCGCAGCAGCCCAGGCGGATTAGGAAACATCGGACGTGGGTTCGGCTTAGCGAAGCCCTTACCGCGCAGTAGCTCCAAAAACTCTTGGGCGTGGCGCCGGCCGATGTCTTCATCGTTCTCGCCTTCAACCGGCCGGTATCCGAAATGGCGCCATCCATCGATCACCTGCTCGGGGGAACCGCGGCTGATTCCCAACTGCAAGCGCCCGCCAGCGATGAGATCCGAAGCGCCAGCGTCCTCCGTCATGTAATGAGGGTTCTCATACCGCATGTCGATCACTGCGGTGCCAATTTCAATCCTTCGCGTCTTAGCCCCGACCGCCGCGAGCAATGGAAACGGTGATGCCAATTGCCGCGCGAAGTGATGAACACGAAAGTAAGCTCCGTCCATTCCCAGGCGCTCGGCCTCCACGGCGAGATCAATGGATTGCAGGAGTGCGTCGGCCGCCGACTGCGTTGCTGACTGCGGCGAAGGTGTCCAATGGCCGAATGAGAGGAAGCCAATTTTCTTCATGCAGGTTAGTCCTCAGTCGGATAACCGGACATCTGGTTTTTCAGCTGTGCCAAGCGTCAGAAAATGCCGCTTTAGGTCTTCGAGGAAGTACCCAGATGCGTTCTTCGGGTAACCATAATTCCAAAAGTCGTAATCCGTTTTTCTGTCTTCGTGCCAGTGCTTGATTTCCCGTGCCCTCAGCATCGCGGCGAAATTCTCGTCGACGTCTTTGACCTCGTTGTCCCTACCGATGTCGTGTATCAACTCGCGGGTGTCCAGGTCATTCCAATATTCTTCAATGATGCACTTCGGACAATATCCCTGCTGCACCTCGGCAACAAAGTTCTTCCAGCGCTGTATCAAACGCTCGCGGCCACCACTCCAATCAGTCTCCGGACAGCCTCTATGCTTGAGGTACTCCTTGATTTGATCTTCTGTCATTTGCGAGATTCCTATAGTGAAGGCACACATACTCTTCTAGCACGATTTAGCGGAACTCCTGATTAGTCGGATAACCGGACAAGTGGCTCCTAGTACCCACATGTCCGGTTAGCGCTGCCAGCTCAGACGGTCGACGCAACACCCTCTAAACAGTAGTTCCGATAATAGGTTTCAGAGAAGACCGATCCATTGGGCTGCCTTCAATTAGACCTATTCAGGACAGGGTTTTCTTTGAATCGACGCCCGCAATCGTATTTGGCCTTTAAACTCCGCGACATAGACTTCGAGCTGGGTGTTGCATCGACCCATTGAGACCACCGCGT
>Ga0182018_10005176_pt1 | contig 10601 bp, 11 predicted proteins | sample 812P2MmetaG_FD_120490 | JGI IMG/M metagenome (GOLD analysis project Ga0182018, IMG submission 120490) | Permafrost microbial communities from Stordalen Mire, Sweden - 812P2M metaG | ecosystem: Environmental > Terrestrial > Soil > Wetlands > Permafrost | place: Sweden: Stordalen | collected... | reverse complement strand
GGGACTGACGTCGCCATGGAAAGCGCCGGGATTACTCTGGTGAGCGGCGACCTGCGGGGGATCGCGCGGGCGCGAGCGCTCAGCCGGGCAACCATGCGAAATATCCGCCAGAACCTCTTTTTCGCGTTTGCCTACAACATCCTGGGCATACCGATCGCGGCAGGCGTCTTCTATCCCTTTTTCGGTTGGACCTTGAGCCCAATCCTGGCGAGCGCGGCGATGACGTTCAGCTCGCTCTCGGTGATCGCCAATGCGCTACGCCTGCGCCGCCTGCCGTTGTAGCTCAAATGCAACAACACTCTCGATGTGGCTCCCAACCCACGAGATATCCGAAGTCAAGAACGCCACCGCTGTAGGCTAGGGACGCGCGCTTGGACGCGATGCGCGAATCATTTGACGGTTCAACACCACGCGCGCTAGTCGATTACACCGAAACCGTAAGTTTCCAGGATGTCTGCGAGCAGCAGCACATGCTGTGGGTCAAGCAGTGATCCCGCATCCGTCACCTGGAATACAGTCTTGGGAGGATCGAAGAGTGCGCAAGCTTTCCTGGCAATGTCGTGCCTTGCAGGATAGAGAAGCCCCGCTGGTTTCGTAGGGTGATCGCGCAAAGCCGCCGACCAACGCTGTGCTACCGCATGCGAACCACTCAACAAACGGGCGTCTGCACCGATGCGCGCGAAACCACCCGAAGTTGCGAGGTCTATGACTGTCAGGTGCGATAAGAGTCTCAAGTAGGAAAGGCGACGCTGGTCAAGCGCTCCTCGTGGTACTAAGCGGATCCCAGTAGATTGGCCGAATGTTTCGATGAAGGCGCAATGCACGTCCAGCCCGGCGTACAACACCCCGAACCCGGCATTCGGAGAGCCAAACCGGCTGCGACGTTTCTTGCCGAAAAAAACCGGCTCCTGATTTCGATTGTGGATTCGTGAAAGGACCGTTCCGGGGGTCAGTTCGTAAAGTAATGGAGATCGATCGGCAAGATCCGCAGGCGGTTCAGGATGTTCGCCAGGAACGTCGGTCACATACCACCCTGCTCGCCGTAGCTTGCTGCAGCCTCCAGAACTGGGTCGACCTGCCCCGATCGGAGGAGCTCGAGTGGACTGCTCCCTTCGAGATGATCATTGGCATTGAGGAAGAACGTCAGCTGCATCCAGGGATCATGATCGGTCAGTCGGCCGAGGACCTTCTCCAGATTGGTGAGGGCTTTCCCTCCTTCGAACTGCCAGGCGGGATAGGCGTACCCTCGGCGGCCCTGGGTGAGCCCAATCAGGTGATTTTGACGGCGACGTTTGTCTAGCGCCTGCCGCGAAATGCCCAGAAGGGCGGCGGCCTCGACGCCCCTGAGTACGCCCCCCCCTTTCTTTAATAGCGAGTGTTGTCGCTCCACTCCGCGAAGCCTCGCCGCGGCGAGGGGATCTTCCGCAGTAAGCTGAGTGGCTACCGAGGGCGCCGTCAGGGCTTCCAGAAGCACCATGTAGTCTGTAGGCGCTGCACTCGCCGCATCAATCGGTTCCTTGGGCAGTTCGCGCTCCAATTTCGCTAGCGCATGGAGGACTCGAGAGAAGAATATCGGGTGCTTGGTTTTCCCCACGGCAGCCAGAATTTCTTTAAGATTGGTCGCAACCGACCTCGGCCGAGTTATGGCAGATCGCGGAGTCACGTCAAGCTCCTAAGTTTACGAAGTTATTGTACAATGCATTACAATACCTCGTCAACCGTTGCGCTTTGACCTGCTAAATTCAAACGAAACTTTACCTGGGTAGCAGCTTTGAACCTGGGGATCACTGCAGTGTGGGCTGGCGCATAAAATGCTCGTTCGGTCCGTCGGACGGAAAACCGGAAAAGCCGAGCCACAAGGTAAACGCGTCCAGCGACACCCGCAGGAACGTACCACTAGTGTGGGTTATCGAAGGCTTCGCGGGGCGCTGCGAGAATTACGGACGGCCGTCAATCTTGCGCAGTGCGGCCATCGTAGCAGCGTCAGGCTTAACAACTTTTTTCTTGGGCTTCTTCTTTTCGCGGCCCTTTGCGTCTTTGTTTCCCATGCCGAATAGCTTGCCACAAATTTCTGGCCATTGCTAGAGAGCTGAGATTCAAGATGGGCGACTCCAAGGCGGTGCGGCGAGCCCAGCGTGGGCGTTAGCCTGCTATAATTTGCGTATGACATTCATGACCGTCACCTACGAGTTGCAGAATCCGCTGGGGCTGGAAAATTACCGCGCGCTGGGAAAATTCGCGAATACCTACGGGCTGAAGCGCTTCCGCGTGGACGAGACGAGGAATTGGCTGCATTTTGACTACGACGCATCGCGGCTAAAGGACAGCGTGGTGCAACATGTATTGCGGGAAGCGAAGATCCCGGTGGTGCGCGAAGTTCCCCGCGAAGAAGTCCAATAAAGTTCTGCAGGAATTTGCTCCGCGCGAAGTTTCGAAGCATCCACTTCCGCATCCAGAAAAAGACTGGGCCCACCCGGCACGCAACGCCGGGGGAATTTCAATTACTGGGGGTCGCCTGCTGCGCTTCGCGTGCACAAGCGATGACCGTCTTCAGTTTGCCCTCGATCGAAACTTCGCCGATGTGTGCTCCTCCTGCAGCACACCGTCCGAATCGCTTTGTTCGTTTTAACAATTATTCTCGTCCCATGGTTTATCGTGTGCGATCATCGCGCCTGGAGGGAGCACGCGATGCCGCAGTTGAAAGAAGGCCGAGCTCCGGCACTGTTCAACGCCGTTGGGCTGACGGTCTCGCTATTGGCAGGGGCCGTTGTGTTTCTTCCGTTCGCATTTGACACGTCACCCTGGGATGCTGTGACGCTAAGGGTTCCAGGCAATCAGGGTAATTGGTGGCACGCACTTGTGGGCGTACCGTTCTTTCTGGCATTTCCGATGATTTGGCTCCGGCTCCGCTCGCTCTTCGCAACGCAACTGTCCACCCCTGCGGAACGACGCATCATCTGGATCGCGGTAGGCCTTTCGATATGCGGGACGATCTTGGTGGAGGTTCCATTTTTGTTGCACCTCGCTGGCACAAGCGAATGGCAACGCCTCTCGGTCCTCTGCCTGGATTTCGGTATCGTAATCGCCAGCACGGCACTTTTGTTTCTACGCCGACGCGATATGTTTCCCACTCGCGCCTGCCTGGTCGGTCTAAGCACCGCCTTTCTGGCCAACGCGGCACTTTGTCTGGTTGTTTATAGCGCGGCACCGGGAACCCTGCTATCGAGGTCCGGCTGGCTGGTGACAGTGGTGATTGTGTGGCCCATGCTTCTGGAGCTTGTTTGGATCTTTACGCAAACTCCTAAGACGCAAGCTTCCCGAAACATTTCTCCCGCCTCGTTGGGCGGGTAATGAATCGGGGTGGCTACGGCGTGTTGGTTGACAGACTCGAGACTCTTAGGAGCGAGGGCGGAGCGGAACAGTCGGGTTTGGCTAGGCAGCAGAAAAGAAGAGAGGGCTCCCGCTTGGGTTCGGGAGCCCTCAAAGGCTACGTTCCTGATCTGGTCTAGGCGAGACCAGATCATGGGGTCATCCATCCTAGCTTCCCTCTCAGAGGCAGGTGGGAACGACCCGAACAACTCCGCGGCAGAGCCCCTTCCTTCTCTGCCGCCTCGTCGTTTGGCTCGTGCTGGAACGCAACCCAATGCTCTGGAGATATGCAAGATAGGGGCCCAAATTACGGCCCTCATGATTGCCCTCATGTGCTTTGTTTTCATAGCACGCCACCGCTCATTCCGCGCGACACGGTCCGATTTGCAACTCGTTTCGGGAACAGCGTACCGAATCGGCGCTCATCCCCTTTTCCACTCTCTCCACCTAACCTCCAAATGCCGAACTCACCCGATTCAACGCAAAGGTCACTGCCGGTTGCTTGAGGTAACTTTAATCTGGAAGGAAAACGCCGCACCGGCTTGCTTGTTCTATACTGCTTAAACCCGGCATAATGGATTTAGGCGGTGGGACTCGATGAAGCGTTGGGGCATGACTATTCCGGCCGCGGTTTTCTTGCTCGCAGCAATCGTGTTGCTGCTGGTCAGCAGCCGAACCTCGCGCCCATTGTGGGCGCGCGCTTCCTCCGCCAAAGCCGCACATCCTGCGGCGGCAAAATCCGCGAACTCACCCGATTCCGGGGTGGTCCTGCGTTTCGCGAAAGACCCCGAACCGATGCCGCCATTTCTGGTGAATGACGTCAGCGGCCAGGTAATTTCCTCGGCGGCCTATCGCGGCAAAGTGGTGATCGTGAATTTCTGGGCCACCTGGTGCCCGCCGTGCCGGGAAGAAATCCCGGAGCTGGTGGACTTGCAGACCCGCTACAAAGATCAACTGCAAATTATAGGCGTCTCGGTGGACGAGGATGTCCCGGCCAGCGCGGTGAAACGATTTGCCGACAAATTTGCGATTAATTTTCCAGTGGTGATGGCCAGTCCCGCTCTGGTGCGCGAGTATGAGGGCGCGTCGGCGCTGCCCACCAATTTCGTGATTAACCGCGAGGGCCGCGTGGTGCAAAAGCACGTGGGGGTGTTCCCGGAAGAGTTATACGACTTGGAGATACGTTCGCTGCTGGGCCAGCCGGTAGACGCGCAAGTGGAAGAATTCACCGACGTGGGCCAGATTTTCCTGAGCAAAGTATCAAATGCCAGCGAGCTGCCGGGAGTCGATTTCACGAAGCTGTCGCCGGAACTGAAGAGAGTGGCGTTGCACCGGTTGAACGCGGAAGGATGCACCTGTGGGTGCAAGCTGACGCTGGCGCAGTGCCGGATGATCGATTCGGCTTGCGCGATAAGCAAGGGCATAGCCGCCAAAGTGGTGAAGGAAATATCGGCCGGGCCGGTTCCGCTGCGGCCGGCCGATGGTGCGGCCGAACCGAATTAGACCCAGCTAACCCGATCTTACGTCTTTGACGGAAACGTCAAACGCTACGCCTTTTTCCTCGATATTCCAAGCATCCCGGCTGGACTCGAACCGCAACCTGCCGATAACCAATACATGGAAAACTTGCAAACAGTGTTCGGTGGCGGGGCGCCCATCACGGGCCCGGCGGAATCACTCGGAACGCGGGAATTAATCGCCGCGCTGGTAGCGATTTCTCCAGCGATCACCGACATTTTTTTCTCGCCCATGCGCCTGCCGGAAGTGCGCCTCGGTGGCCGCCTGGTTTCCGGACCGGTCGACAACTTGCGCGTGCTCACCCCCGCGGAAACCACCCAGATCGCCCACGACCTGATGGCCGAGCGTCCGGCGCTGCTCTCGCAACTGGCCGAAGAAGGCGGGTGCCGCTTTTCATTTTTTCTCCCACAGTCGGGGCGCTTCCGGGTTCAGGTGCTGAAGCAGCGCGGAAGTTTTGCAATTTCGCTGCGGGTGATACCGGACGCGGTGCCCACGATGGAGTCGTTGCAGTTGCCGGCGCAATTGAAGAGCCTGGTGTCATTGCCCAGCGGGCTGGTGCTGGTCAGCGGGCCATCGGGTTCGGGAAAAACGTCGACGGTGGCGGCGATCTTGAACCAGATCAACCACGACCGCCCGATACCCATCGTCACCATCGAAGATCCCATTGAATTCCTGCACCCTCACCAGAGGTCCACGGTATTGCAGCGCGAGGTGCGGCGCGACGTGCCCAGCGTGGCCAAGGCTCTGGAGGTATCGTTGCGGCTGCCGCCCCACGTGATTTTCTTGAGCGACATTCCCGAAGGCCCGGCAGCCAGCATGGCGTTGGACGCCGCCGATAACGGTCATCTAGTGTTCGCGATTCTAGATACCACCGACGCACCGCGAACCGTCGAGCGATTCGTGCGCTTTTTTCCCCCAGGACGCGAACACGTGGTGCGCGCGCGGCTGTCGCGTGCCTTGAAAGCGATCGTATCGCAGCGGCTGGTGCACTCGGAGAAAACCCACGGCAATGTGGGGCTGTTTGAATTCCTGGTGTCCACTCCGCGAGTGCGCCAATGCCTGGTGCGCGGCGATGAGGTGGGCATGACCCTTGCCGAGACGATGGAAGACAGCGTGGGTGACGGAATGCAGTCGTTCGAGATGGAGTGGGAAGCGCTGCGGCGATCCGGCACAATCGAACCGGAAACCGTGCTTACCCCACCACTGGCCGACCGGCCACCGGTGACCGCGTTCGCGAAAGGCGTGCCGATCATCCTGCCGCGACACATGGGTGACCGGCTGACGTACTGGCCCAGGAATTAAAGAGACGTGCCCGGCGGCGCTCATTGCCGTGTGGCGCTGGTAGCCGGGCCGAGGTTTGGCGATACCGACGAATGCGGGTTCGCTGCCTACTGCTGGGCGCAGGGCGACACGGCAGGGTGCGGACCGGAAGCTTCAGGTGCGTCCGGATCGCCGGCATGCAAGGCGTCCTTACGCGCCCGCTGGCATTCCTTAAGCGTCTTTTGCTGGTCCGGCGTCAGCAGATCGGAAAACTGTTGTTTCTCCGCGACGCGAAGTTCCTTCACCTGCCGCATTTTTTCCTTCGGAGTGAGCGAAGTATTCGCGCAGACACCCGCGATCTGGGCTCTGGTTTTCTCGTGAATGGCCTTGCGCTGTTGCAATTCGGCGCGAGTGATTCCCGCCTGGCGCCAGCAGGCTCCGCCACCAGCCATTCGGTTCGGCGCCGGCGCGGGACTTTGATCGCTCGCACCGGCACTGGAACTGGCGGGCGGCGGCTCGGATTGCGATTGCTGCGCGCGTATCGTCGCCGGCGTCATGGCCGCCAAGGCGGCAAACGCGCAAGCGATCATTTTGGAATGAAGCTTCACAGTAGACCTCCAGGAATTACAACCAACAAATCTTTTAGTTACTCTGGAGAAACCCGGTGCGCGGCGAAAAGTTGTAGCCGCGCTGGGTAGATGTTTGCGGGCCTCGACCGACGATTTACTGCACGTCGCAATCGAAAACGCCGGTAACGATGTGGCCGGAGTGCTTCATCTGCACGAATAATCGGTAGGCGCCGGACTTGGGAAATCCGTAGGGAAATGTGACCGTGGCGGGCAATGAGTCCCCGGGCCCCGGCATGGACATAGACATGCTCATCGACGAACCGCCGGCAGGGGGCGCGGAGCGCGATACTTTTCCAGCGTTCAACGATTGATCGGCCAGGGATAGCGCAGCCATCGAAACGGTTCCATCCGGATGAATGTGCGCGAAGACGGAGCGATCCGAGCGCACGATTTCCATGTGCCCGGCCATGCCCAGGAACGGCTCCACATCTGCCGCAGGCTTGCCATCGGTGCCTTCGAGGCGGTACCGCAGCAGGACCAAGCGGTTCGCAACCAACGGCGCTGCGTCCCGTTCCCACACCATGCGGTAACCATCCGAAAATGTTTCGGACGACGACTTGCCCGCGGCGTTGTTCAGCGGCGGCGCGACTGTTTCCGAATCGTCGCCGGCCAGCGGTTTTCCGCTAACGTCTGGGAGATCGATTTCGGAAACCATGGTGTCTGGGAATCCCGAGGATCGCACGATATCCGCGAAAACCTGGTAGTGGCCCGCTGGCAGCGGGGGCAGATCGTCGACGAAATCGAAGCCCGCCACTTGACGCGGATGCAAGTGATAGAAACGGTCCATCCCCGAAGTACGAATCAAAAACAAATGCATCAGGTAACCATGATCGGCGATGAGCTCGGTATTCACCGCGTCGGGCCGCGAACTGTGCCATTTGTTGTCGCCAATGTGCAACTTCAGCGTGCTGTCGGGTTGCAGAGAGAGCTCCAGCGCGGGCGCGGCGTAGACCATCCTCCGCGACCGGGCGCTGGCGGTTTGGTCCCACCAGAGGTTGCCGCCGGCGAGCGCCAGCACCAGCACCGCGGCGGTGATGGCCATCACCATGCGCGCGCGGCGCACATTTTGCGGGCTGGGCGGCTGACCGGGTTCAAGTGAGCCCTCGCGGCGAGCCGCGCCGAAAATGTTAATCAGCGCCACCACGATCAGGATCATCAGCGCCACCAATAGCCCGGCGAGAGCCTTGCTCATTGGCAGAGTGCCGCGAGCAGCCGCCGGCACCGGAACGGAAGTCGCGCCGCTGCCTTGCGGTCCGTCGGCGGTGATCTGAATTTGCCACGAGCCGGTCGACATCAGCCACATGTTGCCGGAAAAAAATTGCGGGTCATCTTTCGAGCGCGTCAGTAAGTCGGGGACCGGAGGATACTTCGATCCCGGACCGAGAATATAGAGCGGAACAGCGTGGATCTGTTGAACGCTGGGGTCCGCCGCGCGCACTTCGATCACCGCAATGCCGGGAATCACCCCAGGGGTACGCACCGTGACGGTGATCGGGTAGGGACCTGCTTGGCCCTGGAAATAAACGTCCGGGCTCCCGACGTGGGCCGAGCAAGGCGTGGCGAGCAGCAAAGATGCCGCGACGACCAGCAGAAACGCAATCACCAGAAATGAAGCGGATCGAGACAGCAATAGCCGGCGCATAGTCATGTGCTAACGCCGCAGGCGGCGCAGCATGCCGCCCAGCGCGAGCCCGATCCGCGTCGAGATAGTCGCGGAGACGAGCGCGATCAACAAACCGAGCCAGAATAGCCCGCGCGTAGCCACTGCAGGCTCGAATTGCCAGGCGAAGTGATAGTCCTGCGGCCGCATGAAGTAGCCAAAATAATTCATGCCGAAAAACCAGTTACGCGCCAACGACGAAATCATCAAGTCCGCAAACGGCCACTGCACCGCAATGAGCGCCGCTAGATATGCCGGACCCAGAATTGCCGCTTCCAACCACTTGTTCGGGCCTTCCATCCGACTCACCAGGAAATCGATGACCAGCGCGGGACCGATCAGCAGCAACGGAAAGCTCATCGGCACCATGTGGGTGACCCGCGTGTAAACCGGGCCAAGCTTCGGATCGGCGGCAAAGAGCGGCAAAATCCACAGTTGGGCCATGCGGATGGACATGTAAATGGACGCGATTACCGTGGCGCCCCAGCGATAGCCGCTGCCCAGCGCCAACGCCACCAGAATGCATGGAACGCCCAAGCATAGGGCGCGATAAAACATCGGGTTGTGCATCATCCCCGGCTCGAGAAATTCTTCCAGCAAGATGGTGTGCAGCGTGATCATCAGGCCGCCCACCAAACACATCAACCGGGTGAGGCGCTCGCGGGCTACCCCTTTCGCTCGATTGCGGCGCGCAACCACCATCAGCAGCGTGCCAATGCTCACGCCCAGAATTCCCTGCCCCAGCACCACGTTCGGAGGACTGAGGATTTCAACGTCCAGCCCAAACGAGTTATGCCACCAGTTATCGAAGGGCGCGGACGTGACCATCACCACGCCGCCCCAGCAAGCCAGGAACGCGCCGGTGGGTCCGCGAAAGCCCCAGACCTTGATGGATGCAGCTTGCGCCGCGGCGTTCGATCCGAAGGTGGTCGAGAAAATCAGGTAAGCCGAAGTCCATGCCGCCAAAATGCCGCCCAGTTGGATACACAGGTGCGCCGGAGTCCAGAACGTGTCGCGGCCAATGGTCATGTGCCAGGAGATATCCCAGATCAGCCCGGTGACGATGAAAGCCACGCCGCATGCAGCCGCCCAAAGTTCCCAGGGAATAACCGCGGCCCCGGCGCGCTCCTGTGCAGGAAACGTCGCCGATGCTGGGAAAGTGGACGGTGCACTGTGAGCCATGAGCAGTCTCCTCCCCCGATAAACAAAAGGTTGCTCACAAGCATAGCAAACGAGTACGAGATAACAAGGCGGGAACGCCCCAGCTACAATTCTTTACAATTGGGTGACAAGCGTTACTGAGACCTCTTACCGGTCAGAGAATATTTACCGCGCGGGCGGCCAGCAGCGCGACGATGATCAAGGAAATCAGGGACTGCAGCATGGTCCCGAATTTGGCCCAGCGCGAGAGCACCGCGGTATCTGTCGGCGAGAAAGCCGTGCTGGTATTGAATGCCAGAAACAAGTAGTCCATGAAATGCGGCGACCACGACTCATGCCGGTGCTCGCGGCTCAACATTTGCGGAAAGAGAAACGAGCTCTCAAGCGTTTTGCGTCCGCGGTCCCGCTTCATCGGCCCGCCAGAGTCCAGCAGCCAATACCACATCGCGAACACCACTACATTGGTCATCCACAGCGCGACCGCCGAGCGCAACATATCCTTAGGCTGCTCGCGATGTTGCGGCAGGCCCTGGATCAGAAACGCAAGCGCCGCAATCAGCGCCACGGTGATCGCGCCGTTGGCGATAAACACCAGCACGCGCGTCACGTCCAGCCGGCCCCAGCGGTACGTCACCGTAATCGGAATCATCAAGAGGAAGAGGACCGCCAGCAACAACCAGCTCGGACCGACCGACAACGGTTCCGGCAGCGCCAGGCACACCCCGCCCGCAGCCAGCATCGCCACAAACGCCGGCCACCGAGGTTCCCGCACAATTTCAGTGCTCATAGGGTTTCGATGCCCACAAAGTCACGGGGATCGCACGTGGAGTTTAGCATTCGGGTGTGTTCTTAGCTTCTGGTTCTGCGGTTTGATGGTTTTGCTTTTCCGGGTTCTATAAAAGGGGATGTCAAGAGGAAACACCTCCCCACCGACGGGGAAGAGGGATTTCTTTGCATCCAGCTCCCTTCGATTCAGGCGCGATCATAATTTGCAAGAGCGGTTG